>Ga0210407_10000639_pt1 | contig 37777 bp, 31 predicted proteins | sample IncBWC27MmetaG_FD_150860 | JGI IMG/M metagenome (GOLD analysis project Ga0210407, IMG submission 150860) | Forest soil microbial communities from Barre Woods Harvard Forest LTER site, Petersham, Massachusetts, United States - Inc-BW-C-27-M | ecosystem: Environmental > Terrestrial > Soil >...
TTCCCCAATACCTGCACAGTGCTAATCTTCTGCATCGCCGGTCTCCTTTTTGCGCCTAGAGCGCGTCGTTCATTGGGAGCGTATCGCATCCCGCTGGAGACCGGCCTTCTCATCCCATCTGATAAACGCTCTAATCGGAAACTGAACCGGCTCCATCTCTGCTGTAGCGCCCGAGGTTCGGCTCGGTTGTGTTAAACTGTTTGCCGAAATACAAAGTGGCACAGCTCGAGGCGTATGGCTGGCAGTTTGTTACACAAACATTACAAAAAAGCCCCGCAACACGCATAAAACCCAATGTGGCGCTATGGTGCAACGGTTAGCACGCGGCCCTTTCAAGGCTGAAATACGGGTTCGATTCCCGTTAGCGCTACCAATTACGGCCTGATGCAAGCGATTTTTTATCTGCGTCCCACCTTGTGCAGCATCCCCCGCGCGTGAAGAAACCCGAAATGAGGTAAAATTGCTTTAGCATTTCGGAATAAAAAGCAACGGACGCACTTCTGCGGGCGCAACAAAGTTCGTGCGCAGAACACGCATAAAGGAGAGTCACAGTGGCGGATTTAATGAGGACATCGAACCCGGCTCTGAACGCCAGGGCATTTCAAGGCGAGGGCGTCGGCGTGGGCGAGGCGATGACGCTGCAGGGAACCGTCAACAAGACGGGCGTGCTGCTGATCTGCGTGATCGCGACGGCGGCCTGGACCTGGAACATCTACACGCATTCGCAGAATCCCGAAGCGGTATTGCCCCTGCTGGCAATCGGTGGAATCGGCGGATTTATTTTTGCGCTGGTGACGATTTTCAAGAAAACCTGGGCGCCGGTAACGGCGCCGATTTACGCGCTGCTCGAAGGTTTACTGCTGGGCGGAATCTCCGCCATGTACGACGTGCGCTTTCACGGCATCGCCATTCAAGCGGTGAGCCTGACGTTCGGCACGCTCGCGATCCTGCTGCTGGCCTATCGCTCGGGGCTGATTCCAGTCACGGAGAAGTTCCGGCTGGGCGTGGTGGCGGCTACGGGCGGAATTATGCTGTTCTATTTAGCGTCTATCGTGCTGGGATTTTTCGGCGTCCACTTCACCACCATTAACGGCTCCGGGCCGATCGGGATTGCCTTCAGCGCGTTCGTGGTGGTTGTGGCGGCTCTGAATCTGGTGCTCGATTTCGATTTTATCGAAAGCGGTGTGGCCGCGGGAGCGCCGAAATACATGGAGTGGTACGCGGCGTTCGGATTGATGGTCACGCTGATTTGGCTGTATCTGGAAATTCTGCGCTTGCTCTCGAAGCTGCGCAGTCGCGATTGATCGCGGGCACTGCGTATCCCGGCGTGCGACGTCGCTGTGGGTCTTCTCCGCGCGTCGTTCCCGCGCTTCGGTAGTTCGCGCTCGTCGGCTGCAGCGACACAGTAAAGTTCGGCGGCGGCGGAGTGCCCGCATATCCGCATCCGCCCAGCGCGAACGCAATCAAGAATGAAACCGCCAGGACGCGGAGTCGCTTGCGGAATGTCTCAGAAAATTGCGAAGCGCTCGGCCGTGCGTTCCATCGCGGCATTTCGCACCATGCCGCGTTCGTGTCGAATATTTTCATAGCCGCTCACAACAAACGCACGCGTTGTGCCATTGCGGCGCATGATTGCCAAGCCTGAAATCATCGCAGCCACGCGCAAGCTCGCGGGCCAAAGCACCGCCAAACCCTGCAATCGGAAATGGTTAGCAGTTCGTCGCGGCGCGCTTAGCCAGATCAAAGTGCGCGAAACATAGAAATCGCAATGTGAGCGGAAATTCGGCCGATCCCACGATGGCACAGAAACCCAATGCCCGATTCCGATTTGGGAGTGCATCTGCGGGCACGCTTGTGTGCGCCCGTTGCCTGCAGCGGCGAAAATATCGGAAGCAGCGGAGTGGTTGACACTGGCCCGCCCTCGCCGAATAATGCGCCCATGTCTAAGCCCGAAACCGTGCGGCGCATCAAAAGCTACTCAGCCGATAACGGCTACGTCTATCAATATCAATTTCAATATGTACATCCAGCCCAGCGCGACGCCGCGAAAGGAAACGAATTCATCTACTATGTCTCGGCAGACCGCAAAACCATGTTCCCCGTCCGCATCTTCGTTCGCCGCGACGCCCTCGACCAATGGACCAAGCAAACCGGCCGCGCCCTAACCGGCACCGAAGAATACGCCGTCGCGAAGATGCGCCTGTTTCAAGCGCTCGATGAAGTCGCAAATTTCGCCACAACCCGCCCCGAACTCACTGTAGACGCATCCAACCTGCCAGCGCTGCTGGAACGCCTGGACTTGTAACTCGTCATGTGCAACCTTGATTGATAACCAGTGAACCGAAATTCCACCACCGGCGTCTGGCTGAATGAGGCAGTGATGGATGCATTGGCGGCCAGTTTTCCGGGAAGTGAGGTGAGCCAGGACGAATCGCTCGCGCGCGAATTCGAGCAGCGTCTGGCGGATTGTCCGAAGCTCGCTTATAGCGTTGCGCTGGGCGTAATGCACAACACAGCGGAAGCCGAAGATGTCGCGCAGGAAGCCATGCTGCGCGCCTATCGCAGTTTCCATCGCCTGCGCGACCGCGAACGATTTCGCGGCTGGCTGGTGCGCATGGCTTTTCGGTTGGCGCTTGATCGCATCCGGGCGAAGGGGCGACGCGAACGTCATGAGTACGACGCGACGCTCGCAACTTTAAGTGCTCAGCCGGAAGCCAGCGTCGAAAATCTGGTCGCGTCGCGCGAATTCGAACGGCAAGTAGCGCAGGCGCTCGACGCACTTCCAGAGAAGCTGCGGATCGTGATGGTTCTGGCGGCCATCGAGGGTTACAACACGCACGAAGTCGCGAAGCTGGCCGGTCTGCCCGAGGGCACCGTAAAATCGCGATTGTTTCTGGCGCGAAAGAAGTTGGCGGAGAGTTTGCAATGTCTTGTCAAAAATACTCCGGTTGGCTAACCGACGCCGCGCTCGGCGAGCTTCGCGCCGAACGCGAGCCAGAGCTGCTCGCGCACGCCATGGAATGTGATGCGTGCCGCGAAGCGCTCAGCCACGCACGCGCGGTGTACGAATTCGTGGATCGCGGCGTCGCAGCGCTCGTCGCGGGCGAGCCGTCGCCGCACTTCGCAACGAATCTGCGGCGACGAATAGCGCAGGAAACCGAATTGCTGCAATCCCCATGGATGGCATGGGCCCCGATCGTCGCGGGCACCCTCGCACTCGCTGCGGTTCTGGCAATCATGGTCGCCCACAGGCATGTTCGCAGCTTGCCCGACCCCAACGTCGCCTCCGCGGTGGCTCCTATTGCTGCTCTACGCGAAGCGGCGACGGCGTCTCTCGCGAGTCCGCAACTCTCGCCGCGAACGGTAGGCAAGCACGGTCCCGAGCGGACCACACAGGTGCGCCCGCGCACCACGGCCCTGCCGGAAATCATCGTGCCGAAGGGTCAACTCTCTGCGGCAGCGCAATTGAGCGCCGCAATTGTCACAGGTCGAGTGGATGGCAATCAGCTGCTAGCCGCGCAGCAAGAGTCTGAGAAACCTCTGGAAATGAAACCCATCGAAATACCTCCGATGGAAATTCCCGTATTAGACGACGCCACGGAAAAACCAGCAAACTCAATCCAATTCTGAACGAAAGCCTCTTGACCGGCGTCTTCATCTATAGAGAGCCGCAACAAATGAATCATCGGAGGCTATTGATGAAAATTTCACGAACGCTCGTCACCTGCGCATTGCTTCTCATGTACGCCCCGCTCCTGGTTTGCGCTCAGGGAACTAAAGCACCGGATGCTCCGGAAAATGCGACGGCCGAACCGTCAACGCCAGTTAAGTTGCAGATCGTGCTGTCCGAATATGACGGCGCGAAAAAAATCGCCAATCTTTCCTACTCGATGCCGCTCATCGTAGTGGGCGGCAAACCCAGCGGGGCGTATTCGACCCTGCGGATTGGGGTTAAGGTTCCTGTGACGACCGCCGATTCGAAGACCGGCGCCACCCAGATACAATATATCGATGTGGGTACGAGCATCGATGCTCGGGTAGGGCACGCTGATGACGGGAAATATCAAGTGGAATTAAAGGTGGATCGCTCCTCATTGTACGTTACCGCACGCGGTCAGGATGGCAAGATCGTCGGCAAGGAATGGTCAGACGGGGAAGCGCCTCCCACCACTCAGCCGCTTGTGCGGCAATATCGCGGAGACGTGGGAATGTTTTTGCGCGAAGGGCAACCTGCCGAAGGAACCGTCGCGACGGATCCTCTCACGGGACACGTTTTCAAGGTAGAGGTCACTCTGAACGTCGCGAAGTGAATTAGAAATTGTGCCGTTCGAGCACAGCAAACGTGGAAGCATGTCGAGCAAGATTCCATTACGCTCGTAGGGTCGCAGCGCCGCACTGAGCAGATTGGCGGCGCTACGCCTTCGCCAGCACCGCGTGCAGCGCCTGCTCTAAATTTTCGTAGCGAAACGCGTAACCGTACTGCAGCAAGCGATCGGGCTGCACGCGCTGACTGGCGAGCAGCAGCGCATCCGCCATTTCGCCCAGCGCCAGCCGCAGCGCCAACGCCGGCGCCGGAAAAATAGCCGGCCGATGCAGCACGCTCGCCAGCACCCGCGTGAAATCGTTGTTGCGCACCGGCTCCGGCGACACCACATTCACTGCCCCGTTCCACCGCGAATCATCAATCGCCGCGCGCAGCACCCTCACCGCGTCTTCCAACACGATCCAGGACATCCACTGCTTCCCACTACCCAGCCGCCCGCCCGCGCCGAATTTGAAGGGCGTCAACATGCGCGGCAACGCGCCGCCCTCCGCGGAAAGAATAATTCCGAAGCGCGCGATCACCGTGCGGATTCCGGAGCTCGCTGCTCGCGCCGCTTCACCTTCCCACGCGCGGCACAAGATTGCCAGGAAATCTTTGCCATAGCCGCTCGGTTCCGTCAGCACTTCGTCGCCGCGGTTTCCGTAGTAACCCGTCGCCGAAGCGCAAACGAATACGCGTGGTTGTTGCTTCAGGTGCGAGAGCGCATCCACCAGCACGCGCGTGGAATCCACGCGGCTGCTGCGTAGAATCGTCTTGCGCTTCGATGTCCAACGCCCGTCCGCGATGCTCGCGCCGTTCAGATTCACCACGGCGTCGAAGCCTTCCATCGCTGGCACGTCCACCAGCGCACTCAATGGATTCCACTGCACGTCGCCAGCCAGGGCTTTGCCGCCCGGACGCACCAGACAGCAGACGGTATGGCCGTCGGTGCGCAGCGCGCTCGTAAGCGCGGCTCCAACCAGCCCCGAGCCACCTGATATCAGAACTTTCATCAAACATCCCCGTGAACGAGGCGCGTCCCTCTGCCACTTGAACTAACCTACGGCGCGCCACGAGCGCCGTCAAGCGAACACAAAGCGGCCGCGCATATTCCCCACACCGCGCCTGACGTTGACCCATCGCGCCAAATATTTCACAACCAATCGCGAAGGCGCGCAACCATGTAGTATAGAATCTGCAATTCCTCAACGAGGTGTGAATGGCTGTCACAACCCGGCGACTTCGTACCGCAATCATACTGGCCAGCATCTTCGTGTTTCCCGCCGCTATTTCCCGTGGCACTCAGGATAATCCCGGCATCCGCGGATTCGCGCCCGCGCGCGTTGCCGCCGAACGCTCCCTCGAGCAGCAGATGCGGGCGATTCCTGATCCCGCGCACGCAGAAAGTAATTTGCGGCACATCACCAGCGAACCGCACATGGCCGGCACCGAGGCCAGCCACCGCGTGGCGGAATGGTTACGCGACCAGTATCGCAGCTACGGTTTCGATGCCGAAATCGTCACCTACAGCGTGTGGCTCGCGCAGCCCCGCGAAGTGCGGCTCGAGCTGACCGCACCCGAAAAAAAAACTCTGGCTACTCCCGAGCAGTCCTTCCAGGTAGATCCCGACACTTCGAACAAGAATATCGTTGCCGGATTTAACGCCTTCTCGCCTTCCGGAGATATCACCGCGCCAGTCGTCTATGTGAATTACGGCATGCAGGCGGATTATCGCGAGCTCGATAAGCTGGGAATCAGCGTCGCGGGGAAAATCGCGATTGCCCGCTACGGGGGTTGCTATCGAGGTATCAAAACGAAACTTGCCGAAGAGCACAAGGCCCTCGGCCTCATAATTTATTCCGATCCAGAAGACGACGGCTACGTCGCAGGCGACGTGTTTCCGAATGGTCCGTGGCGCCCGATGAGCGGCATCCAGCGCGGCTCCGTCGAATACACAGAAATCTATCCCGGTGACCCGCTCACGCCGGGGGTACCTGCTACCGTGAACGCCAAGCACCTCGCGCCCTCCGATGCCGCAAATTTCCCGCGCATTCCCACCATGCCCATCAATTCGCAGGACGCCAGCGTGATTCTCTCAAATCTCAGCGGCCCGCACGTCCCGCGTCAATGGCAGGGCGGTTTGCCGTTCACGTATCACGTGGGGCCAGGCGCGGCCGTCGCGCACATGAAAGTGGTTATGGATTATCAGCAGCGCACGCTGTACGACGTAATCGCGAAACTGCGCGGTACAAACGACGGCGAATGGGTCGTCCTAGGCAATCATCACGACGCCTGGGTTTACGGCGCAGTCGATCCCGGCAGTGGCACAGCGACCATGCTCGAAACAGCGCGCGCTTTCGGCGAACTTGTCCGCGCTGGGTGGAAGCCGCGGCGCACCATCGTCATGTGCGAATGGGATGGCGAGGAGCCCGGCCTGATAGGCTCGACGGAGTGGGTTGAAGCAAACCGCGCGGAGCTGCAGTCGAAAGCCGTCGCCTATCTGAACACAGACGTGGGCGTCGCCGGACCCAACTTCACGGCGTCCGCCACGCCATCGCTCAAGCAACTGGTCCGCGAGGTTGCTCGCGAAGTGCAGGACCCGCGCGACGTGCGCAGCGTTTACAACGTCTGGCTGGACCGCGCCACTCGCCAGCAGGAAGAGCCCAACGGCATCGCGCGACCGAACGCAAAAGTCACCGCACCAGGCGAAGCCCCCATCGAAGCCTTGGGCGCGGGCTCGGATTTCTGTCCGTTCTTCGACCACGCCGGAATTCCTTCGCTCGACGCCGGATTCGTCGGCGACTACGGCGTGTACCACTCGATGTACGACGATTTCTTCTGGATGAAAAAATTCGGCGATCCCACGTTCGAATTTCACGTCGCGCTGGCGAAAATCCTGGGTACTCTGGCGCTGCGCCTCGATGAATCCGATACGCTTCCGTTTGATTACTCCGCCTACGCCGCGGAAATTTCGCGCGCCGCGAACGACCTCGCCACTCGCGCTGCCAAGCAAGGCATCGGCAGCATCGATGTGGCGGCAGTTTCGGATGCCGCGGCGCAACTCACAGCGTCCGCCGCCCGCGCATCGCAGGCGTTGCAGCAATGGTCGAACGCCTCGGCCAACGCCGCCAAACAAAATGAAATAAATCGCGAACTCGTCAACGTCGAACAGGCCCTGCTGACGCCGGAAGGCCTGTCCGGCCGCACCTGGTACAAACACACTATCTACGCCCCCGGAACCTACGCCGGATACGCCGCAGAAGTCCTCCCCGGCGCAAACGAAGCCCTCGACCGCCAAGACGCCGCAACCTTCACCCACGAATCCGCCGCCCTAGCCGCCGCCCTACGCCGCGCGTCCGCCCGCCTCGACGAAATCGCTCGCTTAGCCTTGTCGCCCACCGCCCAATAGCCGGGGGAATTCACGTGTTCGCAAAAAATCTCGAGCGCGCGCAATGAGTCAGTATCCGATTGGCGATTTTGTCAGGCGGTTTATCTCATTTGACTTGCCATCTGACGCACCCTAAGATGTCCGTGCAATGCGGGCTTCCTCAATTCCTCTCGGCCACAAAATTATTCGCTCAGCAATTATCGAAAAGTTCGCTGGCCGCTGGGTGAGTGCTGCCTGAGAAGTGAAAGTTTCTGATCCGCGTGCGTCGCGGTGGAGGAAATCGATGTTGGGTCGCAGAACCGCAATTCTACTTGTCGCGCTATTGCTGGGCGCCGCCGGTGCGCTCGCCCAGGCCAAGCCCGATTCGCCCGAATTCGACGTGAAAGAGCACTACACGAAATACGAATACCGCATTGTAATGCGCGACGGCGTCCGTTTGTTCACCACCGTGTACGTCCCGAAGGACAGCTCGCAAGCGTACCCATTTCTCATCAATCGCACACCCTACAGCGTCGCCCCCTACGGCGTGGATCAATATCGCGCGCAATTGGGACCGTCGCCGGACTTCGACAAAGCCGGCTACATTTTCGTGATGCAAGATGTGCGCGGGCGTTACATGTCCGAAGGCACGTTCATCGAAATGCGTCCGCACATTGACAACAAAAAATCCAACAAAGACGTGGACGACAGCAGCGATTTGTACGACACCATCGACTGGCTCTTGAAAAACGTGCCGAACAACAACGGCAAGGCCGGCATCTGGGGCATTTCGTACCCGGGATTTTTCACCTCGGCCAGCATGATTGACTCGCATCCGGCACTGAAAGCCGCGTCGCCACAGGCGCCGATGACGGATCTGTTCAAAGGCGATGATGCCTACCACGGTGGCGCCTTCATGCTAGCCGCAAATTTCGGGTTTTACGCTTATTTCCAGCCGCAGGCCAATCCGCAACTGCCGCCGAAAGTCCGCGTGCCTTTTGATTTCGGCACGCCGGATGGCTACGAGTTTTTTCTGAACACAGGCACTCTGGAAAACCTAGGCAAATTGATTGGTGGCCAGCAAGCGCTCTGGCTGGATCAGGTGCATCACGATACCTACGACGACTACTGGAAGTCACGCAATCTTGCAGCGCACACCAAGAACATTCACTGCGCCGTGTTGACCGTTGGCGGCTGGTTTGACGCGGAGGATTTGCAAGGCCCCTTCACCTTGTTTCATGCGATCGACCGCGACGACCCGGAAATCTTCAACGCGCTGGTCGTCGGCCCTTGGGTGCATGGCGGATGGGCGCGTCTCAATGGGGACCACTTGGGCCGCGTGAGTTTTGCGGCAAACACGGCAGACTACTATCGCAAGAACATTTTGTTTCCGTTTTTCGAGCAGCACTTGAAAGGGAATGGCAACGCAAAATTGCCGAGAGCGTATGTGTTCGAGACCGGCACAAACGTGTGGCGGCAGTATCCCGCGTGGCCGCCAAAAAACACGGAGTCGAAAACACTCTACTTTCACCCGAACGGCGTTTTGTCGTTTGACCCTCCGAAAGCGGAAGCAGCCGCGTTCGACGAATATGTGAGCGATCCCGCGAAACCGGTGCCGTTCGTGAACTACGTGGCGCAGGAAGTGCCGCAGGAATATATGGTGTCTGACCAGCGCTTCGCCGCATCCAGGACCGACGTGCTCACCTATCAGACGGAGGTTCTGCAAGGGGATGTGACGCTCGTGGGACCCGTTTCCCCGCGGCTGTTTGTTTCCACCAGCGGCACGGATTCCGATTGGGACGTAAAGCTGATTGATGTCTATCCGCCCGATTATCCTCAAAGCAAATTAGACGAGCCGCGTCCGGAAGAGAAAGGCAAGCCGCTCACGGATGTGCCGGCGCCGCCCTTCACCATGGGCGGATATGAGCAATTGGTGCGCGGAGAACCGTTCCGCGGAAAATTCCGCCACAGTTTTGAAAATCCTGAACCGTTCTCGCCGGGCAAAGTAGAGGAAGTGGCTTTCGCAATGCAGGACGTGAATCACACTTTTCGCCGCGGCCATCGAATCATGGTGCAAATCCAGAGCTCATGGTTCCCGCTCACGGATCGCAATCCCCAGACCTTCCTGAATATTCCGGACGCCAAACCGTCCGACTTCGTAAAAGCCACCCAGCACGTGTATCACAGCCAGGGCCAGGCCTCGGGCATCGAAGCCAATGTACTTGTGCCATCCGTCGCTGTAGCGGATAAGAAATAGTCGGGGCTGTCCTCCCAGTCAGCCCTGTTGCTGCGAATCGTTATCGCGCGATCGGGATGCGCACCGACCCGATTTTTCCGCTAGCGCCGTCGCGCACAATTATTTGCACTCCGGCGGCGTCGGGCAGTACTTGCACATCCCGGGTGAGGATCATCCCTTGCTTCATCAATTGCGCGTACGTCTCGGAATCAATCGCCAGAGGAAGCCGCAGCCGACGCGTTTCGATTACACGGTTTTTTTCATCCAGTTGAATGTAGGCCACGCTCACCACATCGTTCCAGGCGCCGCCACCCTGCGCAAATCGAAATTGCGCGGTGTCCAGCGAAAGCACCAGGCTCAGTGTTTTCTCACCGGGCTTATACGGCGGTGTCACCTGCGCGCGAATTCGAATTCCGGTAGCCTCCACCGGGCTGGTCGCAATTTCTGAAAGCATCTCCGCCCAAGTCTGGCCGGCTATATTCGGCTCCTGCAGCGCGAAATAGCCTTCGCGCGTCTGCACATGCGTGTCCGGACGATTCACTTTCACGTGCAATTTATGAAAGCTTCCGTCCCAGTTCGCATCCTCCGGATAAAATCCCAGCTGGTACGTCACGCGCGATTCGTCAATGGCCTGCCGGATCGAGCCCTTGATCCCATTCGTGTTATAGAACGCAAATCCGCCCGTGCGCCGCGCCAGACTCTCCATGGCGCTGAATTTTGCCATGTCCTGTTCAATGTTCGAGGACGCACTTGCTCCGATCAGGCCGCTATCCACCAATCCGCGCGCATCCACCGGATAAACCGCCACGTTCGCATTATTCAACGCCCTCATCGTCAGCTCAACGTCCGTCGCGAACGGAATTTTCTGGCCATCCGCCGTGCGCTGCAGATTGCTGGTTTCAACACTGAAAGGGAAATTGCCGGAGACCCACAGGAGGTTCTTTCGTCCCGGCAGCGAGCCCACATGATCCGCGATCATGCGTAACGCTTCCGCCGTCGGATGCCGGTGGTCTTGCGTGAACGGGTGACTGTCGTCTATGCCCTCAGCCGCTGCCAGCGCTTCCAAATCCTTGTGCAATGTACTGATGGATTCGGAGCGCGCCGAATCCATGTCCAGCGCGTGCTCGCCCAGATAATTCTTCAGCGCCTCGGCCAGGCTCGCCGCATCGCTCGAGAATTCGTGCAGCACGCGCAGGCGCGCGCCCAGCGCGTACAGCGCCACGCGATCGTTCGTCTGGATCGTGCGGAGAAGCTTCACAATCTGGCTGCGCGCAAATGATTGATCGAAGAATCCGGTGTTGAACGAATCCAGCAGGATGACCGTGAGATTCGACGGCACGCCGGCCGCTTGAATTTCATTGCTGTAGGTGTTCGAAGGCAGTGGCTCCGTCGCACCCGGCAACATCTGGCCCGTTTCCACAGAGAACAGCTGAATCGTCCGTTGCGATTTGTTATCGAACACCGCGAAGTCATCTTTCGTCAGCCCGGTCACAGGGCTGCCGTGCTTGTCGAGGACGATCACGTCAAACTGTACCAGCCGAGTGGTTACGCGTAGCGGCTGCTGCGAGGGCGGGACTGCGTTATCTTGTTCAGCGCGTGCCGATCTCCTGCCGGGCGCCGAGATGATCGCAGCGGCGAAAATCGTGGCACTCAGAACAGCGATCGCCCGCACATTCATCGGGCCTGGGCCTCTCGCGCAGCGGACTTCGGGTATTTCACTTGGCGTAGCCACTTCGAGAACAAAATCCACCAGATCAGCAACAGCACTACATTCGGCCAGCCCGCCTCCACTCCAAACGGCATCCCCGTCATCCACGCGGGGCCGTGAAAGCTGCCCTGGAATAAATGTCCGTTGCCCATTTGCCCGCTGTCAGGAACGCCGTAGAAATAAGTCTCGCCCCAGTCCCACGCGACGTGCAGTCCCAGCGGCATCCACAAATCGCCCGTCCGCCGTAGTAGCAAACAAGCGATAAGCCCGAATCCGCCCACGGTGAACAATCCGAGCACCGTCCAGCCGGGATTCAGCATGTCCGCCGCAGCCATCAGCATCGAGGTGATCACCGCCGCCGGCCAGAAGCCGATTCCGCTCGTCAGCGTGAATTGCAAATACCCGCGATAGAAGAATTCCTCGACCATCGTTCCCAAAATCATCGTCGCTGCCCATAGCAGCCCATATTTCAAAATGTCCGCGCCGTGAATCTGCGCTGACCCGAGCGAGTAAGCCTGCGCCACCCGCAAAACCAGAAGCAGCAACGTCAACGAAACGAAGCCGATCGCCCACGCTTGCCAGAACTGCCCACAAAACGCTCGCTGCCACGGAAAGCCATAATCCCCAAGGTTTCGACCTTCGATTTTCGACATGATCCAAGCCGCCAGCACCAGCACGCACAACGCGACTAAAAACGTAACGAGACCCACCGTCGGACTACTCGAGTCTGGTTGGCGGCCCTGCAACAGTGCGTCTGCGATCTTGTTCGCGCCATAACCGAGCGCGAAAACCAACGCGCCAAAAATTAGCAATCGCCATCCGGCGCGCAGCCCGTTCCGCCCCTGAAAGAGGTTGCGTAGCACTCGCTACTCCCTCGGACATACAACACAACTGGCAGATACACGAATCCTAATGAAACGCCACTCCGCGCGCATTCATCGAGACCGAGGCTAGCACTGGCCCGATGCCTTGGACTATGATTGATTGCGCCAAAATTTCGTGTGCATTTCGGCCCTGGAAGGTACCCAGGCAGCGCCGCGGAGCAGCCCCATTTTTAGATCTCCCACAGTTTTCGCTCGTTCCGTACGCAAGATCGCCGACGCCGTCGCGCCCCGCGGCAACGCCCGCCATCTGCTGAAGGCCGTCGGCCTCGACCGCGAATCGCTGCGCGACCCACTCCTCAGAATTCCCTACGCAGACATGATGCTGCTTTCGGAGTTGGCCGCGAGGATGACCAAGGACGTTGCCTTTGGTCTCCACGTCGGCGAGCAGGTCGAACAAAATTCTTACGGCATCATCGGATATTCGGTCGTCAGCAGCGCGAACCTCGGTGAGGCGCTCCGCACCTTGGAACGCTATTTGCCGATCTGGACGGACGTTGGGGCGTTCAAACTGGATGTGGAAGGATCCGTCGCGCATTTTCAGTGGAAATATTCGAATAGCTCGCTGCCCGAGCCTCGTCATGATGTCGAGACGACCATGGCGACGGTGGTTCGATTCAACCGTCTGTCGGGTGGCGCGGAATGGAAGCCCCGCGAAGTCTGGTTCGCACACGCTAAACCCAAGGACGTTTCCGAACACGCGCGCATTTTCCGCGCGCCCGTGCGCTTCGGCATGCCGGTCAACGCGTTGCTCCTGGACAGCAGGTTGCTCGATATCCCACTCAAGGGCGCAAATCCTGTCGCGCATCAAGTCATCACCGAAGTAGCCGAACAGCTTCTGGCAACGGATCCCGGCAACGCTAATCTCACGCAGGACGTGCTCAGCTTCATTCGCCAGAGATTGTGCAGTGGCGATTTTGGCCTGCAGGACGCTTCGCGGCACCTCGGCCTCAGCCGCCGCAATCTGCAACGAAAATTGCGCCAGGAATCCTCCTCGCACCGGCTTCTGGTCGAGCAGGCTCGCCGCGATCTTTCGCGCTGCCTCCTGCTGGGTTCCCAAGCCACCGCCACCGAGGCCGCCTATGCCCTCGGCTTTTCCGACCCGACCGCGTTCCATCACGCCTTTCAAAGGTGGCATGGCATGCCGCCGCAAGCATATCGCGACGCTAAAATCCGCTAGGACGAATGAATCGCCTTGGTCCACGGCTGCGCAGTCGCTCAGACGCGGCGAGCTCAGGCTGCACGTCGGCGAATTCGCGTTGCACGCGCCTCCACGGTAGAATAAGGATCATGCGCGTGCGCGTTCTATTTTTCGGCCAACTCAAGGACATCGCCGGCGTCTCGCAAGAGGACGCCGAGCTTTCCGAAGGCGCGCGCGTGGAAGACCTCTACGAGCGATACGCGCGGCGTTTCCCCCGCCTCGCCGAATTTCGCCCATCAGTCGCCGCGTCGGTAAATCAGGAATACGCCGATTGGCGCGCCTCTCTCGATGCAGGTGACGAAGTCGCCTTCCTCCCGCCCGTCAGTGGCGGCCAGCAAACCGCTGTCAGCGGCGACATCATTCTTCTGGTGCGCGAACCCATCCAGCCGCGCGAAATATTGCTCAGCCTCAAAGCCTTTGAAGATGGCGCGGCGGTGATCTTTGACGGCTTCGTGCGCAACAATTTCAAGGGCCAACGCACGCTATATCTCGAGTATGAAGCCTACGAACCTATGGCGTACGCAAAGCTGCGCCAAGTTGGCGCACACATGCACGCTCAGTTTAGAATCCACCGCTTCGCGATCGTCCATCGCCTCGGCCGCCTCGAAGTCGGCGACAGCAGCGTCTTCATCGCCGTCAGCGCGCCGCATCGCGCCGCCGCGTTTGACGCTTGCCGCTACGCGATTGACACTCTCAAGCGCACCGTGCCCATCTGGAAAAAAGAATTCTTCGTCGGGGGTGCCGTTTGGGCCGAAGGCGAATCGTTGCCTCAGGAAGCCAATTCCGCCTCCGAAGAATCTAGTTCTTAGATGAAACGAGCCGTCGCCACGCTTTACACCCTCGCGCTCGCCGGTTTCTGCGCGTTCGCGCACGCCAGAGTGTCCAATTCCACGCAACAGCAACAACAGCAGCGACAAAAAGGCCCGATCCGCGTGCAAACCGACCTGGTCAGCATTCTTGCCAGCGTCACGGACGACAAGGGCGAGCCGGTCATCGGCCTGTCCCAAAGCGCGTTCCAGCTTACGGAAGAAGGAATAGCGCAGAAAATCGTCCGCTTTGAACCGCAGACCAATCGCCCGCTCGATCTAGCCCTGATGCTCGACGCCAGCGGCTCCGCGGCCATCGAATTGAAAATCGAACGCGAAGCCGCCGCGCATTTCATCGAGGAAGTGACCCGCCCCGGCGATCGCCTCGCCGTCTTTTCGTTTGGAGCCGATGTTGTGCAGCTCTCCAATTTTTCCGATGACCTTAAGCAGTTGGATAGCGCCGTGCGCCGCGTGGACACGAGCCCGGACATGGGCACCTCGCTCTACGACGCAGTGGTGCTTGGCTCGCAATCCGTCCGCCGTCAGGGCGCGGAGCGCCGCCGCGCGCTGGTGATCATCACCGACGCCGGCGAAACCACCAGCGTCTCAAAATTTGAAGATACGCGCCGCACCGCGATCGCCTCGAACGTGTTGCTCTATACTGTCGTAGTGCGTCCGATGAAATCCGATGCCGGATGGAACACGGCTGGCGAACACGCGATCTCTACCATCACGGACAGCGTCGGCGGCGCGATGTATTATCCGACCAACCTCAGCGAACTCGGCGCTATCTTCGACCGCATCAATCGCGAGCTGCGCACCCAGTACCTGCTCGGCTACTATCCCACTCCCACTCCGCCACCCGGCAGCGACCGGCACGTGGTCGTCAAGGTGAACACCGGGGACAACGTGCGTTATCGCAGGGAATACTTCACAGCCGGAGTCGCGCAATAATCCGATGAACCAATTTCTCGATGTCGCCATCGCCGCCGCGCGCGAGGCAGGCGCCGTGCTGCTCACCGAACACAGCCGCCCGCAGAAGATCACCTATAAAGGTGACGTAGACCTTGTGACGGAAACCGACAAGCGCTCCGAAGCCATCGTCGTCGGCCGCCTGCGCCGCGAATATCCAGACCATCGCATCGTCGCCGAAGAAGGCTCGAGCGGCTCGTCCGCCGCATCGCGTTACGAATGGCACGTTGACCCTCTCGATGGCACTACGAATTTCGCGCACGGCTATCCGTGCTTTGCGGTTTCCATCGCGCTGCTCGAAGATGGCGTCCCGCTGGTGGGCGTCGTGTTCAATTCCGTCGCGGACGAACTTTTTTCCGCCGCGCGCGGCCAGGGCGCCTTTCTCAACGAAAAACCGATTCACGTTTCCTCGGCCGAGCGCATGGCCGTCAGCCTGGTTGCCACCGGTTTTCCCACGCACAAGCGCGGCGACAACCTGAACATCCACTATTACTGGCATTTCACGCTGCATTCCCACGGAGTGCGCCGCGATGGCTCGGCGGCGCTCGATCTTTGCTCAGTCGCCTGCGGCCGCTTCGAAGCCTTCTGGGAATTTGGCCTGAAATCGTGGGACACCGCCGCAGGCATCCTGATCGTCACCGAAGCGGGCGGCAAAGTCACAGATCTGCGCGGTGGCCCCTATCGTCCCGGCGGCCCCGATCTGCTGGTCACCAACGGCCACATCCACGCCGAAATGCAGCAAATGATGGCCGAAATCGCCACCAGCGCAAACAACAAGGTATAGCGTGACGGTTCGTCGCATAGCGAGCCGTGAATTTGCATTTGTAGCGGCGCACTTCAGTGCGCCATCGGTGCAACGCCAAAGAATCGCAGGCAGCGAGAAGATCGCCGTTAGAAAGGTTCCCAGTACATTACACTCCGCGCGCGGCACAACAATTGACGCCCAGCACGCCGCGATGCTAGGTTGGCCCCACCTCCTTGATGCGTGCCGTTGACATCATTCGCAAGAAACGCGACGCTGCGGAACTTTCCCGCGAAGAAATCGCATTCCTGATTGACGGTGCCACCCACGACCGCGTTCCCGATTACCAACTAGCCGCCTTCCTCATGGCCGTCCTCTGGCGCGGTATGACCCGCGCCGAGCTGGCCGCGCTCACGGAATCCATGCTCAATTCCGGCGAAGTGCTCGATTGGTCCGATCTTCCCGCGCCCAAAGTAGACAAGCACTCCACCGGCGGCGTCGGAGACAAAACTTCTCTCGTCATTGCCCCGATCGTCGCCGCAGCCGGCCTCTACGTTCCGATGATCAGCGGCCGCGGACTCGGCCATACCGGCGGCACTCTCGACAAGCTCGAATCCATCCCCGGCTTCAACGTAAATCTGCCGCTCGAACAATTCCGGCACACACTGGCGCTCGCTCATTGCGCGCTGATCGGCCAAACGCCTGAAATCGCGCCTGCCGATAAAAAGCTCTACGCGCTGCGCGACGTCACCGCAACGGTCGAAAGCCCCTACCTGATCACCGCCTCCATCATGAGCAAAAAAATGGCGGAGGGAATTGACGCGCTGGTCCTCGACGTAAAAACAGGCGACGGCGCGTTCATGAAAAAACAAAAAGACGCCGAATATCTCGCCGAGCTGATGGTCGAAACCGGCGTACGCATGGGCAAAAAAGTCGTCGCGCTCATCACCGATATGGAGCAGCCCCTCGGCCGCAAAATCGGCAACTCCCTGGAAGTGGAGGAATGCATCGAAATCCTCGATGCCAAGGGCCCGGACGATCTGCGCGAGCTGTGCCTCGAACTTTCGGCATGGATGTTCGTCCTCGGTGGCCGCGAGAAATCCGTCGGAGCCGGACGCGCGCTCGCTGCGGAAATGATTGCTTCCGGCCGCGCGCGTGATACATTCCGCGAAGTGATTCGCTTGCAAGGGGGCGATCCGCACGTCATTGGCGATCCCGGCCGTTTGCCGCACGCGAAACACCGAGCCCGCGTGGATGCGCGCCAGCCCGGCTACGTTACCGCAATTCACTGCGAACAGGTCGGCGTAGCCAGCATGCTGCTCGGCGGCGGAAGAGAAAAGAAGGAAGACTCGGTGGACCCGGCAGTAGGCCTGGTGCTCGAAAAAAAGATCGGCGACGCAGTAAAGGCCGGCGAAAATCTGTGCACAGTGCACTACAACCTGGATGCGCGCCTCCTGCCGGCCATGCGCCTCCTCTTCGAAAGTTTCGAAATCGGCGACCAGGCTCCGCCCGCCACGCCGCTGGTCCGCAAAATCATCGGCGGGGGAGATTTCTTGTGACCCCGCTGCCCAAAAGTGTTTCGGGTGTCGGCATCAGCTACTTTGCGATAACGCTGCTGGCCGCCGCGGTGATGCAATGTCGTCCCGAACGGAGTCCCGCGCTTTTTCTTTCCCGCCGCAGTTTGGCGGGCGCGGGACGCAGAGCGGGATCTGTTTTTTGTGGAAACGGCGCGGAGAAAGCGAAATCATCGAACCGAGCGCCGGAATCTTTGTAGGTCGTGGCTTTAGTTCATCCTGAGCGCCTGCCTGTGGCGGGCTCGAAGGGCCACGACAGAAGCTACCGAAAATCACAGCGGCTTTAGCCGCTGAAGTACCGTCTCAGTAATCGTCGCAAAGGCTCGAAAGGAGGCTTCTTCGCATGCACCGCCTGGTAGGCGTATTGGGAATGCTCACCATGATGGGTTTCGCATTCCTGTTTTCCACCAATCGCCGCGCCATCCGCGGGAAAACAGTCGCCTGGGGCCTCGGCCTGCAAATCGTTTTCGCCTACCTCGTAATCAATTGGACCTACGGCCAGTGGATATTCCAAATAGCCGGCGCCGCCGTAAACTGGGTCCTCGATTTTGCTTTCTTCGGCTCTCAGTTTGTTTTCGGCGACCTCGGAAAAAAAGGCTCGCCCCTGGGCTTCTTCTTCGCCTTCCAGGTGCTACCTACCATCATTTTCATCGCCGCCGTTTTCGCTCTTCTTTATTACTACGGCGTGATGCAATTCATCATCAAGCAAGCCGCGCGCGTCATGACCGGCCTGATGGGCGCCAGCGGCGCCGAATCCCTCAACGTCGCCGCCAGCATTTTCATGGGCCAAACCGAAGCGCCTCTCACCATCCGCCCCTATCTTCCCGAAGTGACGCAATCTGAATTAATGACGATCATGACCAGCGGCATGGCCCACGTTTCCGGCGGCATGATGGCTGCATACATTGCCTACGGCGTCGAAGCCAAACACGTACTCGCCGCCGTGATTATGACTGCCCCGGGCACAATACTACTTTCCAAAATGATGGTCCCCGAAACCGAAGTGCCCGTAACCTCCGGCAAAGTGGAACTCGCGCCTCTGGAACGCGACGCCAACGCCCTCGGCGCGCTCGCCCGCGGCACCGTGGATGGCCTCAGCCTCGCTCTGAACGTCGGTGCCATGCTTATCACCTTTATCGCCCTGATTTATCTCGTGGACGGCGTCTTCGCAGCGGTGCACAACGGCCTCGCGTCGCTCGGTGTCATGTGGTTTCCCTCCAGCGTCGAACAAATTTTCGGCTATCTCTTTTCGCCCATCGCCTGGGTCATCGGAATTCCCTGGCAGGATTGTCACACCATCGGAAATTTGCTCGGCCTGCGCATGGTGACGAACGAGCTGGTCGCCTTCCAGCGCCTTGGCCCGATGAAGGACGCGCTCGATCCGCGCTCTTTCACCATCGCCACCTTCGCGCTCTGCGGCTTCGCGAATTTCAGCTCCATAGGAATTCAAATCGGCGGCATCGGCGCCCTCGCGCCCAATAAAAAAGCAGACCTCGCGCGCCTGGGCATTCGCGCCATGCTCACCGGCACCATGGCCAATCTGATGTCCGCCTCCATCGTCGGGATAATGATGCGATGAACCCGGCCCGCACAAAATCCTCAGCACGCGATTCCGAATTTGCGCGCGCCGATCGCGCCGCGAAATTCATCCTTGCGAAAACCAAGCTGCGCCCGAAAATCGCGCTGGTGCTCGGATCCGGACTCGGCGCCTTCGGCGACGAACTGCAACAAGCCACGCGTATCCCCTACGAAAAAATTCCCGGCTTCCCGCGTTCCACGGCCATCGGCCACGCCGGGCGCTTGGTGATCGGAAAAATCGACAATATCGCCGTTGCCGCGATGCAGGGCCGCGTCCATTTCTACGAAGGCTATACCGCGCAGCAAGTCGCGTTCCCCATGCGCGTTCTCGGCCGCCTCGGTATTCGCTCCGCGATTCTCACCAACGCCGCAGGCGGCATCAATCTGCAATATACCCAAGGCGCGCTGGTCGTCATAAGCGATCACATCAATCTCCAGGGTATCAATCCGCTGATCGGCCCGAACGACGACCGTTTCGGCCCGCGCTTTCCGGACATGACCCAAGCCTACTGGAAGCCCTATCGCGAAATCGCGCTCGCCGAAGCCAAGAGGCTGGGCATAAATGTTTCCGAAGGCGTGTACGCCGCACTCGCCGGTCCAAACTACGAAACGCCCGCCGAAATTGGTTACTTGCGTACGATTGGAGCTGATTTGGTCGGAATGTCGACGGTTCCAGAGACGCTAGCCGCGCGCCACATAGGAATTCACGTGCTGGGAATTTCCTGCGTCACCAACATGGCCGCGGGGATTCTCGACCAGCTGCTCGACCACAAAGAAGTAATGGAAACCGGCGAACGAGTGAAAGGCCAGTTCATCGCGCTGCTACGCGCTGTGCTACCGCGCATCGCCGCCGATGCCAAATAAATGAAAGCAAAGCAGGGGAAGGCGAAAAATAAATGAGCGAATTTGACGCGCTAATCACCGCAGCAACGCAAGCATTCCAGAACGCCTGCGCCCCCATTTCCAATTTCCGCGTAGGCGCCGCTGTGCGCGCGAAATCTGGCCGCATCTTCGCCGGTTGCAATATCGAAAACGCCACGCTCGGCCTCACCTGCTGCGCCGAACGCGTCGCCATCTTCAAAGCCGTCTCTGAAGGCGAACGCGGCTTCGACGCCATAGCCGTAGTCACCAACGTGGATCGCCTTACCCCACCCTGCGGCGCCTGCCGCCAAATCATCTGGGAATTTTGCGGCGACGTGCCAGTGCTGCTAGCTAATCTACAAGGAAAAGTAGAACAGGAAACTTCCGGCAAGCTCCTGCCGCGCGCATTCGATGCTTCGTTCTTGTAGGACGGCTTCCGGTCTAGCTGGGAGGTCGCGCCGAGTTCCGCTGCCGCTGCAGTTTCAAAGCCGTCGAACGCAACGTTTCCGGCACGTTTTTATTCGCGGCGAGATGTTTCAGATCGGTGGGCGTCAGGTGCGGCAGCAGATGCAAGCTCACATCCAGCGGAGATTTCGGATTCTTGGTCAAATTCTTAATCACCACATAGTTCTTCATGAAATTCCGGTTCTTCGAAATAATGCGCAGCACTTCTTGCGACACATTCGTCATCGCCGCAAAATTTTCGATCTCCAGGTCCGTCAGCCGCGGCGATTGCAGCACGCCGCGCTGCACGATCTTGTTCGGGTCGCGTATCAGCAGCATGCGTTCCTCACGCCCGCCTTTCACGGCCAGCTGGATGCGCTGCACGATATTCATCGTGGCCATCCGTTGCAGCAACGACAATCGCTTCTTCACCTCTGGCTCGGCCTCTGCCACAGCCTCCGCAATCACTGTTTCACCCAGAAAAGCATTCGTCTCGATTTCCGCCAGGAGTTCTTGCTGCTCGGGCGTCGCCGCTTCGGAATAGGCCAGCGCGATCCCCAGCGCGGGATACGAGCTGAGCCGGTCCAGATTGTCGAGCAGCGCCTGAATTCCCACGCTGGTCAAATCAGCGGAAACGCGCGTCACAAATTCCGCGGGGCAAGCCGCGTTTGCCGCCATGCGGTCGGCCACTTCCGGCCGGCCGCCCATGTTGTCCGCGCAATATTCGAAAAGTTTCACGTCCGCATCGGGACGCGCTAGCGCCGCTTGCAGTGATTCCAGCGACTGCGTCAGCAGGCAGCTCTTTGCGCGCTCTGCAACGGCGTGATCTTTGTCCGTAGTCAGCACGGCCAGCAGCTCGGCGCGATCTTCCGGCGCAAGCGAAATACTGCCCGCGCACAGCGCCAGTTTTTGCTCCGGCCTGGCGTGGCCTGAGCGGATCGCAGCTCGCAGTTCGGCGCTAATGGGCGTCTCCGGCCACGGCCTTGATATCTTTCTGCGTGAGAGTCACGAACCCCGGTTGCCCGGAGTGGCCGCTCGCCGCGACCATCTGGCCGTTCAGCTCCAGCAAAATGGCGCTTGATTCGCTCGAAGATATTTCCAGCGAATCCACCGCCGTGAACCGATACACCTGCCGCGCGTCCATGTGCCCCGCGAATAGCGGCTTGCCGTCCGCCACCACTTTCACGTCCGCAGCTTTCGCCGCTTCCAGTTTTAAATCCAGCGCCGGTGCTGTTCCAGATCGCAACCCAGCCCCGCCGCCAACAGACGCCGCGGGGTTCGCTGAAATCGCGGGGTCAGATGGCGGCGCCGCAGCCGGGTCAGGCGCGAAGTTCTGTGCGTAACCCTGTGCAGAGGTCTGCATGCTCGTCGCCGCGAAACTCGGCGCGTCACCAGATTCCGGCACGGAATTTACCGGTTCCCCAGAATGTTTGTGCAACCGCGCCGCAATCTTCGGTCCCAAAAAGTGAATCGCCGCCCAACCGCCCGCCAGAACCAGCAGCGCCAGCACGACCACCACGAGGATCCGCGCCCAATTGCGGTCTGGCTCATCCGGCGGGTCCGCCACCACGCCTGGATCAGGCCGCCCCCTCGTTTCCAGTGCGTATTCCGCCACGAGGGTGTCTTCATCCAGCCCCAGATAACGCGCCACCGAACGTATGAAACCGCGATTGAATACGCCCCCCGGCAGCAGCTCCCATTGTTCGCTTTCCAAGGCGGTCAGGAAGCGCGGCGCAATGCGCGTAGCCGCTGAAATCTCTTCCAGTGTGACGCCCCGCATTTCCCGCTCGCGTTTGAGATGTTCGCCGAAAGGTTTTGAAGGCATTCGCTGGAGTCCGCAACTACAGAAAATATAGGCGTCGCTGATGGGAGTGTCAATGCTCGCCGATAACCCTTCCGACGGGTACCCCATTGGCCTTTCGTCAATTGCGCCGCGAACGTCGTTGCAGTGTACCGAAACCGTTCACTATAATGTCACCGTTGACCTCAGACTCCAACGAACCGACGAAAGGCGTTACCGAAGACTCCATGCGGCGAGCCACGGACGCGCGGCCCTTTGAAGGCATCGAAAGACGCAGAACTCCAGGTGTGGACATCTCCGTCGAGACCTCCAATGAAGTCACGCTATTTCACGAATTAGGCAAGGCCCTCACGTCCTCGCTGCAACTCGACCAGGTCCTCCGCACCATCATGGAAAAAATTAACGAGGTCCTGCACCCGGATACCTGGTCGCTCCTCTTGATGGACCAGGAGAAGGACGAACTCTACTTCCAGATCGCCACCGGTAAGGGCGCGGAATCGCTAAAGGATGTTCGCATCAAGGTCGGCCAGGGATTAGCGGGCTGGGTCGCACAGACTGGGGAAGCGGTAGTGGTTCGGGACACGGCCAAGGATTCGCGTTTCTTCGGCCAAGTGGATGCGAAAACGAAAATGGAAACGCGCTCCATCGTCGCGGTCCCCGTGCGTTTCCGCGATCAATGCCTGGGCGTCATCGAACTGATCAACAGCATCGGCCCGGAAGGTTTCAGCGCCCGCGACCTCGCGCTGCTCGAAGCGCTTGCTGATTACGCCGCCATCGCCATCGAAAACGCGCGCCACGTGCAGCGCATTCACGAACTCACCATCACCGACGATTGCACCAGCCTCTACAACGCGCGCCATCTGAATTTCATGCTGGACACCGAAATCTACCGCTCGCACCGCTACGCTTTCGAGTTCTCGCTGATTTTCATTGACCTCGATCATTTCAAGAGCGTCAACGATACGCACGGTCACCTGATGGGCTCCAAGCTCCTGGCCGAAATCGGCCAGGCCATCAAAGATAAATGCCGCCTGATTGATCTCGCCTTCCGCTACGGCGGCGACGAATTCGTAGTCCTGCTGCCGCAAACATCCAAGGAAAACGCGCTAGGCGTAGCTCGCCGCCTCCACAAGCTGATCCGCGAAGCGGTGTGGCTGAAAGATACCGGCATCGACGCCCGCGTCACCGCCAGCGTAGGCGTAGCCGCCTACCCCAGCGATTCCCGCACCAAGGCCGAACTCCTCCACCTGGCCGACGAAGCCATGTACCTCGTAAAAAACACAACGCGCGACAGCGTGGCCGCCTCCGGCGTAGGCCTCCTGGCCCAAGACAAGTAACTCCTGCAGATCCCGTGCTAGAAAGTAGTCGTAAGCCGCAGCGCATAACTTCGCGAAGGTCCGATCGCATTACCGGAAAACAGCCCGCCGAAATCAATCACGTTCAAAACGTTCGTCAGGTTCTGCCCATCCACCTGAAATCGCATCTTCATTCGATCCGACGTATAAATGTCCGCGCCCGCCGAAGCATTCACCTGGAACGCGGGATAAATTCGCCCGCGAGCGAAGTTAATGCGATTCACGACTTCTTGGCCGTATGTGCTGGCTACCCCGGCGACGCACTCAGGGAGTGTTTCGCCGCTCGGGCACTGAAAATCGAACGGCAGGCCCGTGTCGTATTGAATTCCGCCCGCGATCCAGAATCGCGGCGTGAATTGGTAACGCAACCGCCCGCGCACCGTGTTCCGCTGATCTTGTGAATCCGGGAAATGGCCAGACGTCGGTATCGTCGCGTCGTTCCCCAGAAAAAGCCCGCCCGTTACCGGAAACCAGGCGTTGCCCACCGTGTACGTGTAGCTCAGATATCCCGAAAACCCGCGCCAATCCAGCACATCCAATTTCGCTTCCGCCCCATAAATCTCGGCCTTCCGGAACGCAATCGGAAAACTGATCGTAGTGTTTTCGAGCGGATCGTCGTCGGCGTAATTATTCACCAGCCGCCGGAAATAATTCGTGTCCAGCCTCACTTTCCCGAAAAATCCCTTGGTCATCCCCGCTTCATAATAATTTCCTTCCGAAGGTTCCACCGGCAATTGCAGCGAGATCGGATTCAGCATCGCGGCCGCCTGCGAGCTCGATAGCAGAATATTTTCAAACGACGGCGTCTGAAAGACGCGATCGTACGAGAAATGCACCATCAGATCAGCGCCAGAAAAATACCGCGCAATCGAAAAACGCGGGTCCACGGCTTGCCGGTTCAGCAGCAGCTGGTAATGATCCCAGCGCAGCCCAGCGCTGATCGTCCACGCGCCCAAATGAATCAAATCCTGCACGAATGCGGACTGCTCCAGATCAGGCCGCCACGCCGTGCTGGCCTGTCCGGGTAGCGGAAAGGCAAACGTCAAAGGAGTCGCCGGATCGAATTGCGTCGGATCCGTAATGATGTAACTGAAGTTCTCGTGCAGAAAAGTATTGTCGGACTCCACGCCGAATTTCCATTCGTGCCGCCCGTGCATCGCCGTCAGCGTTCCCTTGAAATATCCTTCGCGAAACCAGTTGTGCTGAAAAACCTCGATCGGCGTGGAATTCGCATTCGAATTGAAATCGTTCGCGTTGTCCCGCACCATGGCCCGCAAATCAGCCTGTACGTGCGTCGAAAAAGTGTGCTGGTAGGAAACGATCCCCATCGTCTCGAAGTTATCCGCCGTTTGCCGCTGCCCCGCGGCTTGCTGCACCAGTTCGTTTGGAATGTCGTACCGCGAGATTTCGTGCCGCACAACGAAGCTCACACGATCGTTCGCGCCCAATACGCGCTGGTAGTGCAACGAAAAATCCCCCAGCGTGCCCGTGTTCGAAAAATTTTGCGGCACCACGGGATTCAAATAGTGGTCCGTCATGCTGCCGCTCGCGCTCGCGCCCAAAGTATTCTTCCCCCACACATATTGCCCCTGCGCAAACGCCCCAGCCGAATCAAAACTCCCGCCGGAAAGCACCACTTGTCCGTGAAATCCTGCCTCCGCATCCTGCAACGTGTTCACCTCCACCACGCCGCCCATTTTTCGCCCGTACTCTGCCGGCATGCCCGCGGTGTAGATACTCATGGATTGCACGTCGTCCGCTTCAATCTCCGGCCCGAAACTCGGCGAGCGGTTATCCGTCAAAGGAATTCCATCCACCACAAATTGCGTTTGGTATTCCGATCCGCGCGGGTGCAGTACCGCATTCCCTTCATACAGCCACCCTGGCTGGGAATTCACTAGGTCCTGCAGCGACCGCCCCGGCAGCGAACTCACTCGATGTTCAATCGCGTCGGAACCAATCTGACTCACAGCCCCAGCTTGATCCGGATCAATCAAAGTGTCGGCCGCGGTTACAGTTACGGATTGATTCACCGCCGGCAGTTTCAGTTCAATCGTATGCTCGGTGGGAATCGCCGAACGAATCTCCACAATTTCAGACAGCGGCAAGAACCCGCGTTGCACAATTTCCAGCCGATACACGCCAAAGGGCAGCCGCAGCACGTCCAGCGTCCCTTGTTCCGTAGTCGTCAAAGAATTTCGATACTGGTTCGCCTCGCTGACAATCAGAACGCTCGTCCTCACTCCCAGCCCCGAAGGATCCGTAACCTTCAGCCGCAGCTCCCCGCGATTACTCTGGCAATACACCGGCAAAGCGCACAAGAACACCAGAACCGCAATTCTCCTCACGAAGTGTTGGCGCTGATGGCCTCGCAAACGAACTCTAACGATGAGCCGCAAGAGCGTCATCGGTGAGTGCGCGTCAATGGCCCGTGTAAACATCTTCGTTCGTCCACCCCTAAAATCGAATATTCCATTCTCCCTCGATTCGTCTCTCTTGTGCGCCGCGATTGTCGCCCGAGTGAACACATCACACACCGATCGAAGCGCTCTGCGCCACCCAACTCCGTGCCCCGTTTGCTAGCGGCAAACCTCTCACCTATACTCGTCGTCTAACAAAGTATTCCCCGCATCAGGGAGATACTGCTCTGCGAAATCAAGAATCGGCGCGCTACGCACGTTGGGCGGCATGGGCCGCGGCCGCCATCGTGCTCGTCGTCGCGGGCGTCTATGCCCAGCGCGCCATCCGCGCCGCCCGCGCCCGGCAGAACGCGCCACCTTCCATACCCGCATCGGTGCAGCAGCAATCCGCCGAATTTTCCTACGTGGGCACCGACCAGGGCCGCGCGCTCTTCACCATCCGCGCTTCGCACGCCACCCAATATAAAGACCAGAATCGCGCCCTGCTCCAGGACGTCTGGATCACCATCTACGGCCACGACGGCAGTCGCAACGACAACATTCACACGCGCGAATGCAACTACGAGCCCTCCACTGGAAACGTTGTTTGCGAGGGTGACGTGCAGATTGAACTGGCTAGCGCCACGCCCGCCTCCGGCAAGCCTGGCGACAAAAGTCTGCAAGTCTCGACGCGCAATCTCTCCTTCAATCGCGAATCCGGCGACGCCACCACCACCGCGCCGGTGCAATTCCGCTTTCCCGAGGGCGAAGGCCACGCCGATGGAATGGTTTACAGTTCGCAGAAAGAAATTGTCCAGCTCACTCATAATGTGCAATTAAATTTGGCAGCATCCGACAAAAGTGGCGGACTGCCCGTCACCGCCGCGGGCGGCAGTATGGCAATCAGCCGCAACGATCGCATGGTTGAATTGGACGCTCCGGCAAACGTGCGCCAGGGCGGCCGCGAACTCACTGCCGATAAAATCTCCATCGAGCTCGATGCGGATTTCCGCGCTCGCCACGCCATCGCGCAAGGCCATCCGCAAGTCACTTCCACGGATCCTCGCGGGAAATCCACCGCGACAGCCACTCAATTTGATCTCTTCGTGAATTCCGACGGATGGATCGAACGCATCGTCGCCGATGGCAATGTCGAAGGCTCCCGCGAAGCCGCCGGCAGTACCGACCATTTCATCTCCGCGAACGTCGTGCTCAACATGACGCCGCAGCACAATCTGCTGCGCGAAATGACGGCCACCGGCAACGTGAAGGCGAATTCGCACATGGGCGCGGAATCGCGCGCCATCGAAACCGAATCTCTGCTCGCCACTTTTGGGCCCGGCCACAGTGACGGCCAGCAAGTCATCAAGACCGTCAGCACTCTCGCCCCCGGCACGATCGAAACCAAAACAGCTGACGAAACCACCACTCTTCGCGCCAAACGATTCGTCGCCCAATTCGCGCCCACCGGCCGCCTGGATACCCTGCTCGGCCACGGCGGCGCCACCGTCTCCAGAAAAATTGGCTCCGCGCCACCGCAAATCATCAGAGCCGCCGAGCTCGCCGCCAAATTTTCTCCCGATGGCGAATGGCAGCAGCTCGATGAAACAGGCGACGTCCAGTTCCAGCAAGCTGATCGCCAAGCCTCCGCCGACCGCGCCAACATCGTCCGCGCCACCGAATTGATCTTGCTCGACGGTTCACCGGTGCTTACCGACTCAATGAGCCGCACCACCGCCGCCAACGTTGCGATCAACCAGAAGTCCGGCGAAATCCGCGCTTCCGGTGGCGTGCTTTCCACCTATTTCCCGAGCGCGCAGAATTCCGCCATGAGCCTCGGCTCCGGCCCCGGCCATATTTCCGCTGCCACTCTCACCGGTTCCACCACGTCAGGCCATGTCACGTACGTCGGCCACGCGCGCCTGTGGCAAGGTGACTCCGTCCTCGAATCGAATCAGATCGAAATCTGGCGCGACGAGAAAAAACTCCAAGCCACCGGCAATGTCGTCGCGAATTTTCCTCAAGCCGGGCCGCCGCCCGCTCAGCCAACCGCGAAGACCGGCGGCTCCACCAAGGCAATCTCCACCGCGCCGTCCGGCCCTACGCTCTGGCAGATTCGCGCCCCCATGCTCACCTACTGGGGCGATACCGGCAAAGCCCACCTCGAAAGCGGGGTCACAGCCGACTCCCAGCAAGGCTCCATGCAATCCCGCACCCTGGACGTCTTCCTGACCCCGGGGGCAACCACATCGCCGGCCAAGCCGTCGTCAGCGGCTGCAAAGCCAGCGCAACCGCCCGCAGGAAGCCCCTCCGAGGGTCGCCAACTCGACCACGCACTAGCCCTTGGAGGAGTCAACGTACGCCAAGGCGACCGTCGCGGCACCGCCGACCAGGCCGAATACACCGCCTCGGACGGAAAATTCGTCCTTTCCGGCGGTCAGCCCACCATTATTGACGCTTCCAGCGACACAACTACCGGGCATTCGTTGACCTTCTTTGTAGCGAATGATACGATTTTAATCGATTCGCAAGATGGTTCGCGCACGCTGACCAAGCACCGGGTTGAGAAATGAACCGGCATGTTGAAACTCCAGGCCGCTGAGCTCAGTAAGTCTTATCGAGGGCGGAAGGTCGTCGATAAAATCAGCTTGGAGATTCAGCAGGGTGAAGTGGTTGGGTTGCTCGGGCCGAACGGCGCCGGAAAGACCACGACGTTCTATATCCTGGTCGGCCTCGCGCGTCCGGACTACGGGCGTGTAATTCTCGACGGCGAGGACATCACGGACCTACCCATGTACCTGCGGGCCCGCAGCGGCATCAGCTACCTTCCTCAAGAGCCTTCGGTTTTTCGGAAAATGACGGTGGAAGAGAACCTGCTCGCGGTCCTCGAAACCCTGCCGCTCACCTCCGAACAGCGCCGCGACCGCGTCGAAGAGTTGTTAGCGCAGATGGGTCTTGAGGGTGTGCGCTACAGCCGGGCGTACGTTTTGTCGGGCGGGGAACGCCGCCGTCTGGAAATTGCGCGCTCGTTGGTGCTTTCGCCGTCGTTCGTGCTTCTGGATGAGCCGTTCGCGGGCATTGACCCGCTCACGGTAGTGGACATCCAGAAGATTATCGCCGATCTAAGCGCGGCGGGCATTGGCGTGCTGGTCACGGACCATAATGTCCGCGACACCTTGGCCGTCACCACGCGCGCTTACATCATTAACGACGGCAAAATTTTTAGAGCGGGGACTCCAGAAGAGCTTTCGAACGATTCCGAAGTCCGCCGCGTGTATCTCGGTGAAGGATTCCGGCTGAACTGATTGCTATGAACTGGCTCGCACCCAAACTCAGCTTGCGCGTGGCCCAGAAGCAGATCCTCACGCCGGGCCTCGTGCAGATGGTCAGCGTGCTCGCGCTCAATCGCCTCGAGCTGCGCGAGATGATCAATCAGGAAATCATGGCCAATCCTGTCCTCGACGAAGTCACCGAAGAGGGCGCGGCCGCCACAGACAGTTACACCGACGAAGCCTTCCTCAAGAAAGAAACCGAAAAAGTCCCCGAAACCGAAGCCGCGAACCCCTTCGATGAATTCGATTTCGGCTCTTTTTTCACCCAGTATCTCGACGCCGGCTCGGAACGCGCGGGCAGCAGCGAACGCGAAGACATCGAACGCCCTTCCTTCGACAAGTTTCTTTCCTCCGCGCAGAATCTAGCGGACCACCTGGCTTGGCAACTCAGCGTCAGCATCTGCACCGAAATCGTGCGCAAGATCGCCGAAAGCATCGTCGGCAACCTCGATGAAAACGGCTACCTCACCGCCACGCTCGAAGAACTCGCGCAGGCCGGCAACTACTCCATGGAAGACGTCGAAGAAGCCCTCGCCATGGTCCAGGAATTCGATCCTCCCGGCGTCGGCGCGCGCGATTTGCAGGAATGCCTGCTGATGCAGCTCAAGCTGATTGACCCGCAAAATACTCTGGCGCAGCAAATCATCGCCGAGCACCTGAAGCTGCTGCAGAATAATCAACTCAAGGAAGTCGCTCGCGCGCTGAATCGTCCCGTGGAACTCGTCAAGCGCGCCGTGGACGTCATCAAGCAGCTCGATCCCAAGCCCGGCCTGCGCTATAACCACACCGAACCGCGCCTCGTCGAGCCAGACGTCCAATTCCGCAAAGTTGACGGCGAATGGCAAGCCCTCATGAACGAAGACGACTTGCCCCAGTTGCGCCTCAACCCCATGTATCGCCGCCTGCTCGCGCGCGATGCCGCCGACCGCGACGTTCGAAACTATGTTAAAGAACGCTTCACCGCCGCCATCCAGCTGATGAAAAATATCGAGCAGCGCAAACACACCATTCAGCGTGTCTGCCAATCCATCCTCCGCCGCCAGGGCGATTTCCTCGATTACGGCGCCGACCATCTGAAGCCCATGATGATCAAGGAAGTCGCCGAAGAAGTCGGCGTGCATCCTTCCACCGTCAGCCGTGCCGTCGCCAATAAATACGTGCACACGCCGCAAGGCGTCCTCGAACTGCGTTATTTCTTCAGCGAGTCCGTGAACGGTCCGCAGGGCAGCGAAATGTCTCTGCTTTCCCTGAAGCGCCGCGTCAAAAAAATGATTGACGACGAAGATACCGCGCACCCGCTCACCGACGAACAAATCACCAAACGCCTCAGCGAAGAGGGCATTCAAGTCACCCGCCGCACCGTCGCCAAATATCGCGAAGACCTCCGCATACCCAGCACTCATCGCCGACGGGTCAAGGCCTAAAAACCCGCCGTGACGCGACACCGCCGCACCCCCAGAAATCGCAGTCGCGACGCCCGCCAACTGGTAATTCTCACCGGCCTTTCCGGCTCCGGAAAAGGCTCGGTGCTCAACACCTTCGAAGATCTCGGTTTTTATTGCGTGGATAACCTGCCCGTCGGATTGATTTCCACCTTCAGCGAACTCTACGTCGAAGGCGGCAGCGAAGTGGAACGCGCCGCGCTCCTCGTTGACGCGCGCGAAGGCGAGCAAATCGAAAAGCTTCCCGGAATTTATCGCAAGCTCGCATCCGAACATCCCGCCACTCTGGTGTTCGTCGAAGCCAGCGACGAAGCGTTGCTCCGCCGCTTCAGTGAGACGCGCCGCCCGCACCCGCTCAGCCAGGATCATTCCATCGCCGAAGGCATTCGCCTGGAGCGCCGCCGCATGGCGCCCATTCGCCGCCTCGCCGATGTCGTTATTGACACCACGAAATTCAACATTCACGAGCTGCGCCAGTTCATCATTGACCGCTTCCAGAATCCCGGGCGCCGCCCGTTGCTCGTTTCGGTAGTCAGCTTCGGCTTTCGCTATGGAATTCCCGCAGACGCGGACTTGGTCTTCGACGTACGCTTTTTGCCCAACCCGCATTTCATCCCGCGTTTGCGGAAATTCAGCGGCAAGGATCCGCGGGTCGCGCGCTACATTCGTTCCTTCTCGCAAACGGGCGAATTCCTGCGCCGCATCGAGAGCTTGTTGTTATATCTGATTCCGCACTATATTTCCGAAGGCAAAAGCTATCTCACGGTCGCGCTCGGTTGCACCGGGGGGCGGCATCGTTCCGTTGCGCTGGCCGAAGTCATTCGTCGCGAGTTGAAGCGCAAAGGATACTCGTCCAAAGTCGTGCATCGCGACATTGACAAGTCCGCAAATTGAAATTAAAAAGCCGCGCCAGCGCGGCCAAGGGTTTCCCATTTGGATTCTGAAAAATTAGACAGCACCGCGAACCTCACCCAAGGCGAAGAGCTTCGGCGCCTCCTCCGCTATCTCGCTCCTTACACGCTGCCCCTGGCCGGCGGCGTTCTGCTCATGGCCATCATGGGCGTCGCCGAAGGCCTCGTCGCCTTCGCCATCAAGCCCGCTCTCGACGTAGTCCTGAATCCGCAGTCCGCGTTACAGAAACTGGTCCTCTTCCAGGTTCCCGGCACCGATCGCATCGTGTACTTGAACGATTTCGTTCCTTCGCGAGTCCACCATGTCTGGTCCGTCTTCGCCCTCTCTCTGCTTTTCATTTTCCTAGTGAAAGCTATCGCCGAATATTTCGGCAGTACCCTGATCCAATACGTCGGCCTCGCCGGCGTCACCAGTCTGCGCAACAGCGTGTACACCAAAGTCGTGCAGCAACCCGTGGGATTTTTTCATCACCATCCCGTCGGCCGCGTCATGTCCGCCGTCATCGCTGATATCGAGCAGATGCGCACCGCGTTCTCCGACTATCTTGCCGATTTTTTCCGTCAGGTTTTCAATCTGCTCATCTTCGTCGCCGTGCTCCTCGTAATTGACTGGCGCATGGCCATCGGCTCGGCTGTTCTCGTTCCCCTGGTCGTTTGGCCCGTCGCAAAACTGACCCGCCGCATCCGCCGCTCCACCGAAACCAGCCGCACCCGCCTCGCCGACCTCAGCCAGATTCTTCAGGAAACCATCAGCGGCAATCGCGTCGTAAAAGCCTTCGGCATGGAAGGTTTCGAGATTCGCAAATTCCGCGAGGCCGCGCGCAACCTGCTCCGCGAGAACATGCGCTGGATCCGCGCCATGGCCGCCACCGGGCCCATCATGGACGTGCTCGGCGCCGTCGTCATCGCCATGATCCTGCTCTACGCCCGCGGCGAAATTAAAGTCGGCCGCATGACCATCGGTTCCTTTGGCGCCTTCACCTTCGCGCTCTTCAAAGCCTACGAGCCCATCAAGCGTCTCGGCAGCATCTATCAGCTCTTCGTCCAAGCCCTGGGCACCTCTTCCCAAGTTTTCAAGCTGCTGGACTTGCCCGAAGAAAAACTCGACGCACCCGGCGCCGTCGCCCTGCCTCCTTTTTCGCATTCCGTGGAATTCGAAAACGCCAGCTTCGGATATGACGACGCCGATTCGCTCACTCTCACCAACATCGCTCTGAAAGTTCCCGCAGGCGCCGTCGTCGCCATCGTCGGCTCCAGCGGCGCGGGCAAGACCACTCTCGTCAATCTCCTCCCGCGCTTTTACACGCCCACCTCCGGCGAGGTGCGCATTGACGGCCACGATCTCCGCAACGTCACCCTGCGCTCCCTGCGCGGGCAAATGGCCATCGTCACGCAAGAAACCATTCTGTTCAACGATACGATCTGGAGCAATCTCTGCTACGGCCGTCCCGATCTCCCCGAAGAAAAAGTTCTCGCTGCCGCCAAAGCCGCCATGGCGCACGATTTCATCATACAAATGCCCAAGGGATACCAGACTCTCATCGGTGACCGCGGCCAGCGTCTCTCCGGCGGCCAGCGCCAACGGCTCGCCATCGCGCGCGCCTTGCTCAAAGACGCGCCCATTCTCATCCTCGACGAAGCCACCTCCGAGCTGGACTCCGAATCCGAAATGCTCGTTCAAAGCGCGCTCAACAACCTGATGTCCGGTCGCACCGTCTTCGTCATCGCCCATCGCCTCTCCACCATTCGCCGCGCGGACTTGATTGCTGTCCTCGAAGGGGGCACAATTCGCGAACGCGGTACTCACGAGGAACTGCTCGCGCGCCGCGGTCTCTACGCCCGTTTGTACGAAATGCAATTTCGCGATGCCGAACCTGCGTCGCGCGCGGCAGGCCCCTTGTAAATATGACCAGCACCGGCTCACAATCAATCTCCGTGAATCCCCCGAAGCCGCAATCCACCGGCCTGAAATCCATGACGGGTTACGCGCAAGCGCGCGCCGTCGAAAGTGGCTGGAGCTTGCGGGTCACCATCCGTGCCGTGAACCATCGCTTCCTGGATTTGCATCTGCGCATTCCCGAAGGCTTCGAGCCGCTCGAACCACGCATCCGCCAGATCCTGCGCGAACGCGTGCGCCGCGGTCATCTGGATTTCACGTTGCATCACGAACTCGCCGGGCCCTCCGCTGTCGGTGTGAATCACGATGTAGCCGCCGCCTACCTCAAAGCCGTCAATTCGCTGCGCAAAGAATTCGGCATCCAAACCGAACCGGACCTCGCCTCCATCCTGCGCCTACCCGGAGTCATCGGCGCCGCCGCCGCTTCCCTCGAAGGCGAGCTTGAGCGCCTGGAATCCGTCGTCGCGCGCTGCCTCAACGAAGCGCTCGATAAGCTTGATCGCATGAGGGAACAGGAAGCCAGTCACCTGCGCGAGGAAATGTCCGCGCGCCTGCGCCACATTGCGGCGCTCACAGCGAATCTCGAAACGCTCGCCGAAGGCGCTCGCCCCGCTTTCGCCAAGCGCCTCGCCGCCCGCTTGCAGGAACTGCTCGGCGAAACCCCGCTCGATCCCGCGCGTCTCGCTCAAGAAGCCTCCATCGCCGCCGAACGCAGCGATGTTTCCGAGGAACTGGCGCGCCTGCGCAGTCACGTACAACAATTTGAGTCGCTGCTCGCCGGCGCCGCCGATGTCGGCAAAAAACTCGACTTCCTGCTCCAGGAAATGCAGCGCGAATCAAACACTCTGCTTTCGAAAACGCCGGGCAACGACGCCGCAGGCCTGGACATCACGCGCCTCGGCCTCGAAATCAAATCCGAGATCGAAAAGTTGCGCGAACAAGTGCAGAACATCGAATGAGCCACTCCGAGCCGCTGGTGCTGATTGTCTCCGGCCCTTCGGGTTCCGGAAAATCCACCCTGGTGGAGAAGATTTTGGAGGTCCCCGGCACCCTGCTGTCTGTTTCGTGTACCACTCGGTCGCCGCGCAAGACGGAGAGCGACGGCAAGTGGTACAATTTTGTCACTGAGGCTGAGTTCCAGCAGATGGTCGAGCGCGGTGAATTCCTGGAATACGCCCAGGTGTTTGGCAAGAACTGGTACGGCACTCCGCGCAAGTGGTTGGAACAAGCGCAAGCAGAAAAAAAAGATCTGGTCCTGGAAATTGATGTCCAGGGCGCTTTGCAGGTGAAACGCAAACTTCCGGGCGCGGTGGCTGTTTTTGTTTTGCCTCCTTCGCGCGCGGAACTCGAACGGCGCATTCGGGCGCGCGGGCAGGATTCCGAAGACGAGATTCACCGGCGGCTCGAACGGGCCCGCCAGGAAATGTTGAACTATAGCAGCTATGATTTCGCCATCATCAACGATGATCTCGAGCGCGCGGGCAGGGAAGTGCAGGCCATCGCTCTGGGCTCGCGTTGCCGGGTGGCCCCGAATGAAGGACGTATCCGCGAAATCCTGAATTCTTTTGGAGGCTGATCTTCACATGGCTCATCTCAAGGATGCACCAGATAGCCAATTTGCCTACGTCGTAGTCGTCGCGCGCCGCGCTCGCCAATTGTTGATCGGCGGCCGCCCCATGGTGGATAACCCCCGGTCGCGCAAAACCACGCGCATCGCCGAAGAGGAATTGCAAAAGGGCCTGCTCGAATACGACGCCCCCCACCTCAACGAACAAGCCGAAGACATAAACGAGAAAAAGAAGAAGTGACGGTCGGCTCAGCTCGTTCGTGAAAACGAATTGATCTTTGTGGGTCGTGGCTTCAGCCACGACATAAAAATTCCAAGGGCCGTGCGGCTTTAGCCGCTGCAGTTCCGCCTTCAACGTTGTGCTTGATATCGCGGCGACTACGGTGCCCTCCACCGGGCACGGGGCATGTACACACACAACGTTTTGCATGTCGTGCTCCAAGAGGGCATGATGAATCTGTGAAAATGTCGAAGCCATCCCGGAGCCGGTCCAGTGCCCCTGACGATGCGACAAGCATCGTCATCCTGCCCGCCGCAGGCTGGGATCTCTCGCCCGCCTCTCTCCGCGCCCTCTGCTCCCGAAACCACCAATTTCTATTCAATACAAATGAACCGCTTTTCCGCACCCTCAATTTTGCAGCTCACACAAAACAAAGCACTTCATTTTTCCTGTTCCATGCCAATGAATGCCGTTCTCGCACCCCCAATCCTGCAATTCACACAAAACAAATTACTTCGTCACAAATCACATTACTTTTTCTATTCGATACAAATGAACGGTCACAACCTACTACTCACCAATCACTAATCACCACTCACCAATCCCTTAGGCGGACACGAAACCAATGAAACTCGCCCTAGGCGTAACCGGTGGCGTAGCGGCTTACAAAGCCGCCGAGCTAGTCCGCCGCCTGCAAAGCGAAAAACTCGACGTCCAGGTCATAATGACCCGCGCCGCCCAGGAATTCATTACCCCGCTAACCTTCGCCGCGCTCACCGGACAAAAGGTAATCACCGACATTTTCGCCGCCGCTGGCTCCGCCCCCGCCAACGTCGAAAGCGCCATTGAACATATCGCCGTCGCCCAGCGCATTGACCTGCTGCTCGTCGCGCCAGCCACCGCCGACATCCTCGGAAAATTCGCGCACGGCATAGCTGAAGATTTTCTCTCCACGCTCTACCTCGCCACCAAAGCGCCGGTAGTCGTCGCCCCCGCCATGAACGTCAACATGTGGGAGCATCCAGCCACACAAGAAAATCTAGCCGCCCTGCGCGCCCGCGGCGTTCACGTGGTCGATCCCGACGAAGGCTATCTTGCCTGCGGCATGACCGGCGCGGGGCGTTTGGCCGCCACCGAATCGATCGTAAAAAAAGTTTGCGAAGTCCTCGGCCTCCGCCACGATTTCGCCGGACAAACAATACTCGTCACCGCCGGTCCCACCTGCGAAGACATTGACCCAGTCCGCTTCCTCACCAATCGTTCCTCCGGCAAAATGGGCTACGCCCTCGCCGAAGCTGCGCATCGTCGCGGCGCCCGCGTGATTCTAGTCAGCGGCCCCACCGACCTGAAAATTCCCGAAGGGGTGGATTGGGTTCCCGTGCGTTCCACCGAACAAATGCATCAAGCGGTTCGCGAACGCGCCCGCGAAGCAAACGTCGCCATCATGGCCGCCGCCGTTTCCGATTACCGTCCCACCGCCGCGCAAGATAAAAAAATCAAACGCGGTGATGGCACCTTCACCCTGGAGCTCGAACCAACGGCCGACATTCTCGCCGAACTGGGCCGCGAAAAAACGAATCGCATTCTGGTGGGCTTCGCCGCCGAAACGCATAACGTCGCCGAAAATGCCCGCGGCAAACTCCAACGCAAAGCCGCCGACATGATCGTCGCGAACGACGTCACCCAGGCCGGCGCCGGCTTCGACACCGACACCAACATCGTCACCCTATTCCTCCGCGACGGCCGCGAACTCCCGCTCCCCCAGCTCGAAAAATTCGACGTAGCCAATCGCATCCTCGATCAGGTACTGGATATTCAGAAACAATCCAAGTAGATTCTCAAGCGGTACATTTTCAAGTGGAGGATTCATGGATCCGGCCAAGCGCGCAAGTCTGGGCGCCCGCAGCGAAGTTCCTGATGATGCCCAGCTTGAACAACAAGTGAAGGACTGGCTGCGCTACGGCGAAGATCTGGGCCTCGGCCCTTTCTATCGCGACCGCGCGCCGCTGCACGCAATCGCCGAATCCGCAGCCGCGCCAGTCGCAACCTCAAGCGGCATCTCTCCCGCCGTTCCCGCCGCGATGGCCGCTGCAGCCGCGAGTCGCGCTCCAGCCACTTCGATAAATGTCGCGGCATCCGCCTTGCAGAAATCGTCCGCATCCACAATTCTGCCCGCTTCC
>Ga0210407_10000640_pt1 | contig 37773 bp, 22 predicted proteins | sample IncBWC27MmetaG_FD_150860 | JGI IMG/M metagenome (GOLD analysis project Ga0210407, IMG submission 150860) | Forest soil microbial communities from Barre Woods Harvard Forest LTER site, Petersham, Massachusetts, United States - Inc-BW-C-27-M | ecosystem: Environmental > Terrestrial > Soil >...
AGCCGCCTACGCAGTAGATGTAAGGAGTGCCTGAGACGGTAAGCACGCCGCAGGCCATGTTGTTGACCTGGTTATCAGGGAATGTGGCTAACTTGGTAGTCCAGGTGTTGGCCACCGGATCGTATTCAAATGGGTGAGTAAAATCGCTGCCCGCTAAGTCGGAGCTGCGCCCGCCCATGGCGTAAAACTTCCCGTTGGCCTGGAAGTAAACGCCAACCAGGCGAACCCCGACACTTGGCAAGGCAGGACCTGCCGACCATCCTGACGGCGCGCAACCACCCGAAACATTGACCACGCCAGTCATGCCAATAACGCAGTGCGCGGCACAGTGGTAAGAATAAGCGCCAGCCTGAGTAAAGGTATGCTGGTAAACCGTGCCTAGGTTGGAAAGAATCCCGCTAGCGCAATTCATATCGTTAGGGGAACAATATTGTGAATCGGCCGCGCAAGGAGGGCCGCTGGTGACACTGTGGCCGCTACCGGCCCAGGTCCAGCGAACGGTGTCACCTACCGAGATGTTGACTGTGCTCGGCACAAACTGGAAACCATTTCCACCTCCCACCGTCACATCGACAGTCGTGCTGGTAGCCGATGGGGCGCCGCTTGCGGCTGGCTGACCGTTTTGGTCAAAAATGCGGATCGGTGCCGACGGCGCGCTGTTTGTGTGAGGGTTGCTTGTGCGTCTTTCGCCGGATTCAGCTCGCACCAAAAATACTATGGCAAACATGATTACGAGCCAAAAGGTCGCCCGTGCTGCTGCGTTTGATCTTTTCATGGTCTTACTCCTTCAATTTAATGTTGCTAACCGGGCAGGATCTGAAGAAACAGATAGATGCGATGCGCATTTGTCGCGATGTTATTTTCGTTAGGCGCTCAATGTCAATCTCTTTTTTCTTCATTTCAGAGGGCAGCCGCCTTCGCCTGGCCTACGGCGAGCCAAGGAGGACAGAAGTCAGCCAGCCAAGGCTTAGCCTTGCGAAGGCTAGAAGATTGAGGTTAGAGGTCGACAGCTGAACAGCATTCGGACATTCGAACATGTGAGCCGGTTCCACTGTCGTCCGAAAACCGTTTACTCAGGCAGCAGCGTGGCAGCGAATCACGACTGCAAAGTTACAGGGAATCAAGGAAGCAGGTTTGCACTATGCCCAAGGAATTCTTTCGCGCGCGATGACCTACTCCTCCCCATCCACAGGCCGCGTGCAAAAGGCCGCCTCAATCTAATAAAGAGGTGTGAAAAAATTGTCGGTCAAAAAGTTCACGGGTCGCCGCGCAAAGATGTTCAACAACGCCAGTTTTGTTCTCGACCTCCGGCGCGAAGCGGAATTATCAATTGCTTCATTTTCACGTAACTTCACGCGATGTCGGCCGAGGTTAAGAAGGAAATTCAACTTGAGATCGCGCATGTCCTATTCATAGACATCGTCGGCTATTCAAAACTTTCGATTAATCAGCAGCGGGCGGTGGTTGACGAGATGGCCGAAGTCGTCCGCAGTTCGGAGCAATACCAGAAGGCCGAAACCGCGGGTCGCTTAATTAAAATTCCAACGGGCGACGGCATGGCGTTGGTCTTTTACACCAGTCCGGAAGCGCCGGCGCAATGCGCGGTCGAAATTAGTCGCGCCATTAAAGAACATCCGAACCTACCACTTCGGATGGGAGTGCATAGTGGTCCGGTGAGCGGGGTGATAGATGTGAATGGTCACGCCAATCTCGCGGGTGCCGGGCTCAACATGGCGCAACGGGTGATGGATTGCGGAGATGCCGGACACGTTCTTGTCTCCAAACGGGTCGCCGACGATTTGGGAGAATACGAACATTGGCGGCCGCTTCTGCACGACCTCGGCGAGTGCGAAGTGAAGCATGGGATGCGCGTCTCCATTGCGAATCTTCACGCGGATCAAGTGGGCAATCCGCAACCGCCCAAAAAGTTCCAAACCCTGAAGAAGCACAGCGCGCGAATGCGCTGGGCGGCGACGACGGCAGCGTTGCTCGCCCTCGCCGCAATCGTCGCGGGCATTGCAATGTTTTCCCATAATCGCGTGCGCTCGACGCTGGCTGCGCCGGAAAAAAGCATCGCGGTCCTTCCGTTCGAGAACTTGAGCGAAGAGAAGGCGAACGCCTACTTTGCCGACGGCATCCAGGACGAGATCCTGACTCGTTTATCCAAGATCGCTGATCTAAAGGTCATCTCGCGCACTTCGACACAGCATTACAAGAGCGCGCCGGAAAACCTGCCCGAGATCGCCAGACAACTTGGCGTCGCTCACATCCTGGAAGGCAGCGTGCAAAAAAGCGGCGACGCCGTGCGCGTGAACGTGCAGCTGATCAAAGCAGCCAATGATTCCCATCTTTGGGCCGATACCTTTGATCGCAAATTGACCGACATCTTTTCGGTCGAAAGTGAGGTGGCCAAAGCTATCGCCGAACAATTGCGAGCGCACCTCAGCGGTCAGGAAGAGCAAGTCATCGCCGCCAAACCGACGGACAATCCTGAGGCTTACGATGCCTACCTGCGTGGCCTGGCTTATAGCCTGAAAGCTGCAAACACACCTAGCAACGCTCTTGGCGCACAGAAATATCTCAGAGAAGCGGTGCGGTTGGACCCGAAGTTCGCCCTTGGTTGGGCCCTGCTGTCATACGTTGATGCGCGCGGCTACCTCACACAGACTCTTCAACCAACGGCCGCCCTGCGTGAAGAGGCACGGCAGGCAGCCGAAACCGCGCTTACGCTTCAGCCTACCTTCGGCGAGGCTGTATTGGCCAACGGATATTACCACTACTCTTGCCTGAAGGATTACGATGCGGCGGTACGTTACTTCGAGCGAGCACGTCAGTTCCTGCCCAATAGCAGCCGGATTCCTGAATCGCTGGCCTATGTCGCGCGGCGGCGAGGCCAGTGGGACCGGAGCGAGTCGTACTTCAACGAAGCCGAGCGGCTCGACCCACGCAACGTTTTCCTACTCACCCAGCACGCGATTTCCTATGTCGTTCTTCGTCGTTTTCCCGAAGCGGTGCGCAAGTTTGATCAAATTCTCGATATCACACCGGACGACGTCAATATCCTCGCGGCAAAGGCGGCTATCGCACAAGCCGAGGGCGACCTGCCGCGGGCCTCGGCGCTCCTCGCTCCGCTGCATCCAAATGCCGCCGAGCCCCAAGCCTTGGCAACACAACTTTACCAAGCGATCCTGGAACGCCGGCCAGCAGCAATCATCCCTCGGCTGAAGGAAATATTGGCCAAGCCTGATCCGGCATTGGGTTTTATCAATGGCGCACTGCGCTTTTGGCTAGGCTGGGCGCAAGAAGTCGCCGGCGACCATGCCGCCGGCCAGGAAAGTTGGCGACAGGCGCGCAGCGAACTGGAACCTTTTCTCAAAGCACAGCCTGAAAATTATAGGCTCATGGGATATCTCGCGCTAATCAATATGGGCCTCGGTGACAAAGCCGCCGCGTTGACTCTGGCCGAACGGGCCATCGCCGCGAACCCGATCGAGAAGGACGTGTTGGCTGGTCCTATTCCGATCCACATTCTCGCCCGGGTCGCGGCCCAAATGGGGGAACCCGACCGGGCCATCGCCGCTTTACAGAAATTACTCTCGATACCGGGCAGTGGCGCACTGGCTGAAAACGCGCCGCTTACTCCTGCTCTGCTCCAGCTCGATCCAATGTTCGATCCGCTCCGGAACGATCCGCGCTTCCAGAAACTTGCTTCGTCCGTGCCGAAAGCGGTCGACAAATAGCGCGCCCCTAAAGCGCGAAATCCTGATTGCCAGGAATTATGTTGTCGGGTCGAAAGGGAGCAAGGATGCAAGGGATGCAAGGGATGCAAGGATTCCATGTGGCAAGGGTTTCACCCAGCCTTAGCTGCCCCGAACGCACTGAATCACTGTAGTTGCCCGGCTTTAAGCACTCGTAGTCACTTTTCTCCTTGCAGCCCAGCGCGCTCTCATGAGTTGTGACAGTCGCCTTCGCCCAGCAGGAGTGATCCCACCCCTCTTTCGCAATGAGGTGGCCGCGGTTACCGAATGGCCACTTTTCTTCTTCGCCCACCGCGCCCGCGCCGCAGCGGATAGCTTGGCGCGCGTGGCCGCTGACACTTCCCTACGGCCTGCTCGGTTTGTTAAACCTGAGGGAGCAGTTCTAATGAGTGAAGCAAAGCGCTCTTCAAGAGTATCGATTTGCCTACGAATAGAGACAGCCTCTTCTAACTTCTTTAAAGGTATCATACAGTCTCTTCTACTAGTGCCATTGCGGAGAGTTAGGCAAGACAATTCTCTCCCGATGACCGCCCGGCCCGACGCACGGAATCAGGCTGCAAAGTTACAGGGAATCAAGATCGCAGGGTTTGCAGTGCGCGATTAGGCGGGCGTTGCACGTGCTTTTCAAGTCGCGCGCATCAAGGTAGAGTGCTGCCGTGACGAGCGCTTCGTTAAGGCGCGCAGAGTGAATCCAAAGAACTTTTTCGCCGAGCTGAAGCGGCCCAACGTTTACAAGGTTGGGGTCGCGTACGCGGTCGCCGGTTGGGCGCTCGCCCAAGGCATCGCACAGGTTTTTCCTGTGTTTGGAGTTCCAAACTGGATCATTCAACTGATTGTCTTGCTGATCATCATTGGTTTTCCGATTGCGATTGTTCTGGCGTGGGCGTTCGAGCTAACGCCGGAAGGTTTGAAGCGAACGGAGTTCGCGGACGAATTGCCAAAAAAACCGGCGCGTAATCGCGTGTGGATTTACGTGGTTGTGATTGCCGGTGCGATTTCGATTGGATTGTTTTTCCTGGGCCGCTTCACTGCGGCACCTAAACAGAGCGCGTCGGACGGCGTTCCCGCGAAATCGATTGCGGTTCTTCCCTTTGACAATCTCAGCCGCGACCCGGACAACGCTTATTTTGCGGAGGGCATTCAGGAAGAAATCATAATGCGGCTGTCGAAGATCGCGGATTTGAAAGTGATCTCGCGCACGTCAACCCAGCATTACAAAAGCGCGCCTGAAAATCTCTCCGAGATCGCGAAGCAGCTTGGCGTGGCGAACATTGTGGAGGGCAGCGTCCAGAAAGCCGCCGATCGGGTGCGTGTCAACGTCCAGCTCATCCAGGCGGCCAGCGATTCGCATCTGTGGGCCGATACCTACGACCGCAAGCTCGTCGACATCTTCGGTGTCGAGAGCGAAATCGCCAAAGCAATCGCTGAGTCGTTGCGAGCCAAGCTTACCGGCGGGGAGCAACAAGCCTTGGCGGTTAAGCCGACCAACAATGCAGAGGCTTACGACGCGTACCTCCGGGGGTTGGCTTTGGAAGCGCGCCGCTGGCGCGCGGGAGAAGATTTACGAAAGGCGATCAGCTCTTACGAGCGATCGGTGCAGCTCGACCCGGCTTTTGCGTTGGCCTGGGCCAGACTATCTCGTGCAGATGCGTGGTTGTATTTCCGAGGTGAAGATAAAACTGTTGCTCGCCGTGACGCAGCGGAGCGGGCCTTAAACACCGCGCAAAAACTCCAACCGAACTCGCCCGAAGTCTTGCTCGCGCAGGCTTATTATCAATACTGGGTGCTGCGAGATTACGAGCTTGCCAAAGCGACGTTCGACGGCGTCGGCAAGGTTTTGCCAGGGAATAGTGACGTGCTATTCGCTCTCGCCGCAATTACACGACGTCAAGGACACTGGGACGAAAGCGTTGCCTACTGGGAGCAAACCCTTGCCCTGGATCCGCGCAATACTCAACTGCTAACGGAGGAAGCGTTTACTTACTCGATGCTTCGGCAATTTCCGGCCGCGCTAAAAACTTACGATAGGGTGTTGGACATTGTTCCGAATGACCCCGACACCGTCGCGTTCGAAGCAACAATTTATCAGGCCGAGGGCAATCTGGAACAAGCGGGGAAATTGCTGGCTGGCCTAAACGCGCAGACCCCTTCATTTGATGCCGGCGTAACGGAGATTAACCAATTGATTTTAGAGCGGCATTGCGATGAGGCCATTCGATTGATTCATAGCCGATTCAATGAATCTCGCGACGTGTCCGACATCGAAACGATCTTTGGCCAATTGTTTCTGGTCGCCGCCCAGAAATGTGCCGGCGATATTGCTGGCGCGCGAGCTACTGCTCAACAACTGCTGCCTGCGCTAGAAACGCTCTGCAAGAAGGACCCTGATAACCCAAATTTTGCGGCAGGGCTTTCGCGAATTCATGCTGTGCTCGGAGAGAAGGATGCAGCGATAAAAGAAGCTGAGCGTGCAATCACTCTGCTGCCAAGTGTGAAGGATGCAGTGGATGGGCCTGGGTACGTGGACAATTTGGCGTTCGTCGAGGTGATGGTCGGCGAGGGTAGCCGCGCGATTCCAAGGCTGCAGCGTCTTTTGGAGATTCCGTATAGACACTGCCTTACGCCGGCGCTTCTAAGGCTCGATCCGAAATGGGACTCTTTGCGTAGCGACCCCCGTTTCCAGAAGCTTTGCGAGGAGAAGAAACCGTGAATTCCACCCCGCCAATCGGGGTGAGGGGATATCAGTCAATCGTCTCAGTCGGTCGCCTGGCTTCCCAGCTTCCCGGTTCCCCTTTCGCCCGTTCACGAGAAAGCCTTATTCGCGTGGAACCATTGCAACAATGTTGCGGGATAGCGTGTAGCAAAGGGTCAAAGATTCAATGTGGCAGGGTTTCACGCTGCCCTGGATTGCTCCGGAGGCACTGAATCATTGCTGCCAAGTTACTGGGAATCAGCGTTACAGGGTTGCAATGACGCATCTAAATGTCGGAATTTTTCCGGCCTGATAATAAGCATCCCTCCGCCGGGCGCGTGTCCTCACGCCCAGATGTAGGAACTCGCTTTGCTCCTTTCTGCGGCGAGGAGAGCCGCCTCGCTCGCGCCCAAAGAAAAATCCGTGACCCAGCGCGCGAAATGGTTCATCATTCCACGGATGTGGCAATCGTCAAATCCGACGTAGGCACCTCGCTGCCTCCTTAACGGTTGAGTGGTGTGAAGAAGGTGCGCGTGAGTCAGAGCGTTGCAGGTTGGCCTTGTTCAGTTTGACAGGAAGTCTCGCTCCGTCGCCCGCTAACCTACCCGCGCAATCGCGCGCATGCGTCATGAGCCCAGCCCTCGCTCACTCGACTGATTTGGGTCATCGGCGCGATTGGCTTAACCCAACCCTCCTTTCGACGCGGCACTCCCGCGTCACGATTACGACAAATCGGCCACTTGGCCGGCAGACAGTAGGCGCTTTTTGTGCTCGACAAGTGATTCGCGTTTCCGGCAAGATCGTCATCTTGTGAAGGACAAGATTCGCAGCGCGGCAGCCGCGCTCCTGTTTCTTGTCTGTCTTGTCACGCTTACGTCGGCTTTCAATTTGCCGAATAGATCGCGCGAGCTGTCGCCGCGGTTGGCTTCCCTCCGCACGGCCCCGAAGCCTGCGCAGCAACGCACCATTCTGACTCTCGCTGAGCGGGTCGCTTATCAACGAGCGATTGAAGAAGTTTATTGGCGTCACCGGATTTGGCCAAAAGAGCGTCCCGATCCTAAGCCTTCGCTCGATGAAGTGACGCCTTCGGCACAGCTGGAAAAGAAAGTCGAAGATTATCTGCGCAACTCTGAAGCACTGGAGGATTACTGGCAACAGCCGCTTCGAGCGGAGCAATTGCAGGCCGAGATGGAGCGCATGGCGAAACACACCAAGCAGCCTGAGGTGCTACGCGAACTCTTTGAAGCGCTCGGGAACGATCCCTTTGTCATCGCGGAGTGTCTGGCCAGGCCGGCGCTGTCAGAGCGTTTGGTGACAAACTTCTATGCGCACGACCAAAGATTTCATGGCGAGCTGAGACAGCGCGCGGAGGCTGATCTCCGGGCGCATCGCTCTGTCAGGCAGATGAAACAGACCAGCGGGAAGTACAGCGAAATAGAATTGGTTAGAAGCGACAGCGCCCAAGACGAAGATAACCGCGGCGCTGAAACCGGCTTAAAGATGAACAGCAGCGAGTGGGACGAAAACGTGCAAAGACTCGCGGCAATGTTTGGCGACGCCCAAAATGGCAGCGCGGGAACCGGCACACTGAGCCGTGTTGTAGCGGCAGGCGTGCCTGCCGCGCGGAAGCTTAGCGAAGGCGTGTCGCCTGCGAAAGGTGCGCCGACAGTGCAGATCAAAACCGGAGTCTTGAGTCCCTTGCAGGAAGATGAGGGACGTTACTACGCGACGGCTGTAGTTAAGGAAACCAAAGACCGCTTGAAGCTCGCTACAGTTGAATGGCGCAAAGAGCCGTTAGAGTCCTGGAGATCCAGAGCGGAAAACCAGATGCCAAAGGTAAAGGCAGCGGCGACTGCTAACTATACACTGCCCATAATATCGCCCGCTGTGAGCGGATGCACCGATGATACCTGGGTTCCTACCGCTGGCCCGCCCGATGGCGGACAGCATCGCACGGCCGTCTGGAGCGGCAGTGAAGTGATCGTCTGGGGCGGATATAATGACAGCTATTTGAACACTGGCGGGAGATACAATCCCAGCACGGACGCGTGGACAGCCACCGGCACCAACAACGCGCCCACTGGCCGATACTATCACACGGCAGTCTGGAGCGGCAGTGAAATGATCGTCTGGGGCGGAGAGGATCAAAATTTCCCCTCTGTAAACACCGGCGGGCGATACAACCCCAGCTCGGACACGTGGACAGCCACCAGCACTACCAACGCGCCCTCTGGCCGATACGCTCACACGGCAGTCTGGAGCGGCAGTGAAATGATCATCTGGGGCGGAAATGAGTTCTTAGTCGGCCCTTTGAACACCGGGGGGAGATACAATCCAGGCACGAATAGCTGGACAGCCACCAGCACCACCAACGCGCCCACTGCGCGAGACTATCACACGGCAGTCTGGAGCGGCAGTGAAATGATCGTCTGGGGAGGGGATGTCAACGGCGGCTTTTTCAACACTGGCGGGAGATACAATCCCGGCACGGACAGTTGGACGGCTACCAGCGCTACCAACGCGCCCATTGCGCGAGCGTATCACACGGCAGTGTGGAGCGGCAGTGAAATGATCGTCTGGGGTGGCGGTTTCACCGGTTTGAACACCGGCGGGCGATACAATCCCGGCACGGACAGTTGGACGGCCACCAGCACCACCAACGCGGCATCCGCACGAACCGATCACACGGCAGTGTGGAGCGGCAGTGAAATGATCGTCTGGGGCGGATTTAACGGCAGCGTTTTGAACACCGGCGGGCGATACAATCCAGCCACCGATAGCTGGATAGCCACCAGCACCACCAACGCACCCACTGGCCGAGACTATCACACGGCAGTCTGGACTGGCGGTGAAATGATCGTCTGGGGCGGGTTTGATGGCTCGAACGGCAGCATTTTCAACAGCGGCGGGAGATACAATCCCGGCACGGATAGTTGGACTGCCACCAGCACCGCCAACACGCCGACTGGGCGAACCGGTCACACAGCGGTCTGGAGCGGCAGTGAAATGATCGTCTGGGGTGGAGTTGGCTCGAATGATATCCTTTTTAATACCGGCGGCAGATACAATCCCGGCACGGACAGTTGGACAGCCACCAGCACCAACAACGCGCCCACTGCCCGATATGGTCACACGGCAGTCTGGAGCGGCAGTGAAATGATTGTCTGGGGGGGAACTGGCGGGTCTCCCAGCGGTGTGAACACCGGCGGGAGATACAACCCCGGCACGGACAGTTGGACAGCCACCAGCACGACCAACGCGCCCGTTGGCCGATTCTATCACACGGCAATCTGGAGCGGCAGTGAAATGATCGTCTGGGGTGGATCCCCTGATCCAAATATCTATGTGAACACCGGCGGGAGATACAATCCCAGCACGGATAGCTGGACAGCCACCAGCACCACCAACGCGCCCACTGGCCGAGACTATCACACGGTAGTCTGGAGCGGCAGTGAAATGATCGTCTGGGGCGGATTTGATGGCTCGAACGGTGTGAACACCGGCGGGAGATACAATCCCGGCACGGATAGTTGGGCAACCACCAGCACCACCAACGCGCCCACTGCCCGAGATTATCACACGGGAATCTGGACCGGCAATGAAATGATCGTCTGGGGTGGATCCCCTGATGTCTCTGGCGAGCACGAAGTGAACACCGGCGGGAGATACAATCCCGGCACGGACAGTTGGACAGCCACCGGCACCGCCGCCGCGCCCACTGCCCGAGAGTTGCACACGGCGGTCTGGACTGGCAGTGAAATGATCATCTGGGGCGGATTTGACGGCTCGAACGGTGTAAACACCGGCGGGAGATACAATCCCAGCACGGACAGTTGGATAGCGACCAGCACCGCCAACACACTTGCTGGCCGATACACTCACACGGCAGTCTGGACCGGCAGTGAAATGATCGTCTGGGGGGGACAACCTCCTTATACCGACACCGGCGGGAGATACTGCGCGCAATCGCCGGCGCCGGTGCCACAAAGTGCATTCTCGCGAAAGACTCATGGCGCAGCTGGCGCTTTCGATGTCCCGCTGGCGCTCACCGGCAATGTCGGGATCGAATGCCGCAGCGGCGGAGCTACAAACGATTATCAGATGATTATTAACTTCGCGACCTCCGTCACGGTCGGAAGCGCATCAGTTACTTCTGGTACCGGGAGCGTGAGCAGCTTCAGCGTGAGCGGGTCACAGGTCACGGTCAATATGACTGGGGTAACCAATGTCCAGAGAATTACCGTTACGCTCTTCAACGTGAACGATGGTACACACATAGGCAACGTTCCGGTTTCCATGGGTGTGCTGGTCGGTGATGTAAACGGCAATGCCGTCGTTAATGCCTCCGATGTCAGCCTGACTAAATCGCAAGTAGGTCAGGCGGTCAGTGCCTCGAATTTCCGCGAAGACGTGAATGCGAATGGCGTGATCAATTCGGTGGATGTCGCGCAGGTCAAATCCAAAGTGGGTACCGCGCTGCCGCCTTAATGGCTGAGCGGATTCGTTATTCGCGTCAATTCGCGTGTTTCGTGGGCTTCATATCCGTGCTATCCGCCGCGTGCTCGCGGTAGTCGCCAACGGCGGCGGGTTATCCGCGGTTGATCAACGGGGTGCAACCCCTTTGGCCGCAATCAAGAGAACTGATTTTCGTGCGGAGTTTCTACTGTAACCGGTCGCCAGCAGAATTGTCTGCAGCGAGGAGCGTCAGGCGCCCGCGACAAGGGGAATCCGCCTCCGACAAATTATTAAAGATTTTCGAGAACTTCAACCCTGGCTCAATCTTTCAATTCAGCCTTGGGCGGATCAACTCGGTGGATGCGCACGATCACGAGGAAGCCTGCCCGGGACGTTGGAACCATTTTGTCGAGTCTCAAGGGCAGCAAGGATTCAAGGATTCAATGTGGCAGGGTTTCACGCAGCCACGGCGCCTCCGAAGGCATTTTGAATCAGGACGGCAAGGTTGCAGGGAATCAAGATCGCAGGGTTTGCAGTGCGCGGGGCGCTTGACGACTAGCAAAAGACGGCTCACGCTACTGGAGTGACGTCGCTACGCAATGCTCTGGTTGTGTCCGCGATCTGGCTGGCCACCTCCGCCCTGGTGTTTGCGGGCGATAGCGCGAGCGGGACGATTACATTCAAGACCGGCAAGTGCGCGGTGAAATACGGATGGCTTGTGCGCGGCCCGGATGAGATGGATCCGAGCAAGACCGTCCTGCGGATTTACCTCTCGAGCGTCGACGTCGGCGCAAAGATCAAAGCGTGCAAAACCCTCTCCTGCGCCGACAACGCGCTTACGGATGGCGCGATGGTCGACTTCAGTGATGCCCACCACCTCGCCTACGCAGTTCGGTTGAATGGCGAACGCCTGCAATACTCTGGTGGCACCAACGGGGAAGCCTTCACGCTCACCACCAGTGAGCCGAACCACCTCGTCGGCAAATTGCACATCGACGATACCGCGGCCGATGGGGCTAAAGTCGACGCCACCTTCGATCTCACCCTTGTGAATACCTTCGCGAGCGTTCGTTAGGCGGCTGCGAATCGGCCCGCCGTCAGTTGCATCGCAGAGAAGGAAAAGGGGTCAACTCTAAAGGGCGTGTTGCCCAAACCGGTTCGAGTTTCGGTTCAGAGATCGAACCAAACCGCCCCCAACATCAGTCGCCAATAAATTACCGGATCACGCAATTTCAAGCCCTGCGCGAACGACTGCCGAAACCAGAGTGGTGGCAATTGCTTTCTTGCTGCGCAAGTGGGCAAGCTGTCTCTGCGAGCTGGAGAACGCCGCCTGTGTCAACACAGCCGCGTGACGCGGATCGTCTGTTAACTTTGCGGCCAAGCAGAAGACTGCTGGGTAATATCGAGCAACCAAGCTATCGAAACGTAAGTTATTTGCTTTCATAAATAGGGCCTCCGTAGATTTGTCGCCTCTAACCGAGTTTCCTTACACTGCGATCTCCATTTCATGCGCACACCGTATCGGCGCGCACAAGGCGGCCGTCAGAACCGTGCCTGCTAACACGAGCCGTGCGGTGTTTATCAAAGTGTGAATCGGTTTCATAGGTTTAATTGGTTTGACCACTAGAATCGCATCTATCGACCTCGCGCGCCTTATCGAAAAGGTAACGATGCTGTTACTTTCCAGGATCGAGAAATAAGCGGGTTAAAGGTTTGGCAACAATTCTTCACAGGGTAAGAGTCGCGTAGTAAAACGCGTGCCTGTGCTACGCAGCATTCGCATTGAGTACGCCGAGGTCTTCGACCACGTTATGGCGGGGAATGATCGGACCTCTCGCTTTCACTTCGGAAACGGCTTGATTCGTCAAACATTGATGCCTGATCCTATTTTTCTATTCGGGACAAATCGCGCGCGTCATTGTCGATCTCAGGCACGCGTGTTCTTTGTTTCGTTGTGTCGATCGATTCACTTTATCCGCGTTATTCGCGTAAGTCGCCGTTCGACTGACAGTTGACTCCGAAGGCCTCTGCGAGTTGACCAGGACGACCGTGGCCGGTTTTGCGTTGAAAAATTTGATGGACGCCGCGTGTCTGTTCTGATATACGGTCGATCTTCTTCAACTTGAGGTGTTTTATGGTGTCAAGGACGCGCTTTTTTATTTGTTTGCTTTTGCTCTCTGGACTTGTCAGCGTTTCGGGCCAGGGGCTAACGCCCACGCGCAAAGCGCCTCGAAACGAACCGCTCGAGAGATACGATAACCCGCCGGCTCCACCTCGGAAAATCGAGACTTCGCCGCGAATGGTCTCGCGGTACGACACCTTCACGAGCTACCAGGTGAACGTCGATTCGACCGGCCACAACATCCTCGGCGACGCCGCGAACGAGTGCGTGATTTCTGTTGACCCGACAGACGGCAACAAGATGACAATCGCGTGGAGGCAATTTAACAGCGTTACCTCGAACTTCCGGCAGGGCGGCTGGGGTTACACTACCAATGGCGGCACGTCGTGGACGTTCCCCGGTGTTCTGGAAAACGGCGTCTTCCGCAGTGATCCCGTGACTAAGTCCGATGAGGTAGGCAATTTTTTCTATCTTAGCCTTCAGTCGGACCAAAACCTGTCATTTTTCTGCGACGACCTGTGGCGCTCGACAAACGGCGGCCAATCCTGGACGCTGCTTTCTGGTGAGCGAGGGGGAGGCGGCGGCGATAAGGAATGGTTCACCATCGATAAGACCAACGGCCCGGGACATGGCTTCCAATACCAGTCAGACGACGGCATTAACTGTAGCGGCGGCGGCGTGGAATTTCAGCGTTCCACCAACGGCGGGGTCACATGGCAGGCGCCGATTAATGTTCCTAACTCGCCCATATACGGAACGCTCGACGTGGATACGAATGGCAACCTGTTTGTCGGCGGCGAAGGAAACACCGGGTTCTTCTGCGAGCGCTCGAGCAACGCGCAGATCGGGGGCCAGACACCAACTTTTGACCGAAGCACCGCCGTCAATTTGGGTGGCCAGCTCGGTTTCGGAGGGATCAATCCAGCAGGACTGGATGGAATGTTATTCCTGGCGATTGATCGCTCCGGCACTGGCACAAACAACAACATTTACATGCTTGCCAGCGTCGTGCCGCCCGGGCGCAGCACGACAGACGTGATGTTCGTGCGCAGCACGGACGGCGGACAAACGTTTAGCGCTCCCCTCCGGATCAACGACGATCCCATCAACCCCAACAAGTGGCACTGGTTCGGCACATTTTCAGTGGCGCCCAATGGACGCCTCGACGCCGTCTGGCATGACACGCGCAATGCCTCGAACAACACCGATTCACAGCTATTCTATTCTTTCAGCACCGACGGCGGTGTTACGTGGTCGGCTAATGTGGCTGTGAGTAATTCGTTTAACCCTTTCGAAGGCTATCCGAACCAGAGCAAGATAGGCGATTACATCACAATCGTGTCTGATGAAACCGGAGGCAACGTGGCGTATTCGGCCACTTTTAACCTCAACCCGAACACCAATCAGCATGAAGAAGACGTTTATTACGTTCGCGTCGCTCCCGGCGCCCCAATGGCGCAAAGCGCGTTCTCGCGAAAGACTCATGGCGCAGCTGGCGCTTTCGATGTCCCGCTGCCGCTCACCGGCAACGTTGGGATCGAATGCCGCAGCGGCGGAGCTACAAACGATTATCAGATGATTATTAACTTCGCCACCCCCGTCACGGTCGGAGGCGCATCAGTGACTTCTGGTACCGGGAGCGTGAGCAGTTTCAGCGTGAGCGGGTCGCAGGTCACGGTTAATCTCACCGGGGTAACCAATGTCCAGAGGATTACTGTTACGCTCATGAACGTGAACGATGGTACACACATGGGCGACGTTCCCGTTTCCATGGGCGTGCTGGTTGGTGATGTGAACGGCAATGCCGCCGTCAGTGCGGCGGACGTCGCTCTGACCAAATCGCAAGTGGGCGCGACGGTCAGTGGCTCGAATTTCCGCGAAGACGTGAATGCGAATGGCGTGATCAACTCGGTGGATGTGGCACAGGTCAAATCCGACGTAGGCACTGCGCTGCCGCCTTAACGGTTGCGGCCTGCCAACTAGCGCACTGCGGCAGGCATGAACCGTCGAGTTAGGACGACCGTGGCCGGTTTTGCGTTGAAAAATTTGATGGACGCCGCGTGTCTGTTCTGATATACGGTCGATCTTCTTCAACTTGAGGTGTTTTATGGTGTCAAAAACGAGCTTTTTTATTTGTTTAGTTTCGCTATCTGGACTGGCCACCGCTTCGGCCCTGGAGCCCCCGCATAAGCTGTCTCGGACAGAGCCACTCGAAACATATGATAACCCGCCTGCCCCCCCTCGGAAAATAGAGACTTCGCCGCGAATGATCTCGCAGCATGACACCTTCACGAGCTATCAGGCGAACGTCGATGCGAATGGCAACAACATCCTTGGCGACGCTGCGAACGAGCCATCTATTTCCGTTGACCCAACAAACGGGAACAAGATGGCAATCGCTTGGAGGCAGTTCTACAGCGTCACTTCCAATTTCCGGCAGGGCGGCTGGGGATACACAACGAATGGCGGCACGTCGTGGACCTTTCCCGGTGTTCTGCAAAACAACGTTTTCCGCAGCGACCCGGTGTCGAACTCCGATGAGACAGGGGCATTTTTCTATCTCAGTCTCCAGTCGAACCAGCAAGAGCAATTTTTTTGCGACGATGTCTGGCGCTCACTAAACGGCGGGCAATCCTGGACGGAGCGGTCACCCGACAGAGGCGCGCACGGAGGTGACAAGGAGTGGTTCACCATCGATAAGACCAACGGCACAGGGCATGGGTTCCAATACCAGTTTTGGACCGGCTTCTTCGCTTGCGACATCGGAGAATTCAACCGGTCCACCGACGGCGGCGTCACTTGGCAGACTCCGATTAATATTCCCAACTCTCCCGATACCGGAACGCTTGACGTGGACACCAACGGCAACCTCTTTATTGGCGGAGGAGGGAGCCCGTTTTACTGCGTTCGATCGTCCAATGCACAGAACCCCAACGTCACGCCAACGTTTGACCGTGTTACTTCAGTCAACATGGGTGGCGACCTCATTGGGGGTGGAATAAATGGAGTAGGACTTTGTGGGCAGCTATTCCTGGCCATTGACCGCTCGGGCACGGCCACTAATAACAACATTTACATGCTTGCCAGCGTGGAGCCGACCGGCGCCAACAACGGAACCGATGTGATGTTCGCGCGCAGCACGGACGGCGGACAAACGTTCAGCGCTCCCCTCCGGATCAACGACGATCCCATCAATCACAACAAGTGGCACTGGTTCGGCACGCTTTCGGTCGCGCCCAATGGGCGCATCGATTCCGTTTGGCTGGATACACGTAATGCTTCGAACAACACCGACTCGCAGCTCTTTTATTCTTACAGCGTGGACGGCGGCGTTACGTGGTCTCCCAATGTCGCGGTAAGCAATTCCTTTAATCCTTTCGAAGGCTATCCGAATCAGAACAAGATAGGCGATTACATCACAATCGTTTCAGATGCTACCGGGGGCAATGTCGCGTATTCCGCCACTTTTAACTTGAACCCGAACACCAATCAGCACGAAGAAGACGTTTATTACGTTCGTGTCGCTCCCGGCGCCCCAGTGGCGCAAAGCGCGTTCTCGCGAAAGACCCACGGCGGAGCCGGGACCTTCGATGTCCCGCTGCCACTGACTGGCAATGTGGGAGTCGAATGCCGCAGCGGCGGGGCCACAAACGATTATCAGATGATTATTAACTTCGCCACCCCCGTCACGGTCGGAGGCGCCTCAGTGACTTCTGGCACCGGGAGCGTGAGCAGTTTCAGCGTGAGCGGGTCGCAAGTCACGGCCAATCTCACTGGCGTGACCAATGTCCAGAGGATTACTGTTACGCTCATGAACGTGAACGATGGTACACACATGGGCGACGTTCCCGTTTCCATGGGCGTGCTGGTTGGTGATGTGAACGGCAATGCCGCCGTCAGTGCGGCGGACGTCGCTCTGACCAAATCACAAGTGGGCGCGACGGTCACGGGTTCGAATTTCCGCGAAGACGTGAATGCCAATGGCGTGATCAACTCGGTGGATGTCGCACAGGTCAAATCCGAGGTAGGCACCGCGCTGCCGCCTTAACGGTTGCGGCCCGCCAACTAGCGCACGGCGGCAGGCATGAACCGCCGAGATCACTCGGCACGCCATTTCGTTTTCCGAGGGGCGAACTCTGTCTCGTACAGCTCCTGGGACGGCGCGGAGGCCGTCCGTTTGCCAGTCCGGCTAAACACGCCGGGCGTCTAATCGCGGTTTTCTGACTTTCAGCAAAAAGTGACAGTACCGTTACCTTTCCGGTGTAACGGACTCATACGGATGGCGGTCTATAGTTGTGGGTATGAAAATGGTGATTTGAGTTTTTCACCAAGGACCGGAGTTATGAATAGCAGTGGACAACTTCCCGTGAGCGACTTGGCCGCTCGCAGCGGGCGGAAATCGAAGGCGCGACGAAGAAGCCGGCCTCGCAAACATAGTGCTACGAACGATCACACCAATGACGAGCACGAACGTGCCGCCGCCGGCAGTCTCACCCGGACGAAATCGCTCTTGCTCGCGGCCTTGCGCGTCTGGGAATTAAAACAACGGGTCGGCGACTGAGTTAAAGGGCAGTTAATTGCTGGCTTTCGCGTGTCGGCAAGAAGTGATAGCAGCGTTACTTTTGCGGTCTAACGCGCCCGTAGAGATGGTTGTCGATATTATTGACATGAAAATCGTGATCGCACTTTTTCATCAATCAACACGAAACAGAGTTGGGAAAGGAGTGCTGTAAACATGAAAACTATGACATCCACGCGGGCACGCGCTAGTCGTTTCCTCAGTGATCGATAATCCGTGGCTCGTAGAAAACGGAAGCTGTTGGCGCCACGATAAAATCGCTTTGCTCCCCGCTCCAGCTCAGCGCAACATTGGATGTCCAATAAAACGGCGCGCCCACCGAGATGGTGAACGGCTGATACTCCTCGATCCGCTTGAGAATTTGCTGCTCGCCGAAATTGGCGTCGCCAGGCGCGGCCACCACATGGCCGCCTTCGACAGCGCTTGGAGGCACGGTGGGAGTAAAGGGCGACGGGGCCTGTTCGCGCGTCAACTGCGCCTGGTTGGGCTGAACAGTTTGCGCCGAGCCCTCGTTTGGTGAGGTAAAAAAGAGTACACACAAAGTCGCAACGAACCCGATTCCGTGAGGATGAAGGCGACGCCTCACGAGCGCTCCGGGCCGCGTTATGGTGAGATCAGTGAAAGTCAGTTCCGCGCGCGATTCCACGCCGGTGCGCACTGCCATCCCCAAGGTGGCTTTATCATTCAAGGCTGCGGGATGGGACGCGGCACGAACTTCCAGCAACCGCACGTCTTGAATTAGCTGGGAGACGCGCGCTCGTTGTAATCGCGCTGCAGTTGCCAATCGTGTTGCGCCAACGAAAGACAAGAAGACCCAAAACAGTACGATCGGTCCGCTGCTAAAAGTTTTCGCAGAAGATTTTTCATATTCGGCCCTACTGCGAGGCGGGGGCCGCTTCCGGACTTAGGTTTGGCGCTCGACGCGGCGTCGCCAGCGCCGCAGTTGTGCGACTCATTGCGTCGGTCTGCGCCGGATCGACAATCGAGATGCGTGTTTCGCCGCCGAAAATGACAAGATTCGTTTCAATCAAAGTCTTTTTCGATTTCTCTTGTTGCTGCTTCTGGCCTTCCGCCGCGATCGACTTCTCACTGCGAAGCGGTGGAAGATCGACAATGAATCGGCTAGTCTTTACCAAACGGGCAATATCGAAGTCCACCGGATCGCTCACAGCCGCGTTTGGGTTGCCGATCACCATCTGCCCGGGACGAACCAGAACCGAATCGCCAAGATATCCAGGCCGATATAATCGGCCAGTGCCTTCCAATACCAGAAATTTATAGACCCCAGGATGATACTCGATTAGGACGGTCGTCCCCGCCACTGCTGCCGCGACACTACCCGCGTGAATTGTCGCGCCATTCGCCCCCTTCGTCGCTTGAATTAGCGCTGCCCCCTCCCTCAGATTCAAATCACGCGTCCCATCTTTGAAATTGAAGGCAGTGTTGGCCGCGAGCCGCACAACCGTTTCGTCGGAAAAAGTCACCTCGCCACGCGAGTCATTGCCCGTCCGTACGACGGTCTCCGCGTCGATGATGTCGTTTATTGAAGCCCGGCGCGCGGCGTTCGTGAAACGCGCCAATTGCACGTAATTGTTTACTCGCGTGACGCGCGCTTCGTTGGGCGGAGTGGCGTTCAGCCGGTTAGGAACCCAATTCGCAAGCGACGCCGTGATCGCTATCCAAGCAAGAAGGTTAAGCCGCCGATTCATCTCCACTTTTGATTTATACCCATAATCTCGGAGGCCTCGTGATTAGAAAGCCCGCGTGCCGCCGCCATCCGGGCGCGGGTTGATCAACCCGCGGTCGCGCGTATGCCGGATATCAGCCATGCCACGATTTGCGTTCCTTAGATGATCGGCATTGATGCGATCGATTTTTTCGGTGTCGTTCATGCCGTTGTGGTGCGAAATCGTAAGCCTTCCGTCAGAGCCGGGAACAGCATCATCGAGCATCGAAAGCAGTTGCCCGCTGTCCCTGATGTTGATTACCGTCCTGATCCGCTTCCCGATCGTGGGGTTGCCAGGCTGAGAACTATCAAACGGCGGGGCCTTTGAGAGGGGTTGCGCCTTGTGCGCGCCAGCGCCAGCAGGGCCGGGAGCCACGGTAAGAAGAACGTCGGTCGCTTGATACGTGATTGTGAAATGCTCACTGCTGTTAATCGACAGGCCATTCACCGTCGCGAATGTTCCAGTCTCCGAAGTGAAATTCATGATTTTAAACGTGTTGCCAATCATGGGCACAAAGTTGGTGGGCCGGTTGATGTTCAGAATCCCACTCAGGCTTGCCGTAGTCGGATTTAGCTGATCGAACGCCGTTCTTCCGGTAATCGAGATGTCGAGGGTACCAGAGTTCTGGGTGTAGGCGCCCGTGTCCTTCAGGATGCCCGTCGCTGTCGAAGAGTCGCCTGGAGTAATGGTAGCGGCACTGCTCGAGGTGAGGGCACCTGTGATCGTCCCTTTTCCGAAGAGCGAGCCGCCATTCAGGCTCACCCCGCCTGAGGAGGCCGATAACGTTCCATCGTCTGTGGTCGTGCCAGCCGACTGCGTGAACATACCTGAGCCACCCAACGTGAACGTGCTCCCGGTGTTGATGGTGAAAGTGCCCGCGTTGGTAAAGTTCCCTGCCGTCGTAAACGCACGGTTTCCCGCCAGAGCGAAGCTCCCGGTCCCGCTATTGGTAGCAAAGTTCGCCAAGCCGTTGTTATTGCTTTGGTCGACGATCTTCGATGAGGCGCCCGTCAGCGTGATGTTCGCGGCGTTGGTGACGATGTTGGCCCCGTTGAATTGCAGCGTTCCGGTGACGTTGTAGGTGCCGCCGGTCAGCGTCGTGCCGGAGAAGTTGGTCAGATTACCGTTCACGTCGAACTTGCTGTTGCTGCTCCCCACCGTCAGCGTGCCATTGTTGGTAAAGTTACCCGCGGTGGTGAAGTTAAAGCCGCTGGCGATGGCAAAGGTGCCGTTGTTGGTGGCAAAGTTGGTCAGGCCCACGGCCGCGCCAGTCTGGTCTTCAATCTTGGCGGACGCACCCGACATGGTCACGCTGGTGTTGGCGGCAATCGTCTGGATGCTGGCGTTGGTGAATTGCAGCGTGCCGCTGTCGATGTAGGTGCCGCCCGTTAGGGTATGGGTCGAGCTGTTAAAGTTCGTCAGGCTGTCGGCCAGGTTCACCTCGAACTTGGTGCCACCGCCGACGCTGAGGGTGCCGTTGTTGGTGAAGTTGCCCGCGGTGGTGAAGTTAAAGCCGCTGGCGATGGCAAAGGTGCCGTTGTTGGTGGCCAAATTCGTCAGGCCCACGGCCGCGCCGGTCTGGTCCTCAATCTTGGCCGACGCACCCGACATGGTCAGGCTGGTGTTGGCGGCAAACGTCTGGATGTTGGCGTTAGCGAATTGCAGCGTGCCGCCGACGATGTAGGTGCCGCCCGTTAGGGTATGGGTCGAGCTGTTAAAGTTCGTCAAGCCGTCGGCTAGGTTCACTACGAAGGCACTGCCGCTGCCCACGTTGAGCGTTCCGTTGTTGGTGAAGTTCCCGGCAGTGGTGAAGTTCGCGCCGCTATTGATTGTGAAGCTGCTATTGGTAGCGATACTGTTCAGGTTCGTCAGCGCATTCGTGCTATTCGTGGTGTTGAAAATCTCCGCCGAAGCGCCCGAGAGCGTGATGTTCGCGGCATCGATGAGTATGCCGTTGCTGCCTGCGGGAAACTCAAGCGTTCCGGTCACGTTGTAAGTGCCGCCGGTCAGCGTTCCGGTTCCGGTGTTCATGTTGGTGAAGCTGCCCCCCTCGATTACCATGGTGGCTCCTGATCCTACGGTCAGCGTGCCGTTGTTCGTGAAGTTGCCGCTCGTGTCGATGAAGAATGTGCCGACGCTGGCATTGATGACTCCAGACGTGCCATTCACCAGGCCCATGAACGCGTCGCCGAGATTGGCTCCATTGCCGCCGATAATCTTGCTGTTATTGGTGAGGATGGCGGTGCTGGCGACGCCGAAGACGAAGTCTTGTGAGTTGCTTGTCATCACCAGTGTGCCCGTGCCGTTGAGGCTCACATTGCCGCTGATACGCAGGTCAGTGGCGTTGCCGGCCGAGGCCAGTGTAAACGTCCCGTTATTGGTCAGCGAGCTCACCAAGGTCACCGTCGTGTTGTTGTTCTGCTGGAAGCTGCTGCCCGTGCTGATGGTTACGCCGCTCAGGGTGGAGCTGTTGGAATCGATCAGCCCTCCAGTGGTGGTGGTCAACGTGCCATTGGTGATCGTGACTCCGGTGCTCAACAGCACCGATGAGCCGCTGCCGATCGCTTCGATGGTGCCGCCCGTGTTCGTAAAGCTTCCGCCACGAAGCTCCAGCTCGGAGCTGTTAGTGGCCTCGAGCGTGTGTGTGTTCGTTGCCCCGTTGCTCACCTGAAGGATCAGTGGATTGCTGCCGCTGCCGCTGTTGGCATCGATCGTCCCCGAATTGACCAGCGCCATCTGGCCATCGCCGATGTTGCCCGAGCCTTGGATGGTTTCCTGGTTGGTGAGGATATTAGCAGACGCGTTGCCGAAAATAAAGTTGTTCGAATTGTTGCTCATGGTAACGACGCCAGTGCCGGTGAGCGTCACGTTCCCGCTCAGACGCAGATCCGTGGCGTTGCCGGCCGAGGCCATGGTGATGGTGCCGTTATTGGTCATGGTCCCGACCAAAGTCGTGGTGGCTATGTTGTTAATCTGGTAGTTGCTGCCTGTGCTCAGCGTGAGGCCGCTTAGCGTGGCGCTGTTGGGAGTGAAGATTAGTCCGCCGCCGCTGGTCGTCAGCGTCCCGCCGGTAATCGTGACTCCGTTGTCCAATTGTACCGTCGAGCCGCTGCCCACCGCCTCAATGGTGGCGCCTGTGTTGGTGAAGCTCCCGTTTTCAAGGATCAGGTTCGAGCCGATCGTGGCTTCCAGGATCCCATTATTCGTGGTGCCACCGCCGGTCTGAATAAGCAGCGGATTGCTGCCGCCGCCATTATTGGCATCGATGGTTCCATTATTGACCAACGTCATCTGACCATCGCCAACGTTGCCCGAGCCCTGGATGGTCTGATTGTTAGTCAGGACGTCGCTGCCTGCCGTGCCAAAGATAAAGTTCTGCGAGTTGTTGCTCATGGTAACCACACCGGTGCCGGTGAGCGTCACGTTCCCGCTCAGAATCAGGTCTGTGGCGTTGCCGCCCGAGGCCAGCGTGATGGTGCCGTTATTGGTCATGGTCCCGACCAAGGTCGTGTTGGTTAGGTTGTTGATCTGGTAGTTGCTGCCTGTGCTCAAGGTGAGGCCGCTTAGTGTGGCGCTGTTGTTCGAGAAGATCAGCCCGCCGCCGCTAGTGGTCAGGGTTCCACCCGTGATCGTGACTCCGTTGTCCAATTCCACTGTCGAGCTGGCGCCCACAGCCTGAATGGTGGCGCCTGTGTTAGTAAAGTTCCCGCCGTTGAGTATCAAGTTCGAGCCGCCCGTGGCTTCCAGCGTCCCGGTATTTGTCGTTCCCCCGCTGGTCTGAATAATCAGCGGATTGCTGCCGCCGCCACTATTAGCATCGATGGTTCCATTATTGACCAACGTCATCTGCGTATCGCCCACGTTGCCCGAACCCTGGATGGTTCCGTTATTGGTCAGCGTGTTGGTGCCCAGGGCGCCGAAGATAAAGTTCTGCGAGTTGTTGCTCATGGTCACGGTGCCGTTGATGGTCGCGCTGGTGGCTCCGCTGGTATTGCCGACAATCAGGTCCGTGGCGTTGCCGGCCGAGTTCAGCAGAATCGTGCCGGTATTGTTGATTGTGCCCAGGATGCTGGTGTTTTGATTATTGGCAATCTCAAAGAACCCTGAATTCGTTACGGTGTGGGCGGTGCCGTCCAATATCGTGCCGCTGTTTCCGAAGATCACTCCGTTGCCGGTCGTCGTCAGCGTGCCGCCAATAATGTCGGCGCCGTTGATGTTTACAGTGGATCCTCCGGCCGTATTGTTCAGCGCCTCGATGGTGCCGCCCGTATTCGTGAACGTGCCGCCCTGAAGCACCAGGTTGGAACCGACCGTGGCTTCGAGGATGCCGGTGTTCGTAGTTCCCGTGCTGCCGCTTCCTGTGGTCTGGATGATCAGCGCATTTGCGCCGAGGCCAGCGTTGGCATCGATCGTTCCGGAGTTCACCAGGCTCATCTGGGCAGCGCCGATATTACCCGCGCCCTGGATCGTTTGCTGGTTGGTGAGGACGGTGCTGCCGTTGGCCGCGCTGCCGAAGATAAAGTTCTGTGTGTTATTGCTCAAGGTCACCGTGCCGGTGCCCGCAAGCGTGACGTTCCCGCTGGCTTCAAGAAACGTGACGTTGCCGACCGAGGCCAGCGTGATCGTGCCGTTGTTGGTGATCGTGCCGCCCAACAAAGTCGTGGTGTTGTTGTCTACCTGGTAGTTGCTGCCGCTGCTGATGGTAAGGCCGCTCAGTGTGGCTGTGCCAATCCCTTGAATGCTTCCGCCGGTGTTGGTGGTCAGCGTCCCGCCCGTGATCACCACACCGCCGGTGAGTTGCACCAAACCACTGCCTGTCGCCTGGATAACCCCACCAGTGTTGGTGACGTTTCCGCCGCTTGCCCCGGTAATCTGCAGCACGCTGCTATTTGTTGCTTCCAGAGTGCCCGTGTTGGTGGTGCCACCGCTGGTTTGAATGAAGAGCGTGTTGCTGCCCGAGCCGTTGTTGGCGTCGATTGTTCCGGAGTTCACCAGTGTCATCTGGCCGTCGCCGATGTTACCCGAACCCTGAATCGTTGACTGGTTGGTGAGGATGTCGGCGCCGGTCGAACCGAAGATGAAGTTCTGGGAATTGTTGCTCAAGGTTAACGTGCCGGTGCCACTCAAGGTAGTATTGGCGTTATTGATGACCAGGTCCGTCCCGTTTCCGACCGAGCTCAGGTTTATAGTCCCCGAATCGCTGACGCTCGAGCCAAAAACCGTGAGCGAAGTGTTGTTGGAGATGGTCAGGGTGTTCCCAGAAGCGAGCGTCAAGTTAAGGGTCGAGCCGGCGGCGCTCAGCGACACCGTATGGCCTGTACCATTGATGACAGCGTTGGTGGCGCTGGTGGGCACGCCATTGTCCCAGTTTCCCGCGGTGTTCCAGTCGCCGTTGCCGTCAGTCCACGTGGTCGTCGTGACGGTGGGTGCGCCAATGCTCCATAAGTTCCAGGCGGTGTTCCAGTCGCCATTGCCGTCAGTCCACCACCTTTTGGCGGTCTGACCATAGGCCACGCTCTGGAAAGGCCCGGCTATAAATAGAGCAGCCGCCGCAACCGCAACCAGCCACTTCGTTATGCTCCAGCTAAACGTTAGCATGTGAATATTCCTCCAACGTTGACTTCCCAACTGGTCGATTTCCAAGGTTTCGCCCGCATTGTAAGTGCCACCGGTGAGAGTGATGGTTCTGCCGAGAATCTTTGTCATAAGTGCCTTCTGTTGAATGGAAAGCGGACTCGTAAGCTTACCATAGACCAACGCTCGTGTAGGCGGCTGTTGAATGAACACAACTGGATTGTAATAAATAGCTTATATATGTAAGATTTTTCTACGATCAACATCACAGTTGTTTCGAAAGAGGTGTAAACGTAAGTTCTTCCGACACTGAGCATAATATATCATCCGACAACGTGTTGAAAGTCACTGTCCTCCAAAGCTTTATATAGGTAGTTGAAGTGTAAGAATTTCCGACGCTCTATGCCGCTCGCCGTGGCTGCATTCGGCTGGCGTCGCTGATGTTCTTCTCGTTAGGCACTAAGGAAGGGGTCAGTCAACATATCTTGACAAAGGGAGATGGGAACGTCGAATGGGGTCGTGGCTCGTGGAATTCGCATTGAATAACCTAGAGCTTTTTATCACGTCATGGCGCGCTGGAACCGGCGAGAACACATCTTCCGCGCTAGGCCGAAGCTGAAAACTATCTCCAATCAGTCAAGACATGTTGACTGCCCCCTTTCCCCTCTCGGCCGTGTCGCCGCCAGGATAACCTCTGTCCGGCGCCGGACTAACCCCGAAAGCTTTCGGGGCAGGCGAAAGGGCAAACCAGCACGGCGCCAACAGAGAACTGCGAGACGTGGCGCGTCTGGGAATTAAAACAACGGGTCGGCGACTGAGTTAAAGGGCATTTAATTGCTGGCTTTCGCGTATCGGCAAAAAGTGACAGCGGTGTTACCTTTGCCGTCTAACGCGCCCATACAGATGGTTGTCGATATTATTGACATGAAAATCGTGATCTCACTTTTTCATCAATCAAGACGAAACAGAATTGGGAAAGGAGTGCTGCAAGCATGAAAACTATGACATCCACGCGGACACGCGCTAGTCGTTTCCTCAGTGATCGATACGCGTACAGGGAACGACCCAATTATTTGCCGGAGCTCGTAGTCTTCGGAATAGTCGTGATCATCGCAACCTGGCCGATCTTTTCGCTGGCTAACGCGATGGCGACGCTGAGATAAAAACGGAATCCGAATGGGGAGAATTTATGAGCTTGGTAATTATTGCTTACTGCCTCCTGTTGCGAGCGCTCGATGCGCTTCATCATGAAAAGGCAGTCGTAGCTTTCTGACCGAATGGGGTAGCGGCCTTCCTCTGGAACGGAAACGGCGACCACCGATCCAGCAGGGAGAAGGTGACTGGAATAACCGCAGCATGCGAACTGACGCGACCTAACGAGGTCGACAATATGTGTCGCAAATTCAAGCTGTTTCATCGCAGGGGCAAGCGGTTAGCTGAAAATGAGAACAGGAATATGAATAGCAATAAGAGGGAGGAGATGAAGAGCGAGGCATGCGGCCACGTTACCCGATGCGCTCGTTGTAGGGCAAGCGCTCCGCTTGCCATATCCAAGATCGACAATTGATTTTTAGCGATCTAGTTCAAAACAACAACGCGGTCTGCCGGCGTATTCGCAGCATTTCTTAACCGGGCCGCCGATGATCTCGGAAAGGAGAGCTTCAATGATTAGGCAGGCCTCCGGGTGCGTTGGGGTTATGGCAGCGAGCGGACAACCGTTACACCCGTGGATCAGTTGCTTGCCATTGTTTTTAAGCATCGCGGAGCCCCCGAGATCGTTGAACAAATTAAGAGCCGTCTCAATGCGCGTGACTCGGCTCGGGCCTCTTAACCGACCGAGATGTTCCTTGGCCACGGCGCGACCAACTTCACGCATAGCGGCCGGCAAAGCGCGGGGCGGCAGGCGTTTCGACATTACACCTAGAAAATGACTAAGCAACGGACCGTATGCTTTCGAAAAGATATGCTCCGCTTCGCTGCGCAGACCATATGCTGCATGTGGTTTGGTTGTCCCGGGCCGGATGCCCCGTTTCTGAACAAGGTCGTCGCGCTCCAAACTTGACAAATGCGCGCGGACGGCGTTGTCGATCAGATGCAAAACCGCAGCGAGGTCATTGACAGTGCGGTTTTCCGTCCGCAGCAGAGCGAGGATTTGGCCGCGCGTACTTTTTAGCAATCGGTATGGCCAATGTTCGGTTTCCATGACCATCAATCGTTATCTCATTCACTTGCGCCTCTATAAGCTGGGGTTCTTAATTAGCGAGGTAGCGGGCGATGGTGGTTCCGTTGTTGCTGTTGCCGACGGCAATGATCTTGCCGTCGGGCTGAATGAGCACAGTGTCAGCAAAGGCTACGCTGCTGCCGAATGGCGTGATTACAAAGCCGCCGTTACCGAACGTCGTGTCGATCTTTCCGTTGGCAGCATAGCGCGCCAAGCCGAAATCGGACGGACCGGTGTCGCTGAGAGCGGTTTGTCCAACCGCCACAATGTCGCCATTTGTCTGGAGTGCGACAGAGAAGGCCTGAGCAAACACGTTGCCGGGAAACGGTGTTGCAACGCCGCCGTGATTGGCAAAGGTGTTATCGACCGTGCCGTCGCTGTTATAACGCACCAACAAGAAGCCAAAAATGCTTTGGGCAAATGTGAGACTCGGAGAAGTAATGAGGCTGCCGGCGGTGATGACCTTGGTGACATTAGTTACCGGGTCGGTAGAAACGACAAATCCGCCCGCGCCGTTGGAAGAGAAGCCCGGAGTCTGTCCATGAACGCCGAACTTAGTGTCAAGGCTGCCATTCGCCCTGTAGAGGGATGCAACGCTGCCATCGCCGATCAAAATTTCGCCATTCGGCAGAAGCCCGATCGATTCGCCGCCGACAGTGGGGGCTGCGCCATTCGAGCCAAAGGTCGAATCAAGCTGGCCATTCGGGAGCAAGCGTGCAACGACGCGTCCGGTAGCGACGAGAATCTTGCCGTCAGATTGCACGGCCATACCTCCACTAGTTGGCGGAAAGAAGAATCCAGCTGCTTCGATGGCTACAACGCCGTTGCTCCCGAAGGTGTTGTCAGGGCTGCCGTTAGTATTGAAGCGGAAAACCGTGAGGCGAAGATTATCGGGAGCCGCCGCGAGAATTTTCCCATCCGTTTGAATGGCTACGGCAAACGCGGGGCCGGCGTTATTACCAGCGATCATCACCTCGCCGCCGCTGCCGAAATTAGGATCGAGCGTACCATTGGTGTTGTAACGCAGGAGGCCAGGCTGTTGCTGGTTCTGACTAGCTGGGATCGACCCGGCTACCACGATCTTGCCGTCGCTCTGGAGGGCTGCGGCATTGGCGCCCGTGTTTGCCGTAGTGACGATACCGTTGGTGCCGAAAGTCGGATCCAGGCTCCCCGCCTGGGCCATTAACAAGGTGGGTAAAGCGAAAACTGCTGCGCACACAAGCAGTGCAAGACGTTTTGAGAAAGTAACGCTATTCCTGAAATTCTCCCTAGAAACGTGCTTACGCGGGTGGCTGGTGGACATCAAGGACAATGCTGTGGGTCTGCTGGTGGATTTCATAATCCGTCGAATCGCAGCGATCCGCGCCGAACGCAACATCGGAAAGGTAACGCGACCGTTACCTTTTTTAGGACCTATAGGTTAGGTCTTTTGTGAGAGGGGCGATATTCAATGAGCTGCATAGAAGTAGATCGCGATAAAAGCGACAATAAGCAGAATGGCAGTAATCCACCAAGATATCTTGATAGCGGCCGGTTTGGGGGAGGATCCAAACTCTCGCTTCACGAACTCATCATAGTTGAAGTCCTCGTCCGGTAAATCCACCGCATCGTATGTATCGGCATCTCCTCGCCAGCCTGAATTATGGTCTGCTCCGCACTCTGGGCATGCCAACGAATCCGGAGGAACATCTTCGCCGCACACCGGACATACCTCCGGTGCCTGCGGCTTCTTTCGGGTCATGGCTGTTCTTGATCGAGCTTCGCTTCTCGGGATAACGCGCTTCAGGTCTAACGAGATAGAGATAAGCCACGGCAGGGTGTCGTGGCAAGCATCCTGACGGTCATTTGATCAGGGGTCCTTGGCTTCATCGGTTGGTTAGATCGGGTCGCCTTCACGGATAATGCGCGCGCGCGTGTTACGCGTCGCCAGACCGTCGAACCAAATGCGATCCCTCTGAGTTTGGCTTCGTTTGTGTGTGGCGCGCCTGCTCACGTTTACGGAGCCACGCTACATTTTTCGGTATCGTTCGGTCTCCTTTTACAAGCGCGCGTGTTTTTCCGAGTTTTGGATCGAACACACGAACATCGGCAGGGAGTGCTGCCAGAAATCCACAAAAATTTGCCACTCCATTGTATTTGAATACTGCCTCGCGCACCGTTTTCGCGGTGAGCGCGCGGTGAGCATTAGCTATTCGTGGATGGCGAACCTGAGTAGTCGAGAGTGAGGGCGATGATTCGAGATAGGAAGAAGTAGTAGGCGAGGGTGGGGGCGATGATTCGGCAACGAGCGGCGGCGGAATGCGCATCGATGTTTCATACGAATAAGGCCTGGGGGCTTTGATGGTCGGGATTAGCGAAGCATTTTTTTCGATTTGGGAAGTGGGCAGGATCGTTAGTCCTCCGGCGATTCCGATAATTCCAATCAGTGTTGCGGCGCTGAACCGAATCACGATGGCGGGGACATATCGAGGGAGGCGCTCTTGTTTGCGGCGTGCACGAATATGAAAACTATTTTCGTCTTCGTAACCTTCGGGGGCGCGAAGCAGCGCGGCTACGATCGCCAACAAACCGCAAACGCTGGCGATACTGAAGATGATTCCGAAGCGCATTGCGAGTTTGTATTCAGCCCAAACAGCGATCACGCCGACTACGACCAGGAAAATGAAGGCGATCACTAATCCTGCTCTTTTCATAGTCACAAACGGCATTGGCCAGCGGCTTGGTTAGGCCTGTTTCTGTTTTGCAAGATACTGAAGCAGCAGCTTGTTGTAATCTGCTGCGCATGCCATCGCTTTCTTGGCCAGGCGAAGATGCTCAGGGCTAGTGACGAAGCAGCTAGTATTTTCGAGCCATCGAACGCCGTGCGAATGAATTAATGTGTCGGCACCCGGCGTCTCTGCACCTGGGACGATGCCGCCGAGCTCCAGTACGCCAAGAAATCGAGTGTCGCGGTGGTCGGTGACTGCGCGGTGAACGTCCGCTTTGCCGTCGGCGTGATCCAGCCAACGCAGCGTCGTAACTGGATCGGCGGGCGTCGGCTTCGACGTGGTCTGCGCGAAGCTCATAGCGACAAAACTCACGGTTATGCTGAGTGAGAGAGCGCGCGTCATAAGGTCTAACGAGAAGTGGGCCGAATTATTCGGCAATTGAAGGCGGAATTATTCCGTCTAATCCGCTTGCCTGCCTCGGAGCAGCCCGATAAAAGCGGAGCCATGGACACCCTGTACCCAAAAACAGGACCGGGGACAAGCCGAAAAGAAGCTTCTCGACGGTGTGTGCGATGCGATCAGGTTGAAACATTACACCATACGAGCCGACAGGAGATACTACTGATTGGATCGGGTGATTCATCCGTTGCCATCGCGTGCGCCATCCGGCAAAGATGCTGAGCTGGAGAAGGGCAATCTCTTTTTATTCTTCGCTGGCCATTGCTGCCGACAGCATTCTCGTCTTGCAGGGAACCTCCGTGTCGCCGTCCGCGGCGCAGAACCCGCCGTCATCCGCAGTCCCCGAAGACGGCAAACGCTCGCCGGTTGAAGTGTACTAAATGCGGCGCGGGTGCGGTCTCCGTGACACCGTCTTGACCCATCAGGGGATTCCATACTATCCTCCGCTCTCGTCGGTCGTCCTACATCAAGCAAATATGCGCAAGGAACTCACTGTTCGCGGCCTGATCATAGGTACTATCATCACATTGGTATTCACCGCGGCCAATGTGTACTTCGGCCTCAAGGCTGGTCTCACTTTTTCTACCTCGATTCCCGCGGCAGTGATTTCGATGGCGATGTTGCGTGGTTTCCGGGATGCGACGATTCAAGAAAACAACATTGTGCAGACGGTTGCCTCAGCGGCGGGCACACTGTCGTCGATAATTTTCGTATTGCCGGGTCTGATCATGATCGGCTATTGGAACGAGTTTCCGTTTTGGACTTCATTTTGGATCTGCGCCCTCGGTGGAATCCTCGGCGTGATGTATTCAATCCCGCTGCGCCGTGCCTTGGTCACAACGTCCGACTTGCCGTATCCCGAAGGCGTTGCCTGCGCGGAAGTGCTCAAGGTAGGAAGCAGCGGCGATTCTGAACATGCGTCCGACATCGAACACGGCCGCGCCGGTCTGCTTGCCGTTCTGTGGGGATCGATCGTTTCCGCGGTCTTTGCGGTGATCGTTGCCACGCAAGTTTTCGCGGCGGACGTCGCCCGGACATTTCGGATCGGCCGCAGCGGGGCAGTAAGCGGTTTCGATTTCTTTTTGTCCTTCGCGCTTCTCGGCATCGGGCATTTGGTCGGCCTCTCGGTTGGAATTGCGATGCTGATCGGCGCTTTCATCGGCTGGGGCTGGGGCGTTCCGCATTTTTCTGCGATGGCCGGAGACATCACGACAGCCGCCGCGACGCTGGCGCAAAAAACGTGGAGCACAAAAGTGCGTTTCATCGGTGCCGGCGCGATCGGTGTTTCGGCGATTTGGACTTTGCTGAAGTTAGTGCAACCGGTGACTCGCGGCCTCACCAGCGCGATGGCCGCTTCGCGCGCGCGTAAAGCTGGTCAGGCAGACACACTGCCGATCACCGAGCGCGACATTCCGATTGGTTTGGTTGGTCTCGTCACATTGGTTTGCATGCTGCCGATTGGTTGGTTGCTTGGCTATTTCGGAAACACGAGTGGTCTCGGCGCGCATTTGCCGACGCTCATCATCGGCGGTGTGGTTTACATCGTGTTGATGAGCTTTTTCGTTTCGGCGGTGTGCGGTTACATGGCCGGCCTGATCGGTTCTTCCAACAGCCCGCTTTCCGGAATTGGAATTCTGGTCGTGATCGGCGCCGCGTTGTTGCTGGTGATGGGCGTGAAACCGTACGTTGGCGCGGAGGCGGGCAAAGCACTGATTGCCTTCGCGCTGTTCACCACGGCTGTGGTCTTCAATGTTGCTGCGATTGCCAACAACAACCTTCAGGACCTCAAAACCGGCCAATTGGTCGACGCAACACCCTGGAAGCAACAGGTCGCTTTAATCATCGGTGTCATCGCCGGCGCGTTTGTGATTCCGCCGGTGCTCGATTTGGTCAATCACGCTTACGGTTTCGTCGGCGCGCCCGGGGCCGAACTTCGTCCACATCCGCTGCCGGCGCCGCAAGCGGGCCTGATCTCGTCACTCGCAAGAGGCGTGATTTCTGGCGACATTGATTGGAGCCTCATCCGAATCGGCGCGTTGATCGGAGTAGCGATCATCGCGCTTGATGAAATTCTCACCCGAACGACGAAGCACCTGCGCGTGCCGCCGCTAGCGGTTGGGCTCGGGATTTATCTGCCGACGCAAAGCACGCTCATGATCGTTGTTGGCGCGATCGTCGGCTGGCTTTTCGACAGACGCGCCGATCGCACACCAAAACCCGAGGCAACGAAGCAGCTTGGCGTGTTGCTCGCGTCAGGCTTGATCGTGGGCGAGGGGATTATTGGCGTCGTCATTTCGGCAATCGTGGTGTTTTCCGGGAAGGATGCGCCGCTGTCCGTGGTGGGCCCGGCATACGAAACAGCCGGAATCATCGTTGGCGGACTCGCGTTCGCGATCATCGCCTTTGCGTTGTATCGCTGGATCCTGCGAATGGGATCAGGCAGGGCGGCATGAAGCGGAAGTGGAATTGGCCGATCTGGGTCGGCTTCGTGGTCGCGGTTGGGGGATTATTTAGTTACGAGTTTTTCGCCCAGTTTCCAATTACCCGCGATTTTCCGTGGGCGAACCTGTTGCTCTTTTGTGTGGGCGCAATTCTGCTTGGCCTCGGTCTCGGGCGCGCGTTTGGGAGACCGCACCTTTATCGCGGCAAAATTCTCGGTCCGATCTTCGCCACCGTCGCTCTGCTCGTGTTCGCTTTTTTCGCCTACGCCACTTTTTATCTCGTTAGACAGTTGCCGGCGTCGGCGGCCGCGCCGCGCGTCGGTCAAAAAGCGCCAGACTTCACCTTGCCCGATCAGAACGGCAGAACGGTTGCACTTGCCGATCTGATTTCCGGCAACGGCGTGCTCTTGATTTTTTATCGGGGGTATTGGTGACCGCTCTGTAACTCCGAGTTGCGGAGTTTTCAGCAGCGACTTTCGGATTTCGACGCGCGCGGGATCCGCGTGGCCGCCATCAGCGTGGACACGCCAGAAATCAACCGCCGCCAGATTCAGAAACGTGGCTTTAGGTTTCTCCTCCTTTCCGACACGCAAGCGCAAGTGATCCGCCGCTACGATCTTCTTCATCCTGGAGGAGGACCGAGGCACACCGATATCGCCCGCCCGGCCGAGTTCCTGGTTGACTCCACCGGCACGATCCTTTGGGAGAACCTGACCGAAAGCGCCGCCGTCCGCGCGCGTCCAGAGCAAGTACTGAAAGCGCTTGATGAAAGAGACGGCAAAGGCGGGCAATGAGCGTTGCCATGTGATTGACGCCGCTGCGCTGAGCCAATAACTTCGAGGCCCGTGCATGCGGAATTGGAACAACTACTCGTTCTTCAAGATCGACAACAAAAGATCAGGCAGATCCAGACGGAAATAAGAACGCTGCCGCTGCAAAAGCAAAATCTCGAAGCGCAATTGGCCGCGAACGTGGCCAGTGTCGAAGCGCTCAAGCACAAGGGGCGACAGGTCGAGCTCGATCGCAAGAAGCTCGAGCTCGATGTGGGGACGCGCGCGGAAAGTGTTTCCCGGCTCAAGACCCAGCAATATCAAACGCGGAAGAACGATGAGTTTCAGGCGATGGGCCACGAAATTCAGCGTTACGAGAGTGAAATCAGCAAAATCGAGGACGCAGAGCTCGAACTGATGGAGCAAGCCGACAAGATCAAAGCCGAGCTTGCTGCGGAGGAAAAAAAAGCCGCGACCACAAAAGAATCCAATTCGCGGCAAATGGCGGACCTCGAAGCTAAATCAAAAACTTTGCAGGCCCGGCTGGAAGACCTGACCAAGGAGCGCGCGGAGCTCGCCGGCAAGATCGACGAAGATTTGCTGAGTCGTTTCGAGCGTCTTTTCACGAGCAAGGGCGACGCGGTTGTGGTCGCGCTCGAACACGATGTTTGCACTGGTTGCCACATGAAAGTGACCGCGGACACCGCGATGCGTGTGAGAGCGGGAAAGGAAATCGTGAGCTGCGAGAACTGCGGACGGATTCTGTACGACGCAACGTAACAGCGGCAATCATTGGTAGGGACGGACCGCCGGGCCGCCCGTTTCGGCGCCCTCGGCGAATTTGTAGCGGCAGGCGTGCCGCCTGCAAAACTGCGGATTGCGGCCGGCACGGCCGCCACTACAGCTCAAACGTTGAAGCGAAACAGGATCACGTCGCCATCGCGCACGACGTAATCTTTTCCTTCAATACGAAGCTTGCCCGCTTCGCGCGCTTTCGCATAGGAACCGAGCGCAACGAGATCATCATACTGAATTGTCTCCGCCGCGATGAAGCCGCGCTCGAAATCCGAATGGATCGCGCCGGCTGCCGCAGGCGCTTTTTCGCCTGCGTGAATGGTCCAGGCACGCGTTTCTTTTTCTCCGGTCGTAAAGAAGGTGCGCAAGCCGAGCAGGTGATAGACCGCCCGAATCAGCGTGTGCACGCCGCTGTCTTCGACGCCGAGGCCGCGCAAATATTCCATCGCTTCCTTCTCGCTAAGATCGACGAGTTCGCTTTCGATCTGTGCGCTGATGACGACCGCTTCGGTTGCGAAATGATGTCGCGCATAATCTTCGATTGCATCGACATATCGCGCGGCCCTGTAGCCGGGGTCGCTGGCCCCGGTTTTGGCAGATTTGATCGCCGCTTTCGGGCCGGAGTCAGTGGCCGCGGCTAGAGCGATGGCCGCGACATCGGACTCGGCCACGTTGCTAGCGAAGAGGGTCGGCTTCGAGGTCAGCAAAAAGAAATCGCGGGCAATGATTTTTTCTTCGGGCGTCAAGTCCGCAGTGATGGCCGGTTTCCCGAGATTGAGATGTGGCAATAATTTATCGATGATCGCGCTTTGTGCTTTTGCGGTTTTGTCGCCGGCGCGAACTTCCTTTTGCAGGCGATCGTGACGTTTCTGGAGCGAGGCCAGATCGGCCAGGACAAGCTCGGTGTTGATCACTTCGATGTCGCGAATCGGATCGATCGTTCCGCTGACATGATGAACATCGCTGTCTTCGAAACAGCGCACCACCTGCACGATTGCATCCACCTCGCGGATGTGATGGAGAAATTGATTGCCCAAGCCTTCGCCTGCGCTCGCGCCTTTGACCAGACCGGCAATATCGACAAACTCAATCGCGGTTGGAACGATCTTCTGCGAATGAGACATGGCCGCGAGCTTTGCAAGGCGCGGGTCAGGAACGGTCACGATGCCGACATTGGGATCGATTGTGCAGAAAGGATAATTCTCCGCCGGCGCTTTGTGCGTTCGGGTGACCGCATTGAAAAGAGTGGACTTGCCGACGTTCGGCAACCCGACGATTCCCGCGCTTAACATAGGCGCGGACGCTAAGGCGGAACGAACAAGCCCGCAATTAACACAGCGAATTTAGCCACAGATGACCACAGATTTTCACAGATTTTTTTCTGTGTTTTCATCCGTGTAAATCTGTGGCGGATGAATCTTCTCGGGCTGGCGGGATTCGAACCCACGACCTCTTGAACCCCATTCAAGCGTTCTACCAAGCTGAACTACAGCCCGATCTACGGTCGCGAACTATTCACTAGCAGTGCAACAATCGCGAGCGCTAATCCAACGAAATGCCGACCTGAACTGGGGCCAATTTGCGGTCGAATATTCGCCTAAGCCGAGAAATCGCCAACCGTGAACTTAAAATCAAGTTCAGGTTGCGGTCCGTTGCTGATTGTCCGGTGGCGGCCATGCCGCGTTGGCCCGATTTTAGTTGAGGCACTCACCGTAAGTTTGCAATATCTGGCCGCGCGCCGGCTCATGAAATTGATCGTTCAAAAAATAAAGTGCGTCTTTCTCGTGAGCAGCTTCGCACTTTTCTGCGCGGCTTTGCCGGCCCATGACAAGACGGCCGCGGCTTTTAAAGAGCGAGTAGCAACAACGCCTCAACTATCTCGGGGCCGAGCAGGTCATGCTACAAAATTGAATCAGATAGCGCTCGAATCGTGTAAAGAACTTATCCAGCGAGGCCGTGTGATCGTTGATAAGAAGGGTGCGTGGGGCCAGCATCAACCTTCACCGGAGGAAGAGAATGAATTCATCCGGCTGCACGGATTCGAAGAGTATGCGAAATGGCACTTGGGAATCGACGAAGACCGCCCCGAGGCGACAAAAGCAAGATATAAATTTCCCTGCGGCGATTTCGGAAGTGTTCATCGCTGCGCTCTGCTTGCCGTGAAAAGCAGGGCCGCTCAATACAGCTATGACGAGATTGAACAGGCCGCGTCGGATCTGCTTCAAATGATCGAGATGCAACGGGGCTCCGGCGCGACGCCGTTACCACAGTAACCACCGTTACTACAAGCTCCAGCTCGTCAAAAAGGCATCGATTAATTGCGGCAAGTCATCGCTGTAGCCGCCCTCAAGAACCGCGGCGGCGGGAATGGTCATATCATCCAACCACGCGCCGAACATGCCGAAGTCTTCGGGCTTCAGCGTCATCTGCATAATCGGATCGCGCGCGTAAGCGTCAAAGCCGGCGGACACGAGCAGGAGATTAGGTTTGAACGCGAGAAGTTTTTCCAGCGCGTGTTTCGCTGCCTCGACATGAACACGGCGCGGTGTAGAGGGCGCGATCGGGTAATTGTCGATGTTGGCGAACGAATTTACGCCGGTTCCAGGATACGCCGGAAACTGATGGATCGAGGCGAACGCGATTCGCGGGTTGCGCGTGACAATCTCTTCAGTCCCGTTGCCGTGATGGGCGTCGAAATCCCAAATGGCAACTCGCTCCGCCCCATTTTCCAAAGCGTCGAGTGCGGCAATCGCAATGTTGTTAAAATAACAAAATCCCATCGCGCGATCCGGAGTCGCGTGATGTCCCGGCGGTCGCATCAAACTGAAAGCGGGCTCGCCGGTCAAGGCCGCGCGCGCCGCCCCGATGGCCGCGCCGGCGGATTTCATGGCGTACTTCTCGATGTCGGGATAAACCGGTGTGTCGAGGTCGAAATCTTCAGAGGCCTTTGCAATTCGCTCGATGTGCCAAGGCGAATGCGCACGCAGCAACGCTGCCTCGTTCGCCACGCGTGGCTCGCGCCACTCCCAATCAGGATGTCGATCTTTCAGCAACGGCACGGTGCGTGCAATTCTTTGCGGATGCTCCGGATGCCCCGGCGCGGAGTAATTGAGACAATCCGGATCGTAGAAGATGATCATCGAAGCGGGAAGGTGCGGAGAGGAGTCCCGTCTTGCAACCACAAGATCGACAATCCCGGCGCCGAGTTGATAAGAGAACGAGAAGTGCCGATGGTGCGCGGCGGGAATTCGAACCTACCGAAAATCGATGCTCAGTGGCCAGAAGATCGTCGTAGTGATGCCGGCGTATAACGCCGCGCGCACTTTGCGCCAGACTTACAACGAAGTGATGGCGCATGAGATGGTCGATCTTGTCATCGTGGTCGACGACGCGAGCCAGGATGAAACCGTGGCGATCGCGCGCACGCTGGATCGCGTGCAAGTGGAAGTGCACCCGATTAACCGCGGCTATG
>Ga0210407_10000641_pt1 | contig 37746 bp, 35 predicted proteins | sample IncBWC27MmetaG_FD_150860 | JGI IMG/M metagenome (GOLD analysis project Ga0210407, IMG submission 150860) | Forest soil microbial communities from Barre Woods Harvard Forest LTER site, Petersham, Massachusetts, United States - Inc-BW-C-27-M | ecosystem: Environmental > Terrestrial > Soil >...
TGAAGGTTCCATGGTCTTCATAATCAAAATGTGGTTGACCATTTATAAGGAACGATACCGCGATCCGGAGATTATCGATCTCGCGGTTATCAGTGTTTGTTATGGCTATTTTGGGGGTGCCAGCAACTGTCATCTTCGTCTCCTTTGATTGGCTTGATCATGACGTCGGCACTCCGTATTTCTGCTGGGATGGCCGACGCCTTGGTGGGTCTTCGTGCCGGTTTGTGCCATTTAAAGCTTCAAGGCGAATACACTCTCGCCGCTCAGCTGGCCGTGCCCTGAAGCGGGGTCACCGTGTAGGTTTCCTGTTGCCCATGTTGCAGGGCCAGCACTGTGGAGAACCGGTGGAGTGTCGTAACCCCATCCGTGGTGACTGGCACGGCTGCAGGTAAAGCCGGCGGCGCAGGTAGATTAACGCGAGGGAGAAGCACCGTGAAAGTAGTCGAGCCACTGTCGATTAGCATATGGATCGTTACGCTGACCAATGTCCCGACGTCAGGCACTTCCGCCACACGGATTTCCTTCCCAGTGAAATCTTGGACGACGGGACCTTGATGGTAATGGAGGTTAGGCCCGGCGATGGAATAGCTCACCTGGAGGCCGGTTGCAGTGTTGGAGAGATTCCAGGTGGTAGGCTGTGCGAAACCTGACATGACTTTTACTCCCAATTTCGGTGCCAGCGCTCATGACATTAGGCCTGCGTGGATTGCAAACTGGCTGGCGTTGGTCTGCGCTCCATAAGCCGCGGACTGGTCGATGCACTGCCATCATCTGCATGGGTCGATCAGAGCCGCGGATTTCTCCCTCGCTCCGCCAGCGGGGAGAGGGTCGGGTGGGGGCTCTGCACAAGACTCCGCAATTGGGAGACCCGTCGTTGCCGCTCACCCGGAATCCGCACGCGGACGCGCAGATTCTGGCCTCTCCCGCTAGCGGGCTACGTCCCTGAGCGCGGGCAATTCTTTCCCACGCTCTTACCGGAGGAGCCGCAGCTGTGCTCGGTGTGTGGCAATCACCATGCCACTGGTACGCATTCGGTGTTAGGGCCCGCCGCCGGGACCGAGCGCTTGCGAGATTCCGTTCGCCCAAGCCCCACCATGATCTTGTGAAAACTGCCAACCCATGACACCGCCAAATTGAGAGCCGTATTGGGCTTTCAGTGGCGGGATAACGTTATGGACCATATCGGAGAGAGTTTCGGCTCCTTCGGCGCCGCCAAGTGAGACGCCCATTAGCAGTTTTTGCGCCCCAATAAGGCCAGCAACCGCCCGATATTTCTCTACCTTGAGAGCGGCGGTTTTATCATAGGCATCGTTGCTGTAGAATTGGTTGTTGATCCATGCAATCTTAGAGCCCGCGTTCTTCCATATATGCCAGTATGGGGGGGTGCCGCCTCTCGCATAAATGGAGTGTGAATCCCAATAGGGTGTCTGTGGGGCGTGGGTGATGATGTTCTGAGGCTGGACGAGATCACCGACGCGCGTTGAAACTGGCAGTGCTTGGTAAAGCCCGCTCGTCAGTGCACTTAGAAATCCGACGCCATCGTAAGCCGGGTGCTCCCCAAATCCAGCAGAGTCTTCGTAGTCGATGTCAACTCCATTGAAGTTATAGTACTTCACGAAGGCGACGATCTGATTCACGAGTGCGGTCACATTGTCGGCGTAATATTGGTAGGCTGCCGTGGTTAGCTTATCGTTTGATCCTCCTCCAAATGAGATCAGAACATACTTGTTGGCGCGTTGTAGCCACCGGATGTTGTTTTGGAGCTCCTTGTCGAAAGCGTTCCCCCATCCAATCAAGGTGCGATCAGTGGCCGATGTCGGTTGTAGATTGGCAACTATGACATCGGTGTAGGGTAGCTGGTTGAGTCCTACTCCCAAGGGGATTTTATCATTGCCAGCATTGTAGTAGATGACATTGCGTAATGACATCGTAATCTCCTGTTCGGTTAGAACGACCCGACCACAAACTGCGGAAGCCGGTTCTGCTCCCGCGGCTGCTTGCGGCGCGGCGGCCGGCGGCCAGGTTGGCCACATCGACAACGTATGCAGCCCCAGATGCGGGGGCTAATTCGAAAATCTGTGATTTTCTTTGAAAATATCGATCACAATCATCGCCCGTAATTCACCTCTGCGACCCCGCCCGTGATGGTGGCGGTCGGCGTTCTAACCTTTGGATGACTATGTAAATTCAGGAATTTCCAAAGTGTTTGTTTCAATGTGATACAAACCGTGCGAACCCAACCCGTAGTGTTGTCGCTGATCGAGTATGGGAAGGGGCCATCTCCGGGTCTCTTTTCCTTTCACCAAACTGAACGACTTGAACATTCATCCGTGCACGGCGGTACTGGCCTACGAAAATCTATGATTTCCTCCGGCGATATGGTTTACAATTGCGGTCATGGTTCGCCTGTCTGACTCGCCGGCGATCATCGAATTTGGCCACTTCAGCATTTTGCCGCATCGCCGCCAATTGCTCGCCGAAGGCCGGCCAGTAAGGCTCGGCGGGCGCGCCTTCGACCTGCTGTTGGCGCTGCTCGAGGCGCCAGGGGCTGTGGTCGGCAAGGACGAGCTGTTGCGCCGGATCTGGCCGGGCCGGATCGTCCAGGAAAACCGGCTGCAGAGCGAGATCTGGGCTCTACGCAAAGCCCTCGGGGCAGACCGCGACCTGATCCAGACAGTTTCCGGGCAAGGTTACCAATTCGCCGGCGAGATCCGCGAGCTCGGGGTAAACGTCGGCGTGCAACAGGTCCCTGCGTCCTTGGCCGTTCCCGCCCCACCCCGCCCTGCAGCCACCCTCGCCGAGAGCGTATCCGAACTGATCGGCCGAGAGGCCGCGGTTTCCGAAGTAACGGATGTCGTGGCGACCGATCGCTCGGTTACGCCGATCCGTGAGGGAGAGATCGGCGAGACGCGCCTCGGCCTCCGAGGCGCGCGGCAGGTGCAGCCAGAAGCTACCGACCGGATGTGGGTCACGGAGCATGATCAAGCCGAACGTCGGCAAATCACCGCCATGTCGTGCGAAGCGCTCGGCGTGGCGGCGCGAGCCGACGGGAACGGTCTCGAGAATTTGCTCGAAGCGATCCGCGCCTTTCAGCAGTGCGTCTCGGAGATCGTCGGTCGCCACAGCGGGTTTATCGCCAGCCGTCTCGGGAATACCGTCCTCGTCCTTTTCGGCTATCCCGCGGCGCACGAATACGACGCCGAGCAGGCGATCCGCGCGGGGCTCGAATTGTGTGCGGCGGTCAGGACCCTGAGACCCGATGCCAATGCGCCGATGCGATGCCGGGTCGGCATAGCGACGGGAATGGTCATCGTGGGTGATCTCGTCGCGGTCGGCGAGGTCCGGGACCACGGGATTGTCGGAGACGCCCCAGAGTTGGCGGTGCGGTTGCAGGTATCGGCGCAATCGGACACCGTGATAATCGAACCGACCACCTGGCGTCTGATCGGCAACTTGTTCGATTGCCGCGATCTCGGCGCACTCGACACGAACAGCGCCACCGAGCCAATACGCCGTTGGCAGGTGCTGGGTGAGAGTGTCGTGCCGAGCCGCTTCGAGGCATTGCACGGATCGGAATTGACCCCGCTGGTTGGCCGTGACGAAGAGATCGACCTGCTGCTGCGCCGGTGGGTGCGCGCCAAGGCGGGCGACGGCCAGATCATGCTGGTCTCGGGCGAGGCGGGCGTCGGCAAATCGCGCATCACTGCGGAATTTGAAGAACGCTTGCATGGCGAGCCACATCTCCGCCTGCGCTCTTTCTGCTCGCCCTATCACCAGGACAGCGCGCTATTCCCGGTCATCGACCAACTCGGCCAAGCGGCCGGGTTCACGCGCGACGATCCTCCCGGCGCAAAACTGGAGAAACTCGAGGCCTTACTGGCCCGCGCCGCACCGCCGGACGAGGATGTGGCGTTCCTCGCCGATCTCCTGTCATTGCCGGCCTCGGAGCGCCACCCTCTGCCAAATCTCAGTCCGCAGCGGAAAAAGGAAAAAACGCTGGAGGCGTTGATCCGCCAGCTCGAGGGTCTGGCGCACAAAAAGCCGGTGGTCACGGTATGGGAGGATGCGCATTGGCTTGACCCCACCTCGCGGGAGCTGCTCGACCTCACCGTCGAGCATGTCCGCAGACTGCCGGTGCTGCTGATCGTGACGTTCCGCCCAGAGTTCCAGCCGCCTTGGGCTGGCCAGCCGCAGGTCAGCATGCTGGCTCTCAACCGTCTGGACCGGCGTGACTGCACCACTTTGATAACGCAGATCGCTAGCGGCAAGACGTTGCCCGACGAGGTCGTCTTCGCGATTGCCGACCGCACCGACGGCGTGCCGCTGTTTGTCGAAGAATTGACCAAGAGCGTCTTGGAGAGAGGCTTGCTGCGGGAGGACAACGGCCGTTACGTGCTCGATCGCCCGTTGCAGCCGCTTGCGATCCCTGCAACCCTGCACGCCTCGCTGTTGGCGCGGCTGGACCGCCTGGCGTCAGCGCGGCCGGTAGCGCAGATTGGCGCGGCAATCGGGCGCCAGTTTTCTTATCCGGTGCTGCATGCCGTCTCCCGACTTCCCGAGGATGAATTGCGCGCTGCAATGGCCCGGCTCGTCGCTTCCGAGCTGGTCTTTCAACGCGGCACGCCGCCCGACGCGGTCTACAGCTTCAAGCACGCGCTGGTGCAGGACGCGGCGCACGGCAGCCTGTTGCGCAACGCCCGGCAGCATTTGCATGCACAGATCGCCGAAGCGCTCGAAGCCCATTCCCCCGAAATCATAGAAAGCCAGCCTGAGCTCCTCGCGCGGCATTACGCCGAGGCCGGTTTGGTCGAAAAGGCTATCGCCTTTTGGGGCAAGGCCGGTCACCGGTCCGTCGCCCGCTCGGCGCTGGCGGAAGCGGCTGCGCAATTTCAAAAGGGGCTGGACCAGCTGGCGCTGTTGCCCGACATCCCCGAACGCCGGCAAAAGGAGCTCGAGTTTTCCAGCGCCTTAGGCGCGGTGTTGAATGTCGTCAAAGGCTCGGCCGCGCCGGAGACGGGCCAGGCCTACGCTCGGGCGCGGGAGTTGTGGGAACAGCTCGGTTCCCCAGTGGAGTTCATTCAGGTTCCCTGCGGACAGTCCCGCTATCACGCGCATCGCGGCGAATTGGATGTGGCGTTGCGCTTGGATCAGGATTTGCTGCGCCTGAGCCGCCGACGGAACGATTCCGCCGGGCTCGTAATGGGTCACTACTCCGCCGGTCGAAACCTGATGTGGGTCGGCAGCTTTGCCTCATCCCGATCGCACCTCGAAACGGTGCTCGCGCTTTACGATCCGAACTCCCATCACTCGCTCCTGCGTCAGACCGGAGTGCACCCGCAGTTGGCAGCACAGGCGGCTTTGGGGGTCGTCCTCTGTTGTCTCGGCTTTCCCGACCAGGCATTGGCACAGAGCAACAAGGCAATTGCCGAGGCGCGGAGACTGCCTCATCCGCCGACTTTGGCCATGAGCTTGGGGATGGACGCCCTTCTGCTATCGATCATCGGCGATGATATGGGCTTGGAGCAGCGGGCAGACGACTTGGTTGCGGTGGCGACCGATCAGGGTTTCCCTTTCTATCGTGCCACGGGAGCGATCTTTCGCGGGTGGATCAAGGCCAAGAATGCCGATGTGACGGAGGGCCTATCTCTTCTGCATGCCGGTTCGAGCGCTTACTGTGCCACTGGGGCCACGGCGTGGATGCCCTTGTATATCGCCCTCCTGGCCGGGGCATGTGAGATCGCAGGTCAAATCGAAGAAGGCGCGGCCCGGTTGGATCAGGCGTTGCAGCTCGTCGAAAGGACGGGGGAGCGCTGGTTCGCCGCGGAGCTCGATCGGCAGAGAGGCCGGCTGCTGCTACGGCAAGGCCATCCCGAAGCCGCCGAGGAGCTGTATCGCAAAGCCCTCGGCATCGCCCGAGAGCAGGAAGCCAAGATGTGGGAGTTGCGCGCCGCCGCGAGCCTTGCCCGGCTGTGGCGCGATCAGGGTCGCCGCGCCGCAGCCCGCGACCTGCTCGCCCCGGTCTACGGCTGGTTCACCGAAGGCTTTGCCACACCCGATCTCAAAGAGGCAAAGGCGCTACTCGACGAGTTAGAGTGAGCCGGCCGTCGCTGCGGATGAAGCTTCATCCGCAACCTCGACAATCCTCTGCGGGGCCACAAAATGCCTCTTGAATGTCGGACCTCGTGGTTTGGTTGCGGGTCAGGCGAACGACCGGAATCGGCGCATTGCGCCCATTCGGCTCGGCTATCCCAGCCGGCGGACGCGCGATCCGAGGCGAAAGGTCGGCTTCAAAGAACGACCGTGACCACCGAAGATCCCACTTCCTGTGGGCAAGCGTTCTCTGGAGGGTAGCCACCTACCTTCATCGTTCAGCATCACCGGGCGGCGGTGGTCCGGTTTGGGTCAAACTGTGAAGTAAAGGGGCACTGGTTACTCTGTGTCCGGTCGGATGCCGACACCGGAAAAGCGTGCGCGTTCGAGTGGGAACCCAGCCGGCACGAACTTGCGGTCGGAGGATAATTGCCCGGTGCCCCGTCAGCCGACGAGCGGCTCGTGTGCTGTGCGCTCGGCGATCAGGACCAGCGGCCGTTCGGCGGGGCCGGTATAGAGCTGGCGCGGGCGGGAGAGCCGGGTTTCCGGATCGGTCATCATCTCGTTCCAATGGGCAACCCAGCCGACCGTGCGTGCGACGGCGAAAACCGGCGTGAACATCGCCGGCGGCAGCCCCAGCGCGCGTAAGATGATGCCGGAATAGAAGTCGACATTGGGGTAGAGCTTGCGCTCGATGAAATATTCGTCCTCGAGCGTGATCCGCTCCAGCTCCATCGCCAGCTCGAGCAGCGGGTCGTCACGCTGGCCGAGGGCCTCGAGCACCTCGTAGCAGCGCCGGCGCAACAGCTTAGCCCGCGGGTCGTAGCTCTTGTAGACCGGGTGGCCGAAACCGCTGAGCCGATAGGGATTGTTCTTGTCCTTGGCGCGGCGCAGCACCTCGGGGATGCGGTCGATCGAGCCGATCTCGGCCAAGGTCTGCAACACCCCCTGGTTGGCGCCGCCGTGCAGCGGTCCCCACAGAGCGGCAATCGCTGCCGCGGTGCAGGCATAGGGGTTCGCCTGCGTCGAGCCGACCTGGCGCATCGCCGAGGTCGAGGCGTTCTGCTCGTGGTCGGCGTGCATGATCAGCAGCGCATCGAGCGCGCGGACCGCCGCGGCAGGCGCCTGGTAGGGCTCGCACGGCACCGCGAACAGCATGTGCAGAAAATTTTCCGCATAGCCGAGATTGTTGCGCGGATAGATGAAGGGCTGGCCCTGCGCATATTTGTAGGCCATCGCGGCGATTGTCGGCATCTTGGCGACGAGCCGGTGCGAGGCGATCAGCCGGTGCCGCGGATCGAAGATGTCGAGCCCGTCGTGATAGAACGCCGCCAGTGCCCCGACGACGCCGCACATCACCGCCATCGGATGGGCGTCGCGCCGGAAGCCGCGATAGATCGCATGCAGCTGCTCGTTGACCATCGTGTGATGGGTGATGTCATGAGTGAAGCCCGCGAGTTGTGCCGCCGTCGGCAGCTCGCCATTGAGCAAGAGCCAGCAGATTTCGAGATAGCTGCAGCTCTCGACGAGCGCGTCGATCGGGTAGCCGCGATAGAGCAGAACCCCCTCGTCGGCGTCGACAAACGTGATCCCCGAACGGCAGAACCCGATCTCGTGCAAGGCGGGATCGTAGGCGTAACATCCGGTGTCCTGGTAGAGGCGGCGAAGGTCGACCATCGCCGGCCCGATCGTCGGGCGTAGGAGCGGTAACTCAGCCCCGTCGTCGCCGACATGGATCCGAGCCGTCCGAAGATTTGCCGTTGCGCTCATGGGTTCCTCCGCGATAGAGGGCTTACTAGATAGGCGCATGAACTTGATGTCAACCTTGATCGACTAATCAATCTATAACGATGTTGCTGACCGCCCGCCAAACCGCCGACCGGCTCGGGATCAAGCTCGACACGCTCTACGCCTATGTCAGCCGCGGCCGGCTTCGCTCGGTCATGGTCCCCGGCACGCGCGAGCGCCGCTATCGCAGCGAGGACGTCGAGGCGCTGCTCGACGCCCGCTCAGGCGCGAGACCGCCGCCCAACTCCGATCCTGAAGCATTGATGCCGGTGATTGGCTCATCGATCTGCCTGATCGAGAACGGCCGCTTCTACTATCGGGGGCAGGACGCCGTTCGCCTCGCCGAGAGCGCCACACTCGAGGAGATCGCAAGACTGCTGTGGCTCGAGGAGGCGAGCCCCAAGCTTAGCGACGCGAGCGCGCCGACCCGATCACGGAGTGCCGAGCCGTCCTCGGGGCTGATCGAGCGCTGCCAAATCCGGCTTGCAGCACTTGGCGACGAAGATTTCTCGGCGCTCGATCTGGCGCGCCCCCGGGTGATCCACACCGGTCGGCGCATTCTTCGCGAGCTCGCTGCCTGCGTCGCCCACGCCTCGCCCTTGCCCGCCTCGCCCTTGCCCGCGCCGATCCACCGCCAGCTCGCGGCGGCGTGGAAATTGCGCGAAGAGGGCGCCGACCTCCTGCGCCGTTGCCTAGTGCTGATCGCCGATCACGAGCTCAACCCATCGACTTTTGTCGCGCGCTGCGTCGCCTCGACCGGTGCCACTCCGTACGCGGTGGTATTGGCGGCATTGAGCGCTTTGTCCGGCAGTCGCCACGGTGGCGAGACAGCGAGAGCCGAAGGGCTGTTCCGCGAGCTCGTCGAGGCTCAGGACCCGATCGCGGTAATGACCCCTCGGCTGGTGCGGGGGGATCGGCTCCCGGGATTTGGCCAGCTGCTCTACCCCGAGGGCGACCCGCGCGCCATCGCCATCCTCGCCGCCCTCGCGCGAGCCGCGCCCGAAGTCCACACCCTGGCGGAAACGGCGGCGGAAATCGGCTTGCGCCTGACCGGGCGTCACCCCAATGTCGATTTTGCCCTTGCCGCCGCGTCAACTGGGTTGGGGCTGCCCCGAAATGCCGCGCTCGGGCTCTTCATCGTCGGCCGCACGGTCGGCTGGATCGCGCACGCAATCGAGCAATACGAAAGCGGTATCCTGATCCGCCCGCGGGCCCGCTATCTCGGCCCCGCACCGGAAGAGGAACGGCCGGTTAGCCGATCGGCAAAGTGACGAGATCGAGCCGCCGCTCGATCCGGTCGAGCCTGGTTTCGATCCGGTCGATCCCACCCGACATCGCGGCCATGTCCCCGCGAATGCTCGCCACCCGACCCTCCAAGGATGTGACGCGATGCTTCAGATCCTGGACATCGTCGGTCAGCCGGTCAATCTTCCCGTCGATGCGACGCAAGTAGACGAGCACTGGATGGTCGGGCTCTTCGCTCATAGCGTATCGCCATAGGCGACCGAGCGTTCAAATTCAATGAAGTCTGGGATCGTGCTAGGCTCGCCGCTACAGAGCGCCAAGAAGGCTAGAGCATGGGCGAAGCCACAACAGCGGAAATGTCCGACTGGCGCGAGGCGATTTTTGCGGCATTGAAGGCGGCGGATATCCGTCAGGTTGGGTACGTACCGGATGCCGGTCATGCCCGGCTGATCGAGCTCTGTCGTGCCGAGCCGACGATCCGCGCCGTGCCCCTGACGACCGAAGAGGAGGGGGTGGCGCTCGCCGCCGGCGCCTGGCTCGGCGGCCAGCGCGCGGCTCTGTTGATGCAATCGAGCGGGGTGGGCAACTGCATCAATATGCTGTCGCTGACCAAGACCTGCCGTTTCCCGTTGGTGATGCTGGTGGCGATGCGCGGCGAATGGGCCGAGTTCAACCCCTGGCAAGTGCCGATGGGGTCGCGCACGCAGGCGGCGCTCGAATTGTGCGACGTGCTCGTCTATCGCATCGAGCGGCCCGAAGAGGCTGCCGAGACCGTCACCGCAGCACTCGACATCGCCTTCAATGGCGACCTCGCCACGGCAGTGCTGCTGTCGCAGCGGCTGCTCGGCGCCAAGCGGTGGTGAAATGAGCGGCAACGATCCGAGGCTCGACCGCCGCGCGGCGATCCGCATTTTGCTCGCCGATCGTGGCGATCTTCTCGTCGTCACCGGGCTCGGCTCGACCAGCTGGGACGCCGCCTCGGTCGGCGACGACGACCGCAACTTCTATCTTTGGGGTGCCATGGGAGCGGCGGCGATGACCGGGCTCGGCCTCGCTCTCGCCCGGCCGGACCGGCGCGTTCTCGTCGTTACCGGGGACGGCGAGATGCTGATGGGGTTGGGCTCGCTCGCGACGATCGGTGTGCAATGCCCCTCGAACCTGACCATTGTCGTCTTCGACAATGCCCGCTACGGCGAGACCGGCATGCAGGCAAGCCATACCGACAGCGCCGTCAACTTGACCGGGGTCGCACGTGCCTGTGGGATCGAGCAGGTCTTCGACATCACCGACGAGGCGACGCTCCGGCGTTTGGCTGAGCTGGTGCGCGGCGCCGAAACGACCCTCTTCGCCCGGGTCGCGATCCTCGCCGAAGACGCACCGCGCGTGTTGCCGCCGCGCGACGGCGTCGTCTTGAAAACCCGCTTCCGTCGCGCGATCGGCATTTCGTGCTTGTAGGATGGGTTGAGCGCCCGCGACACCCACCGCTACCGTCGGAAAAGATGGGTTTCGCTCCCGCTCAACCCATCCTACGTGCTACGTGAAATCCCACTTCCGCCGCGATCGGCGCAGAAACTTGACCTTGCGGCCATCGGCGGGTGTACTTTCCGGGAAGTATTCACTCAAAACAAAGGACATGGCCTCGTGAGCATCGGATCGCTGCCTCTCGCCCGCTTCACCGTCCTCGATCTGTGTCATGCCCGCGCCGGGCCGACCGCGGTGCGCCAGCTCGCCGATTGGGGGGCCAACGTGATCAAGATCGAGCCGCCGGGCGATGCGAGGAGCGATGTGACCGGCTCGCGGCGCGAGGGCTTCGATTTCCAGAACCTGCATCGCAACAAGCGCAGCCTGACCCTCAACCTGAAGACCGAGGAAGGGAAGGCGATCTTCTTCAAGCTGGCGGAGAAGGCCGACGTCGTCGTCGAGAATTTCCGCTCGGAGGTAAAATTTCGGCTCGGCGTCGATTACGAGTCGGTCAAGAAGGTCAACCCGCGCATCGTCTACGGCAGCATTTCCGGGTTCGGCCAGAGCGGACCCTATTCGAAACGGCCGGGCGTCGACCAGATCGCCCAGGGCATGGGCGGGCTGATGTCGATTACCGGCCTGCCGGGCCAAGGGCCGGTGCGGGTCGGCATCCCGATCGACGATCTCTGCGCCGGGCTGTTGCTGGCCCAAGGTATGCTGATGGCGCTGATCGAGCGCGAGGTGAGCGGCGAGGGGCAATGGGTCCACACATCGCTCCTCGAAGCGCAGATCTTTATGCTCGACTTCCAGGGCTCGCGCTGGCTGATGGCGGGCGAAGTCGCCAAGCAGGCGGGCAACGACCATCCGACCGGCATCCCCACCGGTGTGTTCCCGACCTCGGACGGGCAAATCAACATTGCGGCCTCGGGCGACCACATGTTCCGCCGCTTCTGCGAGGCGGCGGATGCAATGGCGTTGCTCGACGATCCCGATTATGCAAACGGCCCGGCGCGTTCGAAAAACCGGAAGGCGCTCAACGAACGGATCGGCGAGATCACTAGAAAGAGGCCCGCTGCCTATTGGGTCGAGCTGATGAACGAGGTGGGTGTGCCGTGCGGGCCGATCTACACGATCGACCAGACTTTCGCCGACCCGCAGGTCCAGCATTTGGAAATGGCGCGGCCAATCGACCATCCAAAGCTCGGCCGGCTGAAGGCCGTCGGCCAGGCGATAAACATGACCCGCACCCCCGAGCCGGAAAAGCTGCGCCCGACCCCCGATCTCGGCCAGCACACGAGCGAGGTATTGCGGGAGCTCGGGTACAACGAGGCCGCGATCGCCGATCTGCGCGCCCGCTCGGTCGTCTGAGGGGTCATTGACCGCACATACAGAATCATAAGGAGCCAGAAACATGCTCGACCAGCCGTTGGCGACCAGCAAGATGATCGCCGAAAAGGACGGACCGATCGGCCGCCTGATCTTCAATAATCCGGCACGCCACAATGCCGTGTCGCTCGAGATGTGGCAGGCCGCGACCCAGATCATGGACGATTTCGAAGAGGACGACGCGGTGCGGGTGATCGTCGTCAGCGGCGCCGGCGGCCGGGCCTTCGTCTCCGGCGCCGACATCTCGGAGTTCAAGGAAAGGCGCGCCTCCGAAGAGGCGGCGGCCGCCTATGCCAAAATTTCCGAGGGTGCCCGCATGCGCCTGCAGGAAACGCTGAAGCCGACGATCGCGATGATCCGAGGCTATTGCATCGGCGGCGGCGTCGGCACCGCGCTTGCGTGCGACATGCGCATCGCCGGCGAGGGCTCAAAATTTGGTGTTCCGGCGGCCAAGCTCGGGCTCGGCTACGCCTATGACGGCATCAAAAGGCTGGTCGATCTGGTCGGCCCGGCCCATGCCCGTGAGATCTTCTTCACCGCACGTCAGTTCACCGCCGAGGAGGCGTTGCGCATGGGTCTCGTCAACCAGGTGGTGCCGGACGGAGAATTGGAGACCTACGTCAATAATTATTGCGATATGATCTCGGCCAACGCGCCGCTGACGGTGCGCTCGGCCAAAGTGAACATCCGTGAAGCGTTAAAGGACGAATCGGCGCGCGATCTCGCATTGTGCAAGCGCTTGGTCGACGAATGCTTCGCCAGCGGCGATTACACCGAGGGCCGCACCGCGTTCATGGAAAAGCGCAAACCGGTGTTCAAAGGGCGATGACGCGTCCCGAAAGTGTCTTCCGGAATTAGCCCCTCACCCAACCCTCTCCCCGCAATGCGGGGAGAGGGAGGGACCCGCGAAGCGGGAGGGTGAGGGGCAATTTTCAGGCTCCGAACCACGCCAATGAAACTCCCTGCGCACAGCCGTTACGACTACGTCCCGATTCACAAGCGGCCGCAATACGAATGGCCGGAAGGCGCGCGGCTCGCCGTCACCTTTTGCAACAATATCGAATATTTCGCCTTTGGCGCAGGTCTCGGCGTCGACCCGTCGGGCTCCCCCGCGCCCCAGAGCCACCGCAACTATGCGTGGCGCGACTACGGCAACCGCGTCGGCCTCTGGCATTATCTCGATGTGCTCGACGAGTTCGCCCTGCCGGGGGCGCACAACGTCAACTCGGCCGTCCTCGAGCACTGTCCGGACATCGTCGAGCGGCTGAACGGCCGCGGCGACGAGTATGTCGGCCATGGCCGGACGAACGCCGAGCGCCAAGACGGCCTGTGGGAGGAGGACGAGGCGCGGCTGATCGCCGAATGCACCGAGATCGTGACGCGGCTTTCCGGCCGGCGGCCGGAAGGCTGGCTGGGCCCGGGTCTCGCGGAGAGCGGGGCGACGCCCGACCTCCTGAAGGAAGCCGGCTACCGCTACCTCATGGATTGGGCGATCGACGACCAGCCGATCTGGATGCGCACCCGCACCGGGTCGATCCTGTCGGTGCCTTATCCCGCCGAGCTCAACGATCTGCCCGCACTCGTCAACCGCCGTCACACCGGCCGCCAGTTCGCCGAAATGATCATCGACCAGTTCGATGAGATGCTGGCGCAGTCCCAGAAATACCCGCTCGTCTTCACCGTCGCGGTGCATCCCTTCATTATCGGTCAGCCGCACCGCCTGCGTCCCTTCCGTGACGCGCTGCGCCATATCATGCGCCACCGCGACGCGCTGTGGATCACCACGCCCGGCGAGATCGCGCGCTATTGCGCAAGCTTGCCAAAGGGCAGGGTTCCCGGCTCGGACTAGCACCCGCCTGTTCCGACGTCTCGGGCCGGCTCTCCGGGGCGCTTGTCGCGCAGGCGGAGCATGGGGACGAAGGCGAACGCCAATGCGGTGAATGCTGCCGACACCAATATCAGCGGATTGAGCCGGCGGTCGAACAGGTACTCATAGAGGAACGAGCCGATATTGTCCGATAGGGCGGCCGAGAAGTTGGTGATCGACATCAACGCGGCAAAAGCGAACCCTTCGGCGCGCTGCGGGCAGTAATCCGCGGCGAGCGTCAAGGTCGCGACAAAAGCGATCATTCCGGCAATCCCACTGCAGAAGTTGATGACGGCTGCCGTGGCTTGATCGAACAGCAACAGGAACGCCACCGTCGTCAGGGTGCCGAAGAGGATGCTCAAATTCAGCAGCGCCCGGGCGGTGATCCTTTTGAGAAACCTTCGATACAGCAGTGCTCCCGCGATCCATCCGGCGGAGCTGATCGAACCAAGGATGCCAATGTATTCCTGAGAGAATTTCAGGTCATCGGTCATGTGGTAATAAAGCGGCGTGCCCAGCCCAGGACTTAGGTAATAGAGGAAGAGAAACCCTGCGATCAACCACAGATCTCTGAGCGTGAAGGCCGCCAATAGGCTGGTGAAGGTCTTCCTCATCTCCGGCAGGCCGATGCGGCGCTTTGGCTCGCTGATCAGAAAACAGCCGGCAAAGACGACAGCGGGAGGGGTAACGGCGATGATCGCGGCCGCGGCGTGCAAGGCGGTGCCCGGCGACAGCCGCCCGACCAGCTGTCCGCCGACAAACCCGCTCGCTAGAGCTGCGATGTTGAACCACAACCACTGCTGATTGACGAAGGCGTCGCTAGCGCCGAACCTCTGGCCGTTCTCGACAAGGATCGCACCACAGAGCGTGCTCGAGATCGCCATTGCATAGGCGGTCAGCAGCAGAGCGAAGACCAGCTGACTGGGCGCACTAATTTGCGTGACCCAGCAATAAGCAGCGGTCGCCGTGGCGTTGGCAAGGATCAGGTAGGACTTGCGGCGGTAGCCGAAGAGCGGCAGGAAATCCGATACGATCCCGTAGACCGGCTTGATGATCCAGGGAAGGTTGAGGATCGTCAGATAGGCGGTGACCTGCACTGCAGTCCAGCCGAAGGTCTGCTTCAGATAGTAGTTGAGCGGCTGGGCGATCAGGCCGCCGGTCTGTCCGATCCCTTCGACGATGTAGACCAAGCCGAAGAACAGCATGAGCCGGCGGATCTGCTGATCCTTTTCCGGCGCCGAGACGGCAGGCAATCGTGTGAACGGCTCGTCCGCGTCGCCTGACAACGCGGCGTTCCCCGGCTATTTGACCGCGACGATGACTTCGATCTCGACTGGGATCCCGGCCGGCAGCGAGCTCATGCCAACTGCCGAGCGCGCGTGTCGGCCCGCCTCGCCAAAGACTTCGACGAAGAGGTCCGAGCAGCCGTTGACGACTTTCGGGTGGTCTTCGAAATCGGACGTAGCGTTGACCATGCCGAGCACCTTGACGATCCCCTCGACCCGGTCGAGATCGTCGCCGAGCGCGTCCTTGATTGCCGCGATCAGCACGAGGCCCACCTGGCGGGCATGCCGGTAACCCTCTTCGATCGACATCCCGCTGCCGAGCTTGCCCCGGGGCATCGTGCCGTCGGCGCTTTCCGGTCCCTTGCCCGAGAGGTACAGCAAATTCCCGACCCGCTTGGCGTGGACATAATTCCCGAGCGGGCTGCCGACCTTGGGCAATTTGATGTTCAACTCCTTTAACCGTTGCTCGACGCTCATCCGACCATCTCCCTGTGGGTGCATGGCATCATAACCGAAGACCCGCTTGGGGGCGGGGGCAGGTTCAACGACAGCGAAATTCCGCGACTTGGACACTTCCGCTTTGCTCGTTCGAGACCAGCGCCGCGGTCCTGCCGGTTGATCGGCAGTGCCGATCGGCGATGGTCTGCGCGGCGGCGATATCCGTCTCGTCCGAATACCAGCGTAGGGTAATTGCGTCAGGCGATCGGCTGATGGTCCAGGGCGGCGCGTTGCAGGCTGCGATGGCGAGCGCGAGCACAGCCGGCGCAATAAAAAGTACCCGGGAGAAAAAAGACACGGCCCCTCGCTCCGTTGGCGGTCGCTAGGCCTCGGCAATTCGCCGCCAATCGACGGGGCTGCCGAGCGTGAGCCGTTTTCCAGCCTCGCGCATCGGGTATTTGAGCCCGCTCGCGCAGTTGAAGAGGACGACCCTGTCGTTCGAGCGGATTCGGCCATCGGCCAGCGTCTCTTTATATGCCGCATAGGTCGCCGCGGTTTCGGGACAGAGCAGCAGTCCTTCCTCGGCCGCGACCTCGCGCCACGCCGCGGCGATCGCATCATCGGTAACAGCGATCGCAAATCCGCCGCTCTCGCGCACCGCCCGCAGGATCAGAAAATCCCCGACTGCCTGCGGCACGCGAATTCCGGCGGCGAAGGTGTGCGCGCTTGCCCACCGCGGGGCGTGGTCGATCCCGTCTTCCCAGGCCTTGACCATCGGCGCACAGCCGGCCGCCTGCACCACCACCATCCGCGGCCGCTTAGACCCGATCCAACCGATTGCCTCAAGCTCGGCAAACGCCTTCCACATGCCGATGATGCCGGTGCCGCCGCCGGTCGGGTAAAAGATCACGTCGGGCAATTGCCAACCGAGCTGCTCGGCGAGCTCTATGCCCATCGTCTTCTTGCCCTCGATGCGATAGGGCTCTCGCAAGGTCGAGCAGTTGAACCAGCCGACCTCGCGCTCGCCTTCGGCGACCAGCCTGCCGCAATCGTCGATCAGCCCGTCGACGAGGAACACCTCGGCACCCTGCATTGCGATCTCGCGGACGTTGACCGCCGGGGTATCGTCGGGACAGAAGACATAGGCCTTCATCCCGGCCCGCGCGCAATAGGCCGCCATCGCCGCTCCGGCATTGCCGTTGGTCGGCATGGCCATCGCGCCGACCCCGAGCTCCTTGGCCATCGACACTGCGAGCGCCAGACCGCGGGCCTTGAACGAGCCGGTCGGCAGCCGTCCCTCGTCCTTGACCAGGATCTCGCCGCCCTTAGCGAGCCGAGCGGCGATGCGCGCGAGCGGGACCAGCGGGGTCATGACTTCGCCCAGCGAGACCACATCTTCCGCCCGGCGCACCGGCAGCAGCTCGCGGTAGCGCCAGAGTGTCTGCGGCCGGCCGGCGAGCGTCTCGCTAGGAAACGCGCGGCACACCCCGCCGAGGTCATAGCGCACAAGTAGGGGACGGCCGGCTCTGGACAATGTCTGCACCGTGTCTGCGGGATACCGCTCGCCGGTCAGACTGCACTCCAGATGGGTGACGAAAGTCGGCAGATCGCCGCCCGTCCAATGGTAATCCGCCATGTGTACCTCCCGCAGCCCGCCATTCTTGGCGGAAGGTACCGCAGGATGCCGGTCATGTCGAAACCCTCCCCCTCGGTTGAACCGGGAGGAGCCGGCATTGCCCCGGCCCTGCTGCTGGTGCTGATCCGCCGCGGCATGGTCGAGCCCGAGCGTTTCCAGGCGGTGCGCGAGCGGCGCCTCGCGCTGGCCGCCCAGGCCCGGACCACCACCGCCGAGGACCGGGAGTTCCTGCGCTTTGCACCGCTGCAACTGTTCAACAAGGAGCTGCGCTTCAACACGCTCGTCGGCCTGCTCTTCGCGCTTGGCACATTGGTGGCGATCTGGACGACGGTGATTTGGTTGCCGACGATCCAGAGCCTGATACTGAAAAAGGAAGGCATCAAGGGTGCCGCGGTTGCGCCGATCATCGCGGCAACAGATGCTGTGGGGCGTCGGCGGCATCTTCGGCTACGCGTGCTTTGGCTTTATCGCCGATCTGATCGGGCGGAGGCCGACCGTGGCACTCTATAACATCGGGACCCTAGTCGCCGGCCTCGTCCTGTTCCTGGCCGTGGACAGCATGGTGCCCTTCCCGTATCTGCTCGTCATCTACGGGTTCTTTGTGCTCGGCGTGTTTTCCGGTCACGCGGTTTATATTCCAGAGCTCTTCCCCACCCATGTGCGCGCAACCGCGGTCTCGTTCTGTAACAAGCGGTGCCCGCGTCATTACCGGCTTCGTGCCGCTGGTGGCGGGTCTCTTGGCCGCGCCGTTCGGCGGGAACTTCAACAAGCCCGCCGCGATCATGACCTGCTTTGCGCTGTTGAGCGTCTACGCAATGTATCTCGGCCGCGAGACCCGAGCCGACCCCTTGCCGCGGTAGTCTCGTCGTGCCGGCGAAAGCGGGCATCCAGAGGCTCCGCTGTTTGCGGGGGTGACGGAGGAAGGGCCTCTTAAAAAAGAAACCTCGCCGGAGATCCCCGGCGAGGTTTCGACAAGTGGCGGCCGCTGGGCCGCCCTGTCGCCTAGTTGATCAGGCCGTAGAACTTGCCGGCATTCTCGCAGGTCATCTTGAAGGTGGTTTCGGCCGGCAGATGGCTGAACTGCTCTTCGATGTATTTCTTCGATTCCGGCCACACGCCATCCGGGTGCGGATAGTCCGAACCCCACATCAGAGTCTCCACCCCCATCTCCTCGATCAACTTGGTGCCGACGCGGTCGAATTGGAACGTCGCCTTGCACTGGCGGCGCCAATACTCGCTCGGCAGCATCTTGAGCTTCAGGTCCTGATACTGGTCCTGATACTCGAAATCCATGCGGTCGATGACGTAGGGGATCCAGCCGATGCCGCTCTCGCCAAACACGACTCGGATATTCGGGAAGCGCTCGAAGACCGCGGCCCCCATCAGGTCGGTCAAGATCGTGGCCAGGGTCATTTGGAAGCGGCACAGCCCGCTATAGGTCATCCGCCGCGCAATCGTCGGCTCGAGAGACTTGCGCAGCTCGGGGTCGGTCGCCGGGAACGTGTGGAAGTGCAGCGGGAGCTGCACCTCGTTGACCGCTTCCCACAGCGGGTCCCACATCGGATGCCACATCGGCGTCATATGCCACGAGCAGGAAAGCTCCACACCTTTCATGCCGAGCTTGGCGACCCGCCGCACCTCGGCCGCCGCCGCCTCGATGTCGCTATAGGGCAGGCAGGCGAGACCGATCTCGCGATCGGGATGGAAGCTGCAGAAGTGGTTCATGAAATTGTTGTAGATGCGCAGCATCTCGTTGGCGGCCTCCGGGTTCTTCATCTTCGCGCATGCCGCGAGAATGCCGTAGATGACCTCGGCGTCGACGCCGTCGCGATCCAGTTCCTTGACCCGCAGGTGCGGATCGCCGGGCCGACGGTGCCCCTTGGTCAGATAGTCGTCGTAGAGCCCGGCCTCACTTCGTCGACGCGCAATTGCTTGCCGGGGACATCGGCACAGCCCGCGGTCCCGATACCGCGCGCAGATCATGCGACTGCGTTAACCAGTCTGCGTGACTCGCGTTACGCCGGCCTCGCAGTCATCTTCTCCACAGGGAGGTGAACAATGAACGGCAGGCTGTCTTTCGACACGGCTGAGGGCTTGCAGGACGGGGAACTCGCCGCGCTGCTCGACGCCTTCCGGCCGGTTCCACCCTGCGGGCGCAGCAGGACAGCGCCGACCGGCATCGATGCGGTGCTGATTGCCCAACCGGCGCCCGCTGCACCGGACGACGTCCGCGTGCCTCTGAAAGACCTCGTCGAGATGTTGCTTGCGGGGGTCGCGGCGGCGCGGGACAACGGGCAGGCGCAGCTCTTCGCCGGAGCCGCCATCGCCGCGGCCTGCTGTTCCGCGGACGCCGACGCGTTGCCCGAAGCGCTCCGCAATTTCGCACCCCTGCTCGGCGCGGCGCGTCGCACTCCTAACCTGAGGCTGCGCGCCTCCGGACTCGCCGACGTGCTTCTTGATCAAGTGCGGACCATGCGCGCCGTTCCGTCGGTTCGGGATGTCGGGCGTGACACGCTCCGCGTTCTCGCGGCGGACCGGAGTGCGGTGCACCGGACCGCCAACGCCACGGGGCGGCTCAGGGACGCCTTTCACATCAGGGCGCCGGGCATTCCCGATGTCGACCAAACTGAAGACCCAGCCGGAAAGGAGACGACCCCATGAATGGACGACGTGACGACACGATGGAGAACGGCTTCTCCGCTGAACCTGCGGCGTTCGAGGATCTCGAGCTCGAGGATCTGGAGGACCTCGAGGATCCGGAGGACCTCGAGGATATGGAGGACTTCGAGGATTACGAGGACGATGGCCTCGAGGAGTCCGCGGCCAGCCGCGAAGGTGAGGCGGAGCTTGAGATGGAGGCCTACGCGGCGGTGCTTGAGGGCGCCTATGACGGCCTATACGAGGCCGCGGAGACCGAGGCGTTCCTCGGTGGGATTGGCGCCGAGCTACTCAGGCGCATCGGCAAGCGCCTGGCCGGGCTGCTGGCCAGCTGGGCGCGAAGCCAGATTGGCCAGCGCCTCCGGAGGTTCGGAGCGAGAGCGGTGCGCGAAGCACTTGCGATCCTCAAGGAAGTCGCGTCGCAGACGATCCGCGACTCACTCCGCTACGCATCGAGCAGGCGGGTTTACTCCATACCAAAACTTCTCGATTTCGCCAAGCGGCGGTTCTGGACGCTCCTGCAACAGGCCCTTGCCAGGCGGGGCGTCAGGGTCTCGCTCGAGGCTGAAATCGCATAAGGGAGCAAAGAGATGAGAGGGCGTGCAGGGATTTCACTCGAGACGCGCGAGAATGATGCCATCGAGGGCGAGGACTGGGAGGATCTCGAAGATTTCGAGAACATGGAGGACATGGAGGACTTCGAGGACCCTGTCGCCGCCAGCGCCGAGGAACTCGAGGATGCGGTCGCAGAGGCCGTTGCCGCCGCCGCGGAGCAGGAGGGCGAGAGCGAGGCGGACCCGTTCTGGGGTGCGCTGCTCGGCGCCGTGCCAAGCATCGTGCAGGGCATCACCAGCCTTTTCCGCGGCGGCACCAAGCAGGAGGCCGAGCTCGAGGCCGATGCCTATCGCATCGCGCCGGGCGTGGCGTACCACTGGGCCCGCAGATGGCGCAGGCATCGCCGGCGCGGATACTCTCGCCGCTACATCCGATCGAGCTTCTTGCCGATGCTGCGGCGCGGCCTGACTGATCCGAGGATGCGCCGCCGTTACTGGCGCATCGCGCGGCCGTACTGGATGCGACGGCGGCGGCGCCCCTATGGCGGGCGCCGTTATGGCGGGCGTCGCTACGGCTATGGGTTGCCCCGGCGTGTCCGACCCTCGGCGCAATCCCGCACGCGGCCGGCCATGAGATCCACAGCGATGCCGGCCACAAGACCCACAGCAAGGCCGGCCACAAGACCCACAGCAAGGCCGACCACAAGACCCAGTTATGTAGCAAGGCCGGCCACAAACCCCACAGCGACCCCAAACGCTCGACGAAGAGCCCGGGTCAGACCGGGTGGGATCTGATCCGCGCCGGCGTTTCGGACGGAACGCCACAGCTGCTCGCGCGGCATCAAGGTCTCGTTCGAGGCAGAAATCGATTAACGGAGCAATGAGATGACGGAACGTGAAAGGACTTCGTTCGAAACTTCAGGGAATGGCGGCATCGCGGGCGAGGACATGGAAGACTTTGAGGCCATGGACGACACGGAGGACATGGAGGACATGGAGGACATGGAGGACATGGAGGACATGGAGGACTTCGAGGACATGGAGGACTTCGAGGACATGGAGGACCTCGAGGCCTCCGAGGACATGGAGGACTCCGAGGACATGGAGGACTCCGAGGATATGGAGGACTTCGAGGACTCCGAGGCCGCAAGCGTCGAGGAACTCGAGGATGCGGTCGCCGAGGCCGTTGCCGCCGCCGCGGAGCAGGAGGGCGAGAGCGAGGCGGACCCGTTCTGGGGCGCACTGCTCGGTGCCGTGCCAAGCATCGTGCAGGGCATCAGTGGCCTCTTTCGTCGACGCCGCCGCCATCGCCGCACCCGGCGGGAGGCCGAGCTCGAGGCCTATGTCCGTCAAATCGCGCCAGGCGTCGCATACCATTGGGCCCGAAGATCCAGCAGAATCCGCCGGCGCGGGGTTGGGTATTCTCGCCGCAGCATCAGGTCGAGCTTCTTGCCGATGCTGCGGCGCGGCCTGACTGATCCGAGGATGCGCCGCCGTTACCAGCGCATCGCGCGGCCATACTGGAGGAGGCGGCGGTGGCTCGGCTATGGGTCGTCCTATGGCTCCGGCTATGGGTCGCCGTGGCGTGGCCGCCGCTATCGCAGACGCGGCTACGGCTATGGGTCGCCCTGGCGTGTCCGCAGTCAGCGCAGACGCGGCTACGGTTATGGGTCGCCCTGGCGTGGCCGCCGCCAGCGCGTACGCGGCTACGGCTACAGGTAACGGCTATGATGGATGGGAGCGTGGCCATGCTCGACTTCGCCACCTCGCAGCGGGCCCCGATGCCGGCGCCCGCAAGCGTCGATGGGGTGGTGCGCGACTGGGTCCGCTCCCAGGCTTTCAACCTTGAGACAACGGCGCGCGCGCTGGCGCCGTTTGCGCAAAACGCCTTCGGCGACGGCCCGGCGGCGCCGACGCCCGCGCAGATCGACGGAGCCAATGCGCTGATCGCCGAGCTCGACGCGCGGCTGAGTGGGTTCGCCGCGGAGGTCGGGCGCACCGGCGGCGACGCCGTAGCGCGGGCGCGTCTCGCCCAGACCGTGAAGGGCCGGGCGCACCGCACCGCCGACGCGGCCGAGAAGATCTGGAACTTTTACTACGAGATCTTCAGCCAGCGGCAGGCGTTCTTTGCAGATAAGCTGCTCGCGGCGGACCGTATCGCCAAGGACTGCTATCAGGCGGTCTATCTGAACCTCGGCCGCGCACGGAGAATCCCGTCACCGCCCCCTCTCGCCTATATCAACACGGGCTTTGGAGCAGCGACTTTCCGGCGCGGCGTGAAGCTGACGGCGCTCGGGCGCCGACCGAACCCCTTTCCGCTGGTGGTCATGCCGCCGACGCGCCTCAGCGAGCCATGGACGCTTGGCGCAATCCCCCACGAGGTCGGCCACAACATCCATAGCGACCTCGGGCTCTGGACGAAGATCCGGCGCCAGGTGGGGCAGGACCTGATCCGCGCCGGCTTCTCGCAAGGAACCGCCGCCACCTTCTCCCGCTGGAGCAAGGAGATCGTCGCCGACCTTATCGGCGTGCTGCTGATCGGGCCGTCCTATGTGCGCTCACTCATGGATGTGGTCGGCAATGACTGGCTCAGGACCTCGTTCTTCACGACCGGGGCCGTGCACCCGACGCCGCTGGTCCGCGTGCCGCTCAATGCGGTGCTCGTCGCCCGGCTCGGCTTCACGGCCGAGGGCGACGCTCTGCTCGCCGCCTGGCGCGCCATGTATCCGCCGTCGCTCGACGGCGCGCTGCCGACGCCGCTGGCGCGCGAGTTCCTGCGCGCGACGGATCAGGTGATCGAGACGATCGTGTTCACGCCCTATGCCGAGCTCGGCGGCCAGTCCTTCGCCGAGACGACGACCTTCGACGCCGAGAGCCAGAAGATGGCGCTGGAGGCGGCCGAACGGCTCGCCCGCGGGGAGACGACGGGGATCCTGCCCTCGCGCTTTCTGATCGCCGCCGCCCGCCTCGCCTTCGACCGCCGTCTGGCGCCGCCGGGTGCGATCACGCGCAACTTCTACGACGCCCTCATCAGGAGGTGACCGATGGACCGACTGCTCTCCTATATCATGATTCTGAGCGGCTACGCCGGCGATGCTGCCAGCGAGCTCGAACGTATTGCTAACACGTTGAGCGCCGACCCTGAGACGCAGGCAAAGGTAAACGAGCTTGCCGCGAATTGCCGGCAGCTGGAGACCCAACTGGTCGGCGTGCACAAAGAACTTGAACAGCCACCGACGACGATCCTCACAGCCGAGGCGTCGAGGCGTCTGAGGGTTCTGGTGAGAAACGCAAAAGATATCGGCGGCGGCCTCAAGGCCCAGGGGATCCCGCTCCCTGAGGACGAAAAACAGAAACTCGACGGCCGGCGCAACCCGATGGTCGAGGCGGCGCTCGACGTCGCGACCGCGCTCGACGTGACGCGCACCGACGTCGGCGCGCCCGAGATCATCGATGCCGTCGGCAAACAGGGCGGGGTCCTTGTCGGTGGCCTTAACAGCATCGCAGACAACGTCCGCGAGCGGGGCGAGGCCCTTCGCGGTGGCCTTGACAGGATCGAAGAAAACGTCCGCCTGCGGGGCGAGGCCCTTGGCGGTCGCCTTGACAGCATCGCAGACAACGTCGCCAGCTTCAGCGCTGGCGGAACGTCGGCCGAGATTCTGCCGACGTTCGCGCCCTCCATCGAGCGCGCGGTGGGGCGCGAGGCGTTTCAGCGGGTACTCGGCGTTGCGTTGCCGGTCGGCGGCCGAGAGACCGACCCTGAGTTCTTCACGCAGGTCAAGACCGCGCTAGACCAGCGGTTTCGCCGTGGGCCGCAGGGCTATGAGCTGAGCTTGACGGCGGGCATCTGGTCCCTCGGCGCAACGACGCTCGCAGCACTGCATGGCGGACAGGTATCGCTGAAGCGCGAGCTCGCCACCTATGCGGCTGCCTTCATCGAAATCGTCTTGTCGTTACCCTCGCGCCGACGAGACCCGGATGACGATGCTATCGCGGACCACCGCGCGCGGCTCGAGCGGTTGGCGGGAGAGCTGCCAGCACTGGCGGAAGCCGAGGGCGGCCCGTTGATCGAGAGGCTACGCACCCGCATCCAGACGATCCGCACCGAATGGCACCAGCTCCGCCTCGAGCTTGGAGCTGAACTACCGAACAGGGCGAGGCTTGCAACGGTCTCGTTCGAGGTCGCCGGCGACGAGGAGCACCGTGCCGAGGCGGAGCGCGCCGACAACTATCTCGATGCGATGAACAAGGCGGTCTCCGATTGGCGGGCGCGCGCGACCCATTCGGGCGGCGTGCTTCTCGGGCGCTTCCTGCAGCGCGTGCGCTCGCTGGTCGAGAACGTGACGCAGGTGGAGCGCGCCTTTGACATGTCCGAGCTCACCCATGACGACCGGCTCGGCGTGCTGATCCCGTTCGAGAGCGAGCGCGGGTCGCTTCAGCATGTGCTCGACTGGGTGCGGGACGACGCACGAATGGGCGTTCGCGAATTGACCGACGGCGATGCGCGGATCAGTGTTATAAGGGCGATGATCGATACTGCACGCGCGCAGCATCGCGACATGGAGCGCATCCGGGAAGCGCTCGATGATGATGATCATCCCATCGTGACGGTCGGCCGGGCGCGCGTACGCCGCGCGCTGAACGAAGTCGTACGCAACCTCGATGAGATCGTGGACGAGGGCGAGCATTTCCTCCGACCACGCCCGCACGACTCCGTAGGGAACCAAGCAGCGGGAGCGTGACATGAGCGACAAGGACATCTTCACGACCGAAGACACACTCCAGGGGCGCGAGAAGCTCTCGAAGCTGTTCGACATCCTGCTGACGCAATACGACGAGGCTCTGCGGCGTGACCCCGAGTTCGCGCAGACCCTGTCGCAGCTCAGCAACGAGTACGAGCGGCGGATCGACGAGTCGCTGTCCCGCCGGGCACCGCCACTGGATGGCGGTCTCGCCAGCCTCGTCGGCCTCGGCGACGATGCGGCCGAGGACCTCGGCCACGTGCCCCCGCCCGTCCTGCTGCCGAGCATCGACGAATCCGTCGCCTCCGAGCGTCTGCTGGCGGTTGCCGATCTCTATTACGTGATGGAGATCGAGCGCACCGGAATCCTGCGCGCGGTGCTGGCGCTGCAGGACCTGTTCAAGCGCGGGCAGCTGCGCCTGTCGGACGGTCCGGGCGCCTACAATCTCTACAAGTTCGACCAGCAGAAGACGTTGCGCTACAGCGGGCGGGAACGGTTCCGCGCCTATGCCCGTGTCTTCGGCTTCGGCCGCGGCGGCCCGGAGGCGCCGCGCAACACGCCGTTCTTCAGCCTGTTCAACGGCTTCGTGTCGAGCGTCGCGACCTTCTTCCGCGACACCCGGATTTCGTCGCTGTTCCATGAGCACCGCGCGCCCTCGCCGCGCGAGCTGTCCTTCGGCTCGATCGCGACGGTGCGCCGCTCCGGGCTCAACCTACGCGAGAACCTGAAGCGTGCCTCCTACGGCCACGTGAACGTACTCCGCATCGAGGCGCTGCAGATCCTGCGGCAGGCCTTCGCGATCCTCGAAGCGTCGGACATCAAGCGGGAGTACGGGGCGGAGGATGGCTGGGACGCGCTCGAGCAGATCATGCTGCGCCACCTGCAGGAGGATACGGCGCCGGCGATGCGGGCGCGGCTGGCGACCAGCGGGCGGCAGATCCTGTCCTGGCTGGCGCAGCCCTACATCCTGTCCGCAAATCGGACGACCTTCGAGACCGCCCTTCTGAAGATCGGCGACTCATGCGAGGAGTGGCTGACAACCTTCGAGAGCCTCGATATCATGCGCGAAAACGATTCCGAAAGCGAACCTGATTCGAACATTGTCCGATTTAGGAGAAGACACGCACGTTAGTTTAACGCCGATGTCGTTACTTCCAGACGTTTTCCTGGGGGGGAGACATGGACGACCATGCGAACGGGCTGGAACTGAACGGTAGTCGTGCCCTCAGCGCCCGCGAAATGGAGATCGCCCGCCTAATCAGCCGCGGTCTGCCGAACAAGACGATCGCGCGGACGCTGGAGCTCAGTCCGAGCACCGTGTCGTCGCACCTGAAGCGTATCTTTCTCAAGCTGGGCGTCCGGAGCCGAACGGAATTGGCGGTCTGGTTCGTGAGCTGTCGAGATGCAGAAGAGGTCTGGCTGGACCTGCCCCGAAACAGTCGAGAGGGCCAACTGAAGCGGGCGGTGCTGCGTCGGACGACGACGGCAGTGCTTTTTTTTCACTATTGCCGAATTGGCAATGATATTATCGACAAATTATCACTAACGTGGTAATGATCCGCCTCGGAGAAGCGCGGACGGCTGATTCGCGAGCCGATGGGTTGTATTTCAAAAATGTGGCCCCATGCCCGGATGGAATTAGCCGATTAACATCGGAATCAGGATCAGTACGGGAAGCTCGGCCCCGCTGCTTGGAGTCTCGGCGAGAGCACGAGAACTCCCCGCCTGCTTGTTCTTTTTCTGCAGAAGCAGGAGGTGCGCAGGCGCGGGGCAGAGATTCTTGAATGGCCAGGTTAGCTCGAGCGCCAGGCCCGATGGGTGGGGTGCGGCGCGCGTCGGGCCGCACCCCGGTCGTTATGGTTAGTTGATCAGGCCGTAGAACTTGCCGGCATTCTCGCAGGTCATCTTGAAGGTGGTTTCGGCCGGCAGATGGCTGAACTGCTCTTCGATGTATTTCTTCGATTCCGGCCACACGCCATCCGGGTGCGGATAGTCCGAACCCCACATCAGAGTCTCCACCCCCATCTCCTCGATCAACTTGGTGCCGACGCGGTCGAATTGGAACGTCGCCTTGCACTGGCGGCGCCAATACTCGCTCGGCAGCATCTTGAGCTTCAGGTCCTGATACTGGTCCTGATACTCGAAATCCATGCGGTCGATGACGTAGGGGATCCAGCCGATGCCGCTCTCGCCAAACACGACTCGGATATTCGGGAAGCGCTCGAAGACCGCGGCCCCCATCAGGTCGGTCAAGATCGTGGCCAGGGTCATTTGGAAGCGGCACAGCCCGCTATAGGTCATCCGCCGCGCAATCGTCGGCTCGAGAGACTTGCGCAGCTCGGGGTCGGTCGCCGGGAACGTGTGGAAGTGCAGCGGGAGCTGCACCTCGTTGACCGCTTCCCACAGCGGGTCCCACATCGGATGCCACATCGGCGTCATATGCCATGAGCAGGAGAGTTCCACACCCTTCATGCCGAGCTTGGCGACGCGCCGCACCTCGGTCGCCGCCGCCTCGATGTCGCTATAGGGCAGGCAGGCGAGACCGATCTCGCGATCGGGATGGAAGCTGCAAAAGTGGTCCATGAAATTGTTGTAGATGCGCAGCATCTCGTTCGCCGCCTCGCGATCCTGCATTTTCCCGCAGGCGGCAAGGATGCCGTAAATGACCTCGGCGTCGACGCCGTCGCGGTCGAGCTCCTTGACCCGCAGATGCGGGTCGCCCGGGCGGCGGTGGCCCTTTTTGACGAAGTCGTCGTAGAGGCCGGCTTCGTGCATCTTGTCGACGCGCAGCTGCTTGCCGGGGACATACTCGGAGCCGACCGCGCCGACCCCTCCGGCCTTGCCGAAATCGACGCCGTCATTGGTCACCCAGCGCTTGGTGCCGTCCGCCTGATCGGCGACAAACGGCATCTTCTCCTTCAAGGCGCGCGGCGCCTCCGAGGTGAAGAGATCAGGCGGCAGCCAGATCATATCGAGATGACAATCGGCCGAGATGCGCCGGTACTGCATAGCCTATCCTCCACGGTTACCTATTTTCCCAGCCCACTCTACCGAGCGTAAGAGGAGTGTCCTACGCCGATCTGCGCAACTCTCCGATGCAGCGTGGTCAACCCTTGCGACCGTGCGAAAGGAATGGCGGCGCTTGCGTCTACCGTTGGAAGGCCTGCGCAAGGACGGCTTGCCGAAGGGGTGAATCGTTTCGTCCTCCGCCGGGTTATGCCGGCGTCAATCGACTTGATCCCCGATCGTGGTCAGTTGCTCTAGCAAATATAAAAAGGATTCTTCGCATGCACTCCACGTCAGGAAAACTTGGTTATTATTTCGTTTTTGAAGGATGCAAAAACGAGGTTTTGGCAGTTTAACGCTTTGTCAAACTTCTCTGGTCACCCTGTGCGCGTTAAAACCGCAAGGAGTACCCGATGCACACGTTTTTTACCAAGCTGATCAAGGACGAATCCGGTGTTACCGCGATCGAATACGGGTTGATCGCGGCGCTGATTGCCGTCGCCGCCGTCACCGTTATGACAACGGTCGGCACCAACCTGAGCAGCACCTTCAGCAAAGTCGCAGCCAGCCTGTAACGGCCCGGCTGATTGCCAGCCGGCGGCCGGGGCTCGAGGTCGAGCGTCGGCCGCCTGCTGTTCCCGCTCCCTGGCCTCTCGCCATCAAAACAGCGAAGCGCGGGCGGTCATGCCGGCCTCAGGGTCATTATCGACCGCTTTTCCGGGCGGATGGCTAACTCGCCAGCGCGTCAGTCTTTACTGCGCGATCCTGCTCGCCGTCGAGATTGCGGTCTTTCTGTTCATGGCCGCCGGTACTCACGGCCTGATCGTCCCTCTCGGGAAACCCACGAGCACAGATTTTGTCAGCTTCTACGCGGCGGGAAGCCTGGCCGATGACGGGATGCCGCAACTCGCCTACGACAGAGCCGCGCATTACGCCGCCGAAGAGCGCGCCACAGCCGCCGGGATAAATTACAATTTCTTTTATTATCCGCCACCGTTTCTGCTGCTTTGTCTCATCCTCGCCCATCTGCCATATATTGCGGCGTTCTTGATCTTCGAAGCTGCGAGCCTGTTCCTGTTTTTGTTCGTGGCATGCCGTATCCTCGGCCACCGCGACCGGGCAATCCTCGTCTGTCTTCTTGCATTCCCTCCTGTCCTCTGGACCCTCGGCTTGGGGCAGAACGCGTTGCTCACCGCGGGACTGTTTGGCGCGGCCACGCTTCTCCTCGACCGCCGCCCCGCGCTCGCGGGTCTCTTCTTTGGGGCACTCTGCTATAAGCCGCATTTCGGCCTCTTGGTGCCGGTGGCGCTTGCCGCCGGCGGCCATTGGCGCGCGTTCGCTGGTGCGTTCTTGGCGGCCGCGGCACTGTGCCTGTTGTCCCTGGCCCTCTTCGGCTGGGAAACCTGGAGCGATTATCTGGCGGCGGCGGCCGCCTCCCCCGTCACCTACCAGTCCGGACACATCGCGTTCAGCGGCTTTGTCAACTCGTTCGGCGGGGTGCTGCTGCTCGGCGGAACTCCCGCGATGGCGTATGCAGCGCAGGGAGCGACAATCCTCACTGCCGGTCTTCTGGTCGGGTACGTCTGGCATGCCCGCCTCCCACTGCCGATCCGAGCGGCGACGCTCGCTGCGGCGACCCTTGCCGCTGCACCCATCGTCCTTTTCTACGATTTGATGCTGGCCGCGGTTGCAGCCCTGTGGCTGTTGCGCGCCGGGGAAACTTACCGTCTTGCCGAGTGCGAAAAGATTGTGCTGGCGGGGCTGTTCCTGCTGACGCTCAATCCCCGTAGCGTGTCCGAGATGACGCAGTTGCCGATCGGGCCGCTGGTCACGCTTGGGTTCGCCGCGTTCGTCGCCGTCCATGTCGTGCGGGCCCAGACCACGGCCGCGAGGGGTCTGAGCGGAAAGCCCGTGCCTCCGCCGGCGGCCTCCCTCCGGTTCGCGCGCGGCGGGCAATAGGCGCGATGGCGAGACTTCCGGCTCCACCGAAGGTCGACAGAAGATTCTCGCCCTCCCTCGGGATCTTTGCGAACAGGCGGCTGCACGCTTACGGCTACGCCATTGCCGTGATCTACGCCGCGTTCCTGATCGCGGTCTACCGGGCGGGAACTTGGCTCGTCGACGGCGCTGGAGTGCCGGTCTACACCGATTTCGCCTGCGCCTGGGCCGCTGCTGTGCAGGCGCTGCACGGAGGCGCGGCCGCGCTCTATGACCCGGCCGAGTTCGTCAAGGTCCAGGCAGCACTGGTCGGGCCGAAAGATTATTTCTACCCCAATTGGCCCTATCCTCCGACATTCTTTTTGATACTGGCGCCGTTCACCGTGCTTCCCTACCCCTATGGGTTCATTGCCTGGGACATCGCTACGCTGCTCGGCTTGATTGTCGTCGTCTATTTGATCGTCCGAGGGCCGCCCGCGATCGCACTGGTGCTGGCCTCGCCATTTACGATGTGGAACTTTCTCGCCGGGCAAAACGGGTTTCTGACGGGCTCGCTGCTCGGCGCATCACTGTTGTTTCTCGAGCGCCAGCCGGTGCTTGCCGGCGTGTTTATCGGCGGGCTGACCTATAAGCCGCAATTCGGAATTCTGCTTCCAGTGGCGCTTGCCGCCGCCCGTCAATGGCGCGCCTTTGCGAGCGCGGCCGCGACGGCCGCAATGTTCGCCGGCCTATCGATCGTCGTATTTGGCAGTGAGGTCTGGGAAGCCCTTCCCCGGCAGCTGGCGGCGCAGACCGGCGAGGTCTTGCGGGCCGGCGGCACCGACGACCCCGCCGCCGAATGGGGGTATATCCAGACCGTCTACGGTGTGGTCCGCGATCTGCATGGCGGCGCGGCACTGGCCTGGCTCGTACAAGGCACGGCGACGGCGGGCGCCGCCATCATCGTATGGCTGGCCTGGCGGTCCTCGGTCCGTTACGCGCTGAAGGCAGCGACGCTGGCGGCGGCAGTACTAATCGCCACACCCTACGCCTTTGCCTATGACATGGCGGCGATTGCCGTACCCGTCGCTTTTCTGGCCAAGGACCAGATGCGCCACGGGTCGTTGCGGGGCGAGCAGGCGATGCTGACGGCCTTGTTTGCTACGAGTCTGGCCGTCCTGGTCGCATTTGGCGACAGGCCGGGCGGGATCACCTTCGGCAGCACGCCGATCGGTCCATTGGTGATGATAGCGCTTATCGGCGTGATTTTGCAGCGAGCTCGGCAGACCGGGGCGTCCGGACCAGGGCATCTCGCGCCAAGCAAGGATTGAGTAACCCTCCGCTGCTAGGGTCCGCTCCCTTGGATCCGCTGCACGGCGCTTCGAGATGAACATCCGCACGATCCAGATCGTCGTCGGCCTTGCCTGCACGCTCTTCTTCCTGGCGCTTGCCCTCTATCGGGTGCCGTTGGAAGCCGTCGGTGCGGCGATCGCGAGCGCCAATCCGATTTTTATCGTGGCAGCGATGTGCGTTTATGCAGTCAATCTGTCGCTGCGCGCCTGGCGGTGGCAGGTCATCCTGCGCCCAGTTGCGGTAATCAGCTATTCGAGTGTCGTTAGAGCTCTCCTGGTCGGCTATGGGTTGAACACGATCATGCCGGCGCGGCTCGGTGAACTGTTTCGCGCCGAATTTGTCAACATCAAAGTCGGGCTCTCTCGCGCGTCGACGTTGAGCTCGATTGTGGTCGAGCGTCTGTTTGACGGCTTGACGGTTGTCGGCTGCCTCGGCTTTGGGCTGCTCCTTGGGACCAGGCAAAACCCGGCGGCGCTGATTGATGTGGTGCTAATCGGCGGCGCCCTCTTGGGCGTGATTTTTCTTGTCGCCCTCTACCTGGCGGGACCGGGGACGTCCAACGCTTTTGCGCGCTCGCCCCGTTTGTCTGCGCAGCTGATGATGGTCCGACAAGCGCTTCACATCTTGCGCACGCGGCGGATCGTGGCGGTCGCCCTGTTGACCCTGATCATTTATCTGCCGGATACGCTCTCTGTGTGGCTAATCGTCAAGGCGGTCGGCCTGCAACTCGGCTTCGCCGATACGCTGGTCCTGCTCGGCGCGGCGAGCCTCAGTTCCTTGCTGCCGTCCGGGCCCGCCTTCCTCGGCACATTGCAGTTCGCCTATGCGCTGGTGATCGAGTTCGCAGGCGCCCCCCGCGCGGTCGGCATCGCCGCCGCCACGCTCGACCAGTTGTTCATTCTTCTTCCCATCGCTCTCACCGCGGCCGGCATTCTTGTTCACGGAGCCCGCAGCGTTCTCTACGCGACGTTGACGCCCCGCAACCGTGATGCTCGTCAGGCCGGCTAGATCTTCCATGAACGACATCCTGGCCTCGCACAGACCCATCCCGCTTGTCGATCTGCGGTCCCAGCGTCGGAGGATTGCCGAGGACATCGACGCGGCGATCGCCAGGGTCCTCGAACGCTGCGACTTTATTCTCGGTGAAGAACTGCTCCTGTTTGAAGAAGAGTTCGCTGAATATTGTGGAGTCCCGCACGCCATTGGAGTGGCGACCGGAACCGACGCGCTGCACCTCGCCTGTCGCGCCCTGAACCTGGGAGAGGGCGACGAAGTCATCATACCAGCGATGACTTTCGCCTCCACGGCTTTTGCTGTATCGCTGACTGGGGCGCGCCCGGTGCTGGTGGATGTGCGCAGCGAGGACGCACTGATCGACCCCAGCAAGATCGAGACTGCCGTCACCCCCCGCACCAAGGCGATCATTCCGGTTCATCTCTACGGCAATTGCGCGGACATGGCGGCGGTGGGCGCCATCGCCGCAAAACATTCCTTGACGGTGATCGAAGACGCGGCACAAGCGCACGGGGCGCTCTACGCGGGCCGGCAGGCCGGGAGCCTCGGGGACGTCGGCTGTTTCAGCTTCTACCCCGGGAAGAATTTGGGCGCCTACGGCGACGGCGGCTTGGTCACCACAGCTCGCGCTGATATCGCCGAGCGCATCAGGGTACTGCGCAATTGTGGCTCTGCGGTGAAATATCATCACGAGGAAATCGGTCTCAACAGCCGCCTCGACACATTGCAAGCAGCCGTTCTGCGGGTGAAGCTGATGAGGCTCGATGAATGGAACGCGACCCGGCGGCGGCTCGCCGCCCATTACGACACCGCACTGAACGGGATTTTCGGCATCGATCGTACCCATCACGCAGAGGGCAGCGTCCACCACCTCTATGTCGTCAGGCTGCCCCGTCGTGATGCGGTGCTGAAGGCCTTCAATGCTCAGGGAATCGGTGCTGCCATACACTATCCCTTTGCCGTGCACGAGCTCACTGCCTATGCCTCGCTCGGCTACCGGCCGGGAGCCTTCCCGGTAGCCGAGGACTGGGCTCGCCGCTGCTTGAGCCTGCCGCTCTATCCTGAATTAACCCTGACTGACGCCGATTTCTGCATCGCAGCATTCAAAGCCGCGATCGCGGCTGGAGGTCCACAATGATGCTTCGGACAGCCCTTGTTGGCACTGGTTATTGGGGGCCCAATCTCGCCAACGCGATCGAGCGGACCGGTAAGGCCGTTGTCGAATGGTTATGCGACACCAACCCAAAGAACCTGTCCGCTCTCGCGCGACGTTATCCGCACGCCAAAGCGACCACTGACATCGGAGAGATAATGCACGATGCAAGGGTCGACGCCGTGCTGATCGCCACCCCGACCGCGACCCACTATGAACTGGGAAAGCGGGCGCTCGAAACCGGAAAACACGTCCTTATAGAAAAGCCCCTCGCGACGCGTTCACGAGAAGCCGCAGAACTGGTTCGGCTGGCGGAGGAGCGTGAGCTCGTGCTGATGGTCGGCCACGTCTTCGAATACAACGCCGCCATCCGAGCCGTCGATGAGCTGATCAAGTCGGGAGAGCTCGGCCAGATCTATTACATGAGCTTCGAGCGAACCAATCTCGGCCCGGTGCGCACCGACGTCGGTGCATTGTGGGATCTGGCCTCGCATGACGCCTCGATCATGTGCGATTTCATGTCGGCAGCACCCGTGTCAGTGACGGCTAAGGGTCAGTCCTATCTCAACCCCGGGATCGACGACGTCGTTTTCGCGACATTCAATTTCGACGGCGGGATCGCCGCCCATGTTCACGCGAGCTGGCTCAACCCGAGCAAGGTCCGCCAGGTGACCGTTGTGGGCAGCAAGAAAATGGTTATCTGCGACGACCTCGACCTGCGCTATCCGGTGCGTGTCTACGACAAATGCGTCAGCCCCCCAGCACTGTCGGAAATTACTGGCACGTTCCTGCAGCACAAGACCCTGGTCGTTGACAGCGGCGCGACAATCCCGGTCATCCAGACCAAGGAGCCGCTGCTGACCGAGGTCGACGACTTCTTCGAATGCATCCTTTCCGGTGGAAGGCCGCGCGCCGACGGCGTCAGCGGGTGGCGAGTCGTGCGCATCATGGAGGCGGCGGCCGAGAGCATTGCCCACGACAGCGTGCTCGTGCCGGTAGGGTTCGTAGCTGATTAGGCGCCATGTCATTGGCGGCCGCCGTCTTTGTTCACCCGCACGCGCTTTGCGAAAGCGACGAGGTTGGCGCGGGCACACAAATTTGGGCCTTCACACATGTCATGAAGGGGGCGGTCATCGGCCGCGACTGCAACATCGGCGATCATGCCTTCATCGAGACCGGGGCCCGCATTGGCGACCGCGTCACCATCAAGAACCAGGCCATGATCTGGGACGGAGTCGAGATCGAGGACGATGTCTTTATCGGTCCGGGCGTCAGTTTTACAAATGACACGTTTCCGCGCAGTCCGCGGATGAGGCTGCCCGCCGTCGCCGCGCGCTATCGTCACCGGGACGGATGGCTGCTGCGCACCCGCGTCGGGAACAGCGCCAGCATTGGCGCGCGCTGCGTAATCCTCGCGGGGGCAACGATTGGCGCCTACGCCATGGTGGCCGCCGGCGCGGTCGTCACCCGCGAGGTCTCGGCTCATGCGCTCGTCGCGGGGATGCCGGCGAAGGGCGTGGGCTGGGTTTGCCGATGCGGCACGCGCCTGCTGCCGGTTCGCGCGGCGGCTTGGCGCTGCCCGCAATGCGGCGAACGCTTCAACGAAAGTCTTGCCGAGAAGGGATGCACAAATCTCGCACTGTACTGCTGATCGCTCCTGCCTTTAACGAGGGAGCGAGGATCGGCGAATGCTCCGCCGCCCCGGGCGACATCGTCGACGTGGTCCTCGTCGTGGATGACGGCTCGACTGACGGCACTACCGCTGTGGGATGCGATATGTGATCCCGCCGGAAGGCACCCTGAAGGGCACCGGCGGGCTGTGTTACTGTGCCGTCGCGCTGTCCAAGGACCCCGGGAAATGGGCTCAGCAGGATTCCGGCGAGTCAAACAGCGCGAAATGTGCGGTCTCTCCAACTGGACGCCACGCATTTTCCACGTATGCAAGGACACTGCTGTACAACATCTTATCGCCCTGAACAACTGCCGCGAGATCCTTTTCCACGGCTATCAGAGCGTGAGCCTCGCAGAGACGATTGAGAACGGCAGTCGTATAGCTGGGACGTTTGGCGGGTGGATAATCCGCATCGTAAGACCACACAACCGGTGACGGCGGCTTCACGCCGAAGAGCAGGTAAAACGACGTAAATGCCGGCAGCACGGTTATTGCGCGATCAGGATTTTGGGCAATCAGCGCCGTCAATTCCCGCAGTTTGGCGGCGTTCCTCGCGCTAGTGCGCATGAGGGCCGCCCCGTGGACAATGGGCGGGACCGAAACGAGCTGGTCTATCCGACTACTTTCTCCATAAGGATGGGCGAGCGCCAGCCCGAATGCCACGAAGGCAAACGCAGTGATGAGCCAGAGACGTCCAATGATGGCCGACAGGGGAAGCGGGTCAAAAAGGATGGGCGCCAACATGGGAACGGCAAAATATGCTGGGTTCGTATAGCCAAAGCTGATCGATGACGTCCATGCGATAGCGAAGAGCGCCGCGAGCGGAAGAAGGGACTCCGTTAGGAACCTGCGCGGGGCGCGCCGGAACAGGCTCTGATTACGTATCGCCCAATCGATCGTCCACGCGCCGGCAAAAACGAGCATTATGCTCGCACCGTAAAACTGGGCGATTTGGAATCTCGCTCCCGAAAAATAGGCGATTGGAAATGCATAACTTGATCTGAGGACGGCCAGCACGTGACCCAAGAAAACCGCAAGGATTGCTAGCACGAGAGCGGTGTAGGCGCTCGTCCTTGCTTCCGCGGCGCTGCGTCCAGCACGGCGCGCGACGATTCCGCTAACCGCCCCCACCACGATTGCAGCTCCGGCATCGGGCGTCAGCAATTGCCCAACGTAGGCCTTCACGCCAGAGTTCCAGATGTCTGCAAGGTTCCCCACGCCAGACATCAACACAACCATCGGTTCGAGGGCGCCCTGAGCTGACATCAGCAAAGCAATGCCGCCCATGACAACGGCCGCACCAAAGAGATAATAGACCGGAGCTTTGACTCCACCGGTCGCCGACAGCATGCCAAAGAGCAGGGTGATCAATCCAAAATTCTGTTTGCACATCAGCGACGCGGCGGCAAGCGCGCCGCAAAGCAGATAATGACGCCGCATCAATACCAGCAGCGCCAATGTTGCAAAAAATACCGCATCAGTCGTGTACCAGCCAAACAGCGGAAAATTATGAACTGACATGATGAAACAGCAAGCCGCAAACGACCAGAACAATGAAGGCGCGTAATCGCGGCGGAGCGACTGGAACAAGACTGCCGACCCGACGACGGCAATTACGGCAAACTGTGCGAGAGTGATAATCCTGTCCGCGTAGATCGCAAAATTACCAAACAGCAAAGGTAAAATGCGGAGATAGAGCGTAACGGGCGGGCGAGTATAAAAGATGTCGCGATACGGAACCTCACCGTGCAGAATCCGCCACGCTATTCCAAGAATGAAGCCGCCATCCTTCGTATCGAGCCCTTGCGGTGCCCACAGGATGGCGTATACAACGAAAATAAGACAAAAGATAAGCTCTGATCGTTGTTTCAAGAAATCCAGCATGCTCATTTATAGATTATCTTTAGTGAGCACAATTCGATAAATGGACGGTATGTGAACCGACGCTCGCGAATGTTCGCCGATTTACTTCGACCTTGCCTCTGTTCGGTTTCTCGGTCAAGGTGGAGCCGTTCCTCGTTGAGATCGACGCTCTGGATGTCTCGTGTTCGGCACAACTATTCGAAAGTATATAAACCTACTATACGATGCGGGTGCCGTGCCGCGGCAGATGTTTCGCATCGCGGCTTACTGTGAGATTGCGGGCGCCCCCCGGCGCTCGCCTAAGAGGGGCTGGGAAGGGCCGAAGGGCAACCGGCCGCCTTGGCCGTCCGTGCGGGATTTCGATTGGCATCGAGACCCGCAAAATTTCACGGAGATGATGTAGTCATCAGCGATTTTGCGGAGATCAAGCGGCCGCATCTCGTGTCGATCGGGAACCACGCGGCGATCGATAGCTCTGTTAGCATCACGACACGTGCCGAAATCGGCGATTATGTTCACATTTCCCCTCACGTATCTGTCATCGGCGGATCCACGTTCCGACCGCTGCCGTGGACCTTTTCCTATTCGCGATGGTTCGTGGGGGGGGGTGAGCAGGC
>Ga0210407_10000642_pt1 | contig 37735 bp, 58 predicted proteins | sample IncBWC27MmetaG_FD_150860 | JGI IMG/M metagenome (GOLD analysis project Ga0210407, IMG submission 150860) | Forest soil microbial communities from Barre Woods Harvard Forest LTER site, Petersham, Massachusetts, United States - Inc-BW-C-27-M | ecosystem: Environmental > Terrestrial > Soil >...
CACCTCGCCCGGAATATGCACAATCGGCCCTTCGCCCATCGGATAGATCGGACGCGGTGATTTGATGTTCTCGCACGCTGCGGCAATGCGCTCCAAGGCGACTGCCATCCGTTCAAAACATTGTTCGATTGAGGATAAGCCCATAGCGAGATAGGATGTAGCATCTGGTACGAGGTGTCAAATGCTCACGAAACGAGATCGAACCGCCCTGCAGAAAGCGGTCGAAGCGGTGTTCAAGGTGCGGCGTGAGAATCTACACGCCCTCATGATTCGCGCGGGAGGTTGGACCGAGCTCGGCAAGTGGACCGCTCAGTCGGCGGCGTTCTTGGTGGCCTGCGCGGGACCGAATCCCTCCCGCACGATTGGCGAGAAACTCGCACGCTCGCTCGAGGTGAACTTAGGGCTCAAGTCCGGATGGCTCGATCAATCCCACTGACCGCGCTTGCAAGACGCCAAACAGGGGTGTAAAAATGAGAACGCCCCCGGAGTTGACCTTCCGGAGGCGTTTGATCCGACCGTTGTGTTCGCCGCAACGGGAGAACCAGGTACAGTGACCCACCAACGGTTGGCACTGTAACCCAACCCCTCCCCTCGGCGCAAGTCAACGCGCCAGTGCTGCGTCAAAGGTCAGAGGCCGTAATGGGCCAGCCGCACAAGAAACCAAAGCTAACCGTCTAGTGGACGGGATGAGCGTGATAGACGCTTGCCGCGAACTTACCCTGCGATTGCGTGAAACAGGCGCATCGAGGGGTTCCGAGCGTCCCTCAAGCCCTTGCAGGCCAGGGAGTAGGTCCGACAAAACTAACCACTGCCCGAAAGGGATGATGGATACCGTCCATCCGGTGGGCGACTGGTCCTCGAGACGGACATCGGACGTATAGCTTGTAAGACCCGGAGCGCGGGCCATTTTGCATGAGCCAGATTCATGCAGGGCGGCGGGTTAGCGGAAGCGGATTCATGCCTACGATTTGTAAAGTCTTATATGCGACATATCCTGTCCAAACTGTTCTAAATGCGACATCCGTTGACGAGATCCCAAGTTGGGTTGAGGTAACGCGTGGGAGGTCAAGGAGTTAGACTTGTACTTCGCATAATACATAGTGAGTTAAGTTGGAATGTCAAATGGATCGGGTGACATAAGGCGGGAAATCTAAGGAATTCCTTGGGTCCTGTGGTGACGCTGAGGGTGACCCCCACGCTTCCTCCCCCAAAAATATTCTGAATCTGCGAGTTCGGGAGTAGTATTCGGCGGATGGGTAACAAGCGGTGGACACCGTTAGAGATCAACCGGGTGGAGGCGCCGATTCCGTGTGATAGGACTGCGCGGGTACGGGACAGTGTGTTTGATGCGTTATCGGCATTAGAGGTAGGTCAAGCGATCCAACTGAATCGCAATGCGGTATTGATTCGCTGGTACATTGGGAACTATCGCAAGGGAAGTCCGGAGCGTCGATTTACGGTACGCAAGGACGGTCGGGCGGGGTGGTCGCGGATTTGGAGGGTGGCATGAACGGAATCGAAGTGCTGGTGCTATCGGCGGTGATGTTCATTTTTGGATTCATCTGGGGGTGGCGCGGTCATCGGGCGTACGAGTCGGAGCGGTTATGAAGCGGCGGGTGGTGAGTTCTTCGAATATTGCCTCGATCGGCTGGGAGGAGGGACCGGGGGGCACGGGGGACTTGGAGGTGGAGTACAAGTCCGGGCACGTGTATGTGTATCACGATGTGCCGGAGGGGGTGTATCGGACGGCGTTGGGGGCGAGTTCGGTGGGTAAGTTTGTGGCCTCGAGCATTCAGGATGTGTTCGAGCACACAAGAGTTTCTTGATGCACATTGAACTCACGATCCTGCGTTTCCCCAGTCAGACGCTCTCACAAGTCGAAGTTGTGGCGGGCCCGTGTCGTATTCTCCAAGTGATGCGTCGCAATGAGGATGCGTTGGTCGATGCGAATGAGTTGGCTAAATTATTGGGCTTGCGGGTCCGGTTGATCGAACACACCGCACGCAAGGTCGAATCGACGGAGAGGGTGGACGGAAAGCCGACCGAACTCGTTCACTATGAGTGAACTCATCATCCGGCCGGTGCTCACCGACGCCGAGCGCCGGGAGTTCTCATCGGCACGATTCGAGGAATTCTGCAAGAACCTGAAGATCGACTCGAAGGAGTTCGGTCAGATGCCCCTGACGTTTCTAGGCACGCAGCGGTATGTGATTGCCGAGATCGCCGAGGGGTTGGCGCGCGGGATTCACACCTTCGTGATCTTGAAGGGTCGGCAGTTGGGGATCTCGACGGTCTTACTCGCGCTCATCATCTATTGGCTCTTCAAGCATGCGGGCCTGAAAGGCGCGATGGTGACCGATACCGATGAGAACCGGGAACTGTTTCGATCGTACGTCGATCAGTATATTCAAAGTTTGCCGCGCCGATTGAAGGCGCCGATCGGCCGACATAACCGAACTCAGTTGCTATTGAAGAACCGCTCTCGCGCGATGTACATGGTCGCCGGCACCAAAAAGCAAGGCGGCTTGGGGCGCGCGAAGGATGTGAACTTCCTGCTCGCGACCGAATGCTCTTCGTGGGGCGATGAGGAGGGATTTTTATCGCTCACCAATACCCTCGCACAAAAGAACCCCAATCGCCTGTATGTCTATGAGTCGACCGCGCGCGGCTACAACATGTTCTATCAGACCTGCGAGGTCGCGAAGAAATCGAAGACCCAAAAATTTATATTCGTCGGCTGGTGGCGGAACGAACTCTATTCCTGGCCGGAGGACTCGACCGAGTTCAAGACCTACTGGGATGGCGAGCCCACCGGCGAGGAGCGGGTGTGGATCGGGGAAATATTCGAGCGCTATCAAGTCAATCTCAATGCGAACCAACTCGCCTGGTGGCGCTGGTACGTCGCCGAGCAGATGAAGGGCGATGAAATGCTCGCCCTTCAGGAGATGCCGCCCACCGAGGAATATGCGTTTCAGTTGTCGGGATCCAAGTTCTTCTCGGCTGAACGGGTGAATTTGGCCTATCAGCATGCGGTCAAGCAGGAGGCGATCTACTTCCGGTACATCTTTGGGCTCAATTTCGAGGACACCCAGTTCGTCGAGACCACGGAGGAGAATGCGGAGGTCACGATCTGGGAGACGCCGGTGCGGCCCAAAGGCGGGGCGGACCGCGGTGGCTCCTACACCTTGGGCTGCGATCCCGCGTATGGATCGAGTGAGTGGGCGGACGAATTTGCGGGGTGCGTGCTGCGCTGCTATGCGGATAAGATCGTGCAGGTCGCCGAGATCGGCACCTCGAGCTGGACCGATCAGCAGTTCGCCTGGGCGATCGCGCACATGGCCGGCTGGTACGGGGACTGCATGCTCAATTTGGAGATGCAAGGGCCAGGCGCCGCGGTCTTCAACGAACTCCTGAACTTGAAACGCCAAGCCGGGAGTCTCGCGCCGGGCGATCCGCGCGCCGGCGCCTTTGATGTGATCGGCCGCATCCGCGACTATTTATGGAAGAAGCAAGACAGTATTCACGGCAATTTCGCCTATCAGTGGCAGACCAATCCACGCGAGAAAATCCGCATGATGTCGACCTTGCGGTCTTACTTCGAGCGCGAGATCATCGAGTTGAATTCCCCGCTATGCTTGCAGCAGTTTCGCAATATCCACCGCAACGGCGACCAGATCGGCGGCGAGGGTCGGGCGAAGGATGACCGGGTGATTGCCTTGGCGATCGCCACGGTGGCGTGGAATGACTGGATCATGCTCGAGATGCAGGCCATGCACCGCACCTACGATGCCGAGAACCGGCCGGCGGAAGCCAAAAAGCAATTCAGCGCGGTCGAGAAATCCGTGATCGGCTATTTGACCCAGCAGAAAATCAGTGTCCGCGGACTCACCTAGCGAGGTGATGTCGGTCGCCGAGATCGAGCGGCGCCTGCACGAAGTACGGCAAGGCGAACTGCATCTGAAAACCGAGCTCCCGCCCGACAATGCGCATAATGCGGTGCTCCGCTATGCCGATATCTGCCGGTATCTGCAACTGGATCAGCCGAACTTGCTCAAATGCTTTCCCGACCTGCCGCGCCACAACCATCGCCTGTGGCGCGCCCGCGGCCCGACCGCGACCGTGGCAGCCCCGTTGCCCGCCGCCTGGCAGCGCAACCTCTCGCGCTTCTTCCACGGCTGGGATTCGGGCGCGCTCACCAAAGCGCAAGTCCACGGTAAATGGTGTATCGTCGGCCGTCATGAGACATCGCCGCTGGCATCCGCGCCGCGCGCGCAAGGCCCGACGCGGGTCCTGACGATGCGCATTGATCCGAAAACCCTGGGGCTGAAACTGGAGCGTTGAGATGGCCGTCATCAAGGAATTTGAATGCCTGCTCCACGGGACGTTCGAGGGCAGTCACGCGATCTGCCCCGAATTCGGCTGCGAATCGAAGGCGGTGACGCAGGTGTTCCTGACCCCGGTCGGGATCGGCACCAATTTTCGCAAGCGCTTCGATGCCGGCATGCGAAAATCGGCCGATATGTACCAAATCAGCGATTGGAAGAGTTCCAAGGAAGGAGATACCTCCTTCGCCGGCCGCGCGCCCTTAGGACAAGAACTCCTCTGGGGCGATAGTTGCAAAAAAGTCATGGGCCGCTCCTTCGCCGAACTCACGGGCCTTGCGCAAAAGCCCTTGATCGTCGATAAACGCGATGGCTCGGGTCAGGTGCGCTTGGATCGCAACAACGGGTTGCGGGAAGCGGCGACCGAAGCCGGAATCACGCGGCGCCGATTACCGAAAGCGGGTGAAGTCACGGCCGAGCCCACCGCAGCAGCCAAAGCCCAGGCTCAAAGTCTCACGGTGTGATCCTCCCGAAAGACATGCTCGAGCGCTCGCGGCTGTACGAGGAACTGGTCCGCCAGTGCACCGCGACCCGCATGGATCGGTTCAATTTCTATCAGACCCTGCGCAACTATTACCTTTTTGGCTCGGCCGATGCTAAAGGCGCGCCCTATAACAAGATAGGTTCCACGGTCGAGACACTCGCGTCGTTCATTTATTCGCCCGATACCCTGCGGTTTTCGCTCCAGTTAGGCACCGAAGCCTCCCACGACGATATTGCGAAGGCCGTGCCGCTCGCGCGCGAGGTCACCGAGCAATGGCGGGTCTCGAAAACCCACATTCTCTTTGGCGTGGCGCTGCGCTGGGCGCATGTGTTCGGAATTACGCTCCTGAAAGTTCTGTGGAAGGGCAATCGGACGCGCAGTTATCTGGTCGAGCCGCATCAATTCGGGGTGCTGCGGGAGGATTTGACCGAACTCTCCGATCAAGAGGCCTTCACGCATCACTACACCATCACCAAGACCCAGTTGGGCCATGACCTCAAAGGCAATCCGCGCAAGGACACGATTTTAGGGCGCGTCGGGCGCGGCGGCGCGGATTCGCTGCCGCAAATGTCGACCGGCCTCTCGCGGCTCCTGGTGGGTTCTCCGGTCGGCGGCGTTCCGGGCTCGATTGCCATTCCCGGCGGCATGTCCGGGATCGAGGGCGGGATCGGTGGCTCCGGCCGCGGCCCCACCTACGACTATGCGCCGCAGGTCGAGGTCGATCTCATCGACATGTGCGACTTGTACGTGTGGGATGATGAGCAGGAGGACTATCAGGTCGTGACTCGGGCCGCGCCCGATGTGGTGATCTACGATCGCCCGAGTCGTTGGATGGGGCACGTCAAGGGGATTGCCCCGTTCGTGACCGTGCGCCCGGAATTTAACCTGTACGACTATTTTTGGGGCTCTTCCTTCGTCGCGCGCTTGACCTGGCTTCAGGACTGGCGCACCGATCGGACCTATCAAATACGGGCGCTCTTGACCAAACAGGTCAATCCCCCCATGACCATGATCGGCGGAGTCGGGATCAGCGAGGAGAAGTTCTTAGCCTACGGTGCAGCGGGCGGCCGGCTTTCCTCCAGCGTCCCCAACGCCAAAATTGACGTGCACGCCCCGCACATGCCGGAGAATATCTTCACCGAATTGAGTCAGATCGATTCGATGTTCGATGACCAGGCAGGCTTGGGACACGTGCTGCAGGGTAAGGGCGAGGCGGGGGTACGCTCGCGAGGTCAGGCGGATTTGATGGCGCGCTTGGGTTCCTCACGCCCGAAGGAGCGGGCCATTGCGGCGGAGGAGTCGGCGGAAGAAGTCGCCGGGTTGGTGTTGCGCTTGACGCAAGATCATTCCGAGCAGCGCTTCTTCGCGCACCTGGAGGGGCAAACCTTGCCCTTTACCGCGGAACAGTTTACAAGGGATTACGAGGTGAAAGTCGATGGACACTCCTCGAGTCCGATTTTCGTGGAGGATCGCAAGCATGATGCGATCACCTTGCTCGAAGCCCATGCGATCGATCGGGAGACGTTGCTCGACCTCTTTGATCCGCCGAACTTGCAAGATTTGAAAGAACGGCTCAAAGTGTTGGAGAAACACGAGCAGGAAGCGAAGAAGTTGGAGGCGCAAATGGCACAGTCGGGTCAAGCACCGCACAAGGGCAAGCGATGAGTCAGGAGAAAATCGATCGCGCCAAAACACCCGCCGGCGGCCATCAACCGGGTCACGCGTACAAGCGCAATTTCAATCACGGGCCCTCGGGCCGGTTTGGCGTTCGGATGGCCCGCGGCAAGCAGTCGCGTTCGAAGAGTTCTCGTGGATAGATTGACTGAAGGTATGGCTGCTCCTTCCCAAAAGTGGCCGCTCTTCACACAGGAGATGCACCATGGTTCGCCATAAGCGCCGTCATAAGCGGAAGTAATTGGGAGGGAGAGCGTAAGCTCTCCCCATTGAAACGACGGAGAATGGATATGGCCGCACGGCCCGCGAAGTTCAAAGGCGCTCGGACCCGACGCAGTCGGCCGGCGCGAGGCATTTGAGATGCCCTTGCCCGCCCGAACGCGGGGCGGCGGAGGTCGCTATGCGCGAAAGAAACAGCGTCGCGGCTGAGGTCGGCCATCGGGGCGATGCGATCCGCCGCAAGCGCAAGTCGCGGCGCGTATGAGCGTTCCCGCTGCGGTCATGCAGAAGGCGATGCAGGGTCAGGGCCCGGCGCAGGGCGCGCAGCCCATGCCGGCGGCCCCCACCCCCGCTCAGCCCCCGCAGCAAGGCGGTTCGGCGGGCGGCCAGTCGCCGGGCGGCGCTCCCTTGTCCGGGCCGCAGGACAAAAAAGGCGTCAAGGCCGCGGCGCAGACCAATATCCATATTGCGGTGAATATGCTGGAGGAGGCCCTGCCCGCCTTTGGCTCCGAATCGCCGGAGGGCGGCAAGATTCTCTCCGCGTTGAAGACCTTGGGCTCGATGGTCGCCAAGAAAGATACGAGTGATCTCGTCCCCGCGGAAATTCTGCAACTGGTCAAGCGCATGCCACAGATGGGCGGCGGGACCGAGGTGCAGCAAGCGATCATGAAACAGATGGCCCAAGCCAAACAGCAACCGGCGCCGGCCGCCTAAAGGAAATCCCATGGCCTCTCGATACCTCGAACCTTCTACCGCCGGGCTGCGCAAGCCCACCGATCCGCAGAAAGAAAACGGCCAGATCATCAATCAGCCGCGCTACGCGGAGCACGGCGGACTCGACAAGCCCTCGCGCCTCGCGCAGAAGAATCCGTTGACGATCAGTAAGCCGGGTGGAGGTCGGAACTAATGGATCAAGAGCGACAAAATCGCTTTTGGCATAAAGTTCATCGTCTCGATGAAGACGATTGCTGGAACTGGCTTGCTGCCAAGCAAACAGACGGGTATGGAAGTTTTTGGGTCAGTACGAGGAAATCCATGCTGGCTCACCGCATATCATGGACGCTGTTGGTCGGGCCTATTCCGGATGGCATGAAGGTTCTTCATCGGTGCGACAATCGGTGTTGTGTGAACCCAAATCATCTATTCCTCGGGACTCAAGCAGACAACATGCAAGATTGCTCGTCTAAGGGTCGTATCCAACATGGAGAACGAGCCGGTCGAGTTAAGTTGTCCGACGATGATGTCGCAAGAATTCGCGAAATGTCGATGTTTGGTGCGCGTCGCAAGGACGTCGCTCAGGTATTTGGCATAAGTGTGGGATATGCTTACTGCTTGTCAAAAAATACTTATCGGGTCAGGAGCGACACATGCCCAAGTCTTTAGAGGACTATACGGTAGACGAACTCTTGGCGCACGCGAAGACCACCGAGTCCTCCCACTCGCTGCTCCAATCGCTTACCGCCAATCCCGAGACGCGCGAGATGATCCAGCGCGCGATCAAGAAGGTGAATCCCAAGATTTCCATCCCCGAAATCGACTCGCGGGATACCGTCTTGGCGGCGGTCGCGACCGAGCGCGAGGAGCGCTTGAAGCTCGAGCGCCGCATTCAAGAGGATGAAATCCGCCGCCGTTTGGAGACCAACCGCGCCGACATCATGGCGCGGCACAAACTCTCCAAGGACGACATGCTCGAGGTCGAGAAACTCATGACCCGCGACACCGATCCGATTCCTTCCTACGAAGGGGCGGCGCTGGTGTACAAGGCGAGCCGGCAGAGTGCGACGCCGACGCCGGCCACTTATATGCCGCCCACCTACGAAATGCCCGAGAAGGACATTTGGGGCAAGGGGATTGGCAATCGGGCGGCGCTCGATAAGATTGCGATCAACGAAGCGTTTGGGGCGTGGAATGAAATCATGTCCGGCAAGGTGCCGGGCCTGGGTGGCGCAAAGCTCAACTGATTCTTAAACGCCGAGATGCGCTGTTGACCGTAGCGACTCTCGAGGCTCAACTGAAAGGACTGAACGGTCATGCCGATTCTTGGTACAGGTGTATTCCCCTCGGGTGGTGTCAACAGCCTCGGGGGTGAACTGCAATACGTGGTCCGGCGCGGCTTCGTCAAAAAGCTCGTCGTTCAGCTCTACAACACGAGTCCGCTCACCGCAGCGCTCATAGCGAACTCGCAGCCGGCCTCGGGCGGCGTGAGTTCGGTCACGATCCCGGCTCAGGGCGCCCAGTTCGTGAACCTGCAGTGGGTGGGTTACGACGGCTCCTTCAACCAGCCGGCGGTGCAGCCCGCCGTCACGAATCTCGAATTCAATTTGAAGGGCGCGGTGATCCCGGTGCCGTACCTGGGATTCGAAGGCCTCATTCAGGACGCGCACGAGATCATTCCGCTCCTGGCCGCCCGCATGAACGATGCCGGTAACGTCTATTGCGACGGGGTCGCGACCGCGCTCTTGAACAACGTCGGGAATGTGAACCAGATCATCGGGCTTCCGGCCGCGGTCGATGATGGAACGAACTCGACGCTCTACGGGAACCAGTCCCGCACGGTCAATCCGTGGCTCAAGGCCAAGCGTTATGCCGCGGGCTCCGTCAATCCGACCCGCGCATTGGTCGCGCAGTACATCACCGGCACGTTCAAATACGGCGGCGAACTGCCCTCCTTCGGGATCATGGGGCCGGCGACCTGGCAGACCCTGCAGAACGATTACCTGCCGAACGAATCGTACGTGATTACCCCGGAGAAGGGCTTCGATGATGAGCCTTGGGGCGCTCGTTCGGCGTTCCGTGCGCTCATGGTGTCAGGCGTGCCCGTGTACATGGACCCGTACGTACCGGAGGGGACTTTATACCTCCTCAACACGGGCTATTTGGCTTTTTATATCCATGAAAGGGCCGCATTCGCCTTTACGGGCTTCGAATCCACGCTCTCCAACAACCAGATCGGCTACATTGGCGCGGTCTTGAGTCTGCTCGAATTGGTTCTGGCGAAGCCGAAAGTCACCACGGTGGTCACGGGCTTCACCTTCGTCGCGATCTAAGGATCAGTCATGCCGTTTAACAAAATCTCGGGTCAGTCCTTCAACCCTCCGATGCTCCCCATAGGCTTGTCGGGTGGTGAGTACTTCATGCTCCCGGTGGGTCAGGGCGTAGTCGGCGGCTTTGGCTCGGTGCTCGCGCCGCAGATCGCAACCAACAACCCGGTGACCGGACAGTTCTGTCTGCAGTTGGGTCAGTACACCAACTTGCAGCAGTACGACCAGGCCTTGAATTACTGGCAAGACATCAACGTCGCGCCCAATCAGATGGTCACGATTTCCTCGGACGGGGTCAATTATCGCGTCGCGAACACCACGGGAACCCCGGTGGGCGCGCTGGTCACGGCGGCCGGCTCCGGCGGCACCAACGGGTTTTATGGCTATTCGCAGTTCGGCCAAGGCCAGGGCTCGGCGATCACCATTCAAAGCGGCGTCACGAGCCCGGGCAATGCGATCTTCACCATCACCCCCTCGGCGGGCGGTGGTCTCTGGAATGCGATTGTCGGCGGCGCCGTCAATACGACCCTGTCGTTCTCCGGCACGGTGTACAACGGTAATTACGGGGTCAATGGCGCGTTCGGCGCCTCCACGGGCGGCGTGACCGCGAGCGGCGGCAGCGGTTACACCCGTCCGCCCATCATTGTCTTCTCGCCCCCCTCGAACCAGGGGCAGCAGCCCTACATTCTGCCGACCGCGGTCTGCACGATCTCGGGCGGCATCATCAATGCCATTACCGTGACGAACCAGGGTGCGGGACTATTAAGCCTGCCGGGCATCACGATTGTTCCGCAGCCGGGCGATACCACGGGCGGCGGTGCGGTGATTGGGTGGCTGACGGCGAATACCGGCACGGCGGGCTTGGGCGCTGGCACGGGTTCAGGTTCGCTGCTCGCGATGTGGCCCGCCTACTACGGCACGGCGGTGAGCGCGGTTCCGACCTTCACCTTTGGCGGCTCCTCGAATCCGGCGCCCACGGTGACCGCGATCATGAACTGGTCGATCACGTCCATCACCAACACGACCCCCGGTGTGGGCTACACCGCGGCCTATGCGGTGCTGCAAGGCGGGATCGTGGCGGGCAACGCGGCCAACACGAACCCGCTCTACGACAAGGCGCTGTCCATCCCGATCTATCCGCCCTTGAGCGTGGCGGCGACCACCGGCGTCACGACCCTACCGGGTCCGTTCGGCGGGGTGAACTTTCAGGCGGCCCCGACGATTGCGCTGGGGACCCAGCTCGCGGCCGGGACCGTCACGACGGTTGCCGTGCAGACGCCGGTGATGGGCGGCCAGAATGACGTCGTCAAGCTCATCTCGTTCTAATCGACTGCGACTCTTCCGATACGTGCTGCGCCCGTGGCACGTATCGGTGTTCCTTCCCTCATCCAGGAGTTTGACCGACCATGGATAGCGTGTACGTGACCAACAAGAACGATTTCACCCATGCCGATCGCTGCGATGGCATCGACTACGTATTCCCGCCCGGTGAGCGAGTCTTGACGCCCTCCGCCGCGGCGACCCACATGCTGGGGTACAACCTCCTGGACAAGACCGATACCCTGGTTCGCTTGGGCTGGGCGATGAAGTACGACCCGAAGGTCAAAAACTACGTCGAAGACACCGAGGGCGTGCAACGCCTCGCGCGCTTCGTGTTCGAGGAGGCGGTGATGACACCGAAATCCGCACTCGCGGCCGGCGTCAAAGAGTCCGCCCTTGTGTGACGACACTCGGACCCTCGACCACCCCCGGTACCTATGAATTTCAGGTGCTGGATCTGCTGCATGACCCGAATGCCAATCGCTGGTCATTGCCGCAAATCGACGGCTACATCAACGAAGCGCGTCGACAACTGGTCATGGATACCGGATGCCTCCGGTCGTTGCAGCAATCGTATGTGTCTGGCGGGGTGGAGCAATACCAATTTGGCAGTGTGACGGGCGGAGTGATCCTCACCCGAGGCTCAGGGTACACCTCGCCAGCGGTGAGTTTTTCGGGCGGCGGGGGCAGTGGAGTAGCCGCTACGTTGTCGCAGAGTGGCGGTGCGGTCAACACGGTTTCCTTTTCGAACTTCGGTAGCGGCTACTCGAGTGCCCCTGTTCCCTTGGTGACCGACGGCGGGCCGGGGGTCGGCGCGACCCTCTCCGTCGGCATCATCAACCAGAACACCTACGATATTTTGGGCGTTCATGTTCTCTGGGGAACGCAGCGTTATTCGCTCCAATGGCAGCCATTTAGCCTCTTTTCGGCGATGTTCCGACCCTATACGGCCGCCGCGTACCAGCGCCAACCGGTTTGCTGGGCGGTCTATGGGGAGCAGAGCATTTTCGTAGGACCCACCCCGGACCAGAGCTACGCGGTGGAATTTGACTCGATCATTCTCCCGACTCCGTTTGCATCGGGAGATACCACCACGCAGGATGCCATCCCGCCGCGCAATCAGGACCCGATCAAGTTCTACGCGGCGTATCTCGCCAAGAATAACGCTCAGAGCTACGGCGAGGCGGAGGGCTTTCGCGGGCAATACCGCACGCGCCTGCTCGAGGTTTCCTCCTCCTACACGCGCCGCATCGGCGATATCTACCAGAACTGATGGCCGCCCGCTCGCACAACTCGGGCGGTCAGAACCCGGAATTTATCCTGCGGGAATTCCAGGGGATGAACCTCATCGATGCGCGCGAAGCGATCAACGATGATGAGTTTTACTGGTGTGAGAATGTCATTCCGGTGGGCTCGGGCGCTGCCTACCCGGTGGGCGGGCCCACGGCGGCGCTCGCGACGATCGCTGAGACTGGCGCGCCCAGTTACACCATGACCTTCAATGCATTCGGCACCGACTACGGCTTTGCGGTGTGGAGCAATTCGGGTCACGGATGGATCGTGAATCTCACGAGTTTTGCGACCACTCAGATCATCACGGGACTCACTTCGGGCCAGACCAGTGCGACGCAGTACAGCAATCAGGGACTCCTGATTATCGACCCCACCGGGTACTGGGATTGGAATGTCACCACCCCGAACACCCTGACCCCGCAAAACAATGCGCTCGCGAATTCAACCTTGGTGTTCTCGAACATCATCAATGGCGGGACGCAGCTCAAAAACACGGGCGTGGTCGCGGGCGGCGGCGGCAGTGGAGCGACGGTTCAAACGACGTGGAAAGTCAATTCTGTGGCGATCAATGCCGCCGGCACGGGCTATGCGGTGGGTGACTCGCTGCTCTTGACCGATGGCAACCCGAGCACACCCGCTCAGATCATTGTCAGCAGCATCGGCGGCGGCGGGACGATTACCGGGATCTCACTGGCGACGGGTGGGGCCTATCCGGGCCCTCTCACCTCGACCTTGGTCGCGACCGGACCCACGGGGAATACCGTGAGCGGCGGATCGGGTTCCACCGCCACTTTTACGGTCAAGATCATTGCCTCCTCGATCACCGTCTTGAATCGCGGGACCGGATACACCGGATCGCCGTTCTATCAAGACCTGATCTCGACCAATGTCGCTCAGGATCAGTTCAACCTGACCTCGAGTGGCGTCATTGGCGGGACCTCGATTGCGACCTACGCCGGCCGGGTGTGGATCGCCTTCAACCGGACCGGGTATTTCACGGACATCAATTCATACAACTCCTTCGGCGGCGTGGGCGGCTCGTTCTTCATCAACGATTCGTACTTGCACAACAACATCACCGCGTTTTATGCGGCCAACAACTACCTCTACATCTTTGGCGATACTTCGATCGATGCGCTCTCGAACGTGACCGTCACGGGCGGGGTGACGTTCTTCACGCGGATCAACATCACCACCGCGGTAGGCACGTCGACGCCTACCTCGATCTTTGGCTACTACCGCGCGATCATTTTCTATCACGCCTCGGGGTTCTATCAGCTCTCGGGAGCAACGCCGGAGAAGATCTCGCAGAAAATCTCCGATCTCATCAACGTTATTACGACCAATGGGGCGTTCCCCCTGGTGTACGGCGCGACGGTCCTGGTGCACTCGGAACTGTGCGCGTGCCTGTCCTTCGTGTTCACCGACACCTTCACGGCGGGCGGGCCCACCGGAACTTCGCCCGGCGTGCGCTCCATCTTTGCGCTCTACTTCCGCGGGCGCTGGTGGGTGTCCTCGCTCATCACCACACCGGGGGTCGCACTCGCGATGCAGGGGGTGTTTTCGGTGTCAGTCTCAGGAACTCAGACGCTCTTCAGTTGGGCGGCTAACTCGCTCTATCGGGCGTTCAGTGCGAGTGCCCTCATGCCCTGGCTCATCAAAACCAAAACCTGGGACGCGGGCGCGCCGCTCTACGAGAAACAGTCGATCAATGCCGCCTTGGCCGCGACTTGGGCGGGCGGGGCGAGTTCGGGAGTGACACTCAAAGTCGACACCGAAGTGACCTCCTCGGGCGCGCTCACCGTGCCCTTGAATGGCTCGCCAGTGGGCTATCAGTTGGATGTGTTGGCGGCGAATGAGGGCGGGAATCAGTACCTAGGGCTCACCGCGAACTCCCAGGCTCCGACCAATGCCTCGAAAATTCGCTTGCTGGCGCTGCGCGGCAAGGCCGAACACAACTTCCTCGCATGAACATCGACATTTTCTCCACCATTCAATGGAACGATGCACCGGGATTGCAGAATTTCCTCCTGGTGCACCGGTTCGTGCACGAAGAGACCGCGAATGCCTTGACCGCTCGGTTTTTGGTACCGGTGACGAGCTTCGGGCTCGAGGGAGAGGAGGCCCAAATCGCCTGGACGCAACTCATGGCTTCCGGCAAGACACCCCCCGAAATGCCGCTCCCCCTGAAGGATTGGCTTAAACTGCATGCCGACATGCATACTCAGAGCTATGGGCTGCTCGGGCAGTCGTCGACCGTCGCACCGGACCTCTCGGTGGTGGATTTCTCGCAGCGCCAGCAGTTCGATGATTGGATGTTTGTCCATCAGTCGATGCACGATTTCGAATATCAGCAATTAGGGCTCATGTAAATGGCCAATCCCGACCACACGGATACTCGGATCCCGAATCAGGGCGGGAATCAGGCGGCGACCTACGATCCCAACCAGTTGCGGCAGTACGATCAGACCGTGGCGAACGCGCTCGGTATCCCCTTGAATCAGGTGGGGCCGCAGCAGATCTCCGACTATCAGGCCTCCCAGGTCGATAACTCGTTCGGCAATTTCCTCTTGAACGCCGGGGAACTGACCGGCGAGGTGATTGGCGCGGGCTTGATCGGGGGCGAGGCCCTGACCGCCGCGGGAGCGGGCGGCGCGGCGGGCGCCGGAGGTGCCGCCGTCGATGCGGGAGCCGCGGGAGCGGGCGCGGCCGGTGCGGGGGATGCCGGATTAGCCGCGGGAGCGGGCGGTGCGGCGGCAGGAGATGCGGCGGCGGGCGCCGGAGTGGCGAGCGGAACTGGCCTCACGGGCGATCTTGCCTCGGGGCTCACGGTGACGGCCGACGCGGGCGGCGGCGCGTCCGCATTGGGCGATTTGGCCTCTGGAGCGGGCGCAGGCCTCGGACTCGGGGGCCTCGCCAATGCCGCCGGTAATCAGCCGGTCTCGGATGTCGCACCCCAAGGGATCACCGATACCTCGACCTTGACCGCGAGCAATGTGACTCCAGGCGTGACCGATACCGGCGAGACCCTCAACACCGGGACCAATTTCCTCTCAGCGAGCGACACCTCTCCGTCCCTTCAACCGATGTCGGGCGACCTGATGAGCCAATTGGGGATCGATCCCGCCTCGACTGACATGTCGTTTGATGCCTCGATGGCGGGTGATAACCCCGGCTTCAACGCCATGAACGTCGCCGATGCGTCGGGCGGGTCCAGTACCACAGGCGGTATCGAGAAATGGCTCTCGAACCCGCGCAATCTCGCGACCTTGGGATCTCTGGGGATTTCCGGCTTGCAGTCCTTCTCCAAGCCCAAGCTCCCGGCGACCTCCCAGACGGCCGCAGCGAACGCAACGGCGCTCACTAAAGGGGCGTTGCCCATCGTGCAGTCCGGAGGCACGGCCGGGCCGCAATGGGCCAGCCAGAAAGCCTCCATCGATGCGACCATCGATCAGCAGATCAAGCAGCAATCTCAAAGCCTGATGCAGGCGGCGGCGAATTCGGGCGAGGGCAATCAAAACAGCGGCATCGTGCAGCAGCAAATCGCTCAGATGACCCAGAACGCCAATGTGCAGCGCCAGCAACTCTATGCCCAAGCGCAGCAGCAGAACGTTCAGAATGCCCTGGCTGAACTCTCGGGCGGCGACTCGCTACTCGCGAACATCGGAAATATCCAACTGCAGCAGTCCGAGCGCGCGCAGCAGCAGGCCGCGCAGACCGCGCAACTGGCGCTCAAGCTCTACGGCATGACGGGCGGCGGGCCGTGAGCGTTTCGCCCGACGACCCCTTGGTCAAGGATATCGCCGCCGATCGGCAAACCGCTGCCGCGCGACAGACGGCGCTCGATACGCAGCGCCAGGCCTCGGGCATCGAGCGCGAGAAGGTCTTGGCGCCGCAAGAGGCCAAAGTCTCGCAAGCCATCGACAGTCTGAATCAGGTCAAACCCCCGCCCAAGGCCGATCTACCCACCTACAAGCCAAAACCCGAGATCGATGCGGGTGAGTACCAGAAACTCTCGATGGGGTTGATCGGCATGGCGCTGATCGGCGGCATTGCCTCGCGCGGCAACTGGCAGGCGGCGGGTGCCTCACTCAATGGGGCACTCGAAGGCTATGTGGAGGGCAATCACGAGCGTGCGGCCAAGGAATACCAGGACTATCAGACCAAGTTCAAAGAGGCTCAGGCGAAAAGCGCCGCGGAGCAGAAGGAATTTACCGATATCCTGCAAAACAAGCGCCTCACCATCAATGACATGCTCACTCAGGTGAAACTCGCTGCCGCGAAGTACGGGCGCGACGATGTGCGCATGGAAGCCGAACAGAAGTCGATTGACGGCATTTGGCGGCGGGTCGAAACCATGGATCAGACCATTACGCGCCTGAATTCGACCCATGAGAACCAGGTGGAGCGTCTCTCGGCGGCGCTCACCAAGCAGACCAAGGCCAATGCCGGCGGTTTGACTGGTGATGCCATCACGACGCTCGCCGAACAGGCCGAAGCGGGCGACACCAGCGCGCTGGTCGGGCTCTCCAAGCAGGACAAGGAGGCGGTGCGCAATCGGATGGCCGATAACGCACAGATCCGCGGCACCACGGGGGCCGATCAGGCCGCGCGCAATGCCAATTTCTTTGGTGTGAAGGCTGGCGAGCGGACTCTGGGCACGCGTCAGGCCAACATCGATTCGGCGGTCACCGAAGCGCAGAACATCCTCCCCATTTTGCGCCAAGCAAGCGATGCGGTACCGCGAGGCAAGATCACCTCCTTGAACCAGTTGATTCAAGTCGCCGAGCGTGGAACATCTGACCCGGATTTGTTGCGCTTTGCGCAAGCTGCGCGCAGTTTCGCCAATATCTACACGCGGGCGGTGGTTCCGGGTGCCTCCGGAGTGACGGACCGCGAGGAGTCGATCAAGAACCTCCCGACCTTCACCGATCAGAAATCCTTCAACGGCGTGCTCGACATCATGGAGCAGGAGATGCAAGCGGCGAAGGCCTCGCCCGCGATGGTGCGCGAAGACATGGCGCGCGATATCACGGGGCGCAAGCCAGGACAGAACGCCGAAGTCCCGCGCAGCCCGGTGAAAGCGCCCGCTGTCGGCACCATCGAGGACGGCCATCGCTTCAAGGGCGGCGATCCGTCCAAGCCCGAAAGCTGGGAGGCGGTCAGTGGCCGATAGCGGTCCGTGGACCAAATATCAATCGTCAGCGCCGGCGGGGCCGTGGAGTAAATACGCGTCCCCCTCCCCAGAAAAAACCTCGGATGCTGCACCGCAGCGTGATCCGATTGCTGAAGCCAATGCGGCGGCCAGTGCGAGCGAGCACGGTCCAGTGCAGGACATCATTGACATGGGGAAAGGCGCGCTCTCGGGTGCGGGATCGACGCTCACCGGCCTTGCGGATACCGCCACCGGTTTGGTCACGCATCCGCTCGACACCAACCGCGCAATCGGCGGGAAGATCATTGATTTATTGGGCAAGGGCGCGAGTGCTGTCGCCCATCCGATCGATACCGTGAAAGCGGGCGTGCAGTACGTCAAGGATCTGACCCCGCAGAAGGTGGGCGAGATGGCGGGTTCCACCCTGGTCGGGGGTGCGGCCGGGAAAGCGGCGGGTGTATTGGGGGATGTGGCAGGACCCGCAGTCAAAGAACTGGTCGGCGCGAAACCCGTTTCGCCGACCATCCGAGACCTCGCCGCTAAGGGTGTCGTGACGACTCCAGGGATGCGCGCAGGAAAATTCGGCCAGGGCTTAGAGGAGCGGATTGCTGGTACGCCCTTCGTCGGCGATTCGATCAAGCGCGCCCGCGGTAAGGCGACGGAGCAGTGGAATCGCGCGGAGCTGAACGAAGCGATCAAAGACGCAGGCGGCAAGGAACTACCCAAAACCCGCACGGGACGGGACGCGATCTTTCACACCGAAACCGAGATGAAGCGCGCCTACGATCGTGTCAATCGCAAGATGGTGGGAGATTTGGACGCACCGAATCCGGCGGGCGTGACCTTGCGGCAATCGCTTCAGCAGACCAAGACGCTCGCAACGCAGGGCCTCGAGCCGAGTGCCGCGAGAACCGTCAATAAGATCATCGACGATCAGGTGATCGGGAAGTTTACGGGTCCCGGTAAAGCGTCCGGCGAGACCATCAAGGAAATCGAAGAAACTCTGCGCACCGAAGCGGATCTGCATCGCCGAGGGGGATATCAGGATCGCAAAGTCGCTCAAGCGCTTGACCAAGTGCAATCGGACTTCTCCTCGATGTTGAAGCATGTCAACCCCCAGCACGCCCTAGAGAAAGAGGGCGTCGACCGCGGATATGCCAAGTTCAAGACCGCGTCGCGCGCCTCGCGGTATTCTAAGAAAAATGAGGGTACCTACACCCCCGCGCAGAAACTCCGGGCGATCGAGGCGCGGGACCGTTCGAAGGACAAGCAGCGATTTGCGAGCGGCACGGCGCACGGCCAAAAGCAAACCGAAGCCATTGAGGCGGTGATGGGTAATACCATTCCGGACTCGGGAACGGCGGGTCGACTGGCCGCCATGGAGGCGGTCACGGGCGGCGTAGGGCTCGCGGCCGGCCATCCCCTGGCGGCTTTGGGTGTTGCTGGCGCTCCTCTCGCCTATTCTCAGCCCGTGTTACGAGCGCTGCAAAACCGCGCCCTCAAGCGCGGCGGAGCCTATACCCCCATCAGCGGCACCAAAGCGGCGACCGTGGGCGCGATCTTGGGAGCGAAAGACCAATGAACTTAAATCAAGCCCTCGCATCTCCCGGCCGCGTGGATGGCGATTACAACTCAGGGAATCTTCCCTCCGCCACGCTGTACCCGGTCGGTACTACCGTTGCCACGGTCGATAAAGGGACACTCTACTCGAACGGATCGACCTGGCAGAGCACGCCGCCGACCGTGGGCTCTCCGGCGCCCGGAGGGGGCTTGTCGAGTAATTCTGCAGGTCTCGTGCTCTCTCCCGCCAACGCCTCGATCACGAATCGCCTGCCGGCGGTGACGGACAATGCGACCGCTGGATATACGACCGCATCGCTCTGGCAGTACAACGGTTCGGTCTATAACACCGCCGCCTACTGCGCAGCGGATGCGGCTTCGTGGCAACAGAGTTATCTCGCCGTCGGCGGCGGCCCTGTCGATGTGATGGGAACCACCCTCACCAAATTCGCGGGCGGCACGGTCGCGATGATGAAAGGATTTACCGGCGCCGCGATCGATGTGGCCGCGCAAATTGCCGGCGTCTGGCAGATCTCGACTGTCAATATCTTGACCAACGGCGAACTCGACAATGTCACGTTGGGCGGCATCCTCGCGCAGGCCGATGCGAATACGGTCGTGCGGGTCCTGAAACTCTACGATCAGACCGGCAATGGGTTTCATGCCACGCTCGGTAATGCCGTCGGTATTCCAGTCGTCGTCAATGCCACCGTCACCACCTCAACCACGCTCACCGTGAATTCGGTCACGTCGGGCACGGTGGTCATTGGTCAATTGGTCTTTGGCAACGGGATCACCGTCGGAACTACGATCGCGAGCGGCGCAGGCCCCTATACCCTCTCGACCGGATCGCCGACCAATCCCGGACCCGAGATCATGTACTTAGGAATCAGCACGTGTCCCTACGTCGATTGGGACCCGACCCTGGGCCGGTATGTGATTCTCGCAACGCGTACTGGCAATGCGACGACGGACCGGCGCGCGCTGCAGTTCCCGCAGTCGATGACGGTGACCAGCAACCAAAATCTTGGGGTGTTTGCGGTCGGTGTCGGCGCCGCGAGCTCGGACGGCTCGGGCCCGTGCCTGTGTACGGTCGGCGATGGCCTCCTCAGCACCAATTACTTTGCTATTTTCGGCTCGGCAGCCTCTCCCAGCAGCAAGTTCGGCATGATCTCGGCGGGGAGCGGCGGCGGTTCGAGCATGACGGTCGCGATGGTGATGCAGCCCGCGGTATTTACGATCTCGACCACCAACACCACGACCACGTGTAATGTGAATGAAAGCGTCGCGACCGCTGCGGCGTTCACCAATCTTGCCCTTGCGGGCGGCTGGATCTTCACCTATGGCGGCGCGTCCTTTGCGCCCTACGCGATGATGAAACTCGCGGGTCTCGCGATCTTCAATTCAGGTCCTACCGCGGCCCAGACCGCGACCATGCGCCGCGCGGCGTACGCCCGCTTCAATATCTACCCGCAAGTGCAGAACCAAGTCGCGCTCATCGGCGACAGTCGATTTACCAATAACCTGGTGATTCCGGGTTTCGGCACCTCGGATCTTCTGCCTCGATATCTGGGGCGTGGGTGGAACTGCCTCAACCTCGCCATCTCAGGCTCGACCACCCAAGCTCAAATCGGCGACGGCCTGGTACCGACGGTCACCGGAGTCGCCAAGGCCTTGCAGACCCTGAAAGGGCCGGGACTCAACTACGCCGTGGTCTTGATCGGCGTTAATGACTTTTATGTCAACTCCTCGACGGTCGCGGCGACGCTCGGGTATTTGCAAACCCTGTGCGCGCAGATCACCGCCGCGGGCTGGACACCGATTCTGATCTCAGAACTCGCCGCGAGCGTGACCAATGGATCGAATCCGAGCATTTTGCTCCCGATCCTCCATGCAGCGATCCAAGCCGCTGGAGCGGCGGGAATGAATGCGGCGGCGCTCGTGAATCTGTACGGATATACACCCGTCACTACGCCGGCCAATACCTCGTATTACTACGATGGGCTGCATCCGACCGTACTGGTCCACCAGATCTGCGCGGCAGCAGTTGCCGCGGCCATGGTCCAACTGGGTGTTGCGTGATGTCAGATGAGTTCCGCACGAATCGGAAAGCGGGCGGTCTGGCAGCGGTACGAGGTGCCGGAGATCGATTTGACCGTGTGAGTGGTTCCATCGACCAGGCGGATCTGATCGCCGACTTTGACGGTGGGTGCCACGCAGTTCTCGCCGCGCGCGCCAGTGACGGCATCGGCGGTCTTATCGATGACGGCGCCGGGGATCAGAAAGAAGAAAAAGCAGCCCTGCAACTGGCTGCAGAGAATGAGGGTACCGATCAATCGCAACATGGGAATCTCCTGAAGGTCAACACGGGGCTGATCTTAGGTGCAAAATGGGGCTGCTTTGGCGTATAGCGGACATAACCACCGTGCATAGGTCCCAGAAATGAGCGAAGAGTCCCCCAACAAAGCCATTGATCTTGCGATCAAGAAACTGCTGAAAGACATGGAAGGGCAGCCGATCGATGTCCAGGTGAAGGTGGTGAACAGCGCCGTCAACTGGGAAAAATGCAAGCACGCGATCCTGGATAAGGACGCGGAATTCGACCCGGATTCACTCTAGGAGATTTCGATGAAGATGAAACGAGAGATTTTCAGCCGCGGCGTGCGCATGATCCATACCTTTGAAGGTCTGATAGACCGCCAAGATCCGCTCGCGACCCAGACCTTCGAGGCGCCGTGGCCGAAGCGTGTCGACGCGCTTTCAGAGAAGGCCGCGGGTCACCCCTGCACCTCGCAGGAGTATGGCTTGCACAACTACCGGCCCGACTCCTCGCCGGTGTGCAAGCCGGGCGGTGGCTATGCGCACTCGGACGGACCACTGCCCGACTACGCCATGGATCTCGCGATGCCGCTCCCGGTCGGCACCAAGCGGCGCTTGGGACCTCCCAAAACGGACAAATAAGCCATGACCTACGTTTCACCGACTCAAACGACACTCGACCCGACGGGGCGGCTTCGCATCACGCAAGATCCTCTGACCAGCTGGTACGAGGATTTCAGTTTGACGCCGGATATCGTGAACCGGTGGCTCTCGACCTCGGGCGGCGGTGGCACGGCGCCGGCATGGACGGCGGGTCAGATGAATCTGGTCAGCGGTACCACGGCGAACGGATATTCGCTCTTTCAGACGCGCCGCACGTTCTTTCCCAAGAGCCCCTCGCAGCTGGAACTGCTCAATACCGTCAATATCGGCAATGCCGCCATTACGGCAGGATTTCCGGCGAACAATTACGCGCTCTTTGGCTTTGGCACCGTCCCCGGCACGCCCACGATTGCCGCTCCGGCGACCGATGGTTTTTTTTGGGAAGTGTCGCTGACCGGTAAAGTATCGGTCGTCACGTTTGCGGGCGGCACCCGTGTAGGGTCGTTGCCGGACATGACTGCCTTCACCAGCGGAACGATGCAGATCGGCCAGGATTTTTCGCCCCATAAATACTGGTTGAGGTTTCGCGGTGATTATGGATTCGCCGGGCTCGATGGGATCTATCCCGATGCGAATGTGGTCTCTCAGTTCACCTCGGGCGCTGCGGGCCCTGTCAACAACAACCTGCCCATCACGTTTCTACTGATCTCCAATGGCGGCGTGTCCTCGGGCCTGCAGATCAATGCGAGCATTTTGGGGGACGTGGGTCGCAATCAACTCCTCGTGAATAACGCGGTAGGGACCTATCCCAACGCGCCGACCAACATTGCTTATGCGGCAACGACTGATACCGCCTTCGCCGCCGTGAATGCGAATCGCGTGATGTTGATCGTGAGCAACGATACGACAGCAAAATTGTATTTGCTAGTTGACCCGTCCGGCGCGGGTGTCTCGAGTGCCACCAATTACACCTATGTCGTTCCGGCTGGAGCTACGTTCGAATTCCCGAATCCTGTTTCTACGGCCAGAGTGAGAGGATTTTGGGCCGCAGGTGGGGCCGGATCGGCCGCCGTATCAGATGTGTCAATGAGCGCGACGGGACTTTGATATGCCCATCTTCAACCCTGGCTCTCCGGTTGCCGCCTCGAGTATTCAACAACTGCTCTTCAAGGGCAGTTCACTCAACTTTCAGCTGACCACCGATCAGGTGCTGACCAAGGTGTACGCAGGCTCGGCGTATATCGTGACTGGGATCTATGCGCGGCAGCGCAGCGGTGCAGCGTCCGTGGTTTGTGCTGGCGGTGTTTATGACACGGCGGCCAAGGGCGGCAATGCGGTGGTTGCGGCGGCTCAGTCGTGGGTGACGCTAGCCTCCGGAATCATCGTGAATGCGGCCCTCGCCGCGCTCGCGGGGACCACTCTCTTGACCAACACGCTGATCCTGTCGCTCACCACGGGCTCGACCGCGGCCTGCACGGCGGATCTCTACGTGATTGGCCTCGATGTGTCGTGATGCCGACGGCTCCGCTTAATACGAATCCCGCGTGGAGTGCGGACGGCTTCAATCAGTGGAGTGCGGACGGGTTTTACGGATGGACCGCGGACGGTTACGAGCCGACCACCCTGGCGGCCGCGATTACGGCGGCATCCGCGCTCGGCGTCAACATCGGCCCCATCACGACCGCCTATGATCCGGGGGTACCGGTGGGCTTCGTCATCACCGGATGGTCGCCGCTGGTCAATAGCGCTCCAGTCGGCTCCTACGTGCCGGTTATCATCAGTGAAGGGCCGATGCCGGGGCCCACCACTCTGACCGTCCCGAATGTGGTCGGGAAGTTCTACTACGATGCGCAGCTGGCGCTGCTTCAGGCGGGATTTCTGATCGATGTGCCGACCTTCGTGTTGTCCTCGACCGTCAATCCGCAGTACGCGATCTCTCAATCGGTCGCGGCGGGAACCACGTTCACTCAGCAGACCTTGATTACGATCACGGTGTCCGGATTCTCGGTCACCAATCAGCCGGGTATCGTGGTGCCGGTGCCATAATGCAACAAGTCGTCAATGTCGGGTCGGTCGCGTTCGATGGGACGGGGGACAAAGGCCAGGTCCCGTTCAACAAGGCCAACAGCAATTTCACCGACCTGTACTCGCATTCGGTGTTTTCTGGTGTAGATACCGGTGCAGCAAACGCCTATGTGGTAGCGACCTTCACGCCCACCCCTGCCGCCGCGATTGCCTTGAGCGTGGGGATGATCGTCATTTTCACGCCGGTCAATGCCAACAACGCCGCGTCGACTTTGAACTTTGCCGGAACGGGCGCTATTGCGATCGTTGATCCGCTCGGCGCGGCTTTAGATGGCGCGGAACTATTAACCACGGGCCCTGTGGGGGTGCGATATACCGGGTCGGCCTGGCAAACCATTTTCACGAACTCTGCCGCCCTGATCGAGACGCTACTCACGGCGGCCACGATCGGCAGTGCTCTCTACCCCCAGACGGCGGCGGAACTCGCGGCTGGCGTCACGCCGACTATTTATTACTTCCCTGAACTTGATCTAAGACGCTATGGCGGCGATCCCACGGGATCAGTAGGTACGATTGCAGCGACCACCACCGCGATCAATAACGCTTTTTTGGTCTCGGTCGCAGCCCAGCGTCCAGTGATCGTTCCCCCGGGCCGATTTATTCACGGGCGCTTAGCCACCATCACGGGCGCGGTTAGTCTGTTCGGGACCGATCCTACCCGCTGTATTCTCTCGCTCTCTCAGTCCTCGTGGCCTTACGCCGGCCCGACCACTACGCCCGTCTTCTCAAGCGCCTTTGATTTCATCGCGACTGGGGTGGGCTTTGACCAAGCATGGTCCCAGGCGTTTGCTGGAACGCCTGGGACCTATAACGACGGCGCATCACCCTCCACTTGGGGTGGCTATTTCCTGGGAGTGTTGACAGGCACCGGAACTATGCGTTTCTTCGGCTGCGCATTCTTCAACATCTACCGTGGATTTCAGATCACCAACGCTCAGCGGGTGATTTTTGAACACAACCAGGGGCAGACCTTTACCAGCATTGGCGAATCCATCATCACTTGCGAGGGTGTGGGCTCGGTCTCAATTAAGGCTAATCAACTGGAATGCACCAAATGGACCGTGGCGTCTGGGGCACTCTACGGGCTCACTGCAACCTTCTGCTACAACTGCAGCGACATCAACATCAGCTCGAATCAGTTCATCGGCTATCAACTGCACGGCCTGTGTAGCACGGTCGGCCGTAATGCGACCGCGATGATCATCGGCAATGTCATCGATACCCCGGTCGCGGACACTGGTTTCTTCAATTTCTACTCGCTCGCTATTTGCAATAACGTCATCACCCAGTCGGGCGACATGGGGATCAGCACCGACAACAGCCAATACCTCACTGTGATAGGAAACCAGATCCGCGGGACCCACGTGGGTGGTATCTCGATCGGGGGCGCGGTCAATGCGACGGTAGTTGGAAATTCCATCGTCGACTACGCGCAGGATTACCCCATCATCAACACCATTGCTGCGCGCTATGCCTCAACAGGCGGCGTGTGGCTGGCTGGTATCTCAATCGGCTTCCAAAGCGGCAATGCAGGTGGTGCGGAAATTATCTTCAGCGGCAACACCGTCGGCATGGTGAATCTGCCGCCCGTCAGCGATACCAGTGGCCCGGTGCGTGCGAATGTCCTTGGCATCATATTCCAGGAAACGCCTACCTTTGGTTCGGCGATCTCAGGTTCTGTCACCGGTAACTATGTCCACAAGGACTATACGAATTTGCCGCAAATGTTCGTGCGCGTGCCGTCTCACCGGTTCAATTATTCAGCGCTCACGGGGACTCCTATATCAGGGGAACTGTTCACCAACGGGGCGAACAGTTTCGTTTTCCTCACCACTACGAGCGGCACACTGGTGATGATGAAGAAACTCATCGGAACTATCCCGGCGACCACGGTATTCACGGGCGCACTCTCGGGCGCCACCATCACCTCGTCAGGAACTCCAGGCATCGCCTGGCATAACGTCGTTGATACCGGAAATTTCGATTGGACGACAGTGTACAATCCGTACTAATGAGAACGATTTCTCCACCATCCCTCAACGCGCTCGCAGGCTATGAGTGACGATCCTAAAAACTTGCTCGATTCTTTGAGCCATAGCGGTTGGGTGATCGCGCTCCTAACCGGTACTTGGGGCGTGGTGCTGCGCTTCGTGATCGGCCGCTATGCCGAAGCGGCGGATCGACTAGAGAATCGATTGCGCAGTATCGAAACCCGAATCACGGTCATCGAGAGTCGCTCGCACAATCACCGGAGGGATGACAAATGAGCGCCATTGATCTGGTGAAGCAGTTCGAAGGATGCAGACTCGGCGCATACCCAGATGTGCGCGGTATATGGACCATCGGTTACGGACACACGTTCATGGTCAAACCGGGCGACACTTGCACACAGGAACAGGCCGATGCATGGCTTGAGGAAGACTTGGACGAAGCACATCACGAACTGATACAGACTAGTCCAGGTCCGTTTGCACCGGGAGCTGAAGACGCGCTCACCTCGTTTGTCTTCAACCTAGGGATCGGTAACTACCACAATAGCACCTTGCACAAGTATGTCGATGCCGGAAATTGGGCGGCGGTCAAGACTGAGTTATTGAAATGGGATCATTCGCAGGGCCAAGTGATCGCGGGACTCTTGCGCCGTAGGGAAGCAGAATCCGCCCTGATATTGGTTTAAGGGGAACACACATGATTCACACACTCATCGGTCTTTTCATCATTCTGTGCGTTTTCGCGCTACTCTACTGGGGGATGACGCAACTGCCACTGCCGCCCGTCATCCGCACGGTGATTATCGTCATCATGGGACTGATCGCGCTGCTATTCATCTGGAACATGTTCGCCGGTGGAAGTTTGGGGCTTTCTTTTCGATGACCATCACTGAAACTACGCAGATCCTCACCTCGTTTGCCTCCATGGTCACGGCGGGTGCTGCCTTATGGGCATCGCTGCGCAATGCCAGAAAGATCGACGTACAGGCCGGCGATATCAAGAAAATAGAAATTGCCACCAATAGCATGAAAGACGCGTTGGTGAAGGCGACCGGAGAAGCGGCGCACGCGGCAGGATTGGCGGAAGGCAAAGCCTTCGAACAAAAGGTAAGTTCATGAACTGGATTCAACGACTGTACGCGAATCACATCCAAAAGATCATGGGATATCTGATCGCGGGAGTGGGAGTGCTCGAGTACATCGATAGTTCCACGATCAATCTGGTTGCGACCGCTCTGGGTCCGACGTACGGCCCGATCGTGGCCCGCGGTATCCAGATCAGCGCGGGCCTGATGGTCGCGTATCGGGCGAGCACGGTCAAAAAGCCGCCACCTCCTTGATATTCATCTATCTTAAATGGGGTGGTATTGCGGCGGCGGCCTTGGCCCTCGTCCTTGGGGGCTATCACTTCGGGAGTCTGTCCTCGAAATCGAAACTGGAGGCAGTCCTAGCCGCGCAGGCCGAGAATACCGCGAAGGCGGTATTGGCGGAGCGAGCAGCCCAGGAAACCGAGCAGAAGCGATTACAGGAGGTTCTAGCAAAATATGAACAGACTCCCCTTGACCCTATTGTGGCTCCTCTCGCTCGGCGCGTGTTCCTCTACGCCCGTGCTTCAGAGTGTCCCGTGCCCCCCAACGGAACCCATTCCGCAGCAGTTATCGACCCCGGCCCGCAGCCCCGCGAAGATTCAGCAATTGAACGCGCTACTTCAGAAGTATTCGAAGCCTGCGCCCGCGATGCCGCCCAATTGAACGCCCTCATCGATGCATGGCCTAAATGATGCTTAGCAACAAGAACTATGTTGCAAAAGTATTGCTGGCTGCTGATGTGTTCGTTAGCGCACTGTGTTTCAGAGATCCGAGTGTTACCATAAGCGCGGAAGTGGGGCTCGCGATGAAACGACCGAAGCCGCCTCGCTGGGCGATAGTGCTGAACTTCCTCCTCGATCGAATCGAGAAGGATCATTGTGCTAACGCCATCAAGCACGACATTCTGCGGGCGCAGATTGCCATCGAATATCTCGAACACTGAAAGGACTTTCCCATGATTATCCTCATTCAAGCCTTGTTCGCCGGCTCCCCCATTCCGGCCGGCGTGACCAAAGCGTCAACGTCGGTCGTGGTGACTGATAGCGCGACCCCCCCGCTGGTTCAAACGTTTTCGTTGAACGGCACGGAAACGCCCCCTTATTCGGTATCGGCGACGGTTGCTCCGGGCGTGGGCTCAGTGGTCCTCACGGATATCGATTCGACCGGTGCGATTATCGGCACGCCGGTGACCGTCAAGTATCCGGCTGAAGTCCTGGGTGTCTCTGGCGCCACGGTAGTTATAACCACGCCGTGAGAATCGACGATCAAGAAGTCCGCGACCAGGGATGGACCGAAGAGCGCAAAGCGGCCTGGCGGATTGAGCGGCTGCTCGAGGAGCAAATAGATCTCCTTGAGCAGATTGTGGTGCTCTTGACGCCTCCGACCTTGGGCGTCTCAGGAGCCACGATTACCGTGTCTTGAAGGTCCTGCTAGCCGGTCTTTTGCTCAGCGGTGTAGTTCAGGCACAGACCTACACGCCGGGGCCGGTCCCGCTGTGTTTACCGACTCCCCAGAATCTCAAGACTCTGCAGTGGATGGACGAGCCGCCCGTGGTGTTTCAGTGGTGTCCCACCCCCACCGGAGTCACCTGGTGGGCGGGGATGATGGACTTGACTTTCGTCCACTTCGCCTATGACATGCCCTGGTTCACTCAGAACCTTGCGAACTGGCAGGGCTTTTGGCACCACTACGCGGGCGATCCGGTACTCGTGGACCGTCTCATGGGCCCTTACGTACTCGCAAATCTCTGGCTGCCTCAGATCATCAATGGCACACTCGTCAATCCCCCCTCCACTGGATGGCCCCCATGACCACTGTAACCGGTTCCGTCTCCTTTACCCTGCCCGCGGATAACGATCCGGCGCCTCCCACGGCAGCCCAAATCGTCGCCTCCTTGAGCGCGGATACCGCCTCACTCAAAGCGCTGGCCGCAGCCCTCGGCGTCTCGGGTGTCGGTCCTCCGCCCCCTCCACCGCCGGCCTGCGCCATGACCTCAACCTCTTGGATCGATCAATCCACGGGCTCCGGCATCTACGACTACAAGCAATATGGTAACTACGTGGTTCAGGCGGATAACTGGGGCAATCTGCCGGGCCAGGTCACGTGGGCCAATTCCGAGAAGTGCTGGGGTATGACCAATACCAAGACGGTCAATACCGAGACCATCCAGAGCTATGCGCACATCACCCGCGGCTGGATGGAGTCGGGCGCGCTCGCCGCACTCTCCACCAAGAATACCGATGGCACCAGCACGAACGACTGGACCACCAAGTGCGGCATGGGGATTGAGGTGAATGCACTCACCAAAGCTAAGGTGGGTTGGACGTTCGCCGCGCCGCCCGCCAATGGGACCGTAGATGGCAAAGGCAATCGGTATGACTCGCTGATCGATATTTACTATCACACCTCGGCGACCCCGCAGGGCAGCGAATTCCCGCCGATGATCGATGTGCAGCTAATCCAGAGCCTCGCCGATCAGGTGATCGGGTCGACGACCTTCTATGCCTACACGTGCGCCGGCGCGCATGCGACCGAAGTCACGATCGGCGGCAATACCTACACGGTGTTCATCGATCAGTCGGGCGGGGCGAGCTTTCATCAGGCGGGCGGACACACCATTGCACTCTTCCTGCAACCCACAGCGTTCAACTCCAATAACGCTAATCCGTCCTGGGGAGCCAATAGCGCGGTGCACGACGTCGCGGCGATCACCAAGTACTTCATGCAGGCCAATCCCGTGGACAATGCCGGCAAGCCGCTCCTCTTCGCCGATGGCACAACCGTGACGGCGCCGCTTATCCCACCGTCGGTTTTTCTGACCGCGATCAATGCGGGATGGGAACTCGACTTAGGACCGTCCTTTACGACGACCGATTTCTGGGTGGCGATGCAGGGCGAGCCGGATGGCGTGTGAGCCCTGAGAGGCGGCAATGGTGGCTGCAAGTGCTCTCCATCGCCGCCTTTCTCATCCTGCTCGTCTGCTGGTGCGCCGAGTGCGTGAATCAGCCGCGCTTGCCTTGATCGGCTGCGGCATCAGACCCTAATAAATAGGTCGTGCTTAACCATTCACTTCTCCGCTGGTAGTAGCGCCCACGCATCGCTTGAGCCTATTAATCAAATGCTGCACGTCCTGCGGCTCCCAGACTGCGTATAGCCGATCATCGGGATCAAAGCGCCCATCGCGGCTTTGACAGTCGAAGTCCATTGGAACGGATTCTCCAGTCTCGGCAGACCGGAAGAGCATGGCGGACCATTCGCCACAATCCTGCGCATCGAATGAACTGACAATATCTTGATAGAACCAGTCATTCCCGGTGGACAGAGTATCGCCCTTGATTAGCAGTTCGCCGAACGCGCATGGTTCGTACTCGCAATACACCGTCTCTGGCGGCAACTTCATAAATTCGATGCGCTTGACGATTTTCATTTGACACCCTCTCCATCGACAGGAAATGCGCGATCTAACGCGCACTCCAATTGGTCCTCGAGGTCCATCGGGCCGTCCTCCTCGTAGTCGTCCCACTCGTCCTGATCTTCGGAATCGTCGCCGAAATCGAACCCGTCTTTCACGTCGTCATCCCACGGTGCGCAGCCGAACGGGTAGAACGTTTCGCACAGCACACACTTCGTGCCGTAATACTCATCGACCCATTTGTGCTGGCAAACTTCGGTCATGACTTCGAGTCTGTGTCGTCAGCGCTGCCAGATGCATGTGTACCAGAATAACGTCCTAACATAGGTGCCTCCCGTCGCCTCGCACATCCGAGATTTGTCCCAAAGAAAAAAGAAAAAGCATCCGACGATCAGCAGGATTATCGTGAATGCGATCCATCCACCATTCTGGCTAGGCTCTCTCACTTCGCCTCTGTTTCAGATTGTTTACGCATACCAAATCCTCACTCGCCTGGTAACAGGGCATCTCGCCGGGGTTGTAGCAATCGAAAATTCCGTTGATGCGACCGCGCCCCTCCCCGCAGAACTGGACATTCTCCGGCGCTCCCTCGTAGGGGACGAACTTGCGACGCCAGAATTTCACCGGGATCTCGAAATCGGTGAGCGTCTTCAGTTCGCATGTCTTGGCGTACTTGTCGCTGTGGTCAAGATGCTTGCACGGTTTCATTTGACACCTGCCCGGTCACTAGCGAAGCCGATCATGCGAAATGCGTCCTGATCTCCCGCATCTGCGGGTGAAGCCATTGCGCATACGTGAGACGTCCGTGAACTAACAGCGCTGGATCTACCTTCTGGCAGAAATCCTCATATTGGTTGTACAGCGCCTCGTGGTAAATCTTGATCCGCAGACGCCGACTATGCTTGCCGTGGACCTTCACTCGACCATTCTTACTTGTCATTTGCATTTCCTTTGATTTTCGAAGCGGAGTAGGCGTCGAACGGGGTATCGCTCGCTTGCCTCACGGAATCCTCACGGGTATCCGCGCCTACATAGTCGGCAGCGTTGTACTTGTACTCCATCATGTATTGCGGGTATTCGCCTTTAATCTGCGCGAGCACATCTTCGAGCATGTGGTCGTAACGGCTGATCCCGCTCCCGTCAATTGAGTCAGCAATACCGACCCAGTTGCGCACACGTTTGGCCGTGTTCACGCGCCCGACGTGCACCCACTTGCCGAGCATCTTCGCCGTCTTGGCAGCCCGGATCGCAATGGGGCATATCTTGAAGGCGTCACTTCCTCCGATGAACACGGCCGCCAGGTCGTCCCAGGGAATGGTCGCGTGTTCAATGCCGTCCTGAAGCACCAGGGCGCGCGGTATGCCGTTCGTGAACGACCTGAAGTAGGTGAATAGCTCAACGGTGCGCTGCGCGTCTCCGACGATATCCGGCAGGCATGCGAACACTGGAGCGTCTTCCTCGGCCTGCTCAAGTAGCCGGTTCCATGCTGGACGGTCGAAGCTCTTGAAGCAGCCGTTGTCCAAGCCGTAGGGAATGCCAGGCGCCCGCGCGTAGTTCGTCAGCGGTGTGCGCAGCTGCCAGAAATCCTCGCCGTACCGCTCTCGGTACTCCATGATTTTGGCGGGCGAGCAATCAAGCATGATTTTCATATAACCGTCCGCACTTCACACAAGGCTCGCCGCCGTCTCCAGTGAACGGGTGCTTTCCTGCCGTTTCCGCAGCAGTTCTCTCAAGCCGACCCTGCACGGCGCCGCAAAGATCGCAACTGCAGTTGGGGCAATACCAGTTCTCCGGAGGCGATTGCGCTGGCGTTTCAGATGCACTTGCAGGTATCAGCGCGTACGCTTCCTCGCAGATCCCTGTCAATGCGTAGTCGCGCAACTCATCGCTGTCATAGTCTGTGCCATTCCAAACCAGGAACTTGGTCAGCGCCGCCTCGAGCTGCGCGATGCGTTCTCCAAACTGTTTTGCTGCCTTATCGACGCTGTATAGTTCGTCCTTCACGCCTTGCAGTTCGGTGGCGAGGGCGTCGTAGTCAGAGGCGAGAACGAATGTAGCTTTTTCCCTGTCGCGTGGATAAAGAAGATCTCCGTGCTCATCGAACTCTTTGACGCTCATTTGGATACCTCGTTTTGCGTAGGAGAGCGTGTGCTCCAACGCACGCAGAATCCCTCGAACCATCCCATGCCGGGGTAGGTCTTTTTGAACCAGCGCAGCATGTCCTGCGAGTCTTCAAAGCCGTCCAGTCTGGCAAACGCGTTGCCTTCCCCGATGTTGAGGCGGACCCCATTGCTGATGATCCGGCGCGTCGCCATCTCCACCATGTCGATATTCAGCGGGAAGCAGTCCACTACCGACGCCTCACGAAGAAGTCTTGCCTTGCGCGTCCGTAGGCCCGTATAGAGTTTCACGATATCGCCCTGGTGCGGCTGTCGGCCGTCTTTGCGGCGATGGCGGATAGTCTGCAGCTTCGTCCCGCTCTCGACGGCCGTAACGAACTGAGCCTTGAAATTGAATAGAAATGTGCTCATCCGACACCTAACTTTTGCGCAGTGAAGTCTCTGATGGCATGGAAAATCGCATCGGTTAGCGGACCTTCGGTATAGCCGCCCAACGCGATCTCTTTATCCGGCGATACTCGGTGCTTGAACTCAATGCGAGTTGCTGTCATACCGGAACCGCTGGAACCGTTCTCGAATATCCGGCGTGCGATGAATTTGGCTAACTCGTTCACTTCGGTTCCTTTGCAGACTGTGTCAGGTCAACCAACCGATCATGGCTGTTGAGTGCCAGTACGATATCGACTCGCAATTTGTGCTTTTGCTCATCGCTGAACTCGAACCAAGCGGGGCTATGGAGCACCAATATCGGAATGCCGTCACGCTCGAGGACATATCCCGCCCCCATCGTGTACGAGCCGCGCGTCATCAATTTACCTATGCTCATATGATTTTCCCTTACCTAAGCCTTGCGCCTAGAAGCCTCTAGGCTTCTCCACACTTCCACGACCAATTCCGCGCGCTGGCGCTTGGCCCTCAGTGCCTCGAATTCCACCGTAGCGCGGATCAGTTCGTCATCGGCCGCAGTGACTTCCGTATGGATCTCCGCCGCCGCCTTACGCGCCTCCACCGAGCCCTCGCCGGTCACAAACACGCGTGCTCGAGCACGCTTCGACAGGATCTCACCGCGCAGCATATCGGCCTTGGCAAGCGCGTAGGAGTCATCCGTTTCGGCGAGAAATGAAAGTGCGTTACCCATACGCTCCTCGTCAATGACCTGGCCAGTCATCAGAACTTACGCCCTGCGTTGGTGACCGCACGATCGGCTTTCTCCGCCGCCCGTGCTTTCGAGATGAGTGCTTTCCACACGTTGCGTTTGCTGGCGGACAACTGCTCGCCGACCGCAACATATAAATCTTCATCCACGTTGAGCACCCGATCGTGATAATCCAAGGCAGCCAACGATTTCTTAAATTCCTCATGATCTCCGTCGGCGGCGGGTTTATCGATGATAGACAGCATTTCCATGGCCACTTGCCGCGCTCGATCGGTTGGCACATTCTTCCCAAGATCGCCTTTGGCATCGCTGCGCGGCGCGGGCTCCGGGCTTTCCGAATCCGCATCGGGATTGCCTTCGGTCGGGATGCAGAACACCTGCATGCAGGCATATTTGAACGCTGCGGACATCGCTTTATTGGTTGCCTTGTCTCCCGAATCCATGGCTTCTCCGGACACGGCGACGGTGTGCTTGCTGCCATCTTCAGCACAGACGAGATCGTACTCGACATCAAGCACGACATAGAAGAGAACACCCCCGCTCTTGCTCGCCCGTTCGGTGACCTCGCGTTTGGTGACCCGCGGAAGCACACATAGGCCAGCGGCCGAGAGAAATCCCGACAACGCGTTATAGACATCGTCAATGCCGCGGAACTGATAGCCCTGCTGGGTGTTCTTGCGGTCTTTGCTGATACCGGTACGGCCGATATCGCCCATCACCTTACTGATGGCCGCATAGACTTTAGGCGCCGGATTAACGGGTGCGTTCATCAATGATCTCCCTGACCTTTCGGCTCTCGAACCATTGAGGATACTGTTCTCGGGTTTCCTCTTGGAATTGTCGGGCCAACTGTTCATGATGTGCCCAAGCCTCCTCCAAGGCATCTTGCTCGGCCTCATCCATTGGATTTCCCCCTCATCGTCGCCATTCCCCGATCGTACGCAGCCATCAGGGCATCGCCCATCGTGGAACCTCCGACAATGCGTCCTTCCGCCAAACCCAGGTCGTAGGCCATATTGAGGGCTTTGACGCAATCGACTGGAGTCGTGCGCGGATCGCTCACGAAGTCGCGCAACTCGCGCATCAAGCCCTCCGAAGTCAAGGGGCGTTTCAAGGGGTCATTCATCATCGTTCTCCAGGGTGAACAGTGGGGTGACGTTATGGGCGCGCAAGTTCTGATTCGAGATCCGAAGCGCTGCCTTACGCTTGCGCTCCGCGTAAAACCCCAGACACCAGTAGAGACTCATGAATCAATCCTCACGATGCGTTGATAGGGGGAGCCGAAGAGCGTGCCCGAAATCGAGAATTCCTGGTGACCTAAGCGCGTGACCGAAAGCCCGATATTTCGCATGGCCCGTAGGATATGCGCGAGTTCGATGCGCGCCTCGCTCAAGCCATAGATGCGCTGACGGATGATCGAACCGCTCGGGAAGAGGTGGACAATGGTCATAGCCGCCCCGCATCGCGCAGTTCCTGATAGTACTCCTCGTCGATCGGCATGACGGTGTACTTGGACACGTGCTTCAAGTACTCGTGTTCGCGCGTGGCCTGAGCCATGCAGGCAGGGCAGAAGCGTCCCTCATCGCCACAGATCGCTCCATGCTCGTTATCCTCGAGCGGCAGCAGGCAACCGCTCATGAGGCCACCAGCACAAGGTAAATGACCGCAGCACCCAAGAGCACGGCGTAGGCGATCGATTCGACATCGATGCGCGGGATGTGGACTTGAGCGATGTTGAGGTGTCGCATGAGATCTCCGTTTCAGTGGGGCTAGATTAATCCGCTGAATTGCGTATGTCAACACCTAATCCGCTTTACCGCGTATCTATTTCGTGATAGGGTTCTCGAACATGAGCACACCTATTGATGAACTGCAGCGATTGCTGCAAAGCGATACGCAATCCAACGTAGCGGAACAGCTTGGGATCAGCGCTCAGTATCTCTCGGACGTATTGCATAAACGCAGGGCGCCCGGCAAGAAGATTCTCGCGGCGCTTGGGCTCAAGCGATCCGTGGTCTACGAAAAGGTCAATGGCAAGCGCAAATGAGCGACCCACGGACGGAAGCGGGGTATCACCCGAAGAGCCATTTGGGGCCACGGGCGAAGGCCGATCGGCATTCCTGGCGCTTGGTGTACCGCGAGTTTAGGATTGAGAAGCACATCTGCCGGCGATGTGCGCTCACGCGGATCAAAGAGGGATCAGGCAATCGCTTTCCGGTTCACAAGTACAAGAGCGCGGCGGGGATCGAGAGTCGCGGCAAAGCGCCGCCCTGCTCCCCATGATTTGGCGCAAACCGGTCGATGGAATCCACGAGAGTGGCTATTTTCGCATCTACCGCATGATCAAATATTACGAAGTCTGGTTTTCGCATCAGCGATCCTTTGCCTTGCTCGGCAAGACCGAGACCTTACGAGGAGCGAAGGCGATCGCGATGGAATGGGCGCGGGAGCATGCGCTGTGAGGATGAGCACGGAAGAGTACCGCAAGCTTGCGCAGAAGCCGCGCAAGTACCGCAACATCCCGACGATCCTTGATGGACAGCGGTTTGACTCCAAGCTCGAGGCCAAGCGCTATACGCAGCTGCGGGCGCTCGAGGGCTCGGGGGCTGTGTCCTGGTTCATTCGCCAAGCGCCCTTTCGATTACCGGGCGGTGTCATCTACCGGGCGGATTTCCTGGTGGTGTGGCAATACCAGCGGGTGACTGTGGAGGACTGCAAGGGGGTTATGACGCCGGTCTCAGCGCTGAAGATCAAGCAAGTGGAGGAGATTTACCACTTGAAGGTGGAGTTGATCCGCGCTTGAGTTTGCGGCGCTTTCTCTTTTTGATCTTCGGGAGTTTCGGATTTTTGCCCTTCAAGAGCGCCCGATGCGCCTTGATCTGGCGCACCCAGTGCTCGATGAGCGGCAATTTGGCGTAGACCCTCTCCAGGTACGCCGGGAGTTCCTCGGGGCTCTCCACGCGGCTTCTCGCCTCGATAATCGTGGGTTCGTGCTCATCGACGGGTTGCAGTTCGCCGAAGACTTCCTCGTGAATGTCCCGTTCAAGCGCGGGGCACCGATACGCACACGGGCAGGTGCGGCAGTAGGGTCCGGGGGTCAACTGCGAGAGGGCGGCCACATTATTGCGTAATTCGAGCGCGAGGGCGGCCTGAGTACGGACGGTTTCCCACAGTTGCGAGAGTTCTTCCACCGTTCCCACGTTGGTATCCGTGAATTCGGTCAACAACTCGTACTTGTGCAGTGCGGCGAGTGCAACAATCCGATCCTCGGGCGTGACCTTGAGCGTCGATGCCTCGATATACACTTGCGCCCAGAAGAGGGCACCCTTCTCGCCGGTGATGGGACTTAAATCCAAACGTTCGGCGGCGACATCAGGAACGACATCGGGCGTTTGCGGCTCGTTCTCAATGAGCGCGGAGGAACCCGCACACGCACTCCAGCGGGGGTAGTCCAGGGGTTCGAGGAAGAGCCTCACAGCTCGTTCGCCTGAGAGACCAAAGCGCCGTACTGGCCGGGGGACAAATCCTTCAGGTACTTGACGTGAAAGCGCGTGAGCAGGTCTTTGGCCACCACCTGGCCCTTGCGCGAGATCAGGCTCAGCAAGGCGCTCTGGGCTTCCTCGTAGGTTTTAGCGGGATAGACCCGCTGATCGGCCGCTTGATTCATCGCGTGGGCGATCGCATCCACGGTCCCTTGAGGTGCGTGCACCTCGCCCGGAATATGCACAATCGGCCCTTCGCCCATCGGATAGATCGGACGCGGTGATTTGATGTTCTCGCACGCTGCGGCAATGCGCTCCAAGGCGACTGCCATCCGTTCAAAACATTGTTCG
>Ga0210407_10000643_pt1 | contig 37719 bp, 34 predicted proteins | sample IncBWC27MmetaG_FD_150860 | JGI IMG/M metagenome (GOLD analysis project Ga0210407, IMG submission 150860) | Forest soil microbial communities from Barre Woods Harvard Forest LTER site, Petersham, Massachusetts, United States - Inc-BW-C-27-M | ecosystem: Environmental > Terrestrial > Soil >...
TTTTGTCTTTCTGATATTTTCTACGTGATCTAACATCGAACCCCGGCGCCAAGCGTCCGGAAAATGAGGAGGAAAGAATGATGTTCGAGGAAACCCTCTACCTGCGTGACGACGAAGCCGACGAGTTCGGTGACTCTGGCGCCTACGGCGACACGCTCGACCAGGATTACGAAGAGGAAGAAGAAGAGGAAGAAGAAGCCGAAGTGGCCTCAGTCGGCGACCTGGAAGCGGAAGTCGTGATTGCGATTCCGGTGCCAGCGCCCGGCGGCGGTGGCGGCGGATCGAAGCCAGCGGCGAAGAAGAAATCTCCCGCGAAGAAGAAAGCGCCCAAGAAGGCGAAGAAAAAGGCTGCCAAGAAAAAAGCAGCGAAGAAGCCCGCCAAGAAAGCGGCCAAGAAAAAACCAGCCAAGAAGAAAGCTGCGAAAAAGAAAGCTGGAAAGAAAACGGCGAAGAAGAAGAAAAAGAAGTAGGTTGGTTGTTGCCGATCTCTGACGGAAAGATTTGTGAGCCGCAGCCCTGACGCTGCGGCTTTATTTTTTGTCGAAGAAAATTCCGGAGCTTATTTCTTCGCGACCGCTTGCAGGCACTTCCCGTAAAGCTCCAGCAGATGCCCGGCGTACTCCTCGGGCTTCGACGCCGCGCCGCTGCCCTGGAATCCGACGCCGGTCGAACTGGTCCGGCCGTATCCAGTGGTCATAGCAATAAACTTCATCAGATCCAGCGCGATGTCTTCGTTGCGCCGCGATCCCGCGGTGGTGCCTGGCACTTCGTCCATGAAAGTCTCTCCGTCGTGATGGATCTGAATCTGATCATAACAAAGCCGCGATTTTCCTGACGGCTGATGGCTGACGGTTGAAAAGCTGAGAGCTGATCTATAATGCCAATGTAGGCAGCTGGACCGGACGGCCGCTCGCACATCTTTCGGGATGGGGCGGGAGGAAAGTCCGAACTCCGCAGAGCAGTGTGCCGGATAACGTCCGGGAAGGCGGTTTCAAGACCGTCTGACGGCTAGTGCCACAGAAAACATACCGCCTTGGCGGCAACGTCGAGGTAAGGGTGAAAAGGTGCGGTAAGAGCGCACCGCCGCCGCAGCAATGCGGCGGGCAGGGCAAACCCCACACGGAGCAAGACCAAATAGGGAGGAAGCCTGATTCCGAGCGCAAGCTTTGGATCGGACGCGTGCCGGCTCGGTGCGCCAAACCTTCGGGTAGGTCGCTTGAGCCGCGCAGTAATGCGCGGCCCAGAGGAATGGCCGTCCTGCCGGAGCAATCCGGCGGACAGAATTCGGCTTACAGGTCCGGCTGCTTTCTAAAAAATCTGCTCCCTGGAGAAAAGAAATGTCCGCACCCAGCCGTCGCCCTGAGATTCGCCGCCGCCGCACTCGCAATGAAAAAATCGCGAAGCTGCGCAAACGCTACACCGCTGCGGGGTCGGAAACCGATCGGTCCCGGCTCGCCGCCAAGCTGTCGAAGCTGGCGCGGACTTCTCCTGGACAGCCGTTGTTGAAGGCCTAGATTCGGCTCTCGGCTCTTGAGTCTTGCTCCGCGTCCTCTGCGATCTCGGCGGTTAAAAGGTCTTGCGTGCGGCGATAGCCACTTTCACGAACTAACCATCGTTCCCGTGCGCGTCCCAGCCTCCGACTTGCCCGCGACCGCTTCGTAACCAGCTAGCACCTTGGCGGCCGATGTGTCCCAGGAGAATTTCGTCACCTGCTCGTATCCGCGCTGGCGAAGTCTTTCCCGCAGCGGCTGGTCGAGCAGCACGCATTGCAGCGCCCGCATCATTTCAAAAACATTTTCCGGATTGACCATCACCGCCGCATTGCCCACAACTTCAGGAATCGAAGACGTGTTCGAGGTCAGCACCGGAGTGCCGTGCGCCATTGCTTCCAGCGGAGGTAGTCCAAAGCCTTCATACAACGACGGGAATACGAATACCTTGGCTGCGTCATAAAAAATCCGTAGTACTTCAATCGGCACGAATCCGAGGAAGCGCACGTCGTTATGCACTCCGCCGCGCACCACCGTGCGGCGCAGGTCGGGATGCTTCGATACTTCGTCGCCAATGATGATCAGCTTCAGATCGGGATAGATATCCTGTTTGGTCAGCTCGGCCTTCAGGGCGGAAAAGGCTTCGATGATGCGCACCAGATTCTTCTGGGGGCTGATGCGTCCGGCATAAAGCAGAAACGGATACGTGACCTGATAACGCTCGGCGAGGAACAACCGGTCGGCGTCGGAGGCGTGGCCGCTCAGGAAACGCTGGTCAATCGCGTTGTAGATGACTTCAATGCGGCGGGGACTGATCGCGAACAGTTTCTCCACTTCGCTCTTGGTGAAGCACGATACCGCAAAAATTCGCGCCGCATTTCGGACAACTCTGCGGGTGAGATAAAAATGTACCGAGCTTTTTAATCCCGAGACGCTGCGCGCCCGGTACATGTGGTCGAGCATGTCGTGCACCGTCAAAACGTAAGGGCACGGCAAGTCGCGCGGCAGCCAGAATAAATGCGGAACATGCACCAGATCGCAGCCCAGGCGGCCGACTGCCGCGCGGAACCGCACATACCCGCGCAACGTGTCCGCACCCAGCACCGCAACGGAAGTAAAATTTTCCGGCAGGTCGCCGATTTCGCTGACCTTCTCAGCAGGGCCGAGCAGAAAATACTGGTTCTCGCGATCGAGCCGGGCCAGCGCGCGGATAATATTGCGCGTGTAAGTGCCCACGCCGAACTCGTTCATCCGGCGAATGTCGATGGCAATCTTCACAGAGTGATTTTACTCATAGAGAGCACAGAGGGACACTCGACAAAGCTGGCAGATAGCCGTCAGTGAGTGTAATGGCGATTTATCGCCAACTGACAAGATGTTCGAGTTCATTTCCTACAGACGCACTGTAGGTCACGAACTCTGAAGTGCTTGCAATTATCAGGTACAAGCCATTGTTCTGTGTATTCCCCGGATTGCAGCACGAGACGGACAACGAACAGGCGCATACCAGCGTAGATGGTGCTATCAGATGCCGCCACTATGGAGTTGGGATACAGGCCACTGAATCTGCGACGCAGCAAGGTCTTGCTTACACCGGAGGAAGCAATCTGTGAGATGCCCTGCGTGGTGATTACAAGCGCCGTATCATCGGACAGTTTTGAGACCGCTTGAGGAGCGCCGTCTAGCTCACCCAAGGTCCTGAGGTCAGTCTTGGATGTGATCTTGTGGGGAACGATTAGCACCTTGCCCGAATCGTGAAACATGTGCGCGAGACCAACAAAAACCATAACGCCCTGCTGAGTCTCTACGAATCCGCGGACATTCTCGTTGGAAAGCTCTTGCGTCTTACCGTCGACGTCGGCAAACCACAAGCCACCACCGAACTCGCCAGCGTCGAAGCCAAGGAGCCATCCGTTCTGAAGTTTGAAGGTGCTCTCGGCTCCGATCATCCCTTTTTGCCGTTTGACACGGGCGGGAAGTTTCGGGGACCCTGCTCCGTGGGTCCTCGGATGCCGGACAATCTGTGCGGTACCCGCCTCCGACAATAAAACGCGCCATTCAAGCTCTGAATGGTTGGCGCACTGCATGGCGCTGCTATCGCTTTCGGCCATCGGGTAGATGACCCATCCGGTTGGCGGTGATTGAGCTTCAGCACTGCCCCCGGCACTGGCGGCGGTCAACAGCGACGTCAGCAACAGTCTTAGAACTCGATTCCTGTGGTTGAGAAGCATAGGCAAAGTACTGTGCGGTGCTCGCGTTTCGCGCAAGAACGTCTTAACGCGACGCAACACAGTTTACGTAAACAGGCGATATCACTACCCAGGACTTGCGATGATGCATCTTCAGGCTACACCCCAGCGTGTGTTCTTTCCCTGCGCTGCGCATACAGCGGAAACGCGTCGGCCAATCCCAGAACTTCGCGCCGAATCTTGTTTAGCACGGATGTATCTGTGCGCCCATTCAGCGCCTCCGCAATCCACCGCCCCACCTGCCGCATCTCGGATTCCTTCATGCCGCGCGTGGTGAGCGCCGGCGTGCCGATCCGAATCCCGCTCGGCTTCATAGGCGGGTTGACATCGAACGGAATTGCGTTCTTATTGACCGTGATTCCCGCTTCGCCCAGCGCCTTTTCGGCTTCGCTGCCGAACATACCTTTGGAGAACACATCCACCAGCATCAGATGAGTGTCGGTGCCGCCGGAGATGATGCGGAAGCCCTCGGCGGCCAGCGTCTCTGCCAGCACCTTGGCATTGGCAACGACTTGCTTCGCGTAGTCGCGGAATTCAGTCTGCAAAGCCTCACGGAAGCAGACGGCTTTCGCGGCGATGATGTGCACCAGCGGGCCGCCTTGCATGCCGGGGAAAACAACTTTGTCGATGGCGGCGGCGAATTCCTGTTTGGAAAGAATCATTCCGGCGCGCGGGCCGCGAAGGGTCTTATGCGTGGTCGAAGTAACAATCTGCGCGTGCGGAACCGGCGACGGATGCACGCCGCCGGCGACCAGTCCGGCAAAGTGGGCCATGTCCACCAGGTAGAGCGCGCCGACTTTGTCGGCGATCTGGCGCATGCGCGCGAAATCAATAATTCTGGGATACGCGCTGCCGCCGCCGATGATCAGCTTGGGATTCTCTTTCTCCGCCAGCTTTTCCAGATCGTCGTAGTCGATCGTCTCCGTCTCTTTGGTGACGCCGTAGGGAACGATCCGATAGGTCTTGCCGGAAAAATTCAAATGATGGCCGTGGGTGAGATGTCCGCCGTGGGCAAGGTTCAGACCGAGAATCGTGTCGCCCGGCTGCAACACCGCCGAGTACGCCGCCATATTGGCCTGCGATCCGGCGTGGGGCTGGACGTTTGCGTGTTCCGCGCCGAAAAGCTGCTTGGCGCGATCGCGGGCCAGGTTTTCGACGATGTCCGCAAATTCGCAGCCGCCGTAGTAGCGCTTACCGGGATATCCCTCGGCGTATTTATTCGTGAACACCGAGCCCATGGCCTCAAGCACGGCCTCGCTTACGAAATTCTCCGAGGCGATCAGCTCCAAACCTTCGTGCTGGCGCCGGGTTTCGTCATAAATCGCCGCAGCAATTTGCGGATCGGCTTCATACAGCGGACGTGACATGGGGTCAGGTTTCATGGGTTTCCCACATTGTACAAGGAGCACTCAGCATTCAGCACTCAGCATTCAGCCCTTCAACTACCGGATGCGAGTACGTCGGTCAAATGACCAAATCTCTTGTGATAGATGTCACTGCTTCTTAAACCCACCTGCAATTAGGCTTCGGAAGAGGTTTACTCATGAAGAATTTCCGAGACCTGCAAGTTTGGAATAAGGCGCATGTGCTCACACTCAATTGCTACAAGGCGACAAGTGACTTCCCAAAAGCTGAGATGTACGGTCTGACGAGTCAGATCAGGCGCGCTGCGGCTTCGGTCGCAGCGAACATTGCGGAAGGTTGCGGCAAGCGGGGCAACGGAGACTTTCAGCGTTTTCTGGGGATCGCAGCCGGTTCCGCAAGTGAGGTGGAGTATCACTTTCTGCTGGCACGCGATCTCGGGTTCCTCGATAGCGACCAATACAAATCGCTCGATGCAGCGGCAACGGAAGTCAAAAGGATGCTGGCCTCTCTAATCATCAAAGTCGAGAGTGATCGCCGTGCAAGCTGAATGCACATTGTGCGGAGAGCATTCAGCATTCAGCACTCAGCATTCAGCCACAGGCAGTGAACTGGCTGATTCCTCAGCCCCGAGCGGTAACGCCTCAGGGCGAGTTGTCTTAGTTGCAGTTCTCGAAAATCGCAGCCAGCGCTACCGTTCAGCCGGCGCATTTGGATCTAGCTGAATGCTGAGTGCTGAATGCTGAGTGCTAGCCCTTCAGGGCTCTCCCCAGAAACGACGCCAGATACCAGCCATCCATATATTTGTACGGGGTCTCTCCCATCGAATAGTGGCCGCAGGGGAGGACGGCAACTTTGTGGTCGAGATTGTGGCGTTCGAATTCGGCGACTACCTGGCGCGAAAATTCCGGCAGGAAGGTCAGATCGTATTTCGCATAAACAATCAGTGATTTTCGTTTCCAGCGCGCGAATTGGTTGAAGTACGACATGGGGCTGACCGCGGTCCACAAGGCGCGCAGCCGGTCAATGTCTAGCTGCGGCTCCAGGCCCTCCCGAATGTGGCGCGTGGATTGTCCGTGCCAGACCACGTCGGCGACATAGGTGGACGCGTGATTGAATGCGGCAACCTGGATTCGCCCGTCGTGGGCGGCGGCGAGGAACGCGTAGCACGATCCCAGGCTGGTGCCGGTGATGCCGAGGCGCTCATAGCCCTGCTGTTGCAGCCAGTCGAGGCAGCAGCGAATGTCGAGGACGGCCTGGCGGCAGGCGTCCATGGTGCGACCGATGTTGGCGGAGACCGCGTAATCCGCGCGCCGAATTTCCGCCGGGCGGCGAATGTCGTGATACGGCATGCTCAACCGCAGCACCGAAATTCCCAGCCGGTTCAGAATGCGGCACAGCGCGTTGTAATTGAGCGCATCCGAGTTCCAGTGCGGCAACAGCACCACCGCGCTCTTCACCTTTCCCTTGGCCGGAAACCAGCGCGCACTGGCCAGATTGTTTTCCGGATACGGCGTGTGCACTGGCGAGGTGAAGCGAAGAAACTCCGCGTAGGTTCCGGCGACTTTTTTCTCCAGCACGGGATCGGGAACTTCCCGCGTGCTGAACACCTGCACTTCGCGTTTCTCCAGCCGAAAATCAGAAGGAGTCTTGTGGGCGAAGAACTCGTCACTCGCAGCAATCGCGCGCGCGTTGTACTCCAGAAGATAGCGTTCGCACTCGCCGTCAGTGTGATAATTCGGCGTCTGATGCGGCCGAAATCCGTTGCGGCAAGGCCACTCGCGCGTCCACTCAATCCCCCACTCCAGCGGGCGCACCACCCGGTTGTTGTCCACCGAGGTGAGGCGAGTTTCCCAGTCGTACATCCAGCGGGCGTAGAGAGAGGACATGTGATTTCAGGATAACAAAGGGAGGATTCAGCACTCAGCAGTCAGCATTCGGCTGCGGCTTTCGGCGCTTGGCGCCTAGCATTTGGCCAGTGAAACGCGTTGGAGAATTTGCGCGGTTGCAGCCTTAGAATGGCTCAAATGAATGGACTTTGCATGTAGCTACAATTGGAGTTACAATGAAATTTGAGTGGGCGAGGCCAAGAACCGCGCCAACATCCGGAAGCATGGGTATGGCTTTCCGGAAGCGGAAGAGATGTTTCGTGGCGTGCTGCTTGTTCGCCCGGACACGCGGGAGGACTACGGTGAGGAGCGATGGCTTGGAATTGGAATGATTCACGGACGTTTCGCCTTCGTGGCGTTCGCTCAACTTTCGCGGGACACAATTCGCATCATCTCGCTGAGAAAGGCAGATCGTGAAGAACGGAAAGAATACGAAAAAGCAATCCAAGACGGACTGGAAGCGGGTTGACGCTCTTCGGGATGAAGACATTGACTACTCCGATATCCCAAAGGCGGGTCCTGATTTCTTCAAGAACGCGATCTTCTGGCCTGGACCAAAGAAGCAGATTACTCTACGCGTCGATCCCGATGTGCTGACGTTTTTCCGCAAGCACGGACGCGGCTACCAGACCACGATCAACGCAGTCCTGCGCAAATACATGGAGGCGAGGAAAGAGCGCACGGTTTGAGCGCGAGCAGTCAGCTCTCAGCAGTACTTCCTCGGCACCCGCTTCGAAATTGCGCACAGAATCTCGTAGGGAATGGTACGCGCGAGTTCGGCATGTTCGGCTGCGTCCACGCTGAGGCCATCGTGTGAGCCGAGAAGCACAACTTCATCAGCGACTGTGACGCCGGGAATTCCAGTGACATCTACCAGCGTGAGATCCATCGAGATTCGTCCTACGATGGGCGCGTAATGTTCCCGCACAATAACACGCCCACCGGCTGAAAGTCCGCGATTCAGACCGTCCGCATAACCCACTGGCAGAACGGCAATTCTTGCCGGAGCTTTTGTAACATATGTTCCGCCGTAGCCGAGCGCCTGACCGGCGCGCATGTCGCGCAGAGAAAGTATGCGCGTCTTCCAAGTAAGAACTGGCTTCAGCGGAAGCTTCAATCCCGCACCGCTGACCTCGCGGCCGGCGCGTTCGAAGGGCAGATGATACCCATAAAGCGCCAGCCCCGGACGCACCATCGTATTCCAGCTTTCGTGGTGCGAGATGACGGCGGAAGTATTTGCGGCGTGGACCAGCGGCGGATTGAATCCGGTTTCACGCAGCAAGCGGCGGGCGTCGGCAAAGACTTTGAGTTGATCGCCGACCGAAGGCGCGTCCAGGACTTCAGAAGACGCCAAGTGGGTCGCGAAACCTTCGAGCTGCAAGTGCGGCGAGGATTTCAGGGCGGCGAGGATTTTGGGAAGGTCTTCGGGCGCGGCGCCGAGACGTCCCATGCCGCTGTCCAGCTTCAGATGAATTTCCTGCTGTGCGACCCCGAGGCGGGCCGCGGCCTTTTCCATCAGCTCGATGTGCCCGACTTCCCAGACTGTCGGCGTCAGTCCCAGGCGGACGATTTCTTCTTCTTCGCCGCGCCAGAAGCCAGTCATCAGCAGAATGCGAGCGGCAATGCCTTCTTCGCGTAAAGGGATGGCCTCGTCCAGCGAGGTCACACCCATCCAGGTCGCGCCTTCGGTCTCCAGAGCCCTGGCGCACTCGACCGCTCCATGCCCATACGCGTAGGCCTTCACTACAGCGCAGACAGTGACTCTGTCGCCGACGTAATTGCGAACCGACCGGTAGTTTTGCCGGAGATTTCCCAGCGAAACATCGGCCCAAGTGGGACGGGTCGCCGCCCGCTTCGCGATTTCGATGGTGGCCACTGCTGGCGATTATAATCGGCTGCCCCTGTCGCTTTCAGGTTACCGCCGTGCCATAGGCGGAACCCGCTACAACCCTCAGTGTTCCAGCGTGAAATTCACCGTAATCTGGGTTTCCACCTCGACCGGCTCCCCGTTCAGGAAATAGGGCCGGTACTTCCATTGCCTGACTGCGTCCCTCGCCGCAACGGCAAGTAGGCCGGGGCCGCTGGCAACATCCACGCGCTCAATGTTGCCGTCGCGGCTGATGACGGCGTTTAAGATCACGGTACCCTCAAGATGGATATGCTTGGCGATGACGGGGTATTGCGGCTCAACCCGGCGGATGAGGCTGCCTTCCATCACCACTGAGGGGCGCGGGGGCCGCGAGAGAATCGGCGGAGGCGGCAGAATCCCGGGGCCGGAGCTGACGAGCGGGCCTAAGTCAGGGCCCAGTCCCCCTGACGGTCCCAACGGAGGCGCGTCCGGCCCTGCCTCGGTTTCCGACAGATGAGCTTTGAAGCTGATTCCGTTTCTCGAAACGACCAGCACTTGACGCACGGGGGATCCGCTTGAGCTTCCACCGCGCGTGCTGGCTTCGACATGCACTTCACCATTCGACAAGGGCACGAAGATTCTTCGGTCAAAAAATGCCGCCGGAAGGCGTTGGGGATAGAGCATGGGAAAAATTAATGCGCTAGACACCAAGACGGCTTGAACTAGAAACGAAGCCAACGCCGTCCAGCGCCGGTCGGAAGGTTGCGTGGCAGAGAGTCCGGAAAACATGGGTCATCTCCTCAACAGTGGTCCTGTTGCGAGATAAGACACCGCGGCCAAGCCCGGCGGACTGTGAGTTGGCAAAAATAAAAAGGCCGCGATTGCTCGCGGCCTGGGAACTAAATTCTGATTTTGGTGTCGTTAATTGGACGGCGGCGTGGCCGGCTTAGTTGCTGGAGCGGCTGGCCTGGTTGCTGGAGCAGCTGGCTTGCTAGCGCCGCCCGCGGGCTTGGCCCCGGTCGTGGCTGCCGGTTTGGGCTGCTGCGGAACGCCTGACTTTGCGTTGTAGGCCTCCACGATCGGTTTCGTAATATCCATGCTCCCGCTATTCCACAGCACCGGCCCATTGGGCCACTGGTTGCTCTGGGAGGCGTCAATGATCAAGCCGAAGCCGTTGTTCTTGGCGTAGTCCACGATAAGCGGCGCCATTTTCTGCAGAATGCGCTGTGCGATCTCGTTTTCCTGGTTGCGCGCATCGTCCTGGGCATCCTGGGCGTCGCGCTCCAAAGCCTTCTGCCTGGTGTCAATCTGTTTCAACAGGGCAGCCTTGGCGTCATCGTTCAGCTTGTCGCCCTGGGTGTTGAGCTGCTTCTTCAAACCATCGATCTCGTCGCTTTTTCCCTTGAGCTCATTCTGTTTGGGCTCGAGCTTTTTGCTCAGCGCGTCAAAATCGCGCTGGCCTTCGTTGCTGGCAAAAATTGCCCCTTCCACATTGATGGTCCCAATCTTTGTACCGGTGGGGATGGTTGCCTCGGGCGGATCGCCGGCGGCGCCGGGCGCTGTCGGCAGTGCGGGAGTGGATCCGCCGGTTTGGGCCAATGCCGCCGCCGAGAACAACACCGCCGCAACCGTGAGAGAACGCATAAGCGAAAGTTTCATGTGATTCCTGAACTCCTTGGAGTACTGCTCCTGGATTTTAGATGCGATGACTTCAGATATCGGAATACCCGGCCACACAAATACCTTTTCTGCGAGTAAGGCGAGCCGATTCAGACTCTCGCATGAAACTGGGAGCGCCTCGATAACGCTACGCGACCACCGGCGACTCAGGCGTGTGGATACCCTCATTATAGAAACAGGGCTGGGAACCGTCAATCCTCCCGAGGCTGAGCTTCCCAGGCTCAATCTCTAACCCGGTCCAATCCTCTAGAAAGTCGTTCCCACGGTAAAGCGGAAGGTCTTGCGCGGCTCCCGCAATTGGTAGGGGGGCGAGAACGCGTTCTGAGCCAGCTTGAAGGTGTAGTCTCCGGCGGCCCCGGCGGGGAACATGCTCCGGGTAATGGGAACCGGAGACTGCGCCACTTCGTTCAACCGAAATGGATTGTAGGCCCAGTAGATTCGGAACGGCGCGTTCACCACGGGCAGAAACATCTGCAACTCGATCCCGGTCGAAGCTCGCGGCTGCCAGTTGGTGCCGCTCAAAATCTGCAGATCCTGGCTGAATTTGAAGGTCTGGGTGCCCAGGCAGTTCTGGAATAACGGATCCAGCATCGGACATCCATAAGGGGTGTTGTTGATGGAGGTAAACTGGCCGTTGTTAATGCGCAATTGCGACCGTCTCAAGATCGGATCGACTCCGACATCAAAGAACGGCGCGATCGCGACCGGTCCGGCGATCGTGATCCGGTATTCCGCATTGGAAACCAGGCTGAGATCTCCGCCCGGGAACGTGATCTGGTCCACCGGAATCGGGATGGTGTAAGGTCCAGCAAGAGGGTTGCTCGGATTCTTCGGGACAATCGAACCGTCCGGGTTGTGCAGTGTGATCGCAGAGGCGGTGGGCAGAAATGCTACCGGGGATACCGAGCGAACATCGAAACCGCGAAGATCGTTTTCCCCGCCCATGTAAGAGCGCTGGAAGGGGGGGGCGACCAGTCCTCCAAAACCGGACAGGAAGGAACCCTGGAAATGGAGGCCCAGGGCGTTGCGGCGGTTCTGGAGCGGGATATAGTGTTTGTATTCCACGATGGGTCGCACCGTCCTGACCGTGCCGCCCAAGCCGGAAATTTCTGCGCCCACGAAGTATTCCGACCCCGAGTGGGGATACAAGGCCGCATCCAGTTTATTCTCGGAGTAAGTAAGAAGAATCTTGCTGGTTACAATCCCGTTCAACGCGTTCGGGCCGCTGACTCCGCTGAACGCGAGAAAGTTAAACAGATTCTTGGAGGCCGTGGTCAGCGCAACCAGCGACGAGACATCGTAAGAGTAGGTGGCTCCGACCCGCTTAAATCCGCGGTGCAGCGGATAGGAGGCGTTGACGGAGAACCCCTTGCTGTCCTGGGTGTAATTCTGCAGACTCTGCAACTGCGCCGCGGATACGTTGAGTATCTGCCCGGTAAGCTGCGCATTTTGCTGGGCCTGGTTATAACTCAGCTTTCGCCAATAGACCGTGGCGCCAAGGCTTAGCGGACGATCGAAAACGTAAGGTTGGGTAAATCCCAGAGTGACATCTTTCTGCAAACTGCCTACGTTCGCCTGCACCGACAGGGTGTCGCCCAAGCCCAGGAAGTTGCTGGTGCTGTAGCTGAGCCCGATGAACGAGCCGGCCAAACCGCTGACCCCGCCGGAGAGTCCGATCTGGTTTTTGCCTTTTTCCTTGAGCTTTAGGGTCAAGTCGACCTGGCCTTCTTTTTCGTCAAGATGGCGGTCGGTGACGGTGGGATCGTCGGGCTTGATCTGCTCGAAAAAGCCCAGCTGATTCAGCCGCTGAATACTGAGTTTCCACAGCCGTTCGTTGTAAAGCTGTCCTTCTTCGAGCACCAGTTCTCGGCGGATCACCTTGTCCCGGGTAGTTGTGTTTCCGGAAAACTCGATGCGGCGCACGGTAAACTGCTTGCCCTCATCCACGTCAATGTTAAAAGACACCAGCTTCTTTTGATCGTCAAAGCTGGGAGTCGGAATGGAGGTGAAATTGATGTATCCGTCGCCGGCGTAGAAAGTCTTCAGATTATCCAGTCCTTTTGCAATCTTCGAGCGATCGAAAATCTCGCCGTCCTTCATAGGGAACAGGCTGCGCAGAACCTTGCCGTCGCGGAACGCCTTATTGTTCGAAAAGGTGATGCTGCCCAGGTTATAGCGCTCCCCTTCCTCGATGGGGACGGTAATGTCCATGGCCTTACCGGGGCCGTGCTGAATCAGGGGAATGTGAAATCCGGCGTGCCCGGTATCGCGAATCTTGGTTTGCGGGTCGCCGACGACTCCCTTGAAGTAGCCGCGGTTCTGCAGTGCCTCGCGCACCAGTTCCATGTCTTCATCCAGCTTGGTGGCGTCATAGGTCTTGGCGAAGATGTTTTCCAGAAAAATAGAATGTGGAATGCCAATCGGACGCGCGAAGTGCATGGCTTGCCGTAGCTCACGACTCTTCACATTCTTATTGCCGGCAAACTTAATGCGCCCGACTTTGACTTTCGGTCCCTCGCGCACCACAAACGTAATGCCCACCGACGCCGGCGGGATGGGGCGAACCTCTGTCCGGATGGTGGCAAATTGATGCCCGTGTTCCGCCTCCAACCCCTTGATTGTGACTTCAGCTTTCTTCGCTTTGGTCGGATCGTATTGCGATTCCACCGAGATGCCGACTTTGGCTTCTTTGAAGCGGTCCAGAATGTCGCTCTTGGAAATCGCATTGATCCCCAAATAGTTAATCTCTTTGATTCGCTGCCTCTCCTTGACATAGACGTGGAGAATCCAGCCCTTGGGTGTCGCCTCGCGCTCGAAGCGGATGTCGTCGAAATAGCCGGTGTTCCATAGGGAGTTGAAATCACGCTCGATGGCTGCGGGATCGTAAACATCACCGGGCCGGCTGAAAATATGTGCTCGAACCGCCTCGGCAGGAACGCTGCGATTGCCGTGAACTTCGATAGCGCTGATCACATCCGGCTGCTGGGCTAACGCCGGCACACTCGCGAATACCGCGAGCAGCGCGACCGCGCCCGTCACTATGTCGAAATAAGTCTTTCCCAATGAACGAGATGCGCGTCTGGCGAGAAACCACGCCAGACACCCGGAGGTGCTTTTCGCCCAAATCGCAGGACTATCCTGATGAACGCGAGAAATCGCCACTACCTCAGAAAGGTGGAGTATGGAAAACCGCAATTATACGGTAGAGCCGTGGAGAGCGTCCAAAATAGAAGCCCGCAGCCGCTCAACTTGTGCCCGCGGGGTCCCGCCGAAAAAGCTCCACCTCAACCAAGACGGAATAAAACGTGGCTGAGTTGCCCATGTCGGTGAGTTTTTCGGATGTAAGCACGTTAATGTTTCGACCACCGGGTGTAAGTTTTGCCCAGTGCAGCTTGGCCGCCACCACTCCCGGCGAAACTTTGCCGGCCACTCTTGCCTTTAGATGCATATCGCCGCGCCGGTTGAACGCTCTTACTGTATCTCCGTTGCGAATTCCGCGCGGTTGCGCGTCCGCAGGATTCATTTCCAACAGCCCAGCTTCCTCAAGCGACTGCATCCCCGGCAAATTGGAGAATGTCGAGTTCAGGAAATTGTCGGCCTTGCGCGCCAGAAGTTCCAGAGGAAACGCCTTCGCGTTGTGTGTGTGACGCGACTCTTCCGCCGGAATAAACGCCGCAACTGGATCCAGCCCTTGCGCTTTGAGGCTCTCGTTGTAAAGCAGCGCCTTGCCACTCGGGGTGCGGAAACCGCCGTTGGCGAACGGGAGGAACGGTTTGTCGGATGCATTTCCGTTCCCTTCGAAATTTAGCCGGATATGCCCTTCCTTCTCCAGCCGCTCACGCGTAATCCCGTGCAGCCAGGGATTCGGGGATTCCAGTGCCTCGTCCATCATGTCCTCGACTGAATCGCGAAAGCATTCTTCCTCGAACCCCATTTTCTCCGCCAGCGCCCGGAATAAATCGACATTGGAGCGGCACTCCCCTAATGGCTCAATCGCCTGATTCGACGCCTGGAGATAGTAGTGCCCGTAGGCGGATTGCAGCTCTTTGTGCTCAAAGAATGTGGTGGCCGGCAAAACGATGTCGGCGTAGTCGGTGGTGTCAGTGAAAAACTGCTCGTGCACCACGGTAAACAGGTCAGGCCGCAGCAGGCCGCGGACCACGTCATTGTGGTTCGGGCAAACCGCCGCCGGATTCGAGTTGTATACGAACAGCGCCTTCACCGGAGGATCGTTCACGACATTCAGCGCCTGCCCGAGTTCGACCATGTTGATGGTTCGCGCGACTCTGCCCAACGACGCTTGCATGAGATCGGCGCGTTCCAGTGCGGCATTGTTCAATCCGAACGCCGCGCTGGTGGAGAGTTGGAATCCGCCGCCAACCTCTTTCCAAGATCCGGTGATGCACGGGAGCATTGCGATCGTCCGCGAGGCCATACCGCCATTCTCCGAGCGCTGCACGCCGTAGTTCATGCGAATCGCCGCCGGCCGGCAGGTGGCGTACTCGATCGCCAGTTTCTCGACGTCGGCCGCGGACATTCCCGTCCACTGCGCAACTTTTTCCGGCGGATACTCCTGAACTTTCGCGCGAAGTTCGTCGAATCCCACCGTGTGCTTTGCGCAGTAATCTGCATCGTGAAGATTCTGATTGATGATGACGTGCATCATTCCTAGTGCCAGCGCGACGTCAGTTCCCGGGTTGATCGGAATATGCCAGTCGGCGCAAGCCGCGGTGCGGGTGCGGTAAGGATCAATCACCACCAGCTTCGCGCCATCGCGACGGGCTTCTTCCACAAACGGCCACAAGTGGACATTGTTGCCATGAATATTCGCCGCCCACGCGATGATGTATTTAGAGTGGCGAAATTGCTCCGGCTCGGTCCCCATATTGGCACCGTAAACTGATCGGACCCCGGCACCACCTGCCTCCGAACAGATGTTGCGCGCAAGCTGTGAAGCCCCCAGGCGATGAAAAAACCGGCGGTCCATGGAACCGTAGTTGAGCTTGCCCAGCGTCCCGCCGTAGGAGTACGGAAGAATCGCCTCGCTGCCAAAATCAGCGGCAATACTGCGGAATCGCCATATGATTTCGTCGAACGCGTCATCCCAGGTAATACGCTGAAAGATCTGCTCAGCTTGCGTGGGGCGTGCACCCTCGCCCGCGTTTCCCTTCGGGGCAATTCGCCGCATCGGATACAGCACCCGGTCCGGCGAATAGACTCGATCCAAATACTTCGCAACCTTCGCACAAAGAAAGCCGCGCGTGACCGGATGCGCCGGGTCGCCCTGAATCTTGACCGCACGCCCATCGTCCACCGTAATCAGAACTCCGCAAGCGTCCGGGCAATCGTGCGGACACGCGGCATGGACCACTTTTTTCACGATGTTTCGATTATACGGTGGGACTATACGGAAGACGTACGGACTTATTTCATCCCTACGTAGATATCCAGCTGAGCGTTTTGCGGGTCGCGGCTGCGCTGGTCGTACACTTCAAAGTCAGCCTTGTAGGTTCGATGTAGTTTCTTTTCGTCTTCGAGCTTAAAAATCCTCTGCCATGCCTGCGGAACCACCTTCGGGAGCGGCCCCTTGTTCGTCGTGAGCACGGCAAAACGCCCGCCGGGTAGGGCTTTTGCCGCCATTCCATCCGGCGCAACGCTGCCTTCCTTAACCATCGCCCCGATCAGGAAATCGTATTCCCCGTTGTGGTCGCTGGCGTAGTCGCTGTAAACGGCGTAGATATTCCCGCCGATCTGGTTTGGAATTTTTCCCTGAATGCCTTCCTGAAAAAACTTCTGCCACTGCTGTGGGATCAGACCGTCGGCGGTCGCTTCTTTGGCGTTTGTGGTCCGGACTTCAATTCCGATGACGAGAAATCCTGGCAAGTCTGCGCGAGTAATAGGAATCTCCTTGAGTTTGCGACAACGAAAGTTTTCTAAATCTCCATCACTTCTTTTTCCTTCGCCTTGCCCATCTCTTCCATTTTCTTGATTTCGCCGTCGGTGAGTTTTTGGATTTCGTCCATCGACCGCTTCTCTTCGTCTTCGCTGATCTTCTTGTCCTTCATCGCTTTCTTGATGGCGTCGTTTCCATCGCGCCGGATGTTGCGGACGGCGGTGCGATGGTCTTCAAGAACTTTGTGCAGATGCTTCACCATCTCCTTGCGGCGCTCTTCGGTGAGGGCCGGAACCGGCACGCGGATGATCTTGCCATCGTTCATCGGATTCAACCCCAGCTCGCCGCCGCGAATGGCTTTCTCAATGGCCGCAAGCTGGCTGGGGTCGTAAGGCTGCACCGTGATCAATTGGGGCTCGGGAGCGTGGACCGTGGCCACCTGATTGAGGGGCATCTGCGAGCCGTAGGCTTCCACGATCACCGAATCCAGCATATGCACCGACGCCCGCCCGGTCCGCGTGCCGACCAGCGCCTTGCGGAAATCTTCGACCGCCTTATCCATGCGGGTCTTCAGTTGGATGTAAGTTTCTTTAAGTCCGGGGACCGCCGCCATCGTAGGTTGCGCCATGTCTGTGCTCCCCTCAGGAGTGAGCTGTAAGAAGTTCGATACGAAACGCTGAATTATAAACCGTTGCTCGATTTGAGAGTGCCCGACAGTTTGACAGTGGTAACATATGTGGTACCATACCATATGGTCGAAGTCCGAGAATACCTCGACCGCAGTGGACGCAGTCCGTTCGCCGAATGGTTCGACGGACTGCACGCCCAAGCTGCCGCCAAAGTAGTCTCGGCCATGACGCGGATGGAGTTGGGTAATTTTTCCAACGCAAAGGGAGTCGGCAGCGGCGTTTACGAATACAAACTAGATTTCGGTCCTGGCTATCGAATTTACTTCGGCAAGGATGGCGAGATCCTGGTAATTCTGCTTGGCGGCGGCACCAAGAGGCGCCAGCAAAAAGACATCGACAGCGCAATCGCAAGATGGCAGGACTATAAACGTCGGAAGCAGTGAAAGGAATCAACGAATGGCGTTGACCAGAGACTTCAAAGAGACAATTCGGGCGCGGGTACAGCACGATCCAGCATTTCGCAAGGAACTGCTTCGTGAAGGGGTGGAAAGCCTTCTCGCCGGAGATGTGGAAACGGGCAAGGCAGTGTTGCGCGATTACATCAACGCCACAGTTGGCTTCGGCGAACTGGCAGAGGTCACCCACCACTCGCCGAAAAGCCTGATGCGGATGCTGGGGCCATCGGGGAATCCGTATGCTCGAAATCTGATCGAGATCATTGCCTACTTGCAGGAGAAAGAGGGGATTCGTTTCCGGGTGCGCGCGGCGACTGCCTAAACGAAAAATGTTTGGAATGTTTTAAGAACGGTCGCCGGCAATTCTTCCCTCTTCGCTTTCCCCGCGAAACCCAAGTCATGCCCCGCGCCCTCAACCGGCAGCCGCAGGGTCTTCGCCGGAATTAGCCTGCGCGCGCTTTCTAGCTCGTCAATGGTTCCGAAGGGATCGCGGGTGCCGGAAACGAACATTACCGGGACTTCGATCTTGGGGAGATGCTGTGTCCGCGGCTTCTCGGGATGGCTGGGAGGGTGCAGCGGATAGGACAGCAGAAGCAGCCCGTTCGCCAGTTTTGGCTGCTCTGCGGCAGGCGTTTCTGCGACAAGCATGGACGCCTGGCGGCCACCGTAGCTTTGTCCGCCGAGGAAGAGGCGGCCGGGGAAAAGCTTCCTCATCGCAGCCACAGCGTGCTTCAGCCCCTCGCGATCACGGACCGCATCGCTGGGCCTGGGTGGGCCGTAGGGCCGCTGCTGGCGAAACGGCAGATCGCAGCGCAGTACAACGAAACCCGCGCCAGCAAAGGCTTCCGCCAGCGCCACCAGCAGTCCCATTTGCGCGTTGCCGCCGGCTCCGTGGGTGAGGATCAGGCTGTCACCGGAAGGGGATTCGGGGCGATGCAGGAATCCGCGAACCGGAGGATCGGAGGAAGTATCGGAAAAGCGCTCCGCGGACATCGGATAATGATTATCTAACACTCGATCGCTCCCGAAACAAGCGCAGAGGCCCGATTAAACTGACAAACTGGATCCCGGTTACTGGAAGACGCTGGAAAGCGCCCGCAGAAAATCCGCCGGAGTGGCAATCTGCAGTGATGTCCGCTGGGCCACCGCCTTTGTAAAGTGCCGGGTGTTATGGGTCAACAGCCAGTCGGGCTTGCTGGCCATGGCAGAAAGAAGCACGGGAACGTCTGACTCATGCCGGATCAGGTGACGGCTGGATCGGACCAAGGCTTTGTCGGGATAGGGAACAAGCTCAGGATCGGTCAGCTTGATCAGGCGATGGTAATCCCCAAGCAACTGTTCAGCATCGGACATAGGCAGGCGTTCCGCGTGAACCAGCAGGTTCTCTTCGACCTCATCACGAACCACCTCGGCCAGAACCAACTTGCAAACTTTGGCGGCGCACAGGGACAAGATTGCCTTGTCGAGTCCCCAAGGAGAAACGATGCCTCCCGTAAGTACATTTGAGTCCAGGAACAAGCGGATTCTGCGCCGGGTGCTCACTTCGGCAGGATTTTCACTGGCGCCGGATTTCACTTGAGACGACGAATGCGGGCGCGCTGCGCGGCGGCAGGCCCCTTACTGTAGCGGCGCGCGTAAACGCGGTCTCGGGCCTTTCCCAGCGTAACAAGGATTTCCTCCGGCTTCAGGCCAGATGCCGTAAGCTTGGAGCTGACCCGCTGGCACAGTTCCTGAAAACGTGCCTGCTCCGGGAGAAGCATCAAGCCATTACCTAGACGCAACACAACAAACGGTGCGCCAGCTTCCAACCCAAGGTCTTTGCGAAACTGCGTCGGAACGGTAAGCTGGCCCTTTTCGCCGATCCTGGTCATAGCAAGAAATTCGAGAGTCGGATTGGTTGTCGCCACGGTAGGAAAATCCTACCACCATACCCCGCCGTCTGCAAGGCACTCTTGCGTGAGCATGTCTTCTACGCTGAGAGCATATTCTTGCTGCAGGGCAGAGTCCGATGCGCACTGCAGCCGGCTCCGTGGGCGAGGATCAGGCTGTCGCCGGATGGGGATTCAGGGCGGTGCAGGAATCCGCGAACGGGAGGATCGAGGAAAGTGTCGGAGAAGCGTTCAGAGGCGATCATCTAGGTAGAAATCTTCATACATGGAAATATAGCGGGATTCCGTTGCGATCAGTAGTATGCCACCGTGCGCTTAGTCGCGGTTGATGACTGGAATGTGCCGTCGGGACTGGAGCGATATGAAACTGCCTTCTCTATCCAATTGGCGTGCTGATCATACTGATAGGAATAGCGTACTTCGGAGTAGGAAGGCGACGAGGAGTCTCCACCCAATCGTATGCTCCGTGTAATTTCGGACCCTGTGTCCCCATTTTCGTTGTAAGTAGTCTCGATCTCCTCTTCTTGGTTGAAAATTCGGCGACTCGTGCGGTTTACGCGGCCATGAGTATCGTAGCCATAGGAAACTGAGTACGGTCCGGATTGGCCTGCCATGAGATCTGTAAGCTGTTTCCGTAACTCTTGTCGTAGCTGATCGTCGGAAAGGCCTGATTGTTCCAGCATCCCCGCACGGATTTCCGAGGGAACCATCGTCTCGGGATTGTCCAGAATCTGCTTCTCTTCGATGACACGACCCTGCGGGTCGTATGTGCGTAGGGCCCGGTTCACCAACTCACCTTTGGCATCAGTTACTTGAACTTCCGTAGCCCTGTCATATTCGTCGTAGATGGTGGTCGCGATTCCTCCGCCCGGTAGGTTCGGAGCCCTATCTGCAACGTCAAACGGGGATCCGGCGACCGCGACGTCAGAACGGTAATCCGCTGCACGGGAGATCTCGATCTTACTTTTCCTTCCGTGCTCGTCATAACGAAAAGTAACGGGGCTGTCAGGTCTACTACCGCCGCTAATCTTCTGAAGCCGGCCTTGCTGATCGTAGGAGTAGGTGGTCTCAGTGAGTGCCTTTCCTTTCACTCCCGAGGCGGTCCTTAACAGCCGACCGGAAGAGTCATAGCTGTAGCGCGTCACCCATTGTGAGCCATCAGAGTTGCGAATACGGATACCCAGTATGCGGCCATCCGCATCGTACTCCTTCACATATTCCGAATGAACGTCCGGATACGTCTTGCCGTCGGCACTTGTCGAAACGGGATAGGTGCTCTCTTCGGTAAATGACTTTACGGGACCACGTAGGCCCTGCTGTTCGCGGTCGGACATAGTTGTCGTGTTCTCATCGGGCGATCTGACCTGCGCCACCGCTAGTGGCACCGCAAGAACCAAGACCGCCACAATCACGAGTTTCGCACGCTTCAAGCTCACTATTGCAAGACGACCGACCAGCACATGTCAACCACATTGTTGTAACATCGCATCTCGCTAGGCAAGCGTTCTTGACGCATGCACCTTAGCCCCGCCCATTCACCACATGCAGCCGCATAAAATTCGTCGAGCCGGTGGACATCCGGGTTCCCGCGACCACGCCCAGAATGTCTCCCGGCTTGAGCCGGCCGGTTCGCACCAAGTCCTGTTCTGCGGTTTCGACCATGCCATCGACGCTGAGGTTTTGTTCCCAGCGCACCGGATGCACTCCCCATAGCAGGTTCATGCGATTGCAGACGTTGGCGCGGCTGAAGGCGTAGATGGTAGTCCGCGGACGGTATTTGGAAATCATGCGCGCGGTGTTGCCGGTGTCGGTAAACACGGCGATCGCGGCGATGTCCACGTCTTCGGCGGCGTGGGCGATGGACTCGCAGATGGTTTCTGAAATCGAGAGCCCGGTGTGCTCGCGGCGGCGGCGCGGCTGCATGAAGTCGGCCATGTGGCTCTCGGCTTCGACCACAATTTTTGCCATCATGCAGACCGCTTCCCGGGGATAGCGCCCGCTGGCCGTCTCCGCCGAAAGCATGACCGCGTCGGTGCCGTCGAAGATCGCGTTGGCCACATCGCTGGCTTCGGCGCGCGTGGGACGCGGGTTTTCGATCATGGATTCCAGCATCTGGGTCGCAATGATCACCGGCTTGCGCCACTCGGCGGCGCGGCGAATCACATGCTTCTGGATCACCGGAACTTTCTCGGGAGGCATTTCCACGCCCAGATCGCCGCGCGCCACCATCACTCCGTCGGCGGCTTCGAGAATTTCCTCCAGTTGCTCGAGCGCCTGCGGCTTTTCCAGTTTTGCGATCACAGGCACGTCCTGATTGTGGGCGGTGATGATTTCTTTCACGGAGAGCACGTCCGCGGCCGAGCGTACAAAGGAGATCGCAACCATGTCCACGCCCTGACTCAGGCCGAATTCAAGGTCTTTGCGGTCTTTGTCCGTAAGGGCAGGAATCGAAAGAGCTGCGCCGGGCAGGTTGATGCCCTGATTTTCGCCGAGCGTGCCGCCGTTGATGACCCGGCATTCAATGTCGTCGCCATGCACGTGGTGCACCCGCAATTCGATCAAGCCATCGGAGAGCAGAATGCGCGATCCGGCGCTGACTTCGTGGGGCAGGCCGCGAAACGTGGTAGCGATCACTGCGGCTGTGCCCTCGACCTCGCGTGCGGTGATGGTGACCGTCTCGCCCGCCTTCAGCGCCACCGGCTGATGGTCCTTCAACAGGCCGGTGCGGATCTTGGGGCCTTGCAGATCTTGCAAAATGCAGATGGTGCGGCCTTCTTCCGCGGCAGCATGACGCAGGCTTTCAATCGAACGCGCATGGTCGGCGTGGGATCCGTGGGAAAAATTCAGGCGGGCGACGTCCATGCCGAGTTGCATCAGCTCGCGCAGCGCAGGTTCGGTGCGGCAAGACGGGCCGATGGTGCAGATGATTTTTGCCCGGCGCACGGGCACGGTTTCCGGCGAACAGAGAGGAACAGGACTGGATGAATTTTCAGTCATAAGGATTAGGTGTGCGGATATTGTAACGGGAAAAGCGTCGTTGGTCGTTCGTCGAAGGAAAAGCGTCGTTGGCAAAGCGCGGGTCTTAGTCGCTACGCCGCAGGAAAAAGGTTTTGGCTAATGGCTAACGACGAATGACGAATGACCAGCGATGGTCTATCTGGAACTTCTCGCTCCGTTCAGCTCATAGCCCAGCCGGGCGCGCGGGTAAAGAATGGCATTCAGTTCCGATCCCACCAGGATCACCAGCGAGACCAGGTACATCCACACCAGCAGCGCGACCGCCACTCCCAGCGAGCCGTAGAGAACGTTGTAGTTCGCGTGCTGCAAGTACCATCCGAAGATGATGGTGACGATGAACCACAGCATGGTTGCCAGCACCGCGCCCGGCAGCACGCTGTGCCAGGGCTGGGTGCGGGGGACGGCGTAGTGGTAAATGAGAGCGATGACCGCGACACTGGTCGAGATTGCAATCAGCCAGCGCACGAACATCCACATCAGATACACGTAGGGGCTGAACTCGTGTCCGATGGCGGATAGGACCCGGAGTTCGATCCGGTTCCCGAAAGCTACGAGGATAGTGGCGAGGCCGAGCGGAATGCCGGCGAGGATGACCAAGTACAGCGCGACCAGCCTCTCTTTGACCAGGCCCCAGATCTTCGGCAGTTCGTAGGAACGGCGGAAGCCTTCCATCCATGAAATCATCACCCCCGAGGCCAGCCACAGCGCCAGCAGAGTCGAAGTAATGATCACTCCTGCGGAGTGCCCGGGGGCTTCCTTCAAGTAGGCTTGCGCAGCAGCGGTCCCGACGGGAAGGATTTCTTTCAGGGCTTCCGAGATTTCACCCAGCAGCGCCTGCGTGTTGCGGCGCGAGGCCAGCACCGAGCCTACGGCCAGCAGCGACGGGAAAAACGTCAGGATGGATGAGTAGGCGGACGCCTTGGCGATGGCGAAGGCATCGTGGACAAATGCCCTCCAGAAGGCTTGCCGTAGCAGATCGAGGGATCGCATGATCAACGGTGCCAGAGTACTGGTGTCGGACGGTTCCAGCAAGTGGAGGGTGAATCCGGGTTCCTGATCGGACACTCGTTGTGGGTCAGCGTGCATGGATTACAAAGAGCAAAACGAAAGGGCGGATTTCTCCGCCCTTCCCACATTGCGCAATTACTCCGCTGTAAGTTCCTCGGTCTCGCCTTCGGTACGCATGAGTTCGAGCGCGCGCTCGGCCTCTTCGTAGGCTTGCGAGACTTCCTCCTGCACCTTGGCTGCCGCCTCTTCCATTTCTGGCGAGAGCCGCACGTTGCGGTAATACTCCATGCCGGTGCCGGCAGGGATGAGGCGTCCCACGATGACGTTCTCTTTCAGGCCGCGCAGGTGGTCCACCGATCCGTTGATGGAAGCTTCGGTGAGCACGCGTGTGGTCTCCTGGAACGACGCCGCCGAAATAAACGAGTCGGTCGAGAGTGACGCTTTGGTGATGCCGAGCAACAGCGGCCTGCCGGTAGCCGGCTTGCCGCCTTCACGGATCACGCGTTCGTTCTCTTCGCGGAAGCGGAACTTATCGATCTGCTGTTCCAGCAGGAACTGGGTGTCGCCCACGTCCTCGACTTTGACCCAGCGCATCATCTGGCGGACGATCACTTCGATGTGCTTGTCCGAGATGTTCACGCCCTGCAGCCGATAGACTTCCTGGATTTCGTTCACCAGGTAAGCCTGCAATTCCTTCTCGCCCAGCACCGCCAGAATGTCGTGCGGATTGAGCGGGCCGTCCATGAGCGGTTCGCCCGCCTTGACGCGCTCGCCTTCCTGCACGTTAATGTGCACGCCGCGCGGAACTGAGTATTCTTTTTCGGTTCCGTTGTCGGCTTGCACGTAGAGTTTGCGCTGCCCTTTGGCCACTTCGCCGAATTTGACAGTGCCATCGATTTCGCTGATGACCGCAGTCTCGTGCGGCTTGCGGGCTTCGAACAGTTCGACAACGCGCGGCAGACCACCGGTGATGTCTTTCGTCTTCGTGGTTTCGCGCGGGATCTTGGCCAGCACGTCGCCCGGATGCGCGGTGTCGCCTTCCTGCACCATAAGGTGGGAACGCGAAGGCATCAGGTAACGCTTGCTGGTCTTGCCTTTGATGACAATCGCCGGCTGGCGCTTCTCGTCGGGAGCGTCCGCAACCACGTGCCGCGACAGGCCGGTGACTTCGTCGACTTCCTCGTGCAGCGTGACCCCTTCCTGCAAGTCTTTGAACTGCACGGTGCCGCCGATTTCGGTCAGGATGGCGAACGTGTACGGGTCCCACTCGACCATGATCTGTCCGAGCGTGACCGGATCGCCTTCGTTGACCTTGAGGCGTGCGCCGTAAACCACGGAGTATCGCTCGCGCTCGCGGTTCTTGTCGTCAACCACAGCGATTGAGCCCTGGCGATTCATCACCACCAAGTCTCCAGTTTTCGATTTCACCGTCTGCAATCCGATGAAGCGCACCGCGCCGTTAGTCTTGGCTTCAAGCCGCGACTGTTCGGAAACTCGCGATGCCGTACCACCGATGTGGAAGGTACGCATCGTAAGCTGGGTGCCGGGCTCGCCGATGGACTGCGCGGCAATGACTCCGGTGGCCTCGCCGAGTTCGACGAGTCGTCCAGAGGCCAGGTTGCGGCCGTAGCACATCACGCAGACTCCGCGCTTCGATTCGCAAGTCAGCACGGAGCGGATCTTCACCCGCTCGATGCCCGCGGCCTGAATCGCGCTGGCCAGGTCTTCGGTGATTTCGTGGTTGATGTCCACGATCACGTTGCCGTCGTAGTCTTTGATTTTTTCGAGCGACACGCGGCCGACGATGCGGTCACGCAGCGGTTCGATAATTTCGCCGGCTTCGACAATTCCAGCCACGTAGATGCCGTCCACGGTGCCGCAATCGTATTCGCTGATGATCACGTCCTGAGCGACGTCAACCAAACGCCGGGTCAGGTAGCCGGAATCGGCGGTCTTGAGCGCCGTGTCGGCCAGTCCCTTGCGGGCGCCGTGGGTGGAGATGAAGTACTGCAACACCGTCAACCCTTCGCGGAAGTTCGCCGTGATCGGAGTTTCGATGATTTCGCCAGAAGGCTTGGCCATCAGTCCGCGCATGCCGGAAAGCTGGCGAATCTGCTGTTTCGATCCACGAGCGCCGGAGTCGGCCATGATGTAAATCGGATTGATGTCGCCTTCTTTGTCGCGCTGCTGCATCTGGCCAAACATTTCATCGGCAACTTTTTCCGTGATCGCCGACCAGATTTCGATGACCTTGTTATAGCGCTCGCCGTTGGTGATGGCGCCGTCCAGGTATTGCTGCTGCACTGCCACTACCTGCTTCTCGGCGTCTTTCACCAGCGTCTTCTTGTTGTCTGGGATGACCATGTCATCAATTCCGATGGACAAGCCGGCGCGGGTGGCGAAGCGGAACCCGAGTTCCTTCACTTCGTCGAGCATTTTGACCGTGACTTCAAGGCCGTACTGCAAGTAGCAGAAGTTGACCAGTTGCCCGATTCCCTTCTTCTTCAGCAAGCCATTGATGTAGGGCATGCCTTCGGGAAGATGATCGTTGAGGATCGCCCTTCCGACGGTGGTGTTCAGGAACGCGCGTTCGTAGGCCACCGGCTCGGTGTGGACGATGTCCTGATCGTCGTAGGCGGTGGTGAGGTCGATGACTTCGCCGCTGTAGCGCAGGCGAATCGGAGTCAGGGTTTCAATCTCTCCGGCCTCGACCGCCATCAGCACTTCGTCAATGTTGGCGAAAGCGCGGCCTTCGCCCTTAGCGCCTGGCTTGCCCTTGGTCAAGTAGTAGAGACCGAGAACCATGTCCTGGGTCGGCACAGTGATCGGCTGGCCGGATGCCGGCGACAGAATATTGTGCGACGACAGCATCAGCACGCTGGCTTCAACCTGCGCTTCCGGAGACAGCGGAATGTGTACCGCCATCTGGTCGCCGTCAAAGTCGGCGTTGAACGCCGTGCAAACCAGCGGGTGGATCTTGATTGCTTTGCCTTCCACCAGCACCGGTTCAAATGCCTGAATGCCAAGGCGGTGAAGAGTTGGAGCGCGGTTCAGCAGCACCGGATGGTCTTTGATGACCTCTTCCAGAATGTCCCAAACAATCGCATCCTGCTGCTCGACCATTTCCTTCGCCTGCTTGATCGTGGTGCAGTGTCCGGTCTGTTCGAGGCGGTGATAGATGAACGGCTTGAACAGTTCGAGCGCCATCTTCTTCGGCAGCCCGCACTGGTGCAGCTTGAGTTCGGGGCCTACCACGATGACGGAACGTCCCGAGTAATCCACGCGCTTGCCCAGCAGGTTCTGACGGAAGCGTCCCTGCTTGCCTTTCAGCGTGTCGGAGAGCGACTTGAGCGGACGGTTGTTGGCGCCGCGCAGCACGCGGCCACGGCGGCCATTGTCGAACAAGGCGTCAACCGCTTCCTGCAGCATGCGCTTTTCGTTGCGCACGATCACTTCCGGCGCGTGCAGGTCCATCAGCTTCTTCAACCGGTTGTTACGGTTGATCACGCGGCGGTAAAGATCGTTCAAATCGGAGGTGGCAAAACGGCCGCCATCCAATGGAACGAGGGGACGAAGCTCCGGCGGAATGACCGGAATCACGTCGAGAATCATCCAGTTCGGCTTGTTGCCGCTCTTGCGGAAGGCCTCGACAACTTTCAGCCGCTTGGCGTATTTCAGGCGCTTCTGCAGCGAATTCTCGTGGCGCATCTTCTCGCGCAGTTCGCCGGAGAGCGTATCCACGTCCACGCGCTTGAGCAGTTCCTTGATCGCCTCCGCGCCCATCATGGCCTTGAAACCGGCGGGGCGGTATTGCTGGTCCAATTCGCGATAGCGGGTTTCGTCCTTGATGACCTCGTGATCTTTCACCGGCGCATCGCCGGGCTCGATGGTCACGTAGGCCTCGAAGTAAAGGATCGCTTCGAGATCGCGCAGCGAAATGTCGAGCAAGTGGCCGATGCGGCTGGGCAGTCCCTTGAAGAACCACACGTGTGAACACGGCGACGCCAGCTCGATGTGGCCGAGGCGCTCGCGGCGGACCTTCGACAGCGTGACTTCCACGCCGCACTTGTCGCAGATCACTCCGCGGTGCTTCATGCGCTTGTACTTGCCGCAGAGGCACTCCCAATCCGTGACTGGGCCAAAAATGCGGGCGCAGAACAGGCCGTCGCGTTCCGGCTTAAAGGTGCGGTAATTGATGGTTTCGGGCTTCGTCACCTCGCCATGCGACCAGCTCCGGATTTTTTCCGGAGAGGCCAGGCTGATGCGGATGGCGTCGAAATCTGCAACCGGGTTAGCCAAATCAAAAGGACTTGAACGGAACAAGGGCTTCCTCCACTTCCAGCGGCACTTTCGCAGCCGCCACGGCTCCGGAACCAGTGATCAGTGGCTAGTAATTCTTCGCCAGTGATCTGCGATACGCGGCCAAATCAGCGTCCGGAGCAACCGCTATGGCCATTTCTTTCAAAAACGGTCTTGAAACCATGTGACCAGCCACTAATCGCTGGCCACTAAAAAACTCTTAATCTGCTGCCGCGCTCAACACGGGCTTCTTCTCGCCTGCCTTGATCAACTCGACATCAAGACAGAGCGATTGCAGCTCGCGGATGAGCACGTTAAACGATTCCGGCACGCCCGGCTCCATGGCAGCTTCGCCCTTGACGATGGCCTCATAAATCTTGGTACGGCCATACACGTCGTCGGACTTTGCCGTCAGCAGCTCTTGCAGGATGAACGCAGCGCCGTAAGCTTCGAGCGCCCAAACTTCCATTTCTCCGAAACGCTGTCCGCCGAATTGCGCTTTGCCGCCCAGCGGCTGCTGGGTGATCAGCGAATACGGCCCAATCGACCGCGCGTGGATCTTGTCGTCCACCAAGTGCGACAGCTTCAGCATGTAGATGTAACCGACCGTGACCGGCTGTTCGAACTTGTCGCCAGTCATGCCGTCGTGCAGCGTGGTCTTGCCGGATTCCGGCAATCCCGCGCTCTTCAGCAGCGCCTTGATTTCGTACTCGCGGGACCCGTCGAATACCGGCGACCCGGTGAATACTCCGCTGCCAAGAGTTTCCGCGACGGCCATCAGTTCGTCATCGGGAACATCGGCAATCTCCTGTTCCAGAGTTGTGCCCTTGAAAAGGTTCTTCAGTTCGCGGCGAACGGTTTCTTCGCGCGAATTTTCCTTGAGGAACTCGGTGATCTTCTTTCCGAGTTCATGTCCCGCCCAGCCGAGGTGGGTTTCGAGAATCTGACCCACGTTCATACGGGAAGGAACGCCCAGGGGATTGAGCACAATTTCAACCGGCGTGCCGTCTTCGAGGTAAGGCATGTCCTCGTCCGGCAGGATGCGGGCAATTACGCCCTTGTTACCGTGACGGCCGGCCATCTTGTCGCCCACACTCAGCTTGCGCTTCATGGCGACATAAACCTTGACCAGCTTGATCACGCCCGGCGGCAGTTCGTCGCCCTTGGTGAGCTTGTCTTTCTTTTCGCCAACGATCTTTTTCAGAACGTCAATCTGGCGCGAAGTCATTTCTTCGATCTCGTCAATCTGCTCATTCACCCGCGGATCTTTGTCGTTGTACTTAATGCGCTTCAGGTTCCGCGTGGAAATGCGCTCGATGGTGTCGCGATCGAGAATGGCCCCCTTGGTCAGCAGGCGCTTGTTGGTGCGCTCGTCGTGCAGGTCAGCCTGCACTTCTTTTCCGCCGAGAATGCCATCGAGGCGCTTCAAGCGCTCGTCGGTGAGAATTCGAATCTCGTCGGAAAGGTTCTTTTCCAGCTTCGCAATCTGGGTTTCTTCAATCGCCTTCGCGCGCTGGTCTTTTTCCTGGCCTTTGCGCGAGAAGATTTTCACGTCCACGATCACGCCTTCGATTCCCGGCGGACAGTAGAGTGAAGCGTCGCGAACGTCTCCGGCCTTTTCGCCGAAGATGGCGCGCAGCAGTTTTTCTTCCGGCGTGAGCTGGGTCTCGCCCTTGGGCGTGACTTTGCCCACCAGAATGTCGCCTTGTTTGATTCCCGCGCCAATGCGGATTACGCCGGCTTCATCCAAATTGCGCAGCATGGTTTCGCTGACGTTCGGGATGTCGCGGGTAACTTCTTCCGGCCCCAGCTTGGTGTCGCGGGATTCGATTTCGAATTCTTCGATGTGAACAGAGGTGTAGTAATCCTCTTTCACCAGCTTTTCGGAGACCAGAATTGCGTCTTCGAAGTTGTAGCCGCGCCATGGCATGAAGGCCACCAGGACGTTACGGCCGAGAGCTAGCTCGCCGCGGTCGGTGCAGGGCCCGTCGGCAATGACCTGGCCTTTTACCACGCGCTGCCCGCGCTCGACCAAAGGCTTCTGGTTGATGCAAGTGTTCTGGTTCGAACGCTTGAACTTGGTCAGCTGATAAATGTCGCTGCCCACTTCGCGCGAAAGCTGTCCCGGATGATGCTCGCCTTCCACGCGCACGATGATGCGTTCGGAATCGACCGAATCGATCACGCCGTTACGCTTGGCGAGAATTACTGCGCCCGAATCGCGCGCCGTAACGCCTTCCATTCCGGTTCCCACGATAGGAGCTTCGGCACGCAGCAGCGGAACTGACTGCCGCTGCATGTTCGCGCCCATCAACGCGCGGTTCGCGTCGTCGTGCTCCAGGAACGGCACCAGCGACGCCGCCACCGAGACCAACTGCTTGGGGCTGACGTCAACGTAGTCCACGTCATTCTGGCTTACCAGAACGAAGTTGCCGGCTTTGCGGGCGTTAACAAGGTCGCCAACGATGCGGCCTTTTTCGTCAAGCTCCACGTTGGCCTGCGCGATCACGTGCTTGTCTTCTTCCCACGCGGAAAGATAGAACGAGAACGGCTCCAGCTCTGCCGCCCGCTTCTTGCGATCTTTCAAATCAGCATTCAGCTTTTCGGCTTCGTGCTTTTCGAGATGGTCTCCGGTTTTGTGATCACTGTCGCCGGCATTGACGATGGTCACGTAGTCGAGCACGCGGCCGCCTTTTACGCGCCGGTACGGCGACTCGATGAAGCCGTAGTCGTTGATCCGGGCATAGCAGCTCAGCGACGAAATCAGTCCGATGTTCGGACCTTCTGGCGTCTCAATCGGGCAGATACGTCCATAGTGCGTCGGGTGCACGTCGCGGACTTCGAATCCGGCGCGCTCACGCGACAAACCACCCGGCCCAAGCGCGGACAAACGCCGCTTGTGGGTAATTTCCGACAACGGATTGGTCTGGTCCATGAACTGCGAAAGCTGTGACGAACCAAAGAATTCGCGGATCGCCGCCATCACGGGCTTGGCGTTGACCAAGTCGTGCGGCATGGCGGTGGACATTTCCTGGTACACGGACATTTTTTCTTTGATCGCCCGTTCCATGCGCACCAGTCCGATGCGGAACTGGTTCTCAAGCAACTCGCCGACGGCGCGCACCCGGCGGTTGCCGAGGTGATCAATGTCATCGACCGCACCAATGTTCTTGCGCAGCTTCAGCAGATAGTTGATGGTCGCGTAAAAATCGTCAGGATCAAGCGTGCGCTTGTCGAGACTGGTGTGATCGCTGTTTTCGAACAGCTTGATGTTGAACTTCAGCCGGCCCACGCGCGAGAAGTCATACTTCCGCGGATCGAAAAACATTCCGTGGAAAAGCGCAGTCGCGGTGTCAAGCGTCGGAGGGTCGCCGGGACGCAGCTTGCGGTAAATCTCGATCAGCGCCTCTTGCGGCGTCTTCACCGAATCGCGCTTCAGCGTCTGGCTGATCACCGTGCCCACGTCGTCGCGCTCGGGGAAGAACAGGTTCATCTCGATCACGCCCGAGTCCAGAATCTTCGCGATCTTATCGGGAGTCAGTTCGGTGTTGGCTTCGAGAAACACTTCGCCGGTGGTGGTGTCCACGATGTCGCCGGCAGCCCATGCGCCTTCGAGGTCGGTGACGTCCACTTCGATTTCGGTGACCTTCGCCTTCTGAATGTCCTTGAGGATCGCGGCATTGATCTTGCGGCCGGAATGCGCAATCTCATCGCCTGACTTCGACTTGATGCTGTGCGCCAGCTTCATGCCGATCAGGTTGCTGGCCTTTTCGCTGGCGGGATCAATCGTCCAGTAAAGCTTTTTGTCGCGGATGGCCAGCCGGTCCACGGTGTAGAACGTCCGCAGAATGTCTTCGCCGGTGCGCAGTCCAAGGGCGCGCAGGAAGATGGTGCCCAGGAATTTGCGCTTGCGGTCAATGCGCACGTACAGCACGTTCTTCTGGTCGTATTCAAACTCTACCCAAGATCCGCGGTAAGGAATGATCTTGCCGAGGAAGTAAGTGCGATTGTTCGCGGTCTCGAAGAACACGCCAGGCGAGCGGTGCAACTGGCTGACGATTACGCGCTCGGTGCCGTTCACAATGAACGTGCCATTCTGGGTCATCAGCGGAACGTCGCCGAAGAAAACTTCCTGCTCTTTAATGTCGCGGATGGAGCGGTTCCCGGTCTCCGCGTCCTTGTCGAAAATGGTGAGGCGCATTGTGACCTTAAGCGGCGCGGAATACGTCATGCCGCGCTCTTCGCATTCGGCCACGTCGTATTTCAACTGCAAACCTACGGGGTCGCCGCACTTGTTGCAGAAGTCCGGAGTGTTCGCGTTGTAGGTGCCGCACTTGTGGCAGAGCACATCGCCGGGATGAAACGGATCGGTGATGACGGTGTTGCCGCAATTCTTACAAGTGGTGCGCAGGTGATGCAGGCCTTTCAGGTGGCCGCACTTGCACTCCCAGTTGCCGATCGCGAAATCCACAAACTCAAGCTGCGAAATGTTGCGGAAGTCGGTAATCGGAAACACCGACTGAAACACGGCCTGCAACCCGGCGTCATCGCGCTCACTGGGCAGGCGGTCCATTTGCAGAAAGCGTTCGTACGAGCGCTTCTGGACTTCGATCAGGTTAGGAATCTGGATGGTTGCTGGAATCTTGGAAAAATCGAAACGTTTACGGAGCGCGTTCTTTTTCAACATTCGGAATACTCCCAAACTTTTTTGCGCGCAGCCTGGGGGCTGCACTCATCGCGAAACAGCGGGCACTCTGGCGATGCCCTGGTTGATACCTTTAGGCTAGGACCCGGAACCGAAGAAGCAGAGACACACAAATGCGCCCGCAGGGACAGCGTGTCCCTCAGGCGCCGTTAGCAGCGCATGGCCGTTTTGATTTTGTCTTTTCCGCGCCAGTTTCTAGGGCCTGTTCCCGTCCCGCCGCCCGCGAGACAGTTGCCAATCCGTGTTCAGCGACCCTACGCCGCTCCCCTGGGTCCAATCTAGTGGAGGGCCGCTCTCATCTGGATGAAGTAGGAAGCGGTGCTGTTAATAACGATAATAGCACTAATTCCTGGACTCCGCCAGTCGTGGAAAAACCGCACTTAGCACCTGGCATTGGGCACCAACCCGCAAGGGCCAAAATGCCAACTGCCAGGCGTCTAAGCGTCTGGAAAATATCGGCCAGATCCTTCGACTCGCCCTCCCTCGCTACGCTCGGTCGGACTCGCTCAGGATGACCGCAGCAGGCTCAGACGCCCGCTAAGCGCGGTCACTTTACTTCGACAACCGCGCCGGCGTCCGTGAACTTCTTCTTAATTGTCTCGGCTTCTTCCTTGGAAACGCCTTCTTTCACCGCCTTGGGCGCCCCATCCACCAGATCCTTGGCTTCTTTCAAGCCCAGGCTGGTGACTTCGCGGACCGCCTTGATGACGTTGATCTTGTTGGCCCCAACTTCCTTGAGGACAACTGTGAACTCGGTCTGCGCCTCAGCTGCCGGAGCCGCTGCCGCACCAGCCCCGCCGCCAGCAACCATCACCGGGGCCGCTGCTGCCGCCGAAACCCCAAGCCGGGATTCCAGTTTCTTTACCAGTTCTGCCGCATCCAGCAACGACAGTCCTACGATCTGCTCTTCCAACTGCTGCAAGTCAGCCATTTCAGTTCTCCATTATTTTTGATTTCTTTTCGAGACGCAGCATGCCGCGCCTCCCTGCTTCGTTATCCGCAAGCCAGGTTTCCAGTGCGCCCTCGTCTTTCATCCACGCCAGACAACGCGGTAAAGACTCAGTGCGCAACCCTTGGCTTGCGATAACCAAATTCGTCGCTACTACGCGCTAGCCGGCGGCGCTTCTCCGCCAAACTTGCCCTTCTCCACGCCCTGGCCGATCACCACGGCCAGATCGCGCCCGACGGCGTTCATCGCCGTCACCAGCCGCTGCGCCGGTGAACTCAGCAAGAACAGCAGTTTGGAGTAAATTTCTTCCTTCGACGGCATGGTCGCCAGCGCCTGAATCTCTTTGATCGAGACCACGCGGCCTTCCACGATTCCAGCCTTGAACGTGAACTCCGGATTGTCCTTGGCGTATTTCGACAGCGCTTTTGCCAACGCCACCGGATCGCCCTCGGTGTAGGCAATCGAGGTCACGCCGGAAAGGTCCTTCAGCGCGGCTTCGACTTTCGTGCCCTTGGCCGCAAGCTCCGCCAGCGTGTTCTTCACTACGGTGTACTTCGCACCCGAACTGCGCAGCAGCTTGCGTAGCTCGTAATCCTGCGGCACCGTCAGCTTGCTGTAGGTGGTAACAATCACTGTCGAGACGCCCTGCAGATCTTTGCCCAGCTTCTCAACTTGTTCAGTCTTTTTTGCTCTGGTAACAGCCATATTCAATCCCTCAGAAATTTTTATGGAGCGAAGACCGTCCTCGCCCGTCCGCTGCCCCTCGGGTCAGCTAAGCTTTCGCCGCTGTCTCAATCGGCGTTGTGTCCAGCGAAATCCCAGGGCCCATGGTCGAACTCAGATAGCAGCCCTTGATGTATTTGCCTTTCGCCACCGACGGTTTCGCCTTGATCACGCTCGTGATAAGCACAGTCGCATTCTCAATCAGCTTGTCCGGCGAAAATGAAATCTTGCCCACCGGAACATGCACCAGCGCCGTCTTGTCGGTGCGGAACTCAACTTTGCCGGCCTTCACTTCCTGCACCGCTTTTGCTACATCGAAAGTCACCGTGCCGGTCTTCGGATTCGGCATCAGCCCCTTCGGGCCGAGAACTTTTCCCAGGCGTCCAACGGACTTCATCATGTCAGGCGTCGCGACCAGCGCATCGAAGTCGGTCCAGTTTTCTTTGGTGATTTTTTCGACCATGTCTTCGCCGCCGACAAAGTCCGCGCCCGCCTGTTCGGCTTCGCGCAACTTGTCTCCGCTGGCAATCACCAGGACTTTCTTCGACTTGCCCAGCCCGTGCGGAAGCACGACGGTGCCGCGAACCATCTGGTCGGCATGCTTGGGATCAACTCCCAGCCGCATGGTGACTTCGACTGTCTCGTCAAACTTGGCAAACTTAACTTTTTGCAGAAGCGGCACCGCGTCCTGCAGCGTATAAGGACGCGCTTCGACCAACTTCCTCGCTTTAACTACATTCTTTCCGACTTTTCTCATTGTGTTTTTCCTTGTCTCCCACCGCTGATCGCTGTTCCGGTCAGCCGTAGTAATTTCGACTTGGGGCTAAAGCCCCATTTCAATATTCGCCTCTGCGGCACGGGTAAAGCCGCGCCCGGTCATTACAATTACCCGACTACTTCAATCCCCATGGACCGCGCCGTCCCGCGAATGCTCCGGATCGCCGAGTCCACCGACGCCGCGTTCAGGTCGGGCATCTTTTGCTTCGCGATGTCCTCGACCTGCTTCAGCGTCACCTTGCCGACTTTATCTTTGTTGGGCGCGCCCGAGCCTTTGGCAATCCCCGCAGCGCGTTTCAACAAGATCGAAGCCGGAGGCGTTTTGGTGATGAAGGTGAACGAGCGGTCGCTGTACACCGTAATCACCACCGGAATGATCAGCCCTTCGAGTTCCTTCTGGCTGGTGCGCGCGTTGAACTGCTTGCAGAACTCCATGATATTGATCTGCGCCTGACCGAGCGCGGGACCAACCGGCGGCGCCGGCGTTGCTTTGCCGGCCGCGATTTGCAGCTTTACCGAACCTGTTGCTTTTTTCGCCATTGCTTGTCCTTAACCCTACCCTTGTTTCTCTACTTGCTTGAATTCCAGTTCCACCGGCGTCGACCGCCCGAAAATTGTGACCATCACTTTCAGCGTCTCCCGGTCGTCGTTGACCTCGTCCACGATGCCGGTGAAAGTCGCGAAAGGCCCTTCGGTGATACGCACCGTTTCGTTCTTTTCAAACTTGACCTTGAGTTTGGGTTTGTCTTTCGACTCGCCAGCCCGGTAAACAATGTGCTGCACTTCTTCTTCGGACAGCGGCGTCGGCTGCTGCCCGGTGCCAACGAATCCCGTGACCCGCGGCGTTGCTTTCACCACGTGCCAGACGTGGTCGTCCATGTCCATTTCAACCAGCACGTAGCCGGGATAGAACATGCGCTCGACGGTGTACTTCTTGCCGTTGCGAACTTCGGTTACTGACTCAGTCGGGATCAGCACCTTCCCGATTTTGTTTTCCAGCGCAAACGCCCGCACCCGCGATTCCAGCGACTCTTTCACTTTGCGCTCGAATCCCGAATACGAGTGGATGATGTACCACTTCATGTTCGGATTGCGGGGCGGCTCAGCGACGGCGACCGCTGCGTCCGGGGCCGCGGGCGCCGCGGCTTCCGGGTTGCTGGTTTCGTTATTGGTTTCGTCCGGCATATGCTCAGAAATCCTTTATCAACTCTCTACTTTGAGAAAAAAGTGAACAAACGATCTACGCCCTGGGAGATCACATAATCAATGACCCAGAAGTACAAACCGAAAATGAAGATCGCAACCAGCACAACGGTCGTAGTCGCTTGCACTTCCTTGCGCGAGGGCGTGGTGACTTTGCGCATCTCGGTGCGCACGTCGTTGTAAAACGCCTTGACCCGTTGCGGCCACGACATGATCCCAACATTCTCGCTCGCCGCTGCACTGGAATTCGCCATTTTCTTCGTCTCAACTCCCATGCTCTCTACTGCTCTTCGTTCCGACCTGCTACTCGTCCTGGCCTTCGCGCCCAAATTCTGGCAGGGGCGGAGGGATTCGAACCCCCAAGTTCGGTTTTGGAGACCGACAGTTTAACCGTTGAGCTTACGCCCCTGTTTGTGTAGGGTGATCGTCGATCGGATAATCGGGTGATTTTCAGATCGCCCGATGATCCGAACACCAGATCGCCAGATTACTTCACTTCCTTATGCGACGTATGCTTGCGGCACCGGTTGCAGAACTTCTTCAAGTCCAGCCGGTCCGGCGTCGTTTTGCGGTTCTTCGTTGTCGAATAATTCCGCTCTTTGCAATCACCGCACTGCAACGTAATGATTTCTCGGGGCATAAAAACAGCTCCTGGCTTTTAACTCTTAGCTTCTAGCTCAAACCCAAACCGATCTTGCTCGACCGACGACCAACGACGGTTTTCTTTACTGCACAATCTCGCTAATCGTTCCCGCGCCCACCGTATGTCCGCCTTCGCGGATGGCGAAGCGCAAGCCCTTTTCCATCGCCACTGGGGTGATCAGCTCAATCACCAACTGCACGTTGTCTCCAGGCATCACCATCTCGGTGCCGCTTGGAAGCTCGGCCACGCCGGTGACGTCCGTCGTTCGCAAATAAAACTGCGGACGATATCCCTTGAAGAATGGCGTGTGTCTTCCACCTTCTTCTTTAGTCAAAATGTAAACTTCGGCTTTGAACTTGGTGTGCGGCGTAATCGATCCGCCCTTGGCCAAGACCATGCCGCGCTCGACATCTTCTTTCGCGATGCCGCGCAACAGCAATCCCGCGTTGTCGCCGGCCATGCCTTCGTCGAGTTGCTTTTTGAACATTTCGACGCCGGTCACCACCGTCTTGCGAGTTTCGCGGAAGCCCACAATTTCTACTTCCTCGCCAACCTTCACCTTCCCGCGCTCGATTCTTCCCGTCACCACCGTGCCGCGGCCTTGGATCGAGAAAATATCTTCGATCGGCATCAGGAACGGCTTGTCCAGTTCGCGCACAGGTTGCGGAACTGATTTATCGACCGCTTCCATCAGCGCGTCCACTTGCTTTTCCCACTTGGCTTCGCCGTTCAATGCGCCCAGCGCCGACAAACGCACCACCGGAACATCGTCGCCCGGAAACTGATACGCCTTCAGCAGCTCGCGTACTTCGAGTTCGACCAGATCGAGCAGCTCGGGATCGTCAACCGCGTCGCACTTATTCAACGCGACCACGATGTAAGGCACGCCGACCTGCCGAGCGAGCAGCACGTGCTCACGCGTTTGCGGCATCGGACCGTCGGTCGCAGCCACGACGAGAATCGCGCCATCCATCTGCGCCGCGCCGGTAATCTTGTTCTTGATGTAGTC
>Ga0210407_10000644_pt1 | contig 37682 bp, 40 predicted proteins | sample IncBWC27MmetaG_FD_150860 | JGI IMG/M metagenome (GOLD analysis project Ga0210407, IMG submission 150860) | Forest soil microbial communities from Barre Woods Harvard Forest LTER site, Petersham, Massachusetts, United States - Inc-BW-C-27-M | ecosystem: Environmental > Terrestrial > Soil >...
TATCTCACCGCCGAGAAGATAAACCGCACTCGCGATCTCAATCTCATCCTCGGCAGCAAGTACGCCGTCATGGCCTCCGCCGATCCCCAAGCTTCTCCCAAAGGCTGGCTGGCGATTGCTGACGCCCTCAACTTCGCCGCCGATCGACTCGAACCTTCCGGCCTCAAGACCGGCTACCACAATCATCAGCCCGAGTTCACGGGCGCGGGTGCCCAACGCCCCATCGAAATCATTGCGAAAAACACCAAGCCCAGCGTCATGCTGCAGCTCGACGTAGGCACTTGCATCGAGGCCGGTTCCGACCCCGTTGCTTGGATCAACGCCAACCCCGGCCGCATCCACTCCATCCATTGCAAAGACTGGTCGCCTGCCCCGGAGAAGGGCTATAAGGTCCTCTTTGGCGAAGGCGTGGCCAACTGGAGCGCCATCTTTACCGCCGCCGAAACTACCGGCGGCGTCGAGTACTACCTCGTCGAACAGGAGGGCAGCCGCTTCCCCGAACTCGACACCGCCCGCCGCTGCCTCGAAACCTTCCGCGCCAAGCACCCCTCCTGATCCACCACCATAAATCTTCCCCCTTCTTTCTAGCGGCTCTTCCTGCCGTATTGCTTCCACAAGGTTCATTTGACTTTCGTGTTACCCTATGCTACTATTCAGCCAGTTGGGAGTACGCTTGGCTTCTTGTAACGACTCCCTTAACATCAGCGTGATCGTCCTCCGTGGGCCACAATGTGTCTTCATCTCCAGCATTTTGAATAGTTTATCGCCCTGCCGCCGCCACGCTCTTGTGGGGACCGCCCTCTTAGGTGGGCCGCCTTTCTCTTAACCCAACTGAATCCGACGTGCCCTTCCTACGTCTCGGCCTCGATCTTAGTAACCATTTGCTAAATACCAGGACTCGCGCAACCTCTTTAAAATGAACACTTCCGAAACTGTAGCAAAACAAACAACTTCAACTTCCTTTAGAATCAACACTTACGAAAAACCCCCGGGGGGCTACCCCTACACTTTTCCATATCTGTTAGACCAGCTTTCCGTCCTTGAAACTCAAACATCCGCTCCAAGGCGCTTATCGCTAGCTGGGTAGACCCCAGCAAAGGGCATTCTCATCGAGGTAAGCGGACAATCCCCTCGACCCACTCCACCAAGAAAGGCGGACATAGGTAAACAGCTTCGATTCAATCCCATTCCCGCGTTGACGCCCGTGTTCCCACGGTGTTACGCTCCCGCGACACCCTGCACTGACGCATGCGCGCCGTCGACCTTATCCGCAAAAAACGCGACTCTGGGGAACACTCCCGCGAAGAAATCGACTTTCTGGTTTCGCGCTACACCCGCGGTGACATACCCGACTATCAGATGGCCGCCTGGCTCATGGCCGTTTTCGTCCGCGGCTTGAACCGCTCGGAGCTCGCCGCTCTCACCGAAGCCATGCTCCATTCGGGCCAGGTACTCAATCATTCGGAGATTCCCGGGAAAAAGGTCGATAAGCACTCCACCGGCGGCGTTGGCGACAAAACCTCCTTGATCCTCGCTCCCATTGTGGCTGCGGGCGGACTCACCGTTCCCATGATCAGCGGCCGCGGCCTGGGCCACACGGGAGGCACCCTCGATAAGCTCGAATCCATCCCCGGCTTCAACGTGAATCTTTCGCTGGAGGAATTTCGCCGCGTGCTTCGCGAATGCGGCATGGGTCTCATCGGTCAAACCGCCGAAATCGCTCCCGCCGATAAAAAAATCTACGCCTTGCGCGACGCGACCTCCACCGTCGAAAACATCGGTCTCATCTGCGCTTCCATCATGAGCAAAAAGCTCGCGGAAGGTATCGACGCCCTCGTCCTCGATGTTAAAACCGGTTCCGGCGCCTTCATGAAGCGCGAGGAAGACTCCATCTTGCTTGCTGAAATTATGGTCGAAACCGGCAAGCGCATGGGGAAGCGCATGGTCGCGCTCATCACCGACATGAGCCAGCCCTTGGGCCGTATGGCCGGCCATGCGAACGAAATCATCGAGTGCATCGAAGTATTAAGCGGCGGCGGTCCCGCCGACCTGCGCGACCTTAGCCTCGACCTTTCCGCCTGGATGTTTTTCCTCGGCGGCCGCACCAAAACTGTCGACGAAGGCCGCCGCCTCGCCGAGACCATGATCGCTACCGGTCAGGCCAAGGAAAAGTTCAAGCAGTGCATCGCGCTCCAGGGCGGCGACGAAAACATTGTCGATGACCCGCGGCGCTTGGCCAAAGCACGCTTTCATCTCAACGTTCCAAGTCCCGCCCGGGGCTTCATCATCGATACGAATTGCATGCAATTCGGCATCGCGCTGGCCATGCTCGGCGGAGGCCGGGAAAAAAAAGAAGACCAGATCGACCACGCCGTCGGCCTGGAATTTCATAAACGCATCGGGGACCCTGTAGAAAAAGGCGAACCCTTGGCAACAATTCATTACAATAGCGACGCCAGGCTTGCCGAGGCCCAAAGTCTCATCTCCGGCAGCTACGTGATCGACGAGACCGCGCCCGGCGAAAAGCGCCCTCTAATCCGCAGGGTTCTTGGCGCTTGAAGATATGCAGTCTGGTTTCGAGCTATTTGCCTGCAATGCAGAAAGAGGTCAACGCATGGGAAGATTTACAGGATTGCTGGGCATCTTCACCATGCTCGCGCTTGCTTATATCTTCTCCACCGACCGCAGAGCCATCCGCCTGAAGACCGTCCTGTGGGGCCTCGGCTTGCAATTTGCTTTTGCCTTTTTTGTCCTTCGCTTTGAAATCGGCCGCCTGATTTTTCAAAAAGCCGGCGACGCCGTAAACACCCTTCTCAGCTTTGCATTCGTGGGTTCTACGTTTATGTTTGGCGAGCTCGGCAAGAAGGTTTCCTCCCTAGGCTTTATTTTTGCGTTTCAAGTTTTGCCCACCATCATTTTCATCGCCGCCGTTTTCGCGTTTCTCTATCACATCGGCGTGATGCAGATTCTCATCCGTGCCTTTGCTTGGGTCATGACCCGCGTCATGGGCGCCAGCGGTGCGGAATCTCTCGACATTGCCGCCAGCATCTTCATGGGACAGACAGAAGCTCCGCTCACCATCCGCCCGTTTCTCAACAAGCTCACCAAGTCCGAGTTGATGTGTGTCATGACCTGCGGCATGGCCCACGTTTCCGGCGGCATCATGGCCGCTTACATCGCCGTTGGCGTGGAAGCCAAGCACTTGCTCACCGCGGTGATCATGACCGCGCCCGGAACATTGCTCATGGCCAAAATGCTCGTTCCCGAAACCGAAGAGCCGCTCACCGCTGGCCGCGTGCAGATGCCGGAAATGGAAAGGGAAGCCAATTTTCTCGGAGCCATTTCTCGCGGCACGTCCGATGGTTTGAATTTGGCTCTCAACGTCGGCGCCATGTTGATTTCCTTTATTGCGCTGCTGGCCCTTACGGATTATCTTTTTGGCGGCGTTCACAATTGGCTCGTGTTCCACAACCAAAATTGGCTGTGGGGCCATTTGGCGGTAATTTTTCCGGACAGCCTGGAGACCATGTTCGGCTGGCTTTTTGCTCCCATCGCCTGGCTCATCGGAATTCCCAAACACGATGCCTTGGCGGTCGGCAATCTGCTTGGAACGCGCATGACCATCAACGAGGTCGTGGCATTTACAAAATTAGGGGGCATGAAGGACGTGCTCGATCCGCGCTCCTTTACCATCGCTACTTTCGCGCTCTGCGGTTTCGCCAACTTCAGTTCCATCGGCATTCAGATTGGCGGCATCGGCGCGCTGGCGCCCGACCAGCGCGGCCAACTCGCGAAATTTGGCATTCGCGCCATGCTCGCGGGAACCATGGCCAATCTCATGTCCGCTTCGATCGTGGGGATGCTTACGTGAGTCCGAAGAATCGAAAAGAAAAAACGAAGCGGAATTCCAAGAAAAAGAACCGCGGAACACCGGCCGTTACTCATTTCGAAGAAATCTCCGGCTTAGACATTACGGATGCGGCCGTTCCACCTGCGCCGGAATTTCCCATCGTCATCGAGCCCAACCCTGCCGTCGGTCCTTTTGTGGAAAACGCCGCCACACCTCTCGAATATGAACGCGCCGAAAAAGCCGCTCAATATATTTTTTCGCAATCCGAACTTCGCCCCAAGATCGCTCTGGTTCTCGGCTCCGGCCTGGGCGCCTTCGCCGACGAATTTTCCACTGCCGCGAAAATCCCCTACGCCAGCATTCCTCACTTTCCCCAATCCACCGCCATCGGCCACGCCGGCAGGCTGGTCATCGGCAAAGTGGGGGACGTGGCCGTCGCCGGAATGCAGGGCCGCGTACATCTCTACGAAGGATATTCCATTCACGAGGTCGCTTTTCCCGTCCGCGTTTTCGCCCGCATGGGAGTCAAAGCGATCATCCTAACTAATGCCGCCGGGGGCATCAAACGCGAATTCACCCAAGGCACGCTCGTGGTCCTCAAAGACCACATCAATCTGCAAGGCGCCAACCCACTGAGCGGCTCCAACGACGAGCGCTTCGGCCCGCGCTTTCCCGATATGACTGTCGCTTACGATAAACGCTTTCGCGAAATGACCGTCGGCGAAGGAAATCGCAAGGGCCTCAGTCTCCACGAAGGCGTCTACGCCGCGCTCGCCGGTCCCAGCTATGAAACTCCCGCGGAGATTCGCTACCTGCGTTCCATTGGCGCGGACCTCGTCGGAATGTCCACGGTTCCGGAAGTCATCGCCGCGCGTCACTCGGGCATCCGCGTTCTGGGAATCTCTTGCGTCACCAATCCAGCTGCGGGCATTCTCGACAAGCCCTTGAATCACAACGAAGTGCTGGAAACCGCGGAGCGCGTCAAAGGCCAGTTCATCGCTCTGCTGAGATTAGTCATCCCCCGAATCGCCGCGGAGATCGCATGAGTGAAAACGAGATTCTGATCGCTGCGGCAAAGCAGGCGCGCGAAAATGCTCACGCTCCCTACTCCAATTTCCGCGTCGGGGCCGCGCTTCGTGCGAATTCGGGACGCATCTTCGGCGGCTGCAACGTAGAAAACGCCACGTACGGACTCACCGTGTGCGCCGAGCGCATTGCCATCTTTAAGGCGATCAGCGAGGGCGAGCGCGGTTTCGATGCCATCGCTGTTTCCACGGACGCGGACACGCTCACGCCTCCCTGCGGCGCGTGCCGCCAGATCATCTGGGAATTCTGCGGCGACGTTCCCGTCATCCTTTCCAATCTCGAAGGCAAAACCGAGATCATCCAGATGCGCGATCTTTTTCCCAAACCCTTCGATTCATCAAATCTGTAGCCGCGGTGTACCGATCGCGATTCTTTCACGTGAGGCAAAACAGAATGTTGCGGAATTTCTCATCACTCTCTTTTCTAACTCTTCTCGTCCTTCTAGGTTCCGGCGAAAGCCAGTCCCAAACGGCGCCAAAGCAAGCCGTCGGCTTCGACCTTCTCATCACCAACGCCACGATCGTCACCATGGATCCCGCCCGGCAAATCATTGAGGATGGCGTCATTGCCGTGAATGGAGACGCGATCGTGTTTGTAGGTCCCTTGTCGGAATTCAACATGCACACAATGAAAGGCCACACAAGCAAGCAGACCATCGACGCGAAGGGGAAGCTCGTCCTCCCCGGCTTCATCAACGGCCACACGCACGTCCCGATGACGCTCTTCCGGGGACTTCACGATGACGTCACTCTTGACGACTGGCTGCACAGGTATATTTTCCCCGCGGAAGCCAAGAACGTCACCGAAGATTTCGTGCGCTGGGGCACGCGCCTCGCGGCCGCCGAACAAATTCGTTCCGGCGTCACCACTTTTGCGGACATGTACTACTTCGAAGACGCCGTCGCCGAGGAAACCAAAGCCGCGGGCATGCGCGGCGTTCTCGGCGAGACGTTCATCGATTTTCCCGCGCCGGACAACAAGTCCAAAGCCGAAATGCTTTCTTACACCGAAAAATTTCTGCAAAAATGGCAGGGCGACCCGCTCATCCACGCCGCTGCCGCTCCGCATTCGATATACACGTGTTCCGCCAAAACTCTCAAAGACGCCGCGGCCCTCGCGCGCAAGTACAACGCACCCATCCTCATTCACGTCGCCGAAATGAAAAAAGAGCTCGAGGACAGCCGGGCACAAAACGGAACCACGCCCGTGCAATATCTCGACAAAATCGGCATCCTTGGCCCAGACGTGGTGGCTGCCCACTGCATCTTCGTTGATGGAACCGATCAGAAGATCCTTGCGGAAAAGCGCGTCGGCTGCGTCCACAATCCTTCGAGCAACATGATGCTCGCCAGCGGCGTTTCGCCGGTTCCCGACATGCGAGCCGCAGGCATCGCCGTCGGGCTCGGAACCGATGGCCCCGCTGGCAGCAACAACGATCTCGACCTGATGGAGGAAATGGACCTCGCGGCCAAGCTCGCGAAAATTACACGGAGCGATCCGCTCGCGCTGAATGCCAAAGCGGTCGTCGAAATGGCCACCATCGACGGCGCTCGAGCCCTGCACATGGACAAAGAAATCGGTTCACTGGAAAAAGGCAAGAAGGCGGACATCATCCTCATCGGGCTAGACGCGCCCAACGCCGTTCCCATGTACGACATTTACGCGCAGCTCGCCTATGCATTAAAAGCGAGCGACGTCGAAACCACCATCATCGGTGGCCGCGTGGTCATGCGCGATCGCAAACTTCTCACCGTGAACGAGGGCGAGGCCGTCGCCAAGGCCCGCGAATACAAAAAGAAGATCGCCGCCTCTTTCCAATAAAAGTTTTCTGTCTCCCAAGATCCTTCCCTCAAGCGCCGAAGTGCGGCTAGGTGTAGAATCCCTTCCGGCGTGGGCCTCATGAGGCAAATCCATTTGACGAAGGGAATACTCTTCTCCCCTGCGACGCATGTTTACCCCTTATTTCCGCCGAGCCCCATCCAACACCAGGTCTGGTTTTGAATCTCACGGTAAATTCCATCTCGACTCAGAAAGGTGCTCGCAATGTCCGGAGACGCAGAGAAAGACACACTGACACGAAGGGGTTTTCTGGGAGTTAGCTCGGGCGCTCTCGCGGCTGCGGGCATGCTCTCGGTGGAGAAGGCATCGGCGCAGCAGCCGTCAGACTACAAATCGAAGGCCGATAGAAGCGCCAGCGACCCGGGGCCGACCAATGCTGCGATGGACGCGGCCAATCCCGATTCGAACGTTCCTCTTCCGACCGATGCCGGCGGCGTGCAGACTTTCAAGTACCCCTTTTCCTTCGCGCACAAACGGCTTCATCAAGGCGGCTGGTCCCGCGAAGTTACGCAACGCGAACTTTCGGTTTCCAAGACTCTGGCTGGCGTGGACATGCGGCTCACCGCCGGCGGCGTCCGCGAGTTGCATTGGCACACGGCAGCAGAATGGGCGTTCATGCTCTATGGTACCGCCCGCATTACTTGCATCGACGCGGACGGCAAGAGTTTCGTCACCGACGTCAAAGAGAACGAACTCTGGTTTTTCCCGCCCGGAATTCCGCACTCGATCCAGGGACTCGGCCCCGACGGCTGCGAATTCCTGCTGGTCTTCGACGACGGCAATTTCTCCGAATACGAGACCGTGCTCCTTTCCGACTGGATGGCGCACACACCGCCTGATGTTGTGGCGAAGAATTTTGGCGTCAGTCAAAAGGCCTTGGCAAACATGCCCAAGAAAGAACTCTTCATCTTCCAGACGGAAGTCCCCGGCCCGCTCGAAGAAGATCGCCGGATCGCGGCAGGAAAGCTCGGCCCTTCACCGATCGATTTTGCGTTTCGGACGATGCAGTATCCTCCCACCAAGCGCAACAAGAGCGGGGAAGTCCGCATCATCGACGCGAACAATTTCAAAATATCGACGACTAGCGCCGCCATCGTAACCGTCAAGCCCGGCGGAGTTCGCGAACTGCACTGGCATCCAAACGCCGACGAGTGGCAATACTTCTACGCCGGGAAGGGGCGCATGACCGTTTTTGCAACGGGTGGGCGCGCCCGCACCATGGATTTCGAAACCGGCGACGTCGGGTATATCCAAAAGACCCTTCCTCACTACGTCGAAAACACCGGCACGACGGACCTGAAATTCCTTGAGATGTTCAAGAGCAGCTATTACCAGGACCTGGCGCTCTCCGAATGGCTAGCGCACACCCCGCCGGAATTGGTGGCGGCTCACCTGAATCTCGACAAAGCGACGCTCGAAGCCCTGCCGAGAGAAAAAACCGTAATCATGCCGGAGTAGCGGCCGCGTCCCGGGAAGCCGGCAGGCGGCGTAAGTGCTTACCCCGCCTGGGTTTCGCCGCGTCGATCGCTGGTGACGCCCGATACATCTGAGGGCTCTCGAGTTGCATCTAAACCGCATGTCCACCTCTCGGATAAATCCAAGTATCACTCCGCGCGAAATTCTTTCCGCGTGGGGAAAAATCCTCGGCGGCGCCGCGCCCATGCTCTCGATCGAAATAACGCGCGAGTGCCCCCTGAGCTGTCCCGGATGCTACGCCTACGGTGAATCCCATCTGGGCGGGGGCCAGCTTCTCAGCGAATTGAACGACAGCCGCGGCGACGCTCTTGTAAATGGCGTACTCGAATTGGTGCGAAAGCACCGTCCGATGCACGTCTCCCTCGTTGGCGGCGAACCGCTGGTGCGCCACCGCGAGTTGAGCTCGATTCTTCCCGCGCTCAGCGCCATGAACGTCTTCTCTCTGGTCGTCACCAGCGGCATCATACCCATCCCGATGGAATGGATGAGCCTGCCGCGGGTGCGCGTGGCCGTTTCCGTCGATGGTCTTCCCGAACATCATGATGTCCGGCGCAAACCCGCCACCTACGAACGTCTGCTGAATAATCTCGCCGGCCGTAGCGTCAACGTCCACTGGGTCATCACCCGGCCGATGCTGCAGCGCGCGGGATACCTTGAGGAATATGTCTCTTTCTGGAGCCAGCGGGAAGAAGTGGATCACCTTTGGGTGAGTCTCTACACCCCGCAAATCGATGAACAAAGTTTCGAAAGACTCACGGCTGAAGACCGCCGCACCGTAGCCCGTGAACTTCCGCTGCTGGCGAAAAAATATCCCAAGCTGTTGATGAACGAAGGCATTGGCCAGGCGTTTCTACATCCGCCGAAAAACCCGGCGGACTGTCTCTTTTCCAAGATGTCCGCGAACTATTCCGCCGATCTACGGACGCGCGTCGAGCCGTGCGTCTTCGGCGGTTCGCCCAATTGCCTCGAATGCGGCTGCGCCGCCAGCAGCGGGCTGCACTGGATTCGCGATGCCAAGGTCGCTGGACCCTTGAAAGTCCGCCATTTCGTCAACAGTTCCATCAGTGTGGGCTCGCTTGTAAACAGCCTGCGCCGCAAAACGCAAAAACCGGCTCGTTGGAATTCCGGTGGTCCGCCGGCTGGCAAGCCGCCAGAGCTGTTGCAAATCGAGGCGTAGCCAATTTCGGCTGCAATCCAGCAAATATTCTTCTGTGAGCGATTGGATACCGGCACGCGCAGATTTTCGGTTGGCGAGAATGGTTCAAGTTAGAATTGGGATGCCCCCCTCCACGGTATTGGGAACGAGGAGGCCATTTCTCATGCCCAAAACAGAGCGCCGTACTCCCCGGTATCCATTTTACGCATCCGCGGACATTATCGAATCCACTACGCAAACCAAAATGAACGCGCGCACCAGCGAATTAAGCAGGTTCGGTTGCTACTTGGACATGCTGAATCCTTTCCCTATCGGAATGTCGGTCAACATCGTCATCCGCTATCAGGAACAGGCGTTCGAAGCGCAGGGGCGGGTGATCTATTCGCAGCGGAATATGGGGATGGGAGTGGCTTTCGACGCCGCAAAGCTGGAGAGTTCAGAAATTTTGGACAAGTGGCTGGAAGGTTTGAAAACCTGATCCAAGCGAGAGGCGGGGCATTGACGGAACGCGAACGATACCTGGTCATGATGGAAGTGGCCGTACAAGAGGCCAAAAACGGACTGCGGGAAGGCGGCATCCCGATCGGCGCCGCGTTGTTCGATGCGAACGCGAGATTGCTTGGAAGCGGCCACAACCGAAGGGTGCAAGATGACGACCCTTCCGTCCACGGCGAGACCGATGCGTTCCGCCGCGCGGGGCGCCAAAAATCCTACCGCGACAAAATCATGGTCACGACTCTCGCACCTTGTTGGTATTGCAGCGGATTGATTCGCCAATTCGGCATCGGTACCGTCGTGGTCGGCGAATCGGTCAACTTCCGCGGAGGGATCGATTGGCTTCAGGAAAATGGCGTAAAGGTCGTGGATTTAAATCGCTCGGATTGCATTCAAATGCTCGCTCAATTCGTTGCGGAAGAGCCCGCGCTGTGGCGCGAGGACATCGGGGAAGAATAAGAATAGCCTTCGCCCGGCCCGACACGCCCGGGCAACAATACACGTCACCCGGAGTTCCATTGCAAACACATGGCGCCAGCCGCTGGCAGCCGAGCGTTCGGAACCGGGAACCAAAGACTTGGACTAATAAACAAAAAACTCGAGGCGGCTAACTTGCCGCCTCGGTGATTTGTGCGTCGACTAGATGGTCGCAAGCCTTGCGGAAATTTTCGTACCACGTCTGCGTAAAACTCGTCACCAGATTTTCCACACTGTGGCCGCCGACGGTCACTCCGCCGTGCACGATATCGCCCCAGGTGTGCACGCGCGTACCCTTCCCAGGAATTGCGTCGAACGTAACCCACTGCCCAATCGCCACTCCGAGCGCGTGGTCGATCCAGCCAACCTTCTGCGCCGGAGTGCAAATGGTGATCACGTGATCCACGATGGCGTTTACGGGGCGCAGAAGCTCGATTTCCAGGCGGCTCCCCGGTTCCCATGGCTGGCCTTCGCGCCAACGCAGTTCTCCGTAGACATTGGCGAAATTATTCCAGCGGCGGCAGTCGGAAAAAACCTCCCAGGCCAAGACCGGCGAAGCCTTGGTAATCACACTATAGGTATAACTAAACATTCTTGGTTCCAAATACCTTTCAAGGATTGATCGGACACAGGCGGGCTGAAAGCCGCTACTCCCGAACTTCATAAACTATACGTTGTATGTTTAACGATGTAAAGGTTATAATTGCACTTAGATTGCGACTGTCCTGGAGGTGTGCGAGTGCCTCGAATTGCCGATGCCGGTCTCGAAAAGCGGATTCTCGATGCGGGATACCATTTGTGGAGCGAGGGCGGTGAAAAAGCCCTTACAATGCGCGGAGTGGCGCTGGCTGCGGGAACCACCACTCCCACGGTTTACGAACGATTCCGCGACAAGCGCGAACTCATCAATTTCTTGCGCGACCGCGCCCGCCTAAAAATGATCTCCGCGATTAAATCCGCACGCACGCCCGCCGAGGCTTGCGAGCGCGCACTCGATTTCAGTCTCAAGTGCGGCAACGAGTACAAGCTCATCACCATCGATTGGGCTGCGCGCCTGGGCCGCAAGGAGCCGCTGCCTTCTTTTGCTTTTATGAAAGAGCGCCTTGCCGCGGATTTGGGGGGCCAGCCGGAGGAATACATTGGTCTGGCCTTGTCACTGGTCTCGCAGATTCACGGGGCGGCAACTCTGGTCTTGGGGAAAGAGACACCGGCGCAGATCGCAAAGGAAATCCGCTGCGTATGCCTCGACGCCTGCCGGACACTGATCGACTGCGCGCGAAACGGCAAAGCGCGCTGAACCCGCGGAGCGGCGCGGGGCTGTTGGCAATTTAAGCAGGCTCGGCGTAGGCGTCATACGACGAAGCTATCGCCCGCACTTCTGCCAGCGTCTGATCGCGCAAAATCTCGCCGTCCTCCAGCACCGTATCCAGCGCATTCGTTCCGAGCTTCGAATGATCTGGATTCGCCGACGAATTGTCGATTTCCACGGTCGCGAATTCCTTTCCATCTTGAATCAGATTGAACCGCCCGCCTTTGCTTGCCTTGGATGGATCCGTCTTCGGGTTCTTGTAAACGTTGTGCCATACGCCGTTGCGGTCGATCGCCGAACACTTCAGCGCGAATCGCAGGGTATCCCGGTTCACCTGCTGCAACAGCGCTCCGCCCATTCCATAGCTCCAGATATCCTGCGACCAGCCCTTTCGGGTGAGCTGCGCGGTAATGTTCTGGATGGTGTAAAAGTTCACTCCATCTCCTTGAATGAAGCGCACGCAAGGCGCCGTGGTCTTCCAGCCCTTGCGGTTCACCTCGTACCCAAAGACCTCCGCCGCAATCCTAAACAGTTCCTCGAGCACGCTCACGGCTTCGCCCGAATCCGGACGGATCACCAGCGTTCCGTTTCGCCGCATTACTTTTTCTTTCAGCGTGCCGCCCCACAAATTCCGCACCGCGTTATAAATGTCGTACGAATCGCTCACGCACGCCACCAGCCCCTCCGGGCAGTTCTGCAGCATGTTGGCGTAGGCATCCACCTCGTGCTCTTCTCCCCAGGAAGTAATCGTGGAATGCTCGGAAGCAGGGATCGAGTATCCCGCGCAATCCAGCGCATTTTGCGAGGAATGGTCGGCGCCATAAAACTGGTTCAAGAGTTGAATGGAGGCCAGCGTATCGGTGCCCAGGAAATTTAAAAGATGCGCCGCGCCGCCAATGGCAGCCGACTCCTTCGAAGACACTCCACGAAATCCGAAATCATGCAATTTGAACGGCAGCAGGGAAGGATCTCCCGTGCGCACCAGGGCTTTCCCGATCACTTGCTTGATGGCCCGCGAAAGCGTCGCAACGGTAATCGGATACCACACCTGCAGAAGCACCGTTTCCGCCCAGTTCGTCAGCCAATAAAACTCCGGATCGGTGTTCTCAATCGTGATCAGGGCGTTGTGGCTCTTCACCACGGTGCCTTCCTTCACCGCCCGGATTCGCAGCGGCAGCCGCCCGCCATGCTTGGCGTAGAGGGACTTGAAGCCTTCGTAGTTGAAAGACTTCGGGTGCCCCGCAAAATGGGCGTGGGCGATGCGGCGAGCCTCTTCAATGTCCTGCAAGGTGAAAACCTGGCCCGCAAAGTTAGACTTGATGATGTATTGGAGCATCGCCAGCATGGTCTCGTCGAACATCCCGCCCCGGGATTCCACATACGAATAGATGTGCCGCGTATCGGGCGGATATTGCCACCAATGCGTAAGTTTGTAGGAGTCCGTATTCAGGATAGGGTTCAGCCGAAGCGACTGCATGGGGCTCCTTGAGAGCGGAAATGGATGATGGTTGCGGACCAACCGGGGGTCGCCTCTTTCAGCATAGCAAAGAAGCCCTGGAGCTTCACACCAACGGCCGGGGCGCATGATAGAACGCAGAAAGAATGGCAGGGCTGCCTATCCAAGTCCTCTTTATCCGACTAGTATGTTAACTCAACTTTAATCTTGCAACCCGCGGGAAAATGTGCGACAACACCCGTGGTCGGTCCGGGGTGGAAGCTGGCGGGACGAAAACGGTACTTCCATGGGGCGATACGGAATCTTGTTGGGGCACGAATTTCCGGGCTCCGTTTTCTCTTTGTCAGGATCTTCCACCTCGTGGCTGTGGGCACCCGCTCCCATCGCGGGATGCATCTATTACTCCGAGGGCCGAAAACCTAGTCTGCGACTCTAGTCTTCAAGAGTTTGCAAGGAGGGCTGCTGATGATTATTGGTGAGCGGTTGCGTGAACTTCGGGAACAGAAAAAACTCATGCAAAGCGATATTTCCTCAACTACGGGTCTCCTTCCGGGCTACATATCGCGCGTCGAGAATGGACATACGACCCCTTCCGTTGCCACGCTCGAAAAATGGGCCAAAGGCCTGGGCATAACGCTTTATCAGTTGATGTACGACGGCGAGGCTCCGCCCAAGCCAGACATGCTTTTCCTGCTGCATTCGCACAACGGCGACTGGGGCAGCAAAAACAGCGAAGTAAAATACCTGCGAAAACTAATCCGCTCTTTGGCGCGCATGACCGAGCGCGATCGAAACGCCCTCCTTGGTCTCACGCTGAAACTGGCGGTCCGCGAAACAAAATAAGCGCGACCGTTCTCACGGGTGCCTTTCTCCCCTGTGCGGGCGCTACATACCCTTAAGCCTTGGGTGGCCCAGGACGAGGAGTAGTGGCCTGCGAGCTATTCCATTTGCTTGCCAGCCGGAGCTCAATTCGTCTCAGTGGTCAACACAGACAAGTAAGTCATTTTCGAGTCGACAAACTTAGCGTGGAGCGACTCGCCGAGATCGTAGACACCGTAGCTCTCTTGAATGTCCTGCCCGGTCATCTCGGGATGCCACTGTTTTATCTTTTTCATATCTTCCGCCGAACTTTTCTTTGTTGCGTGTAGTGAATAAAACAGTTCATCTCCGCGTCGGAGACTTGGTTTCCCGAGAATGGCGACTACCTCGGATGGGGATTGTCCCAAGTGTAGTCCCGACCGCGTCGAAACATTCGGAGATACAAGTTTGGAAGTCGCGCAGCGATGGCTTCCATACCAGTCGGCTCCGCCAGTGAAGAGATAGAACCCGTAATCCACTTCACCCTGTTCGAAAACCAAATGCACTTTCTCTCCCTCTTGCGCGGAAACGTAGCAAGCTTGTGCGCGCCCAGCCGATCCATCTCCACGATCGACGATGGTCACTTTCCCCAGTCTGGCTGCCGCCCGAAAGAACATGTCCTCTGCCAGGTCAATCCCCAAAATCTGAAGACTGGAGGCAGGCAGTTCGCGCTCCTGTGTTTTAATTGTGTCTTCCAGATTGTCCGGCCAATCGCTCGCCCACCAATCCGATTGGTCATGCAAATATTCGTGGACCTCTTTTTGCCCCGTGGGAGCTGCCGGTTTGGCCCTCGGCGATTGCTGCCCGAAAATTGAGGGGGCAATCAAGCAAGTAAGCAAAAGAAGAGATCGATTTCGCATGTCTTCAAGTTAGCAGGGTTTCCTCTCTCTTTGTCCTGTCAGTGTCCAGAGGATCATTTCTACATTTCAGTGTCGCGATAGCGAAGTCGCACCGACTCGGGTAAATTAGAATGCGGGCAACACACATTATACTTTTATAGGAGAGTTCAAATGGCGGAAGCCACAGCAAGCGGCGCGGATTTCAAGAAGGAGCTTCGCGAAGGAAAGCCCAAGCTGGGCCTGTTCTTAAACTCGCACAGCCCCACCGTCGCCGAGCAACTCGCGCATAGCGGCTACGACTGGCTCCTGGTCGACACCCAGCACGGCCCCATGGGTTACGAACGCCTCTCCGCGATGCTCGCGGGAGTCGCGGGTGGTGGCGCGAAATCGCTCGTCCGCGTGGGCGGTTACGACGACCGCCCCGGCATTCAACAATCGCTCGACATGGGCGCCGACGGTGTTCTGATTCCCTACATCAATACCGCCGAAGAAGCCCGCCAAGCCATTAGTTGCGCCAAATATCCCACTTCTGGCACACGTTCCGTCTATTTTCCCCAGCGCAGCATGAACAAAGCCGGCCTCCTGGGCTACGCCGGGAACTGGAACAAAAATGGCATCGTCGCCCTGCAAGTTGAGACCGCCGACTGCATCAAAAATATCGCCGAAATCGCGGCCGTCCCCGGCGTCGACATTCTCTTCCTCGGTCAAAACGATCTCTGCATGTCCATGGGTCTCTACGAAAAATACGAGTTCCCCCTCATGTACACTTCGCCCGAACTTGGCGCCGCCACCGATAAACTCATCGCCGAAGCGCGCAAGAACAACGTCATCCTTGGGCTCTTCCTTTTCGGCACCGCGCGCGTCGGCGAATTCCTCGACAAGGGCTTCACTTTCATAAGCGTTGGCAACGACCTCCATCATGTGTTGACCCAGGCGGGCGCATACGTGAAGGACGTCGAAGCCATCGCCAAAGAAAAAGGGAAGCCCTGGGCGCACCGGCCTTCCGCGCTTTTGTAGATTTCCGATTCCGGTTCGAGTGGCTATTCTGTTTGGGGAAAATCCCGGGAACAGGCGCTCAGTTGGTTTGCGTTGAAGGATTCATCTATCCCTTTTTACTGAAAACCGATAACTGGAAACTGACCACCGCGCGCAAATCGAATCGGAATGAAAAAGGCGGCCGATCACTAGGCCGCCTTTCTTATTTCCTTTACTTGCAAACTACGGCGTCATGAATTCCAAGCTACCTTTGACATCTGCTTCTTCCGGGTCTCCCACTCGGACCCAGACAAAATTCTCGGCGCCACTTCGATTAGCCGCGGTGTCAGCTTGAACACCGCCAGCGGGGTCCAGGTCCGGCCGTCTCGCGTCCGAAACGCTCGCTGATTCAGCATGTCCGCCATTTGCGGAAAGGACATATCCTGCACGATCATCTCCGCCAGCAGCTTCAAGACCTGCATCTCGCCCGGATTGTCCTCCAAGTGCCGGCAGTCCGAAGCAATCTGCATTCCATAGGGAATCTCCTCCGGCCCGCCGCCCGTTCCGGAATGCGCCGGATCAGGCATCACCTCGATCTCCCTTTTCCATTCGATCGCCACCGGCTTCCATCCGGCTGCGGCCTTCTGCTGCAGGTGCTCCGCGCTCAATTCCGCGGCAAGATCCTCACGCATCCATTCGGTCTTCTTCACAATCGCCTCCTCCTGGTTCGCCCGGATACGGGACGATGGACCCACTCTGTATGGTCAGGGGCAATTCCGTTGCCGCTGCTCATCCCCTGCAAACCCCGAAATCACAATTACTTACGATCCCGTTCGCGCCCGCTCGCCGCGCCGGCCTGTCCGTTCGTGGGATAATCCGTCGCGTTGCCGGACAGGGAAAGCCCACTGCATCTTCCTGCGCCTACTCCATTTCCACTGGCGTATAGTCAAAATGTCCGGCTCCAAAATTATGCGATCCCGCGCACCTGTCCACGGTCCCTTGTCACCGGCAATCCTGCGGACTTGCTGGGCTGTCCTGTTGCTGGCCGTCTGCTCCTTGGGTACCCAAGCGGCTCCCTCTGATACTCAGACGATAGAGTGCGGCCGCGGAATAGAAGTGCGTCTCAGTTCCCTCGAAGCACCGCAAGGCGGCATCATCGCCGCCGTGCTGGTCAGCCCTTCGGCCGTAGGCGACCTGAAGGCTTCTTGGGACGGCCGCGACCTATTGTTCTGGACGGAGCGGCCCTGGCAAGTCGGCGGAAATGAAGAGCGCGAAGCCCTCCTCGGTATAGACCTCGAAAAACCTCCGGGAGAATACGAAGTCCATCTCTCCGGCCTAACCGAAAATTCTGAGAACTTCTCCTGCCAGATCTCAATCAAGGTCAACGAGGGGCATTTCGCCACGGAACGTCTCAACGTCGCTAAGCAATTCGCCGAACCCAACGCAGACCAGGTCAAGCGCGCCAACGAGGAGCGCGACAGGCTCCGCGCCATCTTTGACCGCATCACCCCGAAACCCCTCTGGGCGGGCGGGTTCCGCGAACCCCTGGACGCTGTGAAAACCGGCGGAAATTTCGGTAAGCGACGTATTTTGAATGGGATACCTGGATCACCCCACGGCGGTGTGGACTTTCCCGCTCCCACGGGCACACCGGTTCACTCCGCCCAAGCTGGCACTGTGGTCTTGGCCGAGGAGCTCTTTTTCTCCGGCAACACCGTCGTGGTCGATCATGGTCTGGGCATCTATACGTTCTACGGCCACCTTTCCGCCATCAACGTTAGAGCGGGCGATTCCGTGAAAAGCGGCGAAGTGCTGGGAAAAGTAGGTGCCACCGGACGCGTTACCGGCCCTCATTTGCATTGGGGACTCACCGTAAATCATTCCCGCGTCAACGCCCTTGACATCGTCAAACTCCTCGGGTCTGATTAACGGTGTTAAGCGATTCTGCGGCCAATGCTGCATTCACTGAAACGAACCCCAACCCCCAGCCACTATTTCTAGCCTCCCGGGGGGCTAGACTTTGCCGTCCGTATTTCTATAGGAAGCGAGGCTCGGTACGAGGGTACTGTTTTGATTTGCGTTTTTGTGGTACCGTTCCGCCATTGTCCTCGGCACCGCTAAAGGGCACACTTACGCCTGTCTGGAGAAGGTTCGTGCTGCTCTCTTCAGTGGTTCTGTCCATTCGCTTCAGATTCTTGGCCGGGCGGTTCAGGGTCTTGAAGCCTTGTGGTCGATAAGTAGTTCGCAGTCCGAGTCCGAAGATCAAAGTACGAGGTCTTGGTCCCAATGTCTCTGCTCCACTTTCGCGTCAAAGAACGGCGTCGCACGCTTCGGGTAGCGATTACTGTACCTCTCACGGTCCACGGAAAAAACACGGAAGGCGAAAAGTTCTGCATTCAAACGCATTCGCAATCCGTGAACCGCCATGGAGCGCTTTTTCCGCTCGAACAGCCGGTTGTCGTCGGCCAGCAACTGCTCCTGGTGAACGATCACACTGCGCAAGGGCTTGAATGTCACGTAGTCGCCGTCCGGCGCGCCCGCGACGGCAAAACCTATATCGGTGTTGAATTCACCTGCGCGGAAACCAATTTCTGGCACATGGCCTTCCCCGTTCCGGGCGTCAAGCCGCTTCGCCGCCAAGCGCAATCCAAAGCTTCCGCATAGCCCTCTGCCGCATTCAGGTTCCGCGCAAGATTTTGTCGGGCATCACAAATGTAGAACGCGCAAGCGTCGAGGATAGCGTCTCTTCCCGATAGTAATCTTTCAAAACGCTTTCCTTCCAGGTCAAGAGATCCTGATTTGCCGCGGCAAATTCCTCCCATTTTGGCGCTCCTCCCATCCTCGTTATACGTTCGCGAATCAGCAGGATAAATGCCCAAGTGATCGTCTCGTGATACAGCCCGGACTTTCCCTGTGCCGCCGCGAAACGAACGAGTGCAGCCGGAAACCGCCCTAAAACTTCCAATACCGGATATTCACGTAAATAAAGAAATGCCACTCTTACATGGCCTTCGTGCCGAAAGCTCTCTGCTAGCAGCGTCCCATCCTCAAAACGCTCGATCAGCTCATCTGTCGATAATTCGCGCATTTCATGCTTTCTCTTCACCATGTGTCATCACCAAAATCACCGCCATTCCGTAAACCAGCAGCAATCCCACTTCCATCTGCCCGTGCAGAACGTGAATCACCATCGCAAACGCAAAAACCGCCAGCAAAAGCCATCCACCGAAAAGCGTCGTGTAAGGCACAAGAAACACAATCGCCGCCACTGCTTCCGACCATGCCAGCACCGGCCGCACGTGATGAAGAAACGCATTCGTCGCGAAAAAGTGATCTTCCTCCCGCGTGAGCGCCAATTTCAGGGACTCAATCAGTACGACCACGCCCAGCGTCCAATGCAACCCACTCACAGTAAGCTTCTTCTTTGCCTCGCTCATTTGTCGCCTCTCCGATCTTTCCGGCTCCGTTCCGCTTTTGCCTCCGTCAGCCGGTGGCTCGCACGCGAATCCAGGTCCAACCCGTACAGCTTTTTCAACTCCCGAATAACCTGCAACGAATTCGTGCTGAAGGGCGCCTTGCCGTCAAACGCGTGGAGCACGATCCCCTCCAGCAAGTCTCCTAGCGTCATGTCGTGATACTCGGCCAGTCCCTTCAGCACTTTGAGCAGACGCTTCTCCATCCGCACGCCCGTCTGCACGCGCTCCACAACATACTTTCGTTCGTCGGCCACGATTTCCTCTCTTTTAGAGTGCGGTACAATTGTACCGTGGTACCATAATGCAATGCAAGCAATTCCAGGCGATAACCTGCCTCTGTGCCAAACGCTTTCAAGAAAATCGGTTTGATTTCCGACACGCATGGATTGTTGCGCCCCGAAGCCCTCGTCGCTCTACGCGGTTCCGAACTCATCATCCACGCCGGTGACGTTGGCAAACCCGAAATCCTCGAAGCGCTGAAGCAAGTCGCACCCGTATTCGCCGTCCGGGGCAACGTCGACACCGAGCCCTGGGCCAAGGTTCTGCCGCTCACCGAGGTAGCCGAAGCTTCCGGCGCTCTGTTTTACGTACTTCATGACTTGCAGCAGCTCGATTTGAATCCCGCAGCTGCGGGCTTTCAATTCGTCGTCAGCGGCCACTCGCACATACCCGTTTTCCAGGAACGCGACGGCGTCCTCTATATCAATCCCGGCAGCGCCGGCCCTCGAAGATTCGACCTCCCCATCATGCTGGCCCGCCTGAATCTGGCCATCACACCCTGGACCCCCGAATTTGTCGATCTATCCCAGCCTTCCCCGCATGCCGTGAAATAGCGCTAGAATTGGGTGCACCAAAATCTGTCGGCATTGGCAAGCCACAAGACGGCAGCAGAGTTGCCAATACGAAAGCAACGCTGCGCGGAAAGAGTTACAGGCAAAGTTCATGGCGAAAAAAGCAAAGAAGAAGATTGCGAAAAAGAAAAAGAGCCCGAAGAAATCGGTCGCAAAAAAGACCACTCCCAAGGCGAAACTCTCAAAAAAGAAGCCCGCTCCCAAGAAAAAACTTCCGTCCAAAAAGAGAGTTCGCGGGAAGAGCCAGGACGTCGAAACTGTAGCATTCGAACCGAAGGGCTTGGGATCGCGCTCCGGCGGCCAATCCGGCGATTTGCAAGGTCTCTCGAACAGGGAGCGCGCCGGATCGGAAAGCGTCGACGAACTTCTTGAAGAAGGCAACGCCTTCGAAGCAGAAATTGTAAAAGGCGTCGAAGACGCCCTCGACGCCGACGAAGGCGAGGTCCACACCCACGAAGTCCCCGAAGACGACGTCCCCGAAGAATATTTGGAAAAGGACAATTAGCCGCGCCGGCGTGTGGCGCAACTCGCAGGTCGTTCTAACCGGCAAAACTCAAAGGAAAAGCCGCCTGCCTCACCATTCGAAGCAAGCGGCTTTTCGCTGATGCCATTCCTCTTAAAAAACTAGCGGTTTGAATTGCTGGCGGCCTGCACGTTCGAAGCGTCCGCCCTCGGCGTCATCGACACCACGATGTACTCCCGCTCTTTCTCGTCCGATTCCACCACGCGCAGCAGCAGTTTGTCTTTGTGAATGCGGAATTGCGCCGTCTCGCCGATCGGCAGCAGCACCGGATGCTTGTCATCTTTCGGCCGTATCCGGTAGATGACGCGTTCCGATTGCAAAATATATTCCTGGCAGAGCACCTGCTGCGTTTTCTTGTGCTGCCCGTCGGTGCCGGCAATTTCTCCCATCAAAGTCTTGCCGTCTTTTTCCGCGAAGCCGCACTGCGTCGAATCCATTTGCAGCAGCGTGCCTTTGTCGTAGGCCGGCTTGTCCTTCGCCTGCGCCAATCCTGGCAGCGCCAGGAGCAACGCCGCGACCGCGATCTTTTTCATTGGCAGAGTCATGGTCGGTTCGTCTCCTCGATCTCTTTTGCCCGCACGTGGCGGGACCATCTCTACTAAATAAGGGGATCGAGACGAAAGAAAAATTGCCTTTATTTTGCGGATCGCCGGCCTTTTCGGGCCGTTCGCTTTGTTTTCGCTTCCCCTGGTCTCTTCACGGTAGCGCTCTTGCCGGCAGACTTTTTGCCGATGGACTCACGCACCTTGCTCGGCAGCTTCGCCAATACCAGGTCGTATGACTCTCGCACCAGCGCTGCCAGTTCGGCGGACGGCAATGCATCTTTAGTTTCGAGTGCCACCCACTGCGCGCGTGCAAGGTACGGCGCCGGAATGATGTTGGCGCGCTCGGTCAGTTCCGCAAAATTCTCAGGTGAAGCCTTGAACGAAAGAAACACCCGAGCCGGTTCGAGCGGCGTCACCGCAAACATCTTCCCGCCAACTTTAAACAGCAGGTCGCTGCCCCACTGAATTTGTTCGGTGGCCCCCGGAAACGAAAGGCAAAGTTCGCGCAACCAGTCCGCATTCACCACGGGGCTCATAGATTTACATCGCGGCCGCGGCCCACGAAAGCCCGTCGACGCCTTTCGTCAGCGTGATCGGCGCCTCCATTTTGCCAGTCTGCAAATTCAATACTTCAATCGTTCCCGCCTGCGGGCAACTCACGTAAGCAAACTTTCCGTCCGGCGTCACGAGAATCTCACCGAGCGCGCGGGGAATGTCGAACGACTCGCGCACCTCCATTTTGTCCAATCCAATGACGAACAATTTTCCCGACGGAGAGTTGGCCACGAGTTCCTTGCCATCCGGTGTCGGCTGCGAAGAATAAACCGTCGCGGGAAGCACAATCCAGCTCGCCACTTTATTTGTCGCCGTGTCGATCACCGCGATCCGCGGCGAACCCTGATCGTGCGTGAATACCTGCCGGCCATCGGTCGAAATAGAAATTCGCTGAACCGTTGCCGCCACGGGAATGACTGTGACCAGCGCCCGCTTCGTAAGATCCAGAACGCTCACGCTACCCGCTCCCACGTTGGCGGTGTAGGCCCGCCGTCCATCCGGCGAAAGAATGAACATGTGCGATTGCTCCGCGCCAGTCGGAATTTCCGCGACAACTTTTTTCGTTGCCGGGTCAACCACGTCCAGCGCCTGCGCAAGCTCCGCGGTGACGTAGAGCATCCCATCCGGACCGAACTGCGCGAAATGCGGTCGCAGCGGCTTGCCAAGCTCGATGGTCGTGGCGAGCTTGCGTTCATGAATGTCGATCACGTCGATCGTCGCGCCGTCCGTCCCCGGCCTTCCCACGCCGGAGTTCCCGTAGATCGGCACGTAAGCAAATCGCCCATCCTTCGAAGCGACAACTTCGTGTCCGTTCACTCCCACCGTGATTTTTGCCAGCTGCGCCCGCGTCGCCGGATCGATAATCAACAGCGTGTGATCTCCTTGGTTGGCGACCAGCAGCAACCCCTGCACGGGCGAGGGTGGAACTGCATTATTGGCCGGCAGCGAAAACAGCAGCAGGAGAGAAGCAAGCAACAATCCAACGTGTACCGACATAGAGCACCTCGACCGTGCGTTTGCAGCAAAACGGCAACACGGATTGTACCGGAGCCCAAGAAAAGTAGCCCGCAGAATTGTTGCGATTACGCCATAACCAGCCGCCGCAGCTTAATACGGTCGGCACGCACCTTGGCAAGATCGTAGTGGGCTTGCTGCGTTAGCCACGTTGCAGCGCTGCCCCCGAAGACCTTGGACAAGCGCACGGCCATTTCGGGGGAAATTCCGCGTTTACCGTTGACGAGTTCCGACAGGGTAGTACGTGTGACCCCGAGCGCGGCCGCGGCATCGGTGATCGTCAAGCCAAGCGGTTCAATGCACTGGCGCAGAACGAAGCTTCCGGGGTGCGGTGGATTTTTCATCGGTATGGTCAGCCTCCTTCATTGAAAATCAAGATAATCCGGGCCTTATATATCACCGTAATGCGTAACGTAACGCATGTCAAGATACGGACTTGGGGCGCTCCAGAGGAACGAGCTGTAGAATACGGCAGGCCTCCGCTCCCAAGGGTAAAATGTCAGCTTTCTATCGCCGCATCCTCGGGAGTACATTGCATGCTTCACATTCGCCCCGGCACAATAATCGACGCCGCTCTGCTTCTCGAGATGATCCGCGAACTCGCGGACTACGAACACGCCCGCGACCTGGTGGTCGCCACCGCCAAAGATCTGCAGCGCGACGGCTTTTCCGCCGACCCGAAATTCCGCGCCCTCATCGCCGAGTGGCACGAAGAGCCCGCGGGCTACGCTTTATTCTTCGGTCACTATTCCACCTGGATCGGCCGCTCGGGAATATTTCTCGAGGATCTGTTCGTGCGCCCGCAATTTCGCGGCAAGGGAATTGGCAAAGCGCTGCTCGCGGAAGTCGCGCGCATCGCCAAGCGTGAAAATTGTTACGGCGTCCGCTGGGAAGTGCTCGACTGGAACCAGCCCGCCATCGAATTTTACAAGGGTCTCGGCGCGACTTTCCCAGGCGAATGGAAATCCGTCCTGCTGATTGGCGATGCGCTGGACCGTCTGGGAGGAGAGTAGTGCACGGCCGCAGGTGCTACGGATGCCTTGCGCGCTACGTCCGAAATCGCTCCGATGGACTCCGCGGGGACCGAAACCTCACCCGTCTGCTGTGCGCCCGTCAAGACCTAGACGCATACGCACGGAACGGCGGAGCGCCAACCAGCTGAAGATACGCCGACTGTTCCGGGTTAGTCCTCTGCCAGGAATAGACTACCCTCGACGCCTCTCCCTTGCGGCGCATCCGCCTTGTTAAATAAGGGTCGCCCACTCCCAAAAAAATTGCGGGGATACGAAAAAAGTCTGTGGCCCCTAACCTGAAATTTGCGGACTATCACTGAGCCGAACTCCGCGAAGGCTGTTCAGTCGTTGCCCGAAGCGGCAAAACGCCGAAAGAAGGAATCCTGCTTCCATTGCGGTTTGGCATCCGTGTTCGCCGTCGTTATCAGCAGTTTTCGCACGATCTCCTCGAAGAGCGCGGCGGAGCCCAGATCGATCGGCTGCTGGGTGTCGTCCGATGGCGCGTGATACCGGTTGGCCAGCCAGGTTTCCAGAGTTTGCATTTGCGGCGTGCCGGGGTCCGCGGAAACGGACATGGCGATCGCCGGAATGCCGTGGCGCACGAAATTGTACTGATCGCTCCGGATGAAGTAGTTCCGCAGCGGCATGGGATCGGGAATCGGCTTGACGCCGAAAGATTGGGCCGCGGCGGCGGCGCGGTCGCCGAGATCTGATTCCGCCAGCCCCTCAATCACCAGAACCTTCAGCGGGATGATCGGCAGAAACATATCGGTGTTGATGTTCGCGATCATCGAGTGCGGATCGACGGTCGGGTGCGCGGCAAAGTATTTCGATCCCAACAATCCTTTTTCTTCCGCCGTAACAAACACAAACAACACGGACCGGCGCAGTTTTTCCGGATGCGCCTTCAATTCGGCGGCAACGTCCAGCAGCAACGCACTGCCCGAAGCGTTGTCCATCGCGCCGTTATAGATGCGGTCGCCGTTAATGGGTTCACCGATTCCCACGTGGTCGATGTGCGCCGAGAGCACAACGTATTCCTTTTTCAGCACGGGATCGGAGCCTGGAAGTGTCGCGACGACATTGGCCGACGCGATCGGTGTGGCATCTATCGCGCATTTCGCTTTGAGCGAGAATGACAGCGGAAAATGCGGCATGGATTTGCGGTCCTTGGCAAGCGCTGCAATCTCTGCAAACGTATGCCCTGAACCAGCGAAAAGCTTCTCGGCGCCGGCAGGATTGAAGGCCAGCGAGATTTTCATCCCCGCGGTCTCGTGGAATTCCTCGCCGGCCAGGTCCATGGTGGGATGCATACGGTTGAGCGAAAAGCGCGACCACGGAAGATCCATCGCCGCAGGATTGAAGATTCGAATGACCCCGACGGCGCCTGCCGCTGTCAGCGCTTTCCACCGCTCGGAGTTGGTCTGCGCGTGCGCGGAAAGTCCGTTGGGAATGTCCGCCGGAGAGCCGGTGATGTAAACGGCGATTTTCCCTCGTAGGTCCAGCCCGGCCAGGTCGTTGTAATTCTTATCTGGAATTTGCAATCCGTAGCCGGCAAACACCAAGGGGGCATTGACCTCCTGCGCGGGAAGATCGACGAGCGTGCCGAAAAACGCGTCATCGCCAAGTTGTAAAGGCTGTTCTTTCCCGTCGCTGACCAGGCTCGCGTAGGAATTCTTCTCATCAATTTGTCGTTTGACGAATCTCACAGGCTGGTAGAACCCGTCAACGCCGGCCGGCGTGAGCCCGGCCTTGGTAAGTTGTTCGACGACGTACGCCTCGGCTCGCCGTAGTCCTTCGCTCCCGGTATCGCGTCCCTCCATGTCGTCGTCTGCAAGAACCTTGACGTAAGACCACCAAGTCGCGCCGTCGAAATGCGGCGTGGCCGCTTGTTGCCCTTGAGTACTCAGGGCGAAGAAAAGAATGGCAGACAGTATTCCCAGCATTCGGCGCATCAGATGATTCTCCTTGGCGATTCGAGCACAGTGAGGATAGCAGGCACGGCAGACTCCGCAAAAGCGCAAAGAACGGATCCCGGCGATCGTTCAGGCAGAAGGTGTACGCGCAAGCGCACCCAGATCGCTCGACGTGCTTTAAGAACGAAGCGGCTTTGCTTGGAGGCTATTTCGAGCGCTTGAACTCCACGAAATCGCGCCCGTTATACAAGCGATACAATCCAGCCGTCGGAGAAGCGACGATTTGCAGCGGCACCGGGTGCTTGATTTCCGCGTCGCGCTGCGAAGGCACCTGGAAGAGATCGTTCGCGCCCAGATCGAGCGCCACAAATTTCCCCCCGTCGATGAACCCAAATCCATACGCGCCGGGTTTGAGCGCTTGGCCCCCGATTTCAAGGGAAACTTCCGTCAGCAAGTACGCTTGATATTTCGTCCGAATCGCCGTGGAATAACCGGAGTTGTCAACCAGTCCCATAAGCACGTAGAGGTCATCCGCGAAATGAACGCCTCCTGTGTTGCGCATTTGCACGGGCGCGGACTGGCCGCGGAAGAAAACGGATTCCGGAAAAAGCTTCGTGGTGATGTCGCTCGACCTCAGGATCACTTCTTTTCCATCGCCGGGTGTGTTCCACGTTTTGGCGAAAAGCGACGCGCCAAGGGGCAATAAAACAAGCAGAATGGCAACGGCAGCGAAAAATGAGGAACGGCGGTTCATGAGACCTCCTGTTTGTGGGCAAGATGTTACAACAAAGATTCGCTTTGCACGGGGAGAAATGTCCGCGATCGTCGTCCTTGATTTTGCCAGTGAAAATCACGTCACCTGGAATTTTTCCGCGTCGCCTCCGCTGCGGCAAGGAGAAACAATTAGCTGGGGATGATATAGTGCGCGCTCAATGTTTCGTGAGAAAAAGGAGAGACGGAATGCTGGACCGGCGGAGTTTTATGAGGGCGTGTTCGGGAGTGGGGCTGGGGGCCACGTTATTCCCGGGCGTGCTTTGGGCGCAAGCGCAAATAGCGGGCGCGCAAAAGATTACGGGGGAGATGATCGACAATGCTGCCGCGCTTGCGGATGTGGCCATCGCGGACGAGTACAAGCAAGCGCTGCTCGACAATTTGAATCAACAAGCGAAAGGATACGAGGCGATCTACGCGTTGCACATTCCCAACTCCGTCGAACCCGCCCTGATTTTCGATCCTGTGTTGCTGGGCACGAAGTTTGAAACAGAAAAGCGGCCGATGCGCATGTCGGCATCCAACCTTCCCCAGGAGTTTTCAAAATTTGCGAAAGCCGGCTCGCCGCCGGATTACGAGGCCCTCGCATTTGCGAGCGTCCGGGACCTCGCGCAACTGGTTCGCACGCAGAAAGTTTCGTCATTGGCGCTGACGGAAATGTATCTCCAGCGGTTGAAGCGCTACGATCCGAAACTGAAATTTGTGGTCACGCTTACCGAAGAGCGCGCGCTTGCACAGGCAAAGGAAGCAGACCGCGAAATCGCCGCGGGGAAATATCGCGGCCCGCTCCACGGCTTGCCCTGGGGCGCAAAGGATTTGCTCGTCGTCAAAGGCTATCCCACCACGTGGGGTGCGGGCGGTTTCGAAAAGCAAGTGATCGATGAAGACGCCGCCGTCGTGAAGCGCCTCGACAAAGCCGGAGCCGTCCTGGTCGCCAAATTGACCCTTGGCGCGCTCGCCATGGGCGACGAATGGTTCGGCGGAAAAACGCGCAATCCGTGGAATCCGAAACAAGGCTCAAGCGGTTCATCGGCCGGGCCTGCATCTGCCACCGCGGCGGGATGCGTGGCCTTCAGCATCGGTTCGGAAACGCTGGGATCGATTTCGTCGCCGTCCACGCGCTGCGGCTGCACCGGATTGCGCCCCAGCTTTGGCTTGGTCCCTCGAACGGGCGCCATGGCGCTTTCCTGGAGTATGGACAAACTCGGACCCATTTGCCGCACCGTGCAAGATTGCGCCCTGGTGCTCGACGCCATCTACGGGCGCGACGGCAAAGATCGAACCGTGCAACCCGCTGCCTTTAATTGGGACGCGAGCCTGGATTGGCGGGAATTGCGCGTGGGTTATTTGAAGTCGGAATTCGAACGGAAACCGGGAGCCGGCCAACCTCAGGAAAAAGAGGAGCCGGCCAAAACGCCGGAAGAAGAAAAAAAGCGCGCCGAAGCGCGCAAAGCGCGCGAGGCATTTCTTGCGCGCGCTGAATACGACAAAAGATACAATGAAGCGGCGCTGACGAAATTACAGGCGATGGGCGTGAAGCTGGAACCCGTCGAAATGCCGAAATTTCCCTACGACGCAATGGTGGCGATGTTGACTGCGGAGGCCGCTGCCGCGTTTGATGATTTGACGCGATCCGGAAAAGACAAATTGCTCACCGCCCAAGGTCCCGGCGATTGGCCCAATACGTTTCGTTCCGCGCGATTCATTCCTGCGGTCGAATATATTCAAGCCGCGCGCGCTCGCAGAATGGCGATGGAGGCGGTAGCGAAAGTATTCGAAAATTTCGATGTGATCGTCGCGCCTTCGAATGGCCAGCAGTTGGTGATCACCAATTTGACGGGACACCCCGCCGTAATTCTGCCCAACGGTTTCCGTGGTGACGACGCGCCCAAGCCGCCGGTGAAAGACGATGGAGATGACGACGGCGTTGGCGGCCCCGGAACTCCCGTGAGCTTGACCTTCCTGGGAAATTTGTACAGCGAAGGAAAATTGCTCGCGTTTGCGCGGGCGTATCAGGAAGCGACGGGATTTCACCTGCAACATCCTAAACTTTAGAAGTATTCGTTAACGCCGTGCGCAGGGCGGTGCACGAAATGCCGTATCACAATCCTTTTTCGAAGGGAAAACCTTTCTCTACCCAATCGGCAGCGAAGCTCGTGGGCAAGATAAGAACGCGAAGATGCGTGAATCCCATTTCGTCCAGCGCCCTGAACGCTGGGCGAATGTTCGGACACTTTTCAAACGGGCAGCATCCGCAATAAATTATAAGATTCGTGGAGCGCGGGAGCGCCCCCGCCCATTTCTTTATTTCTGCAAGTCCATCTTCTTTCGAGGCGGAACCGTGAAATGTTGCGCCGGGAATGTGACCGCCGGCAAAGAGCGTCCGAAACCCCACATAAACAACCGTCGGCATGCCGTTCGATTTATCCGTGAGTTCGCGCGCAAGAGCGGCAGGTTGTATCGTCTGCGCGGGCGACCACGGGTCGCCTGGTTTCCGATCGTCGCTCCGAACCGGGCGCAATGGTGTCAGGCAGAACGCCAGAGCAATCAGCACAGCCGAAACGCAGGACTTTTTGGCGAGATGATCTCCGAGCGAAGTTTTCATTTCTTTAGATCGGCGCGCGTGCGCTGAAGTTTCAACGCCGTGGTGCGCAAAGTTTCCGGCACGTTCTTGTTCGTCGTGAGGCGCTTCAGATCGACGGCGTTGAGTATGGGAAGCATGTGCATGGTAACGTCGAGCGGCGTTTTTGGATTGTTGATCAGGTTGCGGACGACCACGTAATTCTTGCGAAACGCGCGATTGCCCGCAATCATCCGGAGGATTTCATCGGTCAGGCTGGACATGGAAGCGAACGCTTCGACTTCCTGATCGGTAAGACGCGGAGACTGCAGCACGGATCGCTGTACGACTTTGTTGTTGTCGCGAATAAGCGTGCGCCGCGCTTCCGAACCGCCTTTCATCGCGAACTGCACGCGCTGCGCCACGCTCATTTTGGCGAGACGCTGCAAAAGAGTTTGCCGCCGCGCCGCATCCGGCTCCGCCACGGCGGCGGCTTCGGCAAGCGCCGCTTCGTCCACGGGCACCCCGGGACCGTGAAGTTCCTGGAGCTGATTCTTCTGGTCGGCGGTGATGGAAGTGGAGTGCTCGAGCGCCGAGGCCAGCGCGTGGGATTCGCTCACGCGATCGAGCTCTTCCATCAGCGACTGAATTCCAAGTGTCGAAAGATGGCGCACGATGGGAACGAGAAATTCCGCGGTGCAGTTTTTATTTTGCACCATGGCGTCTCCGATGCCGGGCTTGTCGGCAAGATTCTTTGCGGCGTAATCGAAGAGAGCCTGATTGGCGTTGTCGCGCCTGAGGGCGGCGACGAAGGACTCGATAGGCTGCGAGAGCAGCGTGGCCTGGGCGCGTTCCGCGACCATTTCATCCTGATCGACGGCGAGCACGGTAAGAATTTCCGCGCGGTCGGCGGGCTCGAGATGCGCCCCGCCGGTGCAGACGGCGATTTTTCTTTCGCGCGTGGCGCGGCCGTGGCGCAGATCTTCAAGAACTTCAGGGCTGAGAGTTTCCACCGGGCGTCTGCCTCAAATCCTTCTGGCTGAGCACTATTGTACCGGAGGAGCCGGGCGCGCCGAGCGGCGGCATCGCTTGCCCGTTCAATTCCAGCAACACCGCGGAAGAGTCGGCGGCGGTGACTTCAAACTGCCGGGCTGCGGAGAAATGGCGCGTTTCGCCGGCGGGAAGTTCCGCGTCGAGAAGGAGAGCGTTGTCGGCGACGATGCGGATGCGCGTGGCCGCGGAAGTGGAGACGGAGAGATCCAAGGCGGAGGAGGTAGAGGAATCGGAACCGGGCGGCGAGTTTTGTGCGGCGGACGGGGCGGGTGATTGCTCCGGCGTCAAAGATGTTGTGGAGGATTGCTGCTTGGCGCGATGAGCGGCATAGCTGCGCCAAGCGTAACGGCCGGCGTAGTAAATGCCGACGAGAAGGAGGCCGAGCGCGAGGACGGCGAGGGCGGGAACCCACCTGGGCGGACGCGGGAGACGATTTTCGTAGGGCGCGGGAGCTTCGATTTTCTGGTCGCCGCGGGCGAGGTCGTACTCGCCGAGCAGGCTTTCTTCGTCGAGTCCGAGATAGCGGGCGATGGAACGGACAAAGCCGCGGCCAAAAACGCCGCCGGGAAGCTTGTCCCACTGTTCATTTTCCAGAGCGTCGAGGAAGCGCTGGCTGATGCGCGTGGACTTGGTGAGTTCGTCGAGAGAGACTTCGCGCAATTCGCGCTCACGCTTCAGGCGTTCACCAAAATTACCCTTGGCCATTCTGAGAAACCAGTCCTCGGCGAAAAAAGGCGGGCGTGCGCAAAAAAAAGCGTCGTGGGGGCCCCTGGTGGGCAGTGTAGGCGGGGGAGTCGGGCAGTGTCAAACCGGAAGAGCGGGAGGGGAAGGGCTGAGAGTCGATAGCTAACAGCTGACAGGGAAAGGGGAGCGGGGAGGTGCTTCGACCGGGTTGTGGGAAAGGTCGGTCGCTGAGATTCGCGGGGGGAAGAGGGACGTGATCCGCGATCCGTGACAAGGCGTGCCTGTGTATGCGAACGGGGCCTACGGGGTGAGGAGTGATGGAGGAGCCTTCCGTTTTTGGAAGGGGTGGTGCAGGCAAAGACACCTCCCCCCGGTTATTTCTGTAAGTGTTGCTGATAAAGGAGTTAGGAGGTGTCATGTGCGTAGGTGTTGCATCTGCAGGGGTTATAAATCCTTTGGATGCAACACTTGCGAGAGGGGAGCGTAAGTGTTGATTCTGCGGGAGTTGCGGGCGAGATTTGGCGCCTGTAAGAGGTTTAGGATCTTCACTTACAAGGGGAGCTTGTAAGTGTTGATTAGAAAGGGGTTGGAAGAGGGGCGTCGCACAAGTGTTGTATCTGCGGGAGTTAGTGGCTCCGGGTGAGATAACAGAGGAGGTGAGGTTGCGATTCATGGAGAATGATAGCACGGGATGGATAGAAAGTCAAGCACTATTACGCTGTGGTTACTATTCGAATGCGTCTGAATTGACACAGCGGCGGGGACCGGACCTGGATGAGGCAGACGAGACAAAGGTAACGACCAAAGCCGTACCCAATTCAGCAAGCGTTCCCCACCTGCTGAGGCGTACAGCGCCTGGCGCGAAGAGGGGAATTCTTCAGAGTCTCGTTATTCGACTCGTATCCCTGTACTGACACCACTGGCATGTGGGGGAAGCGGAAGGAGGCTCGGGGCGTTCCAAGACCGTGAGAACCTCGCTTAAGAAGGCGAGAAAGGTCGCCTCATCTCGATGAATTTCTACCCAGTTGACTTCCCCCAGAATAGAAGCAGTCCGCCCAGAGCTTTCCAAGAATGACGAAGGTTCAAATACAATGAGTCCCAATTTGGATACTGGAGATAGCGAAAGGCTGCCGGCGGCGGGGTTCTCCAGCGCGGTAGCGTAACCATGTAGTTGGCGGCTGTAGAATCCCTTGTGTTCGCTTCTTGGACCAGAAGTCTTGAAATCAACGATTCCGTAGGTACCGTCGTTGAATCGTACAAAAGTGTCTAGTCTTCCTTTGAGGGTACACGTGGAACTGTGACCGGGCACGATGATTGCGACAGATTGCACCCGACTCTCGCTTGTATCGATCGTCCCAGGTGGCAAGTATGGCATGGCGTCAATCGTCTGCTTGCCACCGTAAAAGTGCCTCATTTGGGAGTCAATTAGCCTAAAGATTCCAGGCATCGGAGTTCTTGGTCTGGGAAATTTTGTTACAATCTTTAGATAGAAACACCTCCTGCATTCTTCCCAAAGGAACGCAAAATCGGATGGGCTTAGAATCCAGTTACTCTTCTTATCCATGGTTTTGCTAACTGGTATGTGGGTGCTAGATGCGCATGCACGAGGACGCAGCCTGAATTCGCGCTAATCAAATAAGAGAAAAGCAGCACGCCCACGCTGCCTTCCGCCGCCTTACTCTCGATTTGTTCAAGAGCGAAGCCATGCTTGTGTGTAGCTGCAAACAGCCATTAAGTTGGGCGAAGCATGATTCTCAATATACCTCTCGACTTTGTTTGGCGTCCAGTTCTTTGCCAAAGTCAAATGTCGTCCACTTCGTAAACCAATATTTTCGTTTGTTAATGATCGCCGTTCGTAACGACTTGCCCGTCACGTCATAGATTTTCAGGAGGTCGTCCTTGAGTACTTGCGTAACGTACGGGCAGGCCAGAATGTCCATCAGGAGAAGCGTAAGTTCCGTATCCTTGCGCAACGTGGCCTTCTTTTGTTCAAATCTTTTCCTAATGATTCGTTCTATGTCAGTCCGGAGTTGATCGTACTCTCGCCTGTTCTTCATGTAGAACAAGAGTACGACAAGCGTGATGTAGTTAGGCGATGACTGAATTTGGACTGTGCCTATGGTTTTCTGGAATTGGATCTTGAGGTACGAACACAACGTTTCCATGCTTAACCAATAGTTCTTTCCAAGCTCAGCTAAGGCTATTAGCAGATAGAGCGTTTCAGCAGGCGTGTGCTCAGAGTGCCGATTCTTAACTAGGATGAGAGAAATATTGTCAAAAATGACCTTAAAGGCTGAATGTTTGATGTCTGGTTGAATTCCTTTTTCGTTGAGAAACGAGGTGAGCAGATACAATATTCGGCACAACCTAATCGTAGTGTGAGCGCGAGGTGAAACGGAATAGATGAAGAAAGTGAACTCGCATATTTCCTCGATTGCCTCGCCGAGCTGTTTTTCAGAATTCTGATCGCGTTTGGTTGAGCGATGGTCCTTGATTATTTGCCCGCTTTTTCCCTCAACAATTGACAAGGCGTAGTTGAGAGTGTCTTTGTAGTCTACGGAATGTTCTTTGACGATGGTCTTGAATTGCGTAATCAGTAAGTTAGAATTTATTTTAATGAAGCCAATCTTCTCGAGAATCTTCGTGCCGGCAGTTCCCGTTCTTTCTATGTTTTCAATCCTGTACGCCAACTTTTCATCCAGGAGCCTTTCGATTCGAAGCTTGGCCATCGAAATGTTTGTAATAATTGGTTTGTCATAGCTCACAGCTTTAGCTTTGTTCAGGTATAGCTTGAAGTCTTTCAATTTCAGCTGGAGAACCTGAACGATATCGTTTTTGACGGTCTCGTCATTGTAGAAAATAAAGTAATCATCCACATAGCGAAATATCTCGTAGTGGCTCTTGTGAATATGTCCAAATTTATCGCATTGGAGCTCGTTGCGTAGGACCCTGTCGATAGACTGTAGGATCATTTCTGCGAAGATTCGCGAAAACTCCGGTCCGATAATGATCCCATTGGTCTCGTTGTAGTTCATTTGCTGCATGAGCTTGTCGAATTTACCGCCGAAAGTCTTCTTAGACGGGTTGACATTTTCCTTTACGGATTCCCGGCCGTAGAGCGCCCATGTCAGAGAATGGGTGTATATGCTGTCAAAGCATTTGGAGATGTCCAGCTTGAGCAGCTTGTTGTACTTCTTTTCGCAGCGATGAAACCTATACGATTCGTAGAACTTGAAAATATAACTGTAATCCTTGTAGACAAAGAATGACCTTAAGTTTTCGTATTCCTTATTGAACTCTTCGACTCCGACGGCTTCTCCCGACAGAGTGTCGGAGTGTGTAGAGTCCTTATGGAAGACGAATTTAGAAATTCTGGAAGGACGCCTAATCGAGAAGGGACTCACGCTGCAGTGGTAGAGGATGAGCTCCTTGTAAGAGTCATAGAAGTCTATGAGCTGCAGTTGATGTCGCGGGTGGCATATCGTTAGCTCCCTGAATTCGTCATCCTTGTGGCGAAGCTTGAACCCGAATGGGATTGATTCGAACTTGTCTGGAATCTTGAAGGAATTCTCCTCTACTATCTTCCCCAGTTTTGTGACTGTCTTAGTTTCTATTTGGATGTTTTTATCCATGCCGAAAAGCAGACGAACCGTGGCATCGAGCGCTGCATCGTCCTTCTTCCAACTTATTCTTCCATCGCGTATCTCCATCTTGTTCCGAAGCAGGAAGTCGTAGAAATGGCGATTCGAGAAAGTTAGAGGGAGCTCGTAAGGCAGTACATCCGATAATATCGCCCGCTCTTTCCTGTATTTAATGTGTGTTTTCTTACGCCTCATAGCTCCACAGTCCGACAATGTCAGCTATTTCGCTGGGGGTAAATTTTCTGAAACGACGGTCCAAGAAACCCTGCTTGAACGAAAACCTAGAGAGTAGGCTTTTGAGTGAAGCGGACTTGATGGCATCCGTTTGCGCTTTAAGTTCCGCGTCGACTTCTTCCAATTCATCCACGCTTGATATGAGACTATTCGCAAAGAAAACACCAATCATGATGTTGGCCTTATTGTTTAGCAATCGGGTGTTTCCCGTGAGAAACATCATTCGCTTGAGCAAGAGCCTCCGTGCTTTTTTTTCGTCAAATCTTGCTTGTTTCTGGTAGGCGTCAAACGACTTTATTATGCGACTCTTATACTTCGTCACTCTCCGCGCACTTAGACCTATCTTTATGGGGTCATCGCCGAAGCTGATTTCGTATCCTAAGTATTCGAGCTTAGTGTTCTGAGGCTTTCTTAAATCACGCTCTATGGTCTTAGCTTTATTAAGGTTCAGTCCTAGGGCTGCTGCTTGGTTCTCTAAGAATGGCAATAGTTCTGCCACGGAGGAGTTGGGGCGTGGCGAGAAGATGGCTACTATATCGTCAACAAATCTGGCGTAGAAAATGATTTCCTCGTGCGATCGAACCGCATCGTCGAATTTTCTGATATACAACTCGGATAGGTAGGCGCTGGTCCCTATGCCCCTAGGGATTCCCTTAGATGCCTGCGAGAGCGACTGATAGTCGCTCAGGATTTGTCTGATCACGTTTCTAGAGGGCAAAGCCAGTAAAGCATCCTGATCGATCTTTTCAAGCAAACTTTCGCGCGGAATGGACTCGTAGAAATTTTCTATGTCTGTGCGAATTATGTATTTTGGAAATCGGTCTTCCAGTATGCTTTTAATTTGACAGATGATTTCATGGCGGCTGCTTTGCTTGACTTTGTACAACTTCATTAGGTTGTATTGCAGCTGCTTGATAATGAAGTACGCCTTTGCAGTACTTTCAACCGCGTATGCGGGTTTCCCACTAGGGATCGTAACCGATTTTATTTTGATTCGGATATTGCCATTTCCGATCTCAGAACAAATTGCTCCCAATTCCTTAGATAATAGCTCTTCTTTTCTTAAGTCCAACTTCCGCTTCTCTTCGTTCAAAATGGATTTTTGGAGCTGGTAATACTGCGGAAGCAAAGTACGCTTCTTTTTCTTCAGGCCTCTAATATCAGCCATGCAATCCTTGATTGCTTGGGCTACCTCTTCAATTTCGGGAAAAAATCGCCCCTCTAGATAGACACCCCTCCGATTTTCATAGTCAAAAATTCGACGAAGGTTCTCGATGTTGAAAGACTGGTTGAGCATCGGTTGCATTTCAAACTTCGAAGTCGCCTACTTTATCAGTTGGGGGATATCATTCCAAGTAGTTATCGTCTGAGGATTTGCTTTCTGCTGAAATTATGCTGGCAGAAGGGAGACTGTATGTAGAAGCCCGCCCGGTCGGCTCGAACTTGTCAGGTTGTCCGGAATGCAAAAGACGCAAATGGTGATGGGGGCTAGTGAGAAGAGAACGTCACAGCGGTAGCAATCCCTCCGATGCGTCCTTTCGACGATTCACCACTCAAAAAGCGACTGGTGAATCGTCGAAAGGACGCATCTCCGCGATTGCTACCGCTGCTGGCGAGATGAAGAGGAAGAGACCAGAACGGAAGAACTACTCCTAAAGAGGCCTGTACGCGGGCAGGAAAGGGAAATATGAATCCGCCCGAGTTGCCGGCGAAAGACGCGGGGTCACGATTAGTGTGAAAGCCCAGGAGTTACGTGAGATGCGAGGAGGGGCGGTAAGTAGCACTGTGACGGGGGCCGTGTTGCGTGGAACACGGGTGACGGACGGTTGGTGTGGAGTAGAGAGTGCCGTAGCTGGTAGCGCCCGGTCCGACCCGTTCGTCCTGCTGCCAGCTTAACCATCCTTGTCCAAACCACTGCGCACTAGCCCAAATGCCGATTGGTGAGTTGCTGAAGGAACAGATCTCCGCTGGTGGTACAGGCTGCTGGCAAGGGGAAGGAAAGGGAGGGGAAGCGGAAGGAGCAGGAGCTGTTCCGTTTGCGGGGATTCGGGATTTTGGTGGGAGTAAGAGAGCAAGCTTCGCGGTAAAAGATCCCGTGATGCAAAGAATGCGAATAGTGATGGGGCCAGTGAGAAGAGAGCGTCACAGCTGTAGCAATCACTCCGATGCGTCATTCCGATGATTCACCACTCAAAAACCGACTGGTGAATCATCGGAATGACGCATCTCCGCGATTGCTACAGCTGCTGGCGAGATGAGGAGGAAGAGAGCGGAACGGAAGAACTGTTGCGGCAGAGGCATTCGCGCCAGATGGAGGCAGCAAGGCCACTAACAAAGCCCTATATGCAGTTTCAACGCGCGAGATGACAAAATTTCTAGGGGGAACGTACCAGCCGAAAATCGTTCTGAAAATTGTTTCGGGGATTATCAAATACAGGGTGAGCAGCAGAGAAAAAAGTACGGCTAACACAGCTTAACTTCCGTTAAGCCGCAACTGCCTGATTATCGGCGCGAATGTGCACGCGTTCGCCGTTCGGGCCATGGAGTGAAATCTCACCGCCGTCCCGCAGAGCTTTCGCAATCTGATCTTTCCTGGTCATAATTTCGTCGCGGAGCCAAGTCGGGACGGTGCCGCTCTCAATCATCTCAACCAATCGGCTCAGGGTTGTTGCCATCGCTGTTCTCCACTTTTTTGGTGCGCGTTCGCCTTGACTCGTGCCAAAGACAAGGAATTCTTTCCGGATTCCCGCCATGACCCACTGTAAAGAGATTCTTGCCCAGTACAACGGGTATTTTACTACGAGCATTATACTCTCTAGGTAACATATGCGTCAAATGCAAAATCTCTCAATTCCAGGTTGCGATACGTAAGTGGATTACTTTTGTTCCCACAGCATCCAATCAGGGCGGGGCGGTTGATCATTGAATCTTGCGTCGTTTCCCGACTGGAAAGCTAGGCGGTGGTGGATTCGGTGTGAAGTGACGGGTGGAGCCTGGTGTGGACGGCGCGCCATTGGGTGGGGGTGGCGC
>Ga0210407_10000646_pt1 | contig 37599 bp, 27 predicted proteins | sample IncBWC27MmetaG_FD_150860 | JGI IMG/M metagenome (GOLD analysis project Ga0210407, IMG submission 150860) | Forest soil microbial communities from Barre Woods Harvard Forest LTER site, Petersham, Massachusetts, United States - Inc-BW-C-27-M | ecosystem: Environmental > Terrestrial > Soil >...
GCAAATTCGATATCCGCTTTTGTCTCGGACTGGCTTTTTGCGATATCAGGCCAATAAGGAACCATCAATTGATAGGTTTTACGCCCATAGACGAGCAGGTCAAAATCTCGCAAGAGGTGCGTGTAATATTCAAGTACTTCGTCATCATCGGGGGGATTGAATTTGGTATGGTCGCAGCAGCCATCCAGGGTAATGTTGATTGCGAAGATTACATTTCTCATTTGAGTATCCTGCCCCCTTTTCCTATTCCGTTGGCGTTGCGAGGAATTCGCGCACCTCGACCGATGCACGGCAGGCGACGACGGCTTTGCGTCCCCACGCCATGGCCTCATCCATGTTGGCTGCCTCGAGTATCCAAAAGCCGCCAATGTGTTCCTTGGTCTCAAGGTATGGTCCATCGGTGATGACCACCTGTTCCCCGCGCCCCTTACGCGGTGATTTCGCGTGGCGCGCCGATTGCAGGCCGCCGGCGAAGAACCTGGCGCCAGCAGCCTCCATCTCTTCGTTGAGCACATCGATATCGCGGACCATCTCTTCGCCCTCGAGGGCCGCGTCGTAGTTCTCGGGGTGGTGGATCGCAACCAGATATTGCGGCATGCCTTCTCCTGTAATAGTTCTTAAGGCGGGCATGGCTGGCAGTGTTGTCACTGCCGGCCAGTTCCTACTCGGTTGGCATGAAAAAGATCTCTCGCACCTCGACCTGCCCCCGAGTGGCGGCGACGCCTTTGCGTGCCCATGCCACCGCCTCGTCCATGTCAGCGCACTCCAATATATAAAGACCGCCGATGTGTTCCTTGGTCTCAAGGTACGGCCCGTCGGTGATGAGGACTCCGCCATCGGTCTGCGCTCGCAGCGACTTTGCGGACCCAAGGCCGCAAGCGAGTTTCATGACGCCGGCGGCCTCCATCTCTTTGTTGAACGCGTGGATTTTGCGGCCCATCGCTTCGCCCACTGTGGACGGGTCGAAGTCGTCGGGGAGGTAACCAGCAAGCAAATATTGGGGCATAACTTCTCCTTTATCCTCTAACGGTCTTCTCTTCTAGGTGGGAGCCGGCAGCACTGCCTTGCGCGCTGCGTCGTTCATCCTGCTGTGCCGTTCATCCTGGCCGCCGTTCATCCTACCGTGTCGTTCATCCTATAGTCGTCGCACACGGAAAAAATCGACAGCAGAAGCGAATTATTTTTGTTTCAATTCCTCGAGCCGCCTGGCGAGAAAGCGGCGCTCCGGTTCCTGCTGTGCCAGGGCGAGCGCCTTCTCATACGAAGCACGGGCCTCTGGAATCCGCCCTAATCTGCGACACATATCCGCACGTGCTGAATGAGCCAAGTAATAATTTGCCAATTCGCCATGCTCCAACACCGCATCGATCAGCGTCAGACCGGCCTCTGGGCCATCGCGCATGGCAATTGCCACGGCACGATTCAGCTGCACAACCGGCGAAGGATGAATTCGTAGCAATTGGTTGTAAAGCGCAACAATCTGCCGCCAGTCGGTCGCAGCGAACGATTTCGCGTCCGCGTGAACGGCGGCAATGGCCGCCTGCAGAGTGTAAGCGCTGAAGCGGCGGGACTTAAGGGCTTTTTCCACCAACGCCACTCCCTCCGCGATCTGCTCCCGGTTCCAGAGCGAGCGGTCCTGGTTCTCCAGCAGAATCAGCTCTCCGGTCGGAGAGGTTCTCGCGGCGTGACGGGATTCGTGCAGCAACATCAGGGAAAGCAGCCCCATGACTTCGGGCTCCGGCTGGAGTTCGGTCAGCAACCGGCCCAGTCGAATCGCCTCGCGGGTTAGCTCGGCCCGCGTTACCTCCGCTCCCGCCGCAGCCGAATAACCCTCGTTAAAGACGAGATAGACGACCTGAAGCACCGCGCCCAGTCGCTCCGGCAATTCCTGCGGCGCTGGCACTTCGTACCGAATCGGCGTCTCTCGAATCTTTGTCTTGGCGCGCACTATGCGCTGCGCCAGCGTACGCGGAGTGATGAGGAAGGCCTTTGCGATCTCCTCGGTTGTCAGCCCGCACACCTCACGCAAGGTGAGCGCAACGCGCGCTTCCGGCGCAAGAGATGGATGACAGCAGGTAAAAATCAGGCGCAGCCGGTCGTCTTCAAGGCTGAGCTCCTCAAGGCTGACCTCTCCATTGGGCCTTTCCGCCGAACTCGATTGCGCTTCGAGATATCGCACGAGCTCGTCTTGAGACGCATCAAATCTTGCCCGTCGACGCAGAGTATCAATGGCTTTGAATCGGGCCGTCGAAATCAACCATGGTCGCGGGTTGCCGGGTGCTCCACTCCCCGGCCAAAGGCTCAATGCAGCCGCAAAGGCTTCGTGCATCGCCTCCTCGGCAAGATCAAAATCACCGAGCAGGCGGATCAGAGTTGCCAGGATTCGTCCCGAATCCACGCGATAAAGGGAGTCGAGCAATTCGCGTATCTGTTCGGTCGAACGCTCGGACATGACGACGACCTTAGCAAACCAGCCACTCCGAATCAATTGGCAAACGACGGATCGATGCAAAGTGCCCTGGTCGTAATGAGACACGCTCTATTCATAGCGGAGAGCTTCGGCGGGTGGGACGGCCATGGCGTGGCGGGCGGGCCACCGGCAGGCGAGTAGTCCGCTGAGAGCGAGGAGCGCCGCGGCTGCGAACAGACTGCCTGCGGCAAAAGTGTTTTGCATCCAGTACGCGCTCTCTCCTTTCCCGTCAAGGAGACGGCCACCCGGGCGATTGCGTCTTCGGCGGGTTCAGCTATTCGCTCTCGGGGTCTGCAATTCCTTCACGTCAATTGTTGATAGATCGCCAAGTCACTCATTGACGGCGAAGAGTATCCTTTAGTCTGTGGTGCACCCGGCTTCCTCCAGCTTCTCCGATCCCAGATATAGCAACTCGCTCACGTCGCAGATGGCGGGCTTTCTCGCCAGCATCGGTTTGCAGACTGCGCCCGCCGTGCTACGCGCGTTCGGCTTCCTGGACGGCCTGATGATCAATGAGGGTGTGCTGCTCATTGATGAGGCCCGGCTCACCTATCCCGGCGACCTGCTGCATGAAGCCGGCCACCTGGCAGTAACTCCGGGCGAGCAGCGCAAACGGCTCCGCGGGAATGTCGGCGGCGATCCGGGGGAGGAGATGGCAGCGATCGCATGGTCGTATGCCGCCGCTCTCCATATAGGGATAGACCCGGCTGTTGTCTTTCATTCCGGCGGCTATCTGGGAGGCTCGCAGGCCATTTTGGACAACTTTTCCCAAGGACGCTACTTCGGCGTGCCGCTGCTCCAATGGTTGGGCCTCACCGCAGACAAGAAGAACGCGGCGCGGCTTCAGGTCGCTCCGTATCCCCACATGCTGAAGTGGCTGAGGGAGTGAGAGGCATGCTTTCCGGAAACCGGGAAACCTCGGGGAGAGACGGGATGTTTCCCGCTCTTTCAAAGATTGGTCGGGGAGAGAGGATTTGAACCTCCGACCCCCTGGTCCCGAACCAGGTGCTCTACCAGGCTGAGCCACTCCCCGACGCGCGCGGATTGCAGAAGGAACAAGAAGTGAACACTGGCGGGACCTTCTGCTGGTTACGATTATACCAAACGCGGAAATGCGGGATTACCACTGGGCCCTTGCCGGCCGTTTTCTAAAAACACGCGGTCTTTTAGAACATTGTCCGAAGCTTCTTCACAATATCCTGCGAGTTGCCGTTCTGGAACAGGCGAATGGCTGCGATTCCGCCGGCTCCGGCGCTGATACATTGACGGGCATTTGCCAGCGTGACTCCTCCGAGGGCAAGGACCGGCATGCGCCTGGCGCCTGGTCTATGGCAGGCTGCCTTGAGTAGCGCAACCCCGTCGCTCTTTTTATGACCGTCTTTTTCGAAGATTGGACCGAAGACGGCAAGGTCAGCCCCTTGCTCGTCCGCATCGGCGACTTCCTGTACGGAGTGACAGGAGACACCAATCATTGCCGGAGTCAACCCGGCGCGGCCCAGCGTCGCTCGCGCGTCGCTCGCGGAGATGTCATGGGACGGCAGATGGACGCCTCGCGCCCCGCAGGCCAGAGCTACGTCAGCGCGAGAGCTGATGAGCAAACTGGTTGGCGCACCTTCAGGCAGGCTGGCAACTGCGCGGCGCGCCAGCGCTTCCAGTTCGCGGACCGTCAGGTCTTTTTCGCGCAGTTGAATGTAGTCAACGCCGGCGGCGGCGCACTCCGCGATTTTCCTGAGCAAACGCTCTTCTTTTTCTTTTCTGCTTCCAGGGAACTGGGAGCGGTCCGTGATGTAGCAGAGCAGCAAGGGCATGGTGACACGCCAAACGCCGTCCGTCGAACGTCAAAACAAGGGACGCCGGAGGATTACGGCAGGGTCTTTGCGATCTCCGGACCTTCGTCAGGGACCGACTTGGCAGCGCGCGGGTCCAGATGATACTTGATGAGGCCCGCTTTCAGAACTTCAAAAGCCTCCTCCGGTGTGTCCACCAGGGTAAAGCCGTTCAAGTCTCCCGGAGCAATGGCGCCAGCGTCCACCAGCGCTTCGAAGTTCAGGACACGGCCCCAGTACGCCTTTCCGTAGATAATGACCGGTATTTTTTTGGCTAGCTTGTGGGTTTGCGCCAGCGTGAGGATTTCAAATAATTCGTCCAGCGTGCCGAACCCGCCGGGAAAGACCACCAGCGCTTTGGCCATGTACGCGAACCAGTACTTACGCATGAAGAAGTAATGAAACTCGAAGTTCAGTTCCGGAGTGATATACGGGTTGGGCATCTGCTCAAAAGGCAGACGGATATTCAGGCCGATGGTCTTGCCGCCGGCGTCTCTGGCGCCGCGGTTTGCGGCTTCCATGATTCCCGGTCCGCCGCCGGACGTCACCACGAACCTGTGGCGCTTGCCCGGGAGCGTGATGGTCCACTCGGTCAGCATGCGCGCCAGCTTGCGGGCGTCTTCATAGTAGCGCGCCATTTCCACCGACGCATGCGCGCGATTGAGGGCCGCCTGCAAAGCGTCCGGCTCGTTTGCGCCCGGTTGGTCCCCCGGTCCGGCCGGCGTGGCTGATCCGGGTTTTTCCAACAGTGTGAGAGCCTGTTCCGCGTCCGGCAAACTGGCCCAGCGGGCGGAGCCGAAGAATACGACTGTGTCCTGTATTTTTTCGCGGCGGAAGCGGGCGAGCGGCTCCGCATATTCGGAAAGAATGCGCAGGATGCGGCCATCCGGGCTGTTGAGAAATTCCGGATTCAAGTAAGCAAGCGGCGCGCGGGACGGCGGCGCGCTTACGTCGCTCCCGCTGCTGCTGCCCGGATTTTTACTGTCGTCTGGCATGCGAAGCTCCCAGGGACCCAGAATACAGATGAAGAAATTTTCCGCGCCGGCACATCACCGGCGGTCACGATAGCGTACGGCCTCCAGCACGCCCAACCAGATGTCAATCAATCCCAGGCCGGATACTGCGCCGCGCACAAAGCCATGCTGAAGCAACAAACGCAGCCCGGGCCAGGGCACAAGAAGACCGTTCCTCGACCAAAGCGGGCTCCAGGGAAGCACCACCAGCAGGAGGCCAAGCCAGATGCAAAGCAGAACGTAAATCACCAGAAAAGTGCGTTGCAACCACACCGGCAGTTCCGATGATTTCTCAGCCGGAGGCGGCCCGGAAGAGTTCGCGAGATTGTCCGAGGAAAGCGTCAAAGGGTTGGGGAGTGCCAAACTCTAATAATAGAAGATTCTACGATTTCAGGGTCTTGATCCGGTTGGCGACATCGCGGAAATCTATGTTGGAGCTATAGACTTCCATGAAATTCGACAGGGCGGATTTGCTGTCTCCAGAGGCTTCATACGCCGCCGCCAGATCATAATAAATGGAGCACCGGCTGCCTTCGTCCAGTCCGGGCAAATGCAGGGCCCGCTCATACCAGCGGACCGCCGCTTCCGGCACGCCTTTATCCACCAGGCATTGCGCCAGCCACGTGTAGGCCTGTATGGGCTGGGAAAAAGTGCTGCCATGGTCCACGGCGTGGCACACCTTTTGCAATTCGCCAATGGCTTCGTCGAGCAGTCCCATTTCCTTGAAGGCAATGCCCAGGTTGTAATGCGTTTCCGGATCGCCCTGCGCGGCTGCAACATCGGCTTCGTCGTCCTGTAAGTCGGCAAGGATGTCACTCAGGACGGAAACTGATTCCGCGTCCTGCATTTCGCCATTCCTGGAAGCCACACTTTGTTGGGGTGAAGGCGATTGCGGACGGCTTTCAGGCTTCTGCTGGAATTGCGTTTCCGCAAGGTCGCCCAGCGAGCCTTCGAGGTCCAGCACAAAATCGCTCAGGATATCTTCCGTTGACTTTCCGGCGAGCTGCTTTTCAGGTGCAGGCACATCCGCGGGTTTGGCTCTGGTTACGGGGACGGATCCGGCCGCCGGTTTCGCTGGAGGAAGGGTGATTTGGTCCAAGGGTAGTTCAACTATGCTGTCAGCCTTGGCTTCAGAACCCAAATCAAGCACAAATTCAGGTTCCGCTTCCACGTGGGGTACAGGCGTGGGCGGACGCGGGGGCGGAGTCGCCGCTTTGACAGGCTCGGCGGCCGGGACGCGCGCCGGAGGATGCTTGATCAGCGGCGCCGCAGGTGGTACTGGTTTTAGAGGCGCTGGCTTTGACGGCGCTGGTTCCGGTGGCGCGACTACATCAACCACAAATTCAGGCTCCGCTTCCACAGGGGGCGCAGGCGGGGGCGGAGAGGCCGCTTTGACAGGAGGGACAGCTGGGACCCGCGCCGGAGGTTCCTTGATCACCGGTGGTGCGGGTGGCGCTGGTTCTGGTGGCGCTGGTTCCGGCGGTGCGATCGCCCGGGACCGGGCCGCTGATACTTCGCTGATGAGTGCGGTAATCTCCTCCGAATCCGGGGCCATTTCCGTCAGATCCAGTACCGCGCTCTTGGCCTCCTCCCACATACTATTTTCAATGTAGAAGCGGGCTTCCTGGATCTTGTCCGCGATAACAGTTGCCTGGTCCACGGGCGCCGCTTCAGCAACAGTCTCTTGAGGTTTCGCGGGCGGTGCGACTACGGCCTCCACAGGACTTGTCCCGGAGACCGGTTCGTCTGAAACCATGCTCTCCCATTCACTGGAGAGATCAATTTCATGCGCGACACCAGTGCCATCCGGGGTAAGGCCGGTTTCCGCAACAGGGGAAGGGGCCTCGGCAAGAGACTCATCGGTTTGCGCAAATGGGGCAATCGCAGGTTGCTCCTCCACCGCGGAGAGCTGGTCCGGAACCTCAATGGGCTCCAGGTTGGCCTCCCGTTCCGCGTACGCAGCCATCGCTGGCTCGTCCGTTTCCGGAAGGGGCGTGCCGCCCCCGCGCACTTCATAGTCGCGCGCAGCCCGGGCGTATTTCCGCGCCTCTTCGTTATGGCCGAACTCCGCAAAGACTTCGCCGAGTATCCGGCACACGCGCGCGGCATCGAGAAAGCGCTCGGCCTTGATGTAGAGCGTGGCGAGACGCTGGTTCAGACGCACGTCACGTGGAGCTTGCGGAAGAACGTCTTCCAGCGGAGCAATGGCTTTGGAAGCGACATTGTAGGAAACAAAGAGCTCCGCGTCGGTGAGCGCCGCTTCAATGGCTTTTTCCACGGTGGAGTCGTAGGTCTGCTGGACCACCGGGGCGGCCTGCTCCAACTCCTCCATCATGAGCGCCTGCTGGCCTTCTTCCCGGCCCAGCGGCCGGGCCAGTGAATCTTCGCCAAGCCGGGCCGTCATCTGCTTGTAATTCTGGTTGTGCAGCGGATTTTCCGGCTCCAATTCAGCCAGTTCCTGATATAAGTCGCGCGCGTCCTCGAACCGGTTCTCCTGGACGTAGGTGTGCGCCAGCATCTCCATCACTTCCGTGACGTGGGAGGTCGCGCCGGCCTTCCGCAGCAGCCGGAGCATCATGTTGAGCGCGTCGGCGTTGTCCCGAATGCGATTGATTGCGGGATAAAGCGTTTCATCCAGCGCCGCGCGACCGCCCGCCAGGAACCGGTCAGCGTATCTGTCATACAGCTTAAGGGCGCTCTCCACATGATCGTTCGCGAGATACCACTCGGCAAGCATGGTCACGCCGGAAGTGTCATTGTGGACGCCGATCAGTTTGGTCGCAAACGCCTCCACTCCTTCCACATTCCCCAGTTGTAGTTTGGCGCGAAGCATAGCGCGCAGCGCGTCCGGCCGCGAATCCAGGTCCGGGACCTTGTCCAGATACTCCACCGCGGCCTTGGCCTTGCCGGATTCCGACGCGATCATCCCGCGCAGCAGGTAGGCCCCGCTATTGCCCGGATCGAGCGAGAGCACATGGCTCAGGGCGTCATCGGCGGCGTCAAAAGCCTTGCGCGCATATAGTGCCTCGGAGGCGCTGAGGTAGATTTTGCGGGCTTCCTCTTTCTTGCCCAGCTTGATATACAGGTCCGCGAGCTTGGATTGCGTGGCCGCATTCTCGGGGTCCAGCTCCAGTATCTTCTGAAACACCTTGGCCGCAGGGGCGTTGTCCCCGGCCCGGAGCATCTGGTCAGCCACCTGCATGTATTGAGCGCGAGCGTCATTAAAGAGCCCCTGTTGCGTATACAGCTCCGCCAACCTGGCCAAATCCGCCGCGCTGGGAGTGAGTTTGGTGAGCTTCTTGTAAATGGCAATGGCTTTTACCGTAAAGCCGTTCTGGGCGTACTGGTCCCCGACTTTCTTGAAGTATCCGCAAGCCTGATCATTCTGGCCAACTCGCACGTACAGGTCGCCAATGGTGTTCAGGACGGTGAGGTCTTTGGGGTCCTCTTTGATGACCTTTTCGTACTCAGCAATGGCATTTTGCAGCTTGCCCTGTTGGACATACTTCTCCGCCGCGCTGAGTATCTTCGTTTTATTGAAGCCAAACCCGAGTGCCATAGTGAATCGCTGAGCCGGGCGCCGCGGCAGTCAGACTGCTCGCAAAAAGTGCCAATTTTCGTAAAGTATCACAAAAAAAGGGCTTAACCCAAGCACCAGGGTAATGTCGTTAGTACCTTGCCGGCTGTTTACCTTAAAGGTTCGGGCATTGGCGCCCCAACGGCTTGTTTGGTTAACTCTTTGGTCATCATACTGCAAACCCCGGAAAGCCGGGTCAAAATATTGTCGTGTTTACCGGTACGTGGCCCGGTTTCTGAACTCTTTCACCATGAGTTCCAGGAAATTCTCATGATCGGCGGGCCGCGCTTCGGGCGGGATGCCCAGACGCGAGGCAATCATGTCGCCGATCTTCGCGGCGTTGACCCTGCGAACGTCCGGGGGAATATCCAGGCGGCGCGAGAGAAATGCTTCCATTAGTTCGACTTCCTGGATCGTCAAACCGGCAGCCTGGTAAAACGTAAACTCCGATTTGACCGGTGTATTGAAAAACAGTTCAGCCTCGCGCGCCGTACTTTCATGCACCACCAGGGTTCCCGCAACAAAGTCTCCGAGACGCCGGTTCCTCGCATTGAGCAACATGGTGATAACGCCAACGCCGTAAATGAAAAGGCCGTCAATCACGCGCATCAGGTTGCGGGTGATCGCTTCAAAAGCATTGATGGGCCTGCCTGAATCCTTGATGACGCGAATGCCCGCCACACGCTTGCCCGGCGTTTGACCCTTCCAGAAGATTTCAAAGCCGGCGAAATAACCCCAGTAAACAGCGAAGAAAACAAAGATATAAATCGCCGCGACCCAGCCTGAATGTGCGGTAAACAGATGGCCAGGTGAAAAATCGAGCGCCATTACCAGAACAATCAAAAGGACAAGCTCAAGCGCTATCTGGATGAGAGAATCCACCAGCAGGGCCATGAAGCGGCTGCCAATGCCCGCGACAGTGAATTCCAGGTGGACTTGCTCCGGCGTTTCGATGATAAGCTTGTCAGTCGTTGCCATGATTTCCACTCACTGGCTGGAAAAACGAAAGAACCACTGGCTTCGCCTGGAAAGCCTGCTGGAACAGGTGCAGCGCCACGGTCTGAAGTCGTTGACGCGGTCTGAACTCCAGGAACTTGGGCTGCTGTACCGTCAGGCCGCCGCCGATCTTTCAGCTCTGCGCGAGGACCCCAGCGGGAAATCGTACGCCCGCTCGCTCAACCTCCTGATGTCCCGCGCTCACAATACCATCTATTCGGGGCAAAAATCGAGCGCCGAAGGGATTCTTTACTTCTATCTGCATGCGTATCCGCGGATCTTCCGCCGCAATCTCTCCCTCATTAACACCGCCTTCCTGCTGAGCGTGGCCGGAGCACTCGCGGGGATGATGCTGACGCTGACACGGCCGAACTTCATGCATCAGTTTCTGGGCCCGGGCATGATCGAAACCATTGAACACCACAAGATGTGGACCGACAGCATTGTTGGTTATGAGACCCTTCAAGCCAGCGCCATCATGACCAACAACATCAGCGTGTGCCTCCGCGCATTTGCTTCCGGAATCAGCGCCGGGTTCTTTACCGTTTACATCATGGTCTTCAACGGGGTGATGATCGGCGTGATCGGCGCGGCCTGCTGGCTGCACGGAATGAGCCTGCCGCTTTGGAGTTTCGTAGCGCCCCATGGCGTTCTGGAATTGCCGGCGATCTTCATTTCCGGAGGCGCGGGCCTGCGGATCGCCCAGGGGCTGCTCTTTCCCGGCCTGCTGTCACGCCGGGATTCACTGGCCAAAGCCGGGGCCGAAGCCGTCCGTCTGGTGCTGGGCATTGTGCCCATATTGATTGTCGCCGGCACCATTGAAGGTTTCATTTCACCTTCAAGTCTGCACTGGAAATGGAAATTCACCATGGCTGCGGTAATTGGCGTCATCTTCTTTGCTTATCTATTTTTGTCGAACCGTTCGCCGGAACCGCAGGAGCAATGACTAGATCAAATTCCGCTCTTTGACGCGTAAATACTGATTGACCACCGAAGTCGTCAGCCGGTCGGGCGAGACCTCCAGGGCAAGAGCGCCGCGGTTACGCACACGCGAGATCAGCGTTTCGCGGCGATGGACCATCTCCTGCGCGGCGGTAACCTCGAACATCTCAGCGGGATTCCGCGGATAGTGCGTCGCCAGCGCGAGAAGGTCGGTCTGCGCAATCACCACAAAGAGCAGCAGGTGCTTGGACAGGATTTGCGACGCGCTCTCAATGACGTCGGGCGTCATGGATGTGTCGGCCAGGTCGGTGATCCAGATGATCAACCCGCGCTGTTTTTGCAGATGGAGGAGCGCGGCGGCGGCACGCAGATGGTCGGCTTCCGCGGCTTCCTCGCGGGCGGCCGCCAGCCGCTCCAGAATCACCCGCATGTGCGACATTCCCCGTCCCAGACCGACCCGCTGTTGTACCTGCCGGCCGTACACCAGCAGGCCAACGCGGTCTCCGGAGTACAGCGCAATCTGGGCCAGAGAGAGCGCCGCGTTCACCGACAAGTCGAGTTTATTGAGCTCATGCACGCGCGCTCGCAGCAGGCGCCCGGCGTCCAGCACCAGCCACACGGCCTGGCTGCGCTCTACCTGATAGAGCCTGGTCACGTGTTTGCCGCGACGGGCGGTCGCTGTCCAGCAGATGTTGCGGAATTCATCGCCCTGCTGATACTCACGCAGGCTCTCAAATTCCCGTCCTGTCCCGCGCTGACGCAGCAGCCGTTTTTCCAGCTCGATCTGGCGGGCGCGGATCAGATAGATGTTGTGCCGTTTGGCCTCCTCCAGATCGGGAAACACCTGGATGACCTGCTGCAGGTCGGCCCGGGCCCAGCGTTCGGCAAAACCGGCGCCGCTGCGGTAACGGAGGTACGCCGGGCCCAGCTTGATATCGCCACGTTGCAGAGGGCGGACGATGTACGAAGCAGACGCGGAAGAATTTCCCGGTGCCCGGATCTCAATCTCCGGCGGCTCTTTACGAAGCGACTCGGCCACGTCATCCAGAACGCGACAATGAACGCCGACCGGGCCCTGATTGTGCAGCTCGAGACTGACCGTTACGTTGTTGCTGAGCGACGGCGCACCCGCCCACGACCTGGTTATCATCAGCGCGTCTGGCCGGGGGAGCCGGAGCAAGTCAATCGCCCACGCCGCCAGAGCAAACGTGTCCCACACCGCCATCACCACCAGGAAACGCAGGTCCCAAAAAGCGGGAACAGCCCACAGAACTCCGACAATGGTCATGAGAACAAAGCGCCGGCCAAACCCGAAAGCCAGACGCTTCGTCCGGCGCGCCGGCGCGCTGACCCGCTCGGGCACAAGGTGCGGTTGCTCCATCTATTTGGGCACCTCGACCGATCCAATGACTTCTTTCAGTACCTGGTCGCTGTCCAGGCCTTCGAGTTCAGCTTCCGGCTTCATCATCACGCGGTGACGCAACACCGGCATGGCGGCCGCTTTTACGTCATCGGGGATCAGATAGTCACGCCCTTCCAGGCCGGCGTATGCTTTGGCCGCCATCATCAGGCTGACGGCGGCACGCGGGCTTGCTCCCAGCGAGAACGAAGGCCAGTCGCGCGTACGCCGCACAATGTCCACGATGTAGCGGAATAGCGCCGGCTCCACGCGCACGTTGCGCAATTCCGTCCGCGCCGCGGCCAGCTCTACATTGCTCATGGCGGCAATATTGGCGGCGTCCAGGTCGTGCACGTTGAAACCCCGGTGATGGTTCTGCAGAATTGCAATCTCCTGGCCGGCGTCCGGATACGTGACCTTGATCTTCAGGAGAAAGCGGTCCAGTTGCGCTTCGGGAAGAGGATAGGTGCCCTCAAACTCCACGGGGTTCTGCGTGGCAAAGACAGTAAAAAACTGCGTGAGAGGATGGGTGGTGCCGTCAATCGTTATCTGGCGCTCTTCCATCGATTCCAGCAGCGCGGCCTGGGTGCGCGGAGGCATGCGGTTCACTTCGTCGGCCAGCAGCAGGTCGGTGAACAACGGCCCGCGATGAAGAGAGAACGTGCTGGTGGAAAGATTCAGCACGTTGCTTCCGATGATGTCCGCCGGCATCAAGTCCGACGTGCACTGGACGCGCCGGAATTCCAGATTGAACAGGCGGGCAACGCACTTGATGGCCAGCGTCTTGGCGATTCCAGGCACGCCTTCCAGCAGAGCATGGCCCTGGCAAAGAATCGTGATCAGGCACTGCGTGATCAGTTCTTCCTGTCCTACGATGACCTTGGCCAGCTCAGTCCGGCCGTGCGTGAGTACCCGGGACACTGTCTGCATGGAGCGCGATCTCCTGTTCTTCACTGGCGATGAATTTCAAATTGTACGCGTGGCGGCTGAGTTGCTGCACCAGTTCGAGCGCTTGCTCTTCCGAGAGTTCCGTACCGCGTTTGGAGGCCTCAATCGCTACCAGCGTCTTTTCGAGCCCGGGGTCTTTGTACCCAAGGCGGCTGCGTATGGAACGCGCCAGATCGCCGGCGGAAACATCCGCTCGCAACCCAAGCTGCCGTATGGTCTGGGAGCGAAACCGCGCATAGGGCACATCCAGCGCCGTCTGAACAGCATGAGCACGACGATAAAGGTTGCCCAGCGTGGTTACGAACTCCAGAGGCGAAAGCCGCGTGGGCTCATTCCATGCCCGGATTGGCCCATTGCGACGGGAATGCGTGAACAGCAGCGCCAGAAGGACAATCCCGCACTGCACCAGCCCGTAGAGTACCGGGGGCTCTCCCATATACGAACCAAGCGTGCGCCGGTAGCCGTGAAAATACTCGTCCCAGAGCACGTGAACGTCTTTGGGATTGCCAACGGAGTTCAGCAGCAATCCGAGATTACCGGATTTGGCGATACCGGCATTATTCAAAGGAATGCTGGACGCCCACCAGATCACTTCGCCGCGTCCGACTTTGTAGGAGACCACGACGGGCCGGTCGCCGTCAGAATAGTGGACCAGATATTTCACCGCAGTTGAATCCCAGTGGGCCGCGGGCGACATCTGAATTTTTCCCGCGCGCGTGAGGGATGTCAGGTTGCGCGGCTCAAATTCCAGGTACTCAGGGCTTGGCAGTGGCTCTCGTTCCGTTTTTGCGTCGGGCAAAAAAAACGAGACAAATGAACCTGTCGCCAGTATTCGGCCGCCGGAACGCACAAACCTTTCGAGATCGCGACGCTCTTCCGGACTGGGGAAATCGGTAGGATCGGCCAGGACCAGAACGGCCGGTCCGGAATCCACCGCCAGGTCGCGCGGCGGCCTTTCCCAGCGCTCTGCGTTGTATCCGGTTTCCTGAAGGAGCAGGAATGCGGCTTTCGCTCCATGAGATTGAGCGGAATAACTGCTGGGAATTCCCGAATCCTGGTCCTGACTCTGCGCCTTCCAGGCCAGCACCACGATGATCACAAGAACGATCAGGCCCGTCCAGAAGAGGAGGCGTCGGTCGCTTTTGACCAGAGCTAGCGGCATCCGAGTTTCTCAAGTTGTCCCAGTGTTTCCTGAAAATCCGCTTCGCGGGCGCTTCTGTGGCCGTACCAGGTCACCTCAAACTTGCGCGTCAGCGCCGTGAGGACCGGGTGCTGAGCGTTGCGCGCATTCAGAAGACGCAGATACTCCCTCGGCGTGCGAGCGCGGTCGGGCTTCCAGGCTCCGTGCTCTTCCAGAAATGAGATGCCGGCCCAATAGGCCAGATGGATGGCATTGCGCCAGTCCTGTTGCTGCGCAACGGCCCGCGCTTCCGCCAGCCATGTCCGCCAGCCTTTTGCCGACGGCGAGAATGGAATGATCTCCCGCGGCGGATTGGCTGCCACCGGCTGAAAGAGGCGGCGTCCAATCCAGACGGCCAGCAGCACAAACACCGTCCCGATCAGGATGTAAACCACGATCTTTGTTGTCTCCCCATCGAATCGCTTAATGGCGCCTGCTTTGTCGAGCAGGCGGCTGAGCCACCGGTAAACCCGGCCCAGCCAACGGTCAACAACGGTTGGTCCGCTGACTTTGGAGAACTCGCGCTGCGCCAGAATTGCGTCCAGCTTTCCGTGCTCCGAGGCCAGGTTAGAAGACGGCTCGACGAACGCCTGGGCCTGCGCGTTGAGCGCCTGCACATGTTCGGTGATCTCCAGCAGAAGGGCTGGACGCTTTTTCTCATCCGCCCCTGCAAATTCGCTCAGGCCGTGCTTCAGGTCTTTGTAGCTGATCGAATACTCGCTGTCACCGGCGCTGACGGAGACGCTCTCGGGAAGTTCGGCCTGCAGCTTGCGCGCCTGCTCCGGGTCGGTTTTCAGCGACTCCACCTTGACCGCGAGATCGTGCAATTGCTGCCGGTATTCCGACTGAGAGAGCGCTGCGCCTTGTGCCCCTTTTCCTGAAAACAAGAGCACGGCCAGCAAAGCGAAGGTTGGCGGGAGCACGCGGTATCTCATCCGATTGTGGCCGCGGCCGCGCCCGGCGCCGGAGGCGTCTGTTCGAGCGCCTGCATCAGGAGCTGAAGATCAAAGGCCTCCTTGCGCACCCGCTGGTCGTAATAGATGAGGGCCAGCGCGATGGCGGCAACCGGTCCGACGATGGCCCGGGCCACAAAAGTGGCGGCATAACCCCAGACCAGCATGGGTGTATTGAGAATGCCTCGATGCTGGAAAGAATAAATCTGCGCCGGGAGGTTCAGAACAGTACTGAAAACCGCACTGAGCACGCCCAGCAGGAAGAAGACCAGGATGATGCGCATGATGGAGTCTTTGCTCAGGAAGCTGCTCCGCCGGAGTGCAGCGCTGGCGCCGGTTTTCTCTAACACGCATGCCGGCACCGCAAGAGCATACCGTGCGTACAGGTACAGCGAGCCCACAACGCCGGCCGCGAGCAAAGCTAATGCGCCAAGCATCAAAAGGCCAAACCATACAGCAGCATCGGACGCGCCCCCGGCCGTGCCCGGGAACAGGAACACGAACCCCGCGGCCATCACCGCACCGCCGGGAATATATGGAGCGAACGTGCGCAGGCTCACGGAAATAAAAATCGCCAGCACGGCGCCGAAACGAGACAGCACCTGGCGATACGATTCGCCGATGGTAACGCTGTGCCCAAGATGTATTCGTGACACCGCGAACACCGTTGCACCCTGGGCCATTGCGCCGCCAAACGTTGACACTGTAATAATCAGCAGGAAAGAGGTTCCGCCCAGGATAATCGCCGACTCAGTGGAGACTGCCATTCTGGTGTTGGGTCTGAACCCCAGGAAAGCGAATCCCAGTTGCACCAGAAGAATCAGTGTAGGCACGATCAGGCTGATTCCGATACACAGAAGGAAGTTGGCCCGGTAGACATGAAATGTCCGGTCCAGCAACTGCGATGTGCTCATGGGCCGCAGGCTTGAATCCATCCTTGTATTATCTCCGTTTATCGTACTGTGGTCTTCTCAAAAACGCGGGGCAGCTAAGAACACAAACCTATCCCGCAGCCGGCGCGTTCCGTATTCCCTGGACCGGTCCCTCCAGCGCCTGCATCATCAGTTGCAGATCAAAGGCTTCCTTGCGGACCCGTTGGTCGTAGTAGAGCAGCGAAATCGCTATGATGCCGACCGGCGTAGCCAGCGTGGTAGAGACAAAAGCCGCAATGGCTGCCCCTATTCCAAGTGCGAGGGCATATTTGGTCGAGTGGAGAAATGACGCTATGTAGGTTGGTGTGGAGAACGCGGTCTCCAGTGCGAGGCTCATTGCCGCGGTAAGCAAATAGACAAGGAGAATTCGCCAGAGGGCCCCCTGCGCGAGGTATTTACTTCGCGTAAGAGAGGCGGAAACCGGAAGCCGCTCCAGAACGCACGCGGGCACGGCAAGGGAATACCGGCAGTAAAGAAGCAAGGCGAGAAAACCGCAGCCCAGTAAAAACACGAACCCTACTAACGGAATCATTAGAAACAGGAAGCCAACCATGATGACTGCGCCTGCCATAAGTCCGATCAAAATCACCAAGCCCAGGATCCGCGGCGTCATCGAGAAAACGGCCTTGAAGCACTCGCGAATAGAAACCTGGTTCCCCAGATGGACCCGGGACAGTCCAAACACCGTCGCCCCGGTCGCCACCGCATAGCCCACGAAGTTCACCACGGCAAACGCGAGCGCCGCTAGCCCCGTCAAAACATTCATGGCCTCTTCCGCGTTGACTCCGGGAACCTGCTGTATCCCAATTCCGATGAGCTGTGCCACCATCACCAGCGCGGGAAGGAAAGCTGCAATCCCCGCGAAAAGCACAAAGTTGTGCCGGTACAGGAAAAATGTCCGATCCAATATCTGGGACGTGCTCATGGGCCGCAGCGTCAGGTCCATAGGAAGATGACTCTCCAAACGTCGGCTAAGGGCTGAATCCTAACACAGAACGTCCTGCCATCATTCCGTTAAAGCGTCCTTTTTCTGCTACGATTAGCAGCTTCTTACGAGGTGCCCATGAAGAGATTGTCCCTGGTTGTCGCACTAGTGTTGTTAGTTTCCCTGGCTGCAGGTCAGGACCAGAGCACGGCGGCCGCCGTCAAAGCGGTCCGCTGCGGCGCATTGATTCATCCGGCAAGCGGTCAGGTGCAGCACAATGTGATTGTCATCATTCAAGGTGAGCGCGTTCGTGACGTGCTGGAGAACGCGACCCTGCCGGCCGGCGCCGCGGTGATTGATCTCTCGGACCACACCTGCCTTCCCGGTTTGATTGACACGCACACCCACACCCTGCTGCAGGGCGACATCACCGCCGCCGACTATGACGAGCAGCTGTTGAAACAGTCCATTGCGTATCGCGCGATCCTGGGTACTCGCTCCGTGCGCCGCGCACTGGAATATGGATTTACCACCGTCCGCGACGTTGAAACCGAAGGCGCCGGCTACGCCGATGTGGACTTGAAGAAAGCGATCAACAATGGAGTGATCCCCGGCCCGCGTATGCGTGTGGCCACGCGCGCCATGGATGTGACCGGCGCTTATCCTCTATCGGGCTATGCGCCCGAAGTGCCGGTGCCGCATGGCGTCCAGATCGTGGATGGTGCGGACAACGCGCGCAAGGCCGTGCGCGAACAGATCAGCTACGGCGCTGACTGGATCAAGGTGTATTCCGACCGCAGTTACTTTGTCCGTCCGGATGGCGTGCTCGATGACATACCCACGTTCACCATGGACGAACTGCGGGCCATCGTGGACGAGGCCCATCGGCAAAGACACAAAGTAGCTTCGCACGCGATTGCGTTGAACGGCGTGCACAATTCGGTGGAAGCAGGCGTGGACTCGATTGAACACGGGAACTACATCGCCGAAGAAGACATGAAAGCCATGGTGCAAAAAGGAATCTACTACGTCCCTACCATCTATGTGGGCGAGTACGTGGCGCAGGGCCGCGCCGCGGCCGGGGCCAAAGTCTGGGTCGAGATGCTCAAAATTCACGGCGAAACCTTCCGCCGCGCCGTACATGCCGGCGTGAAAATCTCCTTCGGCACGGATATCGGTGGCTTTGACTGGGGCATTACTCCCGCGGTTGAGTTCCCTTACATGGTCAAATACGGTATGACGCCCATGCAGGCAGTGCGGTCCGCCACAACCACCGCCGCGGAAATGCTGGGCATGCAGAATGACGTAGGCGGCATTTCTCCGGGAAAATATGCCGACCTGGTGGCTGTAAAAGGCGACCCGCTGGCCGATATCACGCTGCTGCAGAAGATTGACTTTGTCATGAAAGGCGGAGAAGTCTACAAGGCGCCAGGTCACTGACGCGCGTAAAACGGGAATTCATGATGCATTCTCTGCGTGCAGCGGTCGCGTGTTTGTTGCTTGCACCCTGCGCGGGTGTGATTACTGCGAGAGCACAAAGCGACCCGATGCTTCCTCTCATGCCCATGCCGGCAAAGATCCAGCCTGGAGCCGGCAGGTTCTTGATTGACTCGTCCTTTGCGATCACGCTCAAGGGCCACGACGAACCAAGGCTAGCGTCAGCGCAGGCCCGCTTTTTGGCCAGCCTGTCTCGCCGGACCGGAATCTCCTTCACTTCAAACGGCGCCCGGCGCGCGAACGTCACTTTCAATTGCGCGGGCCCGGGGCAGGAGAATCCGTCTCTGGGAGAAGATGAGTCCTACCGTCTGGAAGTGACCCCCACGGCTGTGCGGTTAGATGCTCCGACTCCCCTCGGCCTGCTGCATGGTATGCAGACCTTCCTGCAACTGGTACAAGTCGGCCCGGACGGAGCAACAGTCCCTGCTGTAATCATTGAAGACCGTCCACGCTTTCCCTGGCGCGGCCTGCTGATTGACGTGTCCCGGCACTTCATTCCCGTCGAAGTGCTCAAACGCAACCTGGATGCCATGGAGGCGGTCAAGCTGAACGTGCTCCACTGGCATCTCTCTGACGATCAGGGATTCCGGGTTGAGAGCAAAAAGTTCCCGCGGCTCCAGGAAATGGCGTCGGACGGGAAGTATTACACCCAGGTGGAAATACGCGACCTGATTCAATACGCGCGCGACCGCGGCATCCGAGTGGTGCCGGAATTTGATATGCCTGGCCACTTCACGAGTTGGTTGCCGGCCTATCCGGAGCTAGCGAGCGCTCCCGGTCCGTACCAGATTGAGCGCCACTTCGGTGTTTTTGATCCGGCGCTGGACCCGGCACGGGAAGAAAGCTACAAGTTTCTCGACGGCTTCATCGGCGAAATGGCCGCGCTGTTCCCCGATGCCTATTTTCACATCGGCGGCGATGAAGTCAACGGAAAGCAGTGGGACAAAAACCCCGGCATCCAGGACTTCATGCGGCAGCACGGCTTCAAGACCAATCATGATCTGCAGGCATATTTCAATCAGCGTCTGGAACAGATCGTAAAGAAGCACGGCAAGATCATGGACGGCTGGGACGAGATTCTGCATCCTGGCCTGCCCACGGACACGGTGGTCCAGTCCTGGCGTGGACAAAAATCCCTGGCGGAAGCCGCACGCAGTGGGTACGCCGGACTGCTGTCCTCCGGCTACTATATCGATCTGATGTATCCCGCCGCGCGTCATTACCTGGTGGACCCGCTCGCGGCTGAGACCGCCGGCTTGAGTCCGCAGGAACAGGCGAAGGTCCTGGGCGGAGAAGCCTGCATGTGGGCGGAGTTCGTTACCGCGGAAAACATTGACGGCCGAATCTGGCCCCGGACCGCGGCCATTGCCGAGCGCTTCTGGTCTCCCGCGGAGGTACGCGACGTGGACCAGATGTATACGCGATTGAACGTGCTGAGCAAATATCTGGAAGACCTCGGCCTGCGGCACAATGCCTACTATTGGGAAACTTTGCAACGCCTTTCCGGCGGGAAAAATACACAGGCGTTGCAGACGCTGGCCGACGTCTTGGAGCCAGTGAAGGGATATGTGCGCCACCGCAACAAGGAGTACACCAGCGCTACGCCGCTCGACCGCTTAGTGGACGCTGTTCATCCGGAAAGCGAAACCGCGAGGGTGTTTGGCGGTATGGTCGATGGATTCCTGAAGGACCCATCTGCTACTAAGGTCGCCGGACTCCAACACTGGCTCACGATCTGGCATGACAATGGTCGCGAGCTCGGCCCCGTGGTCCAAAGCAATCCGCTTTTGAAAGAGATTGCTCCGCTGTCGCAAAACCTGGACGACGTAACAGCCGCCGGGCTGCAGGCGCTCGGGTATATGAACGCTGGAGGCAGCGCGCCCGCCGCATGGCGTGAGCAACAGCTTTCCCTGCTCAAGCAGGCGGAAAAGCCGCAAGCAGAAATGCTGAACATGATTGTTCCCTCGGTCAGAAAGCTGGTCGAGGCCACAACGCCCCGGTGACTCGCCGCATAGTGTCGTGTTCGGACATTCGGCCCTGCTACCATGCTTGTCATGAAAAACGGTCTCAAGGTCATCGTTCTGTTCGCTCTGCTCGCTCTGTTCACTGCTTCGCTGCCGGCCTGGGCGGCTAAAACGCTCGACGTTTACTTCGTAGACGTGGAGGGTGGACAAGCCACGCTCTTTATCTTTCCCTCAGGCGAGTCCATGCTGGTGGACACTGGCTGGGCGGGCTTCGACGGCCGGGACGCTGACCGCATCGTCCAGCTCGCGACCCAGCACGGCGTCAGGCAAATTGATTATCTGGTGATTACTCATTACCACGCTGACCATGTGGGAGGCGTTCCCCAACTCGTGGCGCGCATTCCAGTCCGGAACTTTGTGGACCACGGGCCCAGCGTGGAACACACCAAAGACGCGAACGCGCTGGTCCAGGCCTACGAGCAAGCCCGCCAGGGAAAACCCCATATCGTGGCCAAACCCGGCGAGAAGATTCCCATTCACGGAACGGGCGGCGCCAGCGTACAGATTGTGACTGCCGCCGGCGACGCTATTTCGCAACCACTGCCTGACGCCGACGCGTCCAACCCACTGTGCGCCACCGCCAAACTGCGCAACGCCGATCCCTCGGAAAACGCCCGCTCTGTCGGACTGGTGATCACCTTCGGAAAATTCCGCATGATTGACCTGGGCGATCTGACGTGGAACAAGGAGTATGACGTCGTCTGCCCCAACAACAAACTCGGCGCCGTGGACGTGTACATGGCGTCGCACCACGGTCTTGCTGCCTCCGGAAGTCCCGTAATGGTGCATGCTCTGCGCCCACGCGTGGCCATCGTCGACAACGGCGTCACCAAAGGCGGCAGCGCCGAAGCATGGCAGACCATCCACAGCTCTCCCGGCCTGGAAAGCATCTGGCAGCTCCACTACGCTGTGGCCGCGGGCGCGGACAACAACGCACCGGAAGCTTTCATCGCCAACCCGGACGCCGACCCAAAGCAGGACAAAGGCTACTGGATAAAACTCTCGGCGGAATCGAACGGCGCATTCAGCGTTACCAACTGCCGCACCGGTGAAACAAGGAGCTACCCGGCTGCGGCACAGCAACGCTAGAAACCCGCGAATTTCGCTGGGAGCCCAAACATATCTGGAGTACAATTCCCAGCAAATTTCACGGAGGGTTCAAATGCTGAGCTTGCGACATTTGCTGGCGGTCCTTTTTGTTATGTCTCTTCTATTATCCGGCGCCGCGCTGGCCCAAACGCAAATCACAACTGGAGTGATACAGGGCACGACTCTGGACCAATCCGGCGCGCTCATCATCGGAGCCGACGTAGCCGCCAGGAATCTGGACACGCAATCAGAGGCCACTCAGAAAACCGACGTAGATGGCCGCTTTGTTTTCCTCTCGCTGACGCCCGGGCGATATACAGTGACCGCCTCCAAGAGCGGATTTGCCAAGGTTGTGCAAAAGGACCTGGATCTGACGGTCGGCCAGGCAATGTCCCTCAGGCTGATTTTGAAAGTTTCTGCCACCAGTGAGGTGGTGGAAGTTACCGGCAGTCCCATGGTCGACATCACGCAGACGGAGTCGAGCACCACTCTGAATGAAAATGCCATCGAGACCACACCGATTCTGGGCAGGAAATTTGAGGACTTCCTGACCCTGACCCCGGGCGTTAGCGTGGTGCAGGGACCGGACGGTGACGAGATCAGTTTCGCCGGCCAGCGCGGCATCTTCAATAACGTCAGCCTGGATGGCGGCGACTACAACAACGGTTTTTTCGGAGAGCAGGTAGGCGGCCAGCGCGCGGCCATCGATATTCCGCTTGACGCGGTCAAGGAATTTCAAGTGGTGGCCAGCGGCGCCAGCGCCGAGTTCGGGCGCACGGCCGGTGGAGTGGTGAACGTGATCACCAAGTCGGGCACGAACCAGTTGCACGGCAGCCTTTTCCACTTCCAACGCATGGAAGCACTCACGGCGCACACTTCCGACGACAAGCCGCTGCAGAACTTCCATCGTGAGCAGTTTGGCGGGACCGTCGGCGGTCCGATCGTCAAGGATAAGATGTTTTTCTTCGGCGCTGGCGAGCAGATCCTGGAGAACCTGACGCGCCCCAACCTGAGCGCAGCGATCGGAACGCCGTGTCCGGTGCCGACGCCGACGGTGACATCCAACTCCGCACTCATCGCCAGCAGTCCTGATTGCCAGCGACTGGCGTTGATCAACTTCTTCCAGACCAGCCGAAACCAGCAGGAAGGATCGCCGGTCGACCACCCCGTCCGGAACACCGCGCTGCTGGGCAAGTGGGACTGGAACGCCAACAGCGCGAACAAAGTGGGCGCTTCCTACAACTTTGACCGTTCGAACAATGCCAACCAGACGTTCGACGTTCCCACCTACGGAAACTCGGCCAACGGTATTGAAGGCCCGTCCAAGATCAATTCCGTCAACCTCAACATCTTCACCACCTTCTCGACGAAGAAAGTGAATGAAGGACACCTCGGCTTCTCCCGTGAGGACCGTCCGCGTGCAGCAGTGCAGTCCAGCGTTCCGGCGGACACGGCCATGGGATTTGGAACCACTTTCCGTTTTGGACAGCCGTTCTTCCTTGAACCTAAAGTGGATGAAACCTTTAAACACGTGCAGGTAAGAGATAATTTCTCTATTCTCGCCGGCAAACATACCATCAAGTTCGGCGGCGAATTCCTGCATAGCAACAACACCCAGGTGTTCCGCGGATTCTTCACCGGCCGGTATATCTTCGACTCGGTGGTAGGCTTCCTGCACTACGCGTTACCGGCGAGCACGGGACCCGGATATGGTCCGGCAACGGCCGAATGCGCGAACGGAACGTTCGTCACCGGCTTCGCTACTCCTGGCTGCACCTCAAGCCCGCTGCTTCTGTATCTCCAGCACGCGGGCACCAACGGCACTACCACCGATGCTGCTGGCGCATCCAACATCAGCAACCAGAATTATTCGCTCTTTATTCAGGACAAATGGCAGATCCGGCCGAACCTCAGTCTCGAGTACGGCCTGCGCTGGGAAGCACAGATATTCCCTGATCCGGTAATACCGCCGTCACAGACAGCCTATGGCGTGAACCTCGCCGACCCCAGGTTCCCGTCCACCGGAAAACTCCCGAACGCCACCAAGATGTTTCAACCGCGAGTCGGTCTGGCCTGGGACATCCGAAACGACGGCAAGTCTGCCCTGCGCGCCAGCTTCGGAATCTACAACGCGCAACAGAACATGCTGACTCAGGTTGGCGCGATTACCACCAACGGCGTCCAGCAACAGGGCTTGTTCTCCGGCGACGTACCGGGCGGCTTCGTTGGCGCTACAGGCTTTGACACGGCTGGCCCAACCTGGCCAAATCCGATCACGCCTCCGGCCCTGCCGCCTGGAACTTTTCCCTTCCAGCCGGGAATTACGGTTTTCGACAGAAACTACAACAATCCACGCATCTACACCGCGAACGGCGGATTCACGCAGCAGCTCGCTCCCGACTGGGCGGGCTACATTGATTTGACTTGGGCGAAGGGCGTTTATCTCACGCGCTTCGTGGACCCGAATACCGGTTCCACGGTGGTTGTTCCCGCCAATGGTGACACGGTCAGTTACACGGGGCCAGCGCCCTTCGCGAATCTGGGCTCGATCACTGACACCCAGAGTTCTGCTCACTCTCTCTATCGGGGCATGACGGTAGGAGTACGCAAGCGCCTGACCCATGGGGTCCAGTTGGAAGCGAATTACGTGCTTTCAGAGGATCTGGATGACGATTCGAACGAACGCGATCCATTTACTTTCCGTTACTTCAACAAGTTTAACTTCCGGAAAGATTACTCGTTCTCCGACCGCGATAGCCGGCACAAATTCAATCTCTACAGTTACATCAAACTGCCTTTGGGCTTTGAGTTCAGCGGGCGAATTCAGGCGCACACCGCCCAGCCGATCACTGACAACCCGCTCGGCAACGGCACCGGCGCGCCCTGCAGCCCGAACAATTCCCTTACGCGAGTGGTGAACGGCATCGACTGCGGCCGCAATCACCTGCGCAAAGACAACGGCTTCTTCACCTTCGACTGGCGGGCAGACAGGCCATTTCACTTCGGCGACCGCTATGCGCTGGTCCCGATGATCGAAGTATTCAACAGCTTCAACAACAAGAACAACATCAACCCCCTGGTGACACCGGGGCTATTTAATTTCGATGGTTTCCTGCGCCAGGGCGTAGGCGATCCCTTGCAGGCACAGCTTGCGTTGAAATTCGTTTTCTAAACGGTCAAGTACAACCCGAAGAACGAAACGGAGCGCCTTACACTCATCTGAGGCGCTCCGAGTTATTTCTGGCGCAAGGCCGCCTCAAACACTTGCCTTTCGCGCGGCAGGGTAACTACACTTGCGTCGCGCAACCCTTGGGGCAGAAAGCGCCCTGCCCGCCGAGCACAGCGCGCAGGAGGCATCATGAAGTCGCAGCTTTCGTCCAGCTTCTGCAGGGCCCTTGGCGTCGCCACGATTCTTTCGGCTTTCCTGCTTGCTGGTTGCGGCAAGCCCACTGCTGCCGGCTATTGGGAGGGCAAGGGCAAGTCGCAGGAAATCCTCATGAACGACCACTACCGCCACTTCACGCGCAGTGCCGACTACGATTTCTGGTTTCAGGTGGACAAAAGCGGCAACGCGGTCGGCCAGATCGATATCATCTACGACGCTCTGCTGAAAGTGGAAAACTTGCCCAAGGCGAGCGCAGGCATCGCGTCGTTTGCTCCGGAAGTAGGCGGCAAGATGACCGACCTCGACCCAAAGCGGCGCTTCGACCTGGTCGGATTCTTCGACGGCCAGAAGCTGGCGCTTGAGCTGGCAACGCCCGAAGCTCAACGCAAGTCCTTGGAGTTCTCCTTCCGCGCCGATCCGGGAGTCAGCGCAAGCTTGGGCGTTGGACCGATGACTGTGCCGAGCGGTAAATTGGGGGACGCCGTTACGGTCATGAAGATGCAGATGATGCCCTTCTCACCCTTCCTCAGCCCGGGAAAAGTGGAGAAGCGCCCGGGCGGACCGTTTGTCGCCTCCATCGACGAGCACAGTGACAAATACGCGATCAATTGGACCACTCATCAGGCAGGAGGCGAGCAGCGGGATGTCAAGATCACGCCCGAGATGCGCGATAGTATCGAGAAGCTGAAGAAACAGCTGGAAGCGAACCACTAGGTCCGTATCTGTGCCAGCGCCCATTTGATCGCGTGGGCGTGGTGATTTGCGAGTCTCATCAACACCTTAAGGAGGAGTGAAATGAGGAAAGCAATTGGAGTGTCGCTGATTTGTCTGGCGGCTTCCCTGGCTTTTGCGACCGCGGTGCTTGCGGCGCAAACGCCGTCTAAGAAGGCAGTGATTTCGCTGAACGCGAAGACGGGCCTATGGCAAATGACGTCGACGGTAAAGTGGACCGGGCTTCCACCGAAAATGGCGGCGTCCGCGAATCAACACCCTACCATTAAGTACCAGTCATGTGTCAAGCCGGAGAACCTCAGCAGCAATCCATGGGCGGATGGTTCGGGACAAAAGTGTTCCTGGAGTGTGCTGAGTTCCACGGCCACCGACATGGAGGTGAAAGGAAACGGCTGCAATCTCGGTAAAGAGTGGGGCATGACGGCTGATATGGAAGGCAAAATCCACCTTGCAGACTCGGGGCACGGTACGGCATCGTTCGATATCACTTTGACGGGAAACGGCCAAACAATGCACGGTCACGCGAACTACACCGGTACGTGGATCGGACCAAGCTGCCCGAAGTGAATACAGCGGAAAAACCCTGAGTGAAGTCGAAGGAACCGGCGACACATGGCGGAGGACGCAGTCTGGTGCGAACCCTTCTCCGCCGACAATTCCCTGCTAACACGGAAGAATACAGGGAATTTATCAACTCTTGGGTGCCAAATCTCACGCACCGGGGCCGCTATGTATCACATTTGCGGGGACTTACGCGCAGAGAATTGGCGACGGAGCTCCGAACGGAACAGGGAATTAAATGGCGGATATCAGGGAATAAACAGGGAGAGAAGCAACCCGTTTCCTGGCCTCCGAACGCGTCTGCCCACGAGCCCCAATTGGCTAAGAGCAATTTTCAGGACGTAATCGCCACACCCGAACCTAATCCGCCGTCCACGAAGATGGTTTGTGCGTTGACGTAGGAGGATTCCCTCGAAATCAAGAACAGCGCTGCATAGGCCATTTCCCATGCTGTGCCCTGACGGCCAAAGGGCAGAGGCCGCGTGGCGCGAGAGGGTGATCGGGCGCTGGCCGCACGTCCCATAGGAGTGTCAAGCAAGCCGGGCGCAAGGGCGTTGGCACGTATCCCGCGCGCCTGGCCCTCCAAGGCCTGAGCACGGCACAGAGCCGAAAGAGCGGCCTTCGACGCTTCATAGGCAGGATTTCTTCCCGTGGGGCTTACGGAAGCCAACGATGAAATAAGGAGGATAGCTCCTCCTGGCGAAAGCGAGCTGAGCGCACGTTGTCCAATCAACATGTGAGCTCGCAGGTTTATGTTCAACACCTGGTCCCATGTTTCAGATGTCTCGGTCATAAGGTTTTTGCCGTTAGCGATGCCCACATTCGCCACCACCGCGTCCAGAACACCCAAGGATTGCTCGGCTTGGTCGAACATGCTATGGATCTCTTCTGGCTTGGCAACATCCGCCGCAATTGCCACTGCGCGACCGCCGGCCGCGGCAATAAGGTCCACGGTAGACTGCGCGGCCGCAACATCAATATCCGCGCACCCAACCAACCCGCCTTCTTTCGCAAACAGGATGCTCATGGCGCGGCCATTCCCGATGGTTGATTCAGGATCTGGAGTGCTCCGCTGTCCCGCGCCCGCTACCAATACTTTGCGCCCTTTCAGCCGTCCTCGTCCTTGGTCAAGGCCCAAAGAAGTATCAAATAGTTGACGCAACGCGTCTTCAGCCGAAACAAATGGATAGCTGCTCTTGGGCTCCATGTTTACCCTTTCATTGTCGCAGTTTCGACTTCTACCTCGGTATTCTCGAGGAAGCGGCTAACCAGCATATAGAACCCGATGGTAAGCAGCAGCTCTGCCATTTGCCTATCGCTCAACTGTCTGGCAAGTGCCGAGTAAAGTGGCTCTGGAGCTTTCACTTCCCAAACCACGGCCTCAGTAAATTTCAAGACGAGCCGCCCCAAATCCGTAAGACAGTCGTCGGAGCGATCTCGCAGGGCCGCCCCGATTTCCTCTTCAGTAAGCCCAACCGATTGCGCAACCCTCTTGTGCTGGTAGATCTCATAACTCGCTTTGCTGAGGGAACCGACACGCAGGATCACAAGTTCTCGCAGCTTGGGGTCAAGATCCGACTCGGTGAGAAGGGAGCGCCCTAGAGCGAGAAATCCCGGCGCAGCCATCTTGGCGTGACCGATGATCCGATACAGGTTGAGAGGGCGGCGATCCCAGAGTTCGGCGATCTCCGGGGACAAAGATGCTCGATCCAAGTAAGGTAAACGGGCCACAATAACTCTCCTGCAAAGCAGTCCATCATAGACTGTTTCACAAGATCGACTCCGGGGCGATAATCATTCTGAGCAACTCCATCACCAGAAACACGCGTGCGTCCGAATCTACGCCACAGTCGTGCACAGTAGACAGATTGGGGTGTGCGAACGACGCTGGCCCTGGCTTCGCGCCTGAAGCGTAGCGATGATGCAGGCCGCCATGTCTGCCCTTGCATCGAAATGTCCTCTTCACCCGGTAAATACTACTCTGACGGTCCCTTACGATGCAGCGAGGCCAAAGTCATTATTAAACGATAAGCCGTTATCCTTTAATAGCGGAAGGCTCTATTAAAGGGAACTTTGATTGATTGACGGCTGCCTGGACTAGCATGCCTAGGGCCACACCATGGCTGGTTCTTATGATCTGCGTTCTTAATTCTTGTTTGTTTTGGGAGCGCGCCTCTTCTCCTTTTCCGACTGCTTCTTTGCCATCTGCCGCAGCCCTCCTCGACCGCAGCCGGTGACCGCCCGGGTTCAAGTGGCGCGTGATCCAGGGCGAATAAGAACGTGTCGGCGTGTTCGCGTCAGCGTCGCCGCGCTGCTTCGATGGTGGCGATGTCGATCTTCTTCATCGTCATCATCGCCTCGAACGCACGCTTTGCCTCACCGCCACCAGCCGCAAGCGCATCGGTAAGCGCGCGCGGGGTAATCTGCCAGGAGAGGCCCCAGCGGTCCTTGCACCAACCGCACTGGTTTTCCGCGCCGCCATTGCCGACGATCGCGTTCCAGTAACGGTCCGTCTCTTCCTGATTCTCCGTCGCGATCTGGAAGGAAAAGGCCTCGGTGTGCCTGAACGCCGGGCCACCGTTGAGACCGAGACAGGGAATGCCCAGGACGGTGAACTCCACCGTCAGCACATTGCCCTTCTTGCCACCCGGATAGTCACCGGGAGCCTCGTGAACAGCGGTTACTTTACTATCCGGAAAGGTGACGGCGTAAAAGCGCGCCGCCTCATGCGCGTCCTTGTCGAACCAGAGGCAGATCGTGTTCTTTGGCTTCATGTTCGTGTGCTCCTTGTGTCCAATCAGGGCGAACGCGCCGCGGTCTTGGTGTCGCTCCATATCAGCGACCCACCAGTGCTGATCTGCTACGGCCGACGTCTCAAATTGGTCGCCATCCGTCCTGCCCTTCTAAATCATATCGCTGGCAGGGATCGACTTCGAAACCGATCATGCCTGGATAGTCGGCAAGCCGCAGATTAATCGTACCGGGCGCGAGTTGCCGGGATTCGAGATGAGAGCGGTAGCGCAAGACCACGATTCTATTCAACGCTAAACGCGGCTCCGCGTAATACAGTCAACGAACTCCTTAATGGCGTGCCGATAGCCCCGTTTTGCGTCTGTAGAGCGAAGGCTGTTCAACACCGCAGCCTTAGCGTGTTCCAGGTCGGGCAGGTGCGTACTTCGTCGGGGTCACGACCATCCCCACTCTTGACTTCGTACAGACTCGAAATTCCAAGGGCCTTCGAATACTCCGTGCCGATTCGTGCTTCAGGGCTTGGCCGGATCGGAATTCGGAACATGCGGTGTCAACTTCCGGACGACAAATTCTTGCAGGAGATCGAGGACGGCGGTTGTGCCAGTCCCGATGAGCGTGTTTTCGAACACCAATGTTGCTCCACGATCTTTAGCTGGATAGTAGAGATTCGAGATACCGCCCGCGGCGAGGCCTCCGAGGATAGCCGAGTAATTTGGCTGCCAGCGTTGATTGTCGCCCTTGCAGATAACCGAATTGGCGATCGCATACAGAATTCGTGATCGCGTACTACCAGTTCCCTTGTAGAAATAGCGAGGATCTTGTTTCAGGAGCGATGGCAGGATGGCGCTTCCGATGAACGCGCTGGTAGCAGTGTCAGCATAGGACGCACCGAAGCGCTTTGCATAACCTTGCGCGCCCTGCCCATATCCACTGAAATCATTTTGCGCTTGCTGCACTCCCGCGCTCACCCCAACCAGTGCGAAGGTAACGGGGTCGATCAGCGTCTTCCAGGCAAGCTTGAACTTTAGCTTCGAGGTGAGAGGAACCGCGTGGGGGGTGTAGCTGACATAGAAATTGGGGACCACTCCAAGCACTCTCTGCTTTTCTTGAACCTTGACCTGATCTTCCGCCACTTCGGTCCGCGTCACTCTGACCTGTATCGCAGTGTCCAGGGTTGCGGGAGCCAACACGCTTGGCGGAGCGATGTAGATCTCCCCCGGATGCAGGATTCCAGAGGATGTTTGCGCCGCGAAGCCCGCCGCTGTAATTCTGATTTGGAAGACCCCGGGAACGACGTTGGTAAAGGAGAATTGCCCATCACCGCTGGATAGCGCCTCTTGTGGCGGAGATTGATCTGCACGTGTAAGTGTCACCCGAGCGCCGACGACGACGGCTCCAGTTCCATCAACCACTGTGCCGCTGATGCTTCCTGCCAATTGCTGATCGGGCATCTGGCCAACTATTGTCCCGGTTTCCGGTGCTTGGACAATAGGAGGCTGCTGAGACTGAGCCGGAAGACCGCAGGACAGGACACTTAAGCTGAGCCAGACTAAGCTCCTGGGACCAACCACCGAGTTCAAGACGTTTCGGCCCAAAGGCTTCTTGCAAGAGCTCTCTTTCACGGTTGTTATTCTATAGCTCTACTGTGACAAGACCAAACGGCTGACTCGAATCACGCTAGTCCACTTTAGCCACCGTTTTCATCTATGACACCACAGACGGTTGGCATCTGCCGGATTTTGAAGAGCGACCTAACGCGGTGGGTTGCCGAGCACGGCCGGGAGATCAACGTTGACGGTACGCGACACGCCGTCGCTGGAGACAGCGCAGGCGGCAACATGGTAGCCGCGGTTTGGCTTCCAGTCGCCATATAACTGCTTTGGACACCGTTTGGTTACGCGAAGTTCCAACTATTTCTTTTGCACTCCTTTGCTTCAAACACCGCAAGAAGGCGCAGCACGTGCGTTCTGTCGTTGAATGCGAGCAACACATTCACGGAGACGCATCATGAAATTCCACAACCAACACAACAACCTATCAAGATCATGGTTAGTTCTTCCCGCCGCATTGCTCGTTGTGGCTGCCGTGCTGATGATCCAGGCTTTCGACACGGCCAACGGCGAGACTGCGGGCGCTACTTATTCGCATGGCGTTCTGCACGTGGCCATTCCTTACCGTGCAGCCCATGCCGGTGCCGGGCAATTGATCGTGGAGGTCCTGGATCCGGAGGACCAGGTGTTGGGGCGCACGCAACGGAACGTGGAAGTTGCCGAAGGCAAAGGACGGTGGCAAGAGGAGATCAAACTTGATAAACCGCTTCCCTTGGACGATGTGGTGTGGGACCGCATGCGTTATCGCTTTGAATACAGCAATGGAACAGACATTGCGCTGGAAGGCACGGATTCCATCTCCCAGATTCTGCGCACGCCTGTGGTCCACATCCTGGGCCAGCAATCCTATTTAACTGGCGGCCAAGCAGCGGTACGAGTCATTGTCACGGACTCAAAGAACGAAATCATTGTCGGGCCCGGCTCCGTGCGCATCGAGTTTGTGGCCCCAGGCCAGAAACCTCTTTCTCTTTTTGCCGGGAAGCTCAACCGGCGCGGCACCACAGAAGCGCAGTTCCGTCTTCCTGCAGGCTTGGTAGGCAATCATCAATTGCGCTACGTTGTGGACACACCCATCGGATCCACAGAATTCACCCAACCGGTAAGGCTGGAGGACAAAGTCTCTATTCTGCTGACAACCGAAAAACCTATCTACCAGCCCGGTCAGACCATTCATGTGCGGGCGTTGGCGCTGGACCGATCGAACCACGACGCATCGGCCGGCCACAAGCTGATCTTTGAAGTGGAAGACTCGCGCGGCAACAAGGTATTTAAGAAGCTCACCGAGACTGACAAGTTCGGGGTCGCCTCGGCGGAATTCGGGCTTGCCGATGAAGTGAACCTGGGCACCTACCATCTTCGCGCCCTGATGGGCGAAACCGATGCAGCGCCGACCAATACCGCGGAGATCGCCCTCAACGTGGAGAAGTACGTCCTGCCAAAGTTCAAAGTCGCCATTGATTTCTCCGGAAAGGACAACAAGGTCAAGCGCGGATATCGGCCCGGCGATCACGTCACCGGTACTGTTCGCGCCAACTATTTTTTTGGCAAACCAGTAGGCGGCGGTGAGATCACGGTCAAAGCCTCTGGCACGGATGTTGCGGTTTTTGAAGTGGGCTCTGTACAAGGCAAAACAGATGACGAGGGCGCCTATCATTTTGATCTGCGGCTGCCTAGCTACTTTGCCGGACGTCCGCTCAACCAGGGCGCGGCCCGCGTACTGGTGGAAGCCACGGTAAAGGACTCCGCGAACCATTCCGAAACCCGCGGCGAGCCTATCACCGTGAGTGAATCTCCTCTGATGATCACGGCCGTGCCCGAAGGGGGCACACTAATCCCCAATCTGGAGAACCAGGTTTTTGTCCTTACTTCATACCCTGACGGCACCCCGGCAAGCACCAACCTCACGATCCAAGTGGCGGGCAGCCCCGACCAAAGCGTGTCCACCGACGACGGTGGAGTTGCGGTGGCCCACATCAACGCCGCCCGGAGCACGACAATTATGGTTGACGCGACCGACAAGCAAGGGAATCGCGCGTCCAGCTCCCTTCAACTCCAGTCCCGTGACGGTCTTGACCAGATTCTTTTGCGGACCGAACGCGCCGTCTACCGCGCCGGAGAGCGTATTCAACTGAAAGTCTTTTCCACAAAAAGGCGAGGCACCGCATATGTAGATATCGTGAAGGAAGGGCAAACGGTGCTCACCCGCGACTTGGATATCGAAAATGGCCAGGCCGAGCTTGCCCTGACCGCCACACCGGAGATGGCCGGGACGGTGGACTTCAACGCCTATCTTTTCGGCAGCGATGCGCGCCCCGTCGGAGATCACCGTTTGATCTTCGTGCAGCCCGCGGATGAACTCAAGATCGAGACGACGACAGATTCTGCCGTCTACAAGCCGGGGGGCGAGGCCCGTATTCGTTTTCGCGTGACCAACTCGCGCGGCGAAGGCGTCCATGCCGCCCTTGGTCTGCAGGTAGTGGATGAGGCAGTTTTTGCTCTGGCGGAGAAGCAGCCCGGCTTCGCCAAGGTCTTCTTCTATCTGGAGCAGGAGGTACTGAAGCCTCGTTATGAAATCCATTCCATCGGGATGTCGGAGGTCGTAGAACCCGCGGAGAAGTCCCAGGAAGACCAACATGACCGCGCGGCCCGCGCTTTGTTTTCGGCCACGGAAATAGTGACCGCCAACAAGTTTGAAACGGAATCCGGACGATCGGTGCCGATGACGAAATATGCCGACTATGCCAAACGCTATCAAAAGCATTTTCTGGCCCAGGTACAGCAGATCTCGGAAAGGCTCAACGGCACAACTGCGGATGCGTCCGGTCAGACCGACCTGACGAAAACCATCTCAAAAATGGCGCCAGTCCACGATGCCTGGGGGACTAACCTGAAAATCGAATTCGCCGGAGGCGACTCCCAGAAGAAGTTCTACTGGGTGCATAGCGCCGGTCCAGACAAACAATTCAACACCGGCGATGACATGGGCGTATACCTGGAAGCTCGCCATAGAAAAGTAGTTGGCCATCCGACTTCAGGCGCAAGTGCCATCGACGTAAACATTGAACATGATCGCGGTCCGTTCAACGGGCGCGCGGAAATCGTAGGAACGGCTGTTGACCAGTGGGGCGGCGCAATGGAAGGAGCCACCATTAAGACGCGAGAAGTCTCCACCGGAAAAATGCGTACGGCTCGGGCCAACGTTAGCGGGCAATTCCGGCTGGAAGCCCTGCCCGCGGGTGATTATCAGGTTGAGGTCTCCACTCAGGCAGAGACGGTCTCGCAGAAGTTCAATCTCAACGCACGTGATCGTGCCATCCTCTCTGTCTTTCTCCGGAAGGAACCGGGCGGGACTGTGGTGGCGGGCAATATAGTGACTCGGGTCCTCCCACTAGAGTTCATTGGGGGCGGTATCGGCCGCGGGGCGGGAGGCGGTTTTGGAGCTTTCGATGACCGCCTAGCTTTCCGAAGGGAAGGTCCCATGCAGTTTGCACCACCCATGGCTGCAACCGTTGAGGTCAACGGCGCGACCATGAACGTTGAGGTCAACACAGCAACTCTGGCCAAGGACAAAGCTGATTCCGGTGCTTCCGGCGCACACGTGCGGTCCTACTTCCCGGAGGCCCTCTATATCAATCCCGAGATCATCACAGACCAGGATGGCCGAGCCAGTATTGTGATACCAATGGCTGACTCTATCACCACCTGGCGCATGGCCATGATGGCGTCTACTGCGCACGGTGCGCTGGGCAGCGCGACCTCGACCATAAACGTATTTCAGGATTTCTTTGTAGACCTCGACTTGCCGGTCACGCTCACCCAGGGTGATCGGGTCTCCATTCCTGTTGCCGTCTACAACTACTCGGGTGAACGCGGAGACGTGGACCTGCAACTCCGACAAGAGGACTGGTTTGGCCTGGTGGATGATGCCGCCGAAAAGTCTGTCACAGTGGATTCCTCTCGCGTCGGCGGGTCACAGTACACTCTGGAAGCCAGGCGCATTGGGAAATTCAAGCTGACACTCTCGGCACAAATGAAAGGCGCCGCCAACCGCGCCGATATCGTGGTCCGGGAAATCGAGGTCATTCCCAACGGACGCGAGCAAAACCTGGTCTTCAACGGACGGCTGGAAACCTATGTACGCCATGATGTGAATTTTTCCGAGAGCAGCATTCCCGAAGCCAGCAAGATCTTCGTCCGGCTCTATCCCGGCCCGCTGAGCCAGGTCATTGAAGGCATGGACAGTATCCTGCGCATGCCCGGGGGCTGTTTTGAACAGACCTCGTCCAGCACCTATCCCAACGTCCTGGCGCTCGACTACATGAAGCGCACAAAGAAGCTGACTCCCGAGGTTCACGCCAAGGCTGAAGGATACATCGCCAACGGCTACCAGAGGCTGCTCACCTTTGAAGTCCCAGGCGGCGGCTTTTCCTGGTTCGGCCAGTCGCCGGCCAACAAGATCCTGACCGCTTACGGTCTAATGGAGTTCTACGACATGTCCAAGGTCTATGAAGTAGACCCAAAGGTGATCTCACGAACACAGCAATGGCTCGCCGGACAACAGCAGAGCGACGGAAGCTGGAAGCCGGACACATACTTCATCAACGAAGGCGCCACCAACCGCTACAACAAGGATGTGCTGCGCATTACTGCTTACCTTGCCTGGTCACTGGAGAACACGGGTTACCAGGGACCGGCGGTGGAGAAAGCCAAACAGTTTGTTGAAAAGAACATGGGCAGCAGCGCGAAGCTGGACTCCTACACTCTGGCGGTTCTGGCCAACTTCGCCACCGACTATGGCCAAGACCGGGACTTCACCCGTCAGGCGATCCAGCTTTTGCTGGATGCCCGCACGGAGAAAGATGAACAGGCATGGTGGAACGCAGACGAAACCAGCGTCTATGCCACGGGCGCCAGCGCCAGCGTGGAGACGACAGCGCTGGCTGTCCAGGCGCTGCTTAAGTGGGGGCAGGCCTCAGGTACGACGCGCAAGGTCATGACCTATATTGCCTCCAAGAAGGATGCTTCCGGGACCTGGGGCACGACCCAAGCCACCATCATGGCGCTGCGGGCCCTGCTCCTGGCAACTGAAAAGGGCGCCGCGGACGTTCGCGGCACTTTGGAAGTCCTGCTCAACGGCAAGCCCGCCGAGAAAATCATCCTGACCCCGGAAAACAACGACCTGCTCCATCAGTTCGTCTTCAAGGGCGGCGATACGAAGAACGCCACCACCGTGGAAATCCGCTTTGAGGGCAAAGGCGGACTCGCGTATCAGGTAGTCGGGCAATATTTTCTTCCCTGGGACAAGAAGCCGGCGGACGAGCCGCTCTCCATTGACGTGGTTTACGACCGCACACGCCTCGCGCAGGATGATATCGCCACGGTCACCGCGACCATTAAGAACAATCTGCCCAAGGCCGCCAACATGGTGATGGTTGACTTGGGAATTCCTCCGGGATTCGACTTGCTCAGCGAAGACCTCCAGACGTACCAGGAGAAGAGCACCGGCCAGAAAAGCGGACGCCTCGAGAAATTCAGCCTGACGGCGACTCAGGCTATTCTCTACTTCGATTCCTTTGCCCCAGGAGATACGGTCACGCTGCACTTCCGTCTGCGCGCCAAATATCCCATCCGCGCCCGGACATTCAAGTCTCGCGTTTACGAATACTATGACCCTGAAGTGAATTCGGTTGCGCGTCCGGTGGAGTTGGAGGTACGCCAGCGTTAACCCAGGTCTGCAACGCTCTGCGTTGGAGCGCCGACGTTGGAGAAGATATGCGACACCTTCGGCGTTGTCAAAGCTGAATGCGGTGGGCTCGGAGGCGGCGCCGACTTCAGCGTCGTAAAACGAGGGTTTTCGTACATTTCACACCGGCCTTGCCCACGTAAAATTCAAGGAGGGCAACTCAGATGCGAGGCTGGATATGCGAGTCTGGGAAGGGGAAAACAGAGCTCAACGGAGTGCCGTCCACATCACTCACCTGGGCGCGCTTACTCTTCCGCTTTATCGAGGACGCTAGGCAATTGCCTCGACCCAAGACAAACCGGGTAGCAACGAGAGCGGGGTAGCCACTTCTGGAGGAACGGGCTCCAGCAGTCGGGCGGCATATCGTGCGCCAATCCGCTCATGTATCTTCCCTTTCTCCGTTTCTTAGTGTGACTGCGCCTCAGGGGGTCACCGTTCCCGGGCATCGCAGTGAACTTACCGCAACAATCCCAGAGCACTGAGCCTGTAGGTCATCGCGACAGCGCTTACTCGAAATTGCTTCGCCAAAAAGCCAAGAGCATCTTCATCGTCCAGATCGAGACTATGTTTCCTGATTTCCTTGCGCACGAGAGTCGCAGGCATCAATAACGCCGCACCGAACCTGTTTGCCTCCACTTCTTCCTTGTCGTTGCCGGTTGCTGAATTATCGTCACGTCGGAAAATCACAAAGGGATCAATAAACAGTTGAGATCGCCGGTTTTTCTTCAGGTGCAATATGAAATGTGCGATTTCGTGCGCAACAGTAAATCTCTGTCGAACGCGCGCATGAGTGGAGTTATAACCAATTGCACCACGATCATTCTCAATCTCATGAAGTACGCATTTGAGATTTCGGATGTGCGCGGCGACTACTTGCGCGATTGCGACTTCCGCCGATTCGCGGGCACACCCCTTCGGCTCCTCGTTACGGGCTTCGTGGTGTCGGCTGCCTCAAACAAATGCCGAATGCCGTGTTCCAACAGTTCGACAGCCCTCTCCAAAGCGCCGAGTTGTCCAACCCGCACTATTGCGACGGACAAGTGCAA
>Ga0210407_10000648_pt1 | contig 37573 bp, 22 predicted proteins | sample IncBWC27MmetaG_FD_150860 | JGI IMG/M metagenome (GOLD analysis project Ga0210407, IMG submission 150860) | Forest soil microbial communities from Barre Woods Harvard Forest LTER site, Petersham, Massachusetts, United States - Inc-BW-C-27-M | ecosystem: Environmental > Terrestrial > Soil >...
GCGTATGTTTTCGCAATCCTCAAGAGGACCGGATTCCGCGGCTATCTTTCGATGGAGTACGACGCCTCCGGCGACCCTTACAAGGAAACCGAGGAACTGATCGCCAAGTCGCTGCAGTTTCTGTCTTCGACCCGGAAAAGTTAGCGGAAACTAGCTACTGTATTGGCCTCAGTGTTGTTCTCTCAGGGACTTTTCTCCTGATACAGTTGTCGGGCTATGGGTCAGTAGTCTCAGTCGCCGGCTCTTGTAGTAACTACTGGAACTCGCGGTAGGCGCCAAATCGGGCCAGACGATCTTCTCCAAGGACTTGCGGAATCGGATCGCACGGTTCTCCCAGCCTTTCACAGATTTGCAGCCACATTCCAGTGCGGGTGTAGGTTTGATGTACCTTCTGGAATGAAACGGACAAGAGTAATTGCCGGGCGTTTTGAATTTCGCCCTTGTCGATCAGAAGCTGCACCTTTCGCTCGATGATCCACTCGTCCTTTAATGCCCCTACCTTATTGAGCCACTGCTCACGCTCAGCAAGCGTTTGTGTCCCCACGGCGCGCAGTATTCTGTCCCGTTCGACCACCACCTGCGGGTGCAACTGAAGCCAAGGTTCCTGAATCGCTTCCAAGGCTGCCGCCGCTTTCCTGGCATCACCTTTCGCCTGGTAGAGCCGAGCTAACAGTGCTGACGCCACGCCGATCTTAGAGGCAGAGAGTATGCGGATCGCATCTTCTGTCTGTCCTCTGCCGGCCAGCCAGGCCCCATAGTGAAATCTCCAGAGCTCGGTCTTAGCGTCACGGGTATTTTGGATGGCCCATTCGAAAGCAGGGGCGAGGTTTTCCATGCCGGACGGGGCCCAGCGGTTCTGATCGATCGTTGGAGGGTCGGGCAAGCTGCCTTTGTTCGCGTAAGCGTGCAACAGCTCATTCCATACCCTGACCTCGTCGAGTCTTGCCCATTCAAACAGGGGAATATCGCTCACCGCTCTTAGATGATTCTCGGGAACCCTCAAGCCATAGATGTCCAGCGGCTTGTCAGTCGGGATCCAATACTCGACATGGCATCGCGTTTTCTTTGGCGGTAGTTCCAGTTTGATGGACTGGTCGCCGATTGGCCCTCCCTGGATCTCAATATATGGCTGCGGTGACGCTGTGCTGAGCATGGCCCAAGCGCGGTCGTCGCCGACGCCATAGCTCCACAATTTCATTCCTGGCGAAATGGCTTCATCTGCGACGTGATAAAGACCGGTGCCCAGGGAAGGTGTGTAGGCCCCGAAAGCATTAGTGTCACGACTCTTCCAGAAATAACCTGTCATTTCCTTAATGTCGGATTCGCGTTTGGGTCCTTGCCTTTCCCAATCAATGGCTTCAATTCGTGAAGCATGGGATAGGACTTCGCCCTTGGGGAAATGAAATTCGGTATCAGGGGCCGATGGCAGAGCCGCGTTGGACCACGACATCCATGGGTATGCTAATGTGCCGGGATTGCGGAACAATACGCGTTCCGTTAAGAACGTGTCCTGCGGCCCTAGTGAGTATTCTACGGACCACTGCATTCCGAATCGCAGCTCACGCTCACCGCACGTGACATAGACTCGGTCCTTCGCGCGGTCGATTCTATAGAGGACTCTTTCGTTCTGGGTGGGAGAATGGGAGATCGGGAAACTCACTTCAATTCCACCCGCCACAAAATAGAATCGGGGCAAGATCCGTGTCGGACGTATGACTTGGGGAGCATACAAGACCTCCTTACCCGATCCTTTGTGAACAATGGAAGTGACTTTTCCTCCGATGTCGGGAGAGATCGTAACTTTGATGTATCCGTTTTCCAGCACAATGAAGGTGTATTTCTGGGGGACTGGCCGGTTGGCAGTCTCGCAGTAGCTGACGTAAGGATAGACTCCGTTGGGATCCAGAGCGGTGGGGACGGGCCCGCACGCTGTCAGTGGATGCGTGAGGACATAATCCTCGTATTGAAACGAGACGGCTTTGTCCGGCCGCTCGATTGCCAGGCACGATACCACGAGAATGTTAGCAATCACGAAAATTCGCATAGTGATCCCTGGCATCTGTCCATTCGGGGATGGTCTGTACATTGGGATCGCTCCAGCGAGAGGGTTTTCAGCAGCGATGCCGGCGAACTGGGCGCCAGACTTTTCCTCATTGGCATTGACAAACAGGTCGGGGAGATCGGAGAAGTCGCATCGCTCGATCATGGGAGTGCCCGCTCGGAGACACCATGTTATCGAAAGAGTCTTGAGCCGGGGAACACGCTGAGCGACTGACTACCTTGAATCTGACCACTCGCAAGTATCGATCGGTTCGCCGCTTAGGCAACGGTGTCATGTATTAATGTATGCAAGGCAGAGATGATAGTGTGGTTCGGGATACGGAGGTCACGCATGTCACTGCGCAACGGCTTGCGCCTGCTCGCCATAGTCATTCTGACTGTCGGGCTCGCGGACGCCCAAACCATTCCGCCCGCAGCCGCGAAGCGTATCGACGAGATCGTCGCGAAGGCGATTACGGAACAACAAATCCCGGCTATTTCCGTCGCCATCGCCCTAAACGGGCAGATGCAGTACCAGAAAGCCTTCGGCAAAGCCGATCTCGAGAACAACGTCTCGGCTACTCCCGAAACCCTCTTCCGAACAGGCTCGATTGCCAAGCCGATGACCGCCGTCGCAGCAATGCGGCTTGTCGAGGATGGCAAATTAGACCTCGACGCACCTATCCAAAAATATTGCCCTGCATTCCCGCAGAAGCCTTGGACGATCACGGCCCGGGAGGTGCTTGGCCACATCTCGGGCGTCCGCCATTACAAGGAAGGTGAGATGGATAATACTCATCATTACCCCAAGCTCTCTGACGGGTTCGCCATCTTCGCCAACGATCCTTTGCTCTTCGAGCCGGAAACGAATTACCAGTATTCCACCTACGGCTTCTCTGTCATTGGGTGCGCATTGGAAGGCGCGGCCGGCAGATCGTATCCCGAGATCATGCAGCAACTAGTTTTCGCTCCCGCGCATATGACGCACACCTTCCCAGATGATGTTTTCGAGATCGTCCCGCACCGCGCCCGCGGATACTCCAAGCGAAACGCGCAGGTTATTAACGCCGGGCTCATGGACAGCAGCTACAAAATCCCTGGCGGCGGCTACGTTTCCACCCCGGGCGACCTTGTCGCTCTCGCGGACGCCCTGCTTGCCGGAGAGCTGGTGAAACCCGGCACCCTCAAACTCATGTGGACGTCACAGAAACTCCGCGACGGAAAAAATACGGGTTACGGGATGGGCTGGGGCGTGGGACAGTTTGAGGGTGAGGACATCGCCGGCCATGCCGGCGGCCAGCAGGGCGCCAGTTCCAGCCTGACGATCTACCCTAAGCGCAAAATAGTGGTTGCGGTCATGATCAACATGGATGAAGCCGACGCCACTCAAATCGATCATCAAATCAGCGCCGTGCTGCTGAAGGATGTCTTCGGCGTCGAGTCAGATTCCCAAAAAAGGTGAGGCAGCAGGCCCCGGCTGAGCTGCAGATTCCGGAATTATTCAAAGACTTCCCTCGCGAAATTGCTCCACAAGACGATCGCTGGAACGGAGAGCGAAGGCAAGAATCGAGAGCGTGGTTGTTTTGTCAGTACAGTTCAGGAAAATACTGGCATCGCACACGTACAAGTTAGCAACGTCGTGGGTCTGGCCAAAGCGATTGGTGACAAACTTCGTGGCGTCATTGCCCATGCGGCATGTGCCGGTTTCGTGCAAGCTGTAACCGGGCATTTCGGGTTCATCGGCAGCGTATTCCAAAACTCCACCGGCGGCATGCAACACCTCGGCGCTGATCTGTTTCGCATGCTCAAACATCTGCAACTCGTTGTTTCCCCATTGGAAGTGAATACGAGCTTTTGGAATTCCAAAGGAATCTTTCGCTTTCGGTTCGATATCCACAAAGTTTTTGTCGGAGGGCAAAGTCGGGGCCTGCAGGGTCAAACTGACTGGCGTCGGATACCGGCGCTTGATTTCCCGCTTGAAAAGCGATCCGAAACCTTCGATTTGATCGTGGTACGACGGGAACTCCGAACAACCCCCGTCTGGATAGACGGAATAGCCACGGATAAATTTCTCTTCGTCCGCCTGTTTTAGGTTCTGCCAGCGGGGCATCCATGCAATCGAATTAGCGCTAACATTGTCTGGGAAGCTGGGCTGCCCCAAAAGCTGCGGCAGGTAGCCACGCGCCGTGGTCGCATACAGGTGGTCACACAGGTTGCGCCCTAGTTGGCCGCTGGAATTGGCAATACCTGTTGGCCAGTGCCGTGAGTTTGAGTTCAACATGATCCGGGCGCTTTCGATACATGATGCCGCCACCACTACGGCGCGTCCTTGGACCTCATGTTCCTGCCGCGATTCGCGATCGATATATGCTACGCCCGAGGCCTGGCCGTTGGGATCAACCAAGATGTTCTTGACCACGGCATTCGTTCGCAGTTCCAGGTTCCCGCTAGCCTCAGCTACTGGAAGCAAAAACCACGGCGCGGAGAAGAAGGCACCCACTTCACAGCCAAACGTACAGTCTCCACAATAATGGCACGCGGGATGCCCCTCATGCGCTTCGGTGAGCTGCGCGATTCGATCCGGCAAATAGGGCACACCAACTTTTTCACAACCTCTCTGAAGTATCCTGTCGAAACATCGGAAATTAAACGGTGGCAGGTAAATTCCGTCGGGATTGCTGGGACGGTTCTGCACCGTGCTGGCCACGCCGATCATTTTTTCCACGCGAGTGTAGTAAGGAGCCATCTCGTCATAAGTGACCGGCCAGTCTGCGTCATATCCGTCTAGCGAGGCAGCCTTGAAGTCGACATCACCGAAGCGCGCCGAACTACGGCCCCAAAAATTGGTCTTTCCTCCTACAGCGGAGCAACGCGGCCACATCCACTTCGTGCCCGGCGCAGTGGTATAGGCGATGTCGTGTTCCCAGGCGCCTGGGTTGTACTCCGAGTCGAGGAAGTCGGGCATGTCTTTCATGCGTGTCTTGGGGTCGCCGAAGCCACGATACTTCATTTCCCAAGACATGCGGTGGTTTCGAAAATCTTTTTCCGGATTAAGCCGTCGCCCGGAATTCAGCGCGCAGACTTTCAGACCGGCCTCGCACAGGGTTTTGATCGCCATGCCGCCCCCGGCGCCGGTTCCGATGACAATCACGTCGTAAGTCTGTTTTGGCATAAGCTTCTTATGATTTCGAAGGCGCTGTATCAAGATGACGATGTTCGGGGTCGTCCTTGTGGGGGCAAGCGGGAGACTCAGCGTAGAACTTCAGGCCGGGGAAATCCAACTCCTTCAAGCCAATTTCACTGGTGTAAAAACCCATCACGGTGTATTCGCGAATTAGACCGAAGAATTTGCGCCCATGTTCTTCACCCGGGCGGAATTTCTTCTTGTAAGCAAGCGATTCCAGCAGAATGACCTGCTGGTCCGGATTGAGGTTCATGAATGCCTTGCCCGAATTGTTTTGGCTGTGACGGTTCAGCCAACTCAGACCGCTGCGGAAGCCCTGTTGCAGATTGGGATCCCGCGAAACCATTAAGTCGATGAACTCTGAGGCTCCCGCTTCGCGCGCGCCTGGGGTGTTGTCAGTGGGGATAATAATATCGGCGAGGCGTTCGATCATCGCATATTCAGGAGCAGTAAAGAACAGTGGCTGATATACCGCGGGCTTGATTTGCGTCGGCGCGCTGCCGATATGTCCGCAGGCAAAGCTCCACTTACTAAAGCCAGGGAAGGTCGCAGCTCCCGCCGCCAGTGTCAGGATACGCAGGATTTCACGACGTTCTATGTTTTGGCCGGCCATCTTTGTCCTTCATCTCTTCGTTTCTTGCATTTCTTCGCTTACTTGCGATGCACAATCTGCCTAGTAAAATCGCCTTTCAAACGGTACTCCCTCAAACGACAGCCTCAGAGGAAGTTTTCTTGAAGCTGATAGTGGCATTACTGATCAATGGCTTTGCCCAGAAGCCGACGCTGAGAACAAAGCCAAATGTGACGTAAAGAAAAGCGCAGCCGGCGCGCAACCCGAGATGGTCGCCGAGGCTCCCGATAATTACTGGAACCACGGCCCCGCCCACGACGGCGGTGCTCAAAATACCGGAGAAAGAACCGTGGTGCCCAGCGACCGAATTGAGCGCCAGCGAAATGACAATCGGCCACATCACCGAAGTGAACAGGCCGATAGCGGGGAAAGCAATCACCGACACATTTGCCGGTCCAAACAAAGCCACGGAGAGACAAAAGAGCGCGCCGACGCACGCGCCAATTAACACCTTGCGGCTGTCAAATAGTCTCAGGAGCAACATGCCGATGGAGCACCCTGCAGTTAGCAGCCCCCAAAACCATGAAACGGCAGTTGCGCCCGTGGTGTGAGGATCGAAACCATGGTACTGGTAAAGAAATTTTGAGATCCAGTCCGCCGTACCTTGCTCGCAGCCAACGTAAGCGAACATGGCGATAAAGTACATCCAGACCACTCGCTGACGCGCTAGGCTGCGATACATCTCCCACGATCCAGCGCTTTCTTCGTCTGTGTGCTGAACGCTCGGGAACTTCGAAAAAAATAAAACTGCCACCATCAGCAATGTGGAAGCCGCGAAAATCCAATACATCGAAGCCCACGGCAGGCCAGCCGGGGTTAGCCTTCTTAGAACCCGAAGAAAAACATTTTGCCCGGACGAAGCACCATTCAAGTTGAGTACTAGATAAGAATAAATTCGCGGACTAATGAAGGACGCGCTGCCGAAAACCAATTGCGCGAGGGTTGAATTAAAAGCATAGTGCTCTTCACCGCCCGCCACGCGCAGCAAAGGATTCACCGCTACTTGCAGCGTGGCCATCCCGGCCCCCATCACGAACAATGAAACAATGGCCACGCGATATTGCGGAAACAGCGCGAAGCTCAGCGATCCCAGCGCGCCCACCAGAAACGCCAGAATCATTACTGGTCTTTCGGTAAATCGTTCTACCAGAAAACCTGCGGGAATCGACATTACCCCATATGCAATGAAGAAAGCGAAGGCCAGAAATCCTGCGGCGGTCAGGCTTACGTGAAAGCTGCTGATGATGTCCGGCACAATCGGCCCAAGAATGTTGGTCAACAAGGACATCACGAAGAACGTGAGGAAAACCAGACTGACCATGTGGCGATTTCTTGCCATTAGTGTCCCTTTAAGGCCTCTGCCGGAGTCTGCCCTTGGTGGGGTTGGTCAGGAAGCAAGTGGAACTCCATGCTGGATGCCATCATGCCAGACCCTTGCGGCGCCGATGAGATTGCTATCTTCTCCGAGCGAAGCCAGGGCGATCTCGATCTTCTCGAATGGGACAAAACGGCAACCGCGGCAAATCAACTTGCGAATACCTTCGAGAAACAGGGGCGCGCTCTTCATCAAGCTGCCACTTAAGACAATCACGTCAGGTGTGAACAGATTGATGAGGTTGGCCAGACCAAGCCCCAGGTAGTAGGCCTCCCGCTCCACCGCCTGGTGAGCCAGAGTATCGTCCTGCCGCGCGAGCTGGCAGATGCGCTTGGCGGTGAGATGTTCGCGATGCGGATAATCGGCCGGCGCATTCGCATCCAGCCATGCCACCATCGCTGGTCCCGCAGCCAGCGATTCCCAGCAGCCCCGGAAACCGCAAGAACAGAGTGGTCCAGCGGGATCGATGACCTGGTGGCCAAGTTCGGGATGAGCTCCACCTACGCCGCGATAAAGGTGTCCGTCGAAGACAATTCCGCCACCAATCCCGGTTCCAAACGTCACATAGATGAGTCGCGACTTGTTCTTTCCGGCACCCCAACCGGCCTCGGCGAGAGCCGCGGCATCGGCGTCGTTTTCCAGGGCTACCTGCACACGGAATATGCGCGCCAAGTCTTCCACCGGATTCTGCCCGCGCCATCCGGGAAGAAAATCAACTTCGCCAAACTTTCCGGTGAATGGGTCAACCGGACCCGTGGATCCAATCCCTATGCCGGTGATTTCAACACTGGCGATCTGTGCCGTCTCACGTAGCAGGCCGGCGATCGTAGCCAAGCCGTTCGCGTAGCTAGCGGCATCGGTGGGCGACTCCTTCCGGGCCAATACTTGCCCGCTCTCTGTCACCATGCCAACCGCTATCTTTGTTCCGCCGATGTCAACCGCACCGATCATGAGATATCCCAAAACCGCGATTACGTTTCCACTTTTGGCGGCACTCCCACTTTCTCGTGCGACAGACCCCATTCGTCTTCGACGATGTAAGAACAGAGACGAAAGGAATCACAGTCCACGTCTGAAAGCCGCGCCAGTCGCTCGGCCGCCAGCTGAGCCGGTATGACATCGATCAGAAATTGCCACTCGGGTGGAACTCCAGGCAGGCGGAAGACGAGTTCTCCGGCGCCGTCCGGAAGGTCCTGGCCGATGAGCATGACAGAAGCGCCCAACCGCGTTAGATCTCGCGCCACCGCCAGGTCCTGACCGCGCATGTTCCGCCCATCGATCCAAATGCCGAAACGTACACCCGCACCAACCATCTCCTGGGGGCCATGGCGGAAGCCGCCCGTCCCCATCGCCGTGGCCGGCGATTTGACGCCTTCCTCCCACAGAAGTCTGGCCTCATGGCAGCTTCCCAGGCTCGAACCACGCGCCAGAAAATAACATGCGCTACCCGGCAAAAACCAGGCTGAGTCCTCAATCTGATCCTGCCAACTCGCGACGGATCGGGCCGTCTCGGCGACCGCGCGTGACAGTGAGGCTGCGAGCGCGTCATCAAAAAAACCAACTGTGACGCTGGCTAGAGCACCGGTCGCCGCCGCTAACGTGGAATAGGTGTTGACCGAGATGCCATGATCAAGCTTGGCCGCAACCACTATCGGGATTTGCGCTTCCTGTGCGAGCGGGCCGTCCTCGGAATTCGTTACACCGATCACAACGGTGCCGCTTTTACGCGCTTTGGCCAGCAGACGCACGATCTCAACGCTGCGGCCGGTACGAGAGATGGCGATGATCACAGCGTCGGATGGAATCGTGGCAAACTGCAAGAGTTCGGAGGCGTCCTGTACATACACCGGACGGCCTCCCATCGAGAATAAGGGCCCTGCCGTCAACGCGGCGTGCCAACTACTCCCGATTCCGGTCAGATAGACATGGCGTGCACTCCGAATCGCAGCCGCTGCCTCCGCCAGTCGACGGCGCCCGGCTCCACATAGATAGTCAATCGTGCTCTGAAGTTCGAGAGGCTGGCGGAGGATATCTTGCAGGAAGTGGGTCATGCGTCAGGCCCATTTCGCTCAAAGAAGCCGGCTTCTGCAACCGCTTTCATGGTTCTCCTTTTTAACACGCCTCGCTCACTTGTCAAGCTTTTTGCCGCCGCCACGGCACTGGCGCGCGGTATTTCGCCCATGACATTCGCCGTTGAAGCATGATAGGTTCAACCGCAGGATGACTGCCGGTTTCGGAAAGCGACGTCGCAGTACACCCGAATCGTCCGCATGCTTCACCATCTTCCCCGCATTCAGGAATTGTGTTTCTGCTGAAAGGAGACTTGATGAGCCACACCATGCGGGAGGTGGCTAAGCAAGCTGGCGTCTCGCCTGCCACCGTGTCCCGCGTGCTCAACAAGACCCAGTACATTTCTCCCGAGACCGAACAGCGTGTTCTCGAGGTGGTGCGCCAGCTCAACTACCACAAGAACGTGCATGCGAGGCGGCTGGCCACCGGCCAGAGCGATCTGTTCGGACTGGTGATTTCGGAAATAGCCAATCCATATTTTCCCGAGATCATCCGTGGCTTCCAAGCCTCCGCCTGGGACCGGGGATTCGATGTTCTGTTATTTAATACCGAATATCAACAAGTTCGCACCGAATCGGTCATCCGGAAACTGATCGAAAGCGATGTCCGCGGAGTTGCCATCATGACTTCGTCTTTGGACAAGAGGGCAACCGCAGAACTGACCGCCGCTGGGGTTGGCGTGGTCTTCTGCAACCTCGCCCCACCGGAGCGTCTAATCAGCAACATATCGATCGACTATCAAAAGGGAATCTCACAGGCCATTGAACACGTGGTTAAACTTGGTCATCGCCGGGCGGCAGTCATCGCCGGACCGGGTAACAATCGCACCGCAATTACTATCAAGCAAGCGCTGGTCGCGGGATTGAATGAACGAAAGATGAATCCGTTCCCGGTCATCGAGTGCAACTATCGCGTCGACTCCGGAGCATCGGCCGTGCGCGCCATTCTTTCTCAGCCAGAGATTCCCACTGTGATTTTTTGCGGAAGCGACCTGATCGCCATGGGAGCGATGGCGACACTCGAAGAAGAAGGCGTCCAGGTCCCCGAAGATGTATCGGTGGTGGGCATCGACGATATTTCTTTCGCTTTCCTGGCGCGCCCTCCGCTGACCACCATCAGCGTTCCCCGAGAACGTCTCGGAGTGATCGCATTCGAGGCGCTGGAGAGAGTTCTGAAACTGAAGCGACGAAAGGGCGCCGACTATTATTTAGGAACGGAGTTGGTAGTGCGCAAGTCTACTGCAGTCGCCCGACGGCGGATTCCTACGCATCATAACCCGAAATGCGTCTAAGTGACTCGCAGATAAGTCGAGTATTGTTCTTCCCCAATCTCGATAAACGGCAACATTCTGATTGGCGCCCGCTCGGTTTTCACTTGCCAGTTCCGCTGGTTCATCCGTTTGGCCGCCAACAAGTTCGCACCGGTTAGCGATGGTTGATTGTCGGTCATCGCAAACAGTACGAGAGGTCCAAAGACTAACGCGACGATTTGTGGATGCTGCGGATCGACGGGTTCGAGCCGCGTCGTCATTGGCATATCGAGTTCGACCCGGTCGCCGTCGCTCCATTGCCGATGGATTGCCGCGAAACTTCCAGGAGCCGCTGGGCCCTGCACATGTCGGCCATTGATCGAAATCGATGCGCCTCCGGCCCATGCGGGAATCCGGAAACTCAAAGTGAAATCCCTTCGCCGCGTGGTCTTCACATCAAATTGCACTGTGCTCTCAAATGGGTACGAGCTCTTTTGGGTCAGTGCCACCTGAGCGCCATCCTGTGTCCATCTAAGCGTAGACGGAATATACAAATTCACCCACACGCCTTGCGAGTCGCGGAAATAGCTGTTGATGCGATAGTCGGTTGCTACCTGGGGCAGCGTGCCCGAGCAGCATGCCCAGTGCTGAGTCTTCGAGTAAACCTTTTTCCCCTCGAAGTTGTAGTCTGAGTAATAGAAAGTCCGCCCGTCCGCCATTAACGGCTTAGCGCCTAACACGGTGTTGTACATCACCCGCTCCATGCTGTCGCCGTACCGCGAATCGCGGGTCACGCGTAATAGGTGGCGCGTCAGCTTGAAGTGCGCGTACGAGCCACAGGGTGTTTCAAAGCTGTTATGGCTCTCGGTGAGGCTGGCGTAAACATCCCCACTATCTGGGGCACGCAGGATCTCATCCGGGCCCCACCCTCCAGTGACAAAGCTTTGCTTAGAGAGCATGTCAAAAGCGTTTGTGGCGGCGCGAAGATGTTTCTCGCTGCCCAAAGTCAGATACGCCCGCATTGCCGAACTCAACGAATTCACATAGCTGTAGGCATGTCTGCCGGCCAGTACGTTGCGGCCCTCAGCCAATGGATCGTAATACTCATCGTCGAGGTACTGTTGCCCCAGTTCACGATATCGATCCCCGGCGCCGCGCTGATATGCGAGAAAGAGATTTTCTGAAATCGTGTAGGACTCATCCCACGTCCAACTCTGATCTTTATTTGGCCGCCAATCTTCCCCATGCGCTATGGCATGCTTCGGAAAATGGGGCAGCGCCGTGTTGGTGGTGTGCTCAAGAATCGAGAAAGCATCGGGATCACCAGCGTATTGGTGTGAATCGATGAGGCCGCCGACGATTTTGTCATAGCAGTAGGTGGGAAAGCGGTTCTTGTCGTAGTAATCCCCTGAAATAGTCTGCGCATACAGGCGGTTCAAACGCAACACCTTGTCACGCGTAGGCTGATCCCGACGGATGGCGTACATGCGCGCCAGGGCAGAAATCCATTGACCAAAGGTACAGCTGGGAGCAAATCCATCTTCGTCTTTACTCCACTGGTAATCCGGATTGTAGTGGTACCAGCCGCCCAAATCCTCGCCGGGGGCCGGCAGACCGCTCATTTGACGGAACGGTTTCAGCAAACTGTCGTCACTCAATCCCATAAGGACGGAGTGCGTCTCTTCAAGTTGTTTCTCATGGAGATCACTTGTCAGCGCGACATCGCTGTAATCAAACTGCTCGAGCGGTTGCGATGGTTTCGACGCCAAGCCAGCGGCACGTGTCCCTCTGAGCCAACGGCTGGGAATCAAGCCTCCCACAGTCAAAAGCGAGGCCGACTGTACGAACCTCCTACGCGACACTCCGGGTGAATAGAGCATAAGTGTACGTCATCATTTACGATTCGAATTTACAACTTCCCCTGCGCTGGCTTCAATCAACTGCTGCACCGGTACAACTACCATGAGAAGCATGTCAGCTTTGGGAGTTTTTGCCGGCTCGACGAATGCGAGTGTTTGTGACCTCCACGACTCAGGTGAGGGTGCGGATTTGTCGAGATAGTCGAGTGCGAGTAAGCCGTCAGTCCCGAGGGTGGAAAGGTCTTCGGAAAGCGGCGCGAGTTCATGGAGCAGGAAGGACTGCTCCAGAAGAGGATGCAGTCTCCGATCATTGTCGCGCCAAATGGTGAGGAGCATCCGAATCTCGCCTTCAGCAGCGCGGTCCGTGTAACTGCTTTCGATATATGCTTGCACGGAATTCTTGAAATGCTGCGCCTGATCGCTCTCCGGACGGGCTACATCCACGAGCCGGTTCAGTGGGGCTCGAAAGTCCCAGGTAGTTTTCAGACTACTCATGCGTGTGTAGTCCTTCACCGGCTCGACGGTTTCCGCAAGGGTACGCAATGCGCCAATATCGTCAGTTCCTACCATGCGGTGCAGCGCGGGAATCAGGGCAGACCTGTGGGTCAGGCCAAGCCATTCCAAATGCCAACTCAACTCACCAAGTCTTTCGTACATCGAATCCGGATCTTGCACCTCGGGCGGAGACCATAGCCGTTCCGCAATCGCGGCATTGCGCGGCCAGATTCTAGAATCGATGTTCTCGGGAGTCACCCACTCCGACCACATACAAGCCTCGCCGCCAAGGATGCGACTCTTTTCCTCCGGATTCAGAGCAGCGGCTGCGCCGCTCATCGGGTCCACGGCATAGTGCCGCGAAGCCGGCCACATCAGGTCGAGGTAATAGCCGAAGGAGAGCAGGCCGCTATAGCCTTGCTGGGCCGCGGTTGCTAAAGACTGCTGGCCACGCCAGGATTGCACGACGACGGTCTTCGGCAAATCGGGATGCAGCACCTCATCCCATCCCATCATGATTTTATGATGCTTGCTCAAGATCTTCTGCAAGCGCTCATTGAAGTAGGCTTGCAGGTCCTGGTTGTTTTTCATCCCATGGGCGTGGATGAAGGCCTGGATTTTCGGATTTGAGTCCCATTGGTGGCCGTTGACCTCGTCCCCGCCAATATGAAAATAGTCGTCCGGGAAGAGCTTGGCCATCTCCGCAATGAACTTGTCGATGAACTTGTACGTTTCCTCGCGCGTCGGATCCATAACCGCATCAGCGCCGCCGGGTTCGATCGTATAAGGCCCCGGCCCGCTCGCCAGTTCCGGGTATCCCGCGAACAGTGAGCGGCTGTGTCCCGGCATTTCGAACTCGGGAACCACGCGGATGCCACGATCATGGGCGTAGGCCACGAAGTCGCGAATCTCGTCTTGCGTGTAATACAGACCGTCGGATCCCGCTTCCTGCAGCTTGGGGAAACGCTTGCTCTCGACGCGGAAACCTTCGTTGTCATACAGGTGCCAATGCAGGACATTCATCTTCACCGCTGCCATACCATCGAGGTTGCGTTTGAGCACGTCCAGCGGAATGAAGTGGCGACCCACGTCGATGAGCAGGCCGCGCCAGGCGAACCGGGGCTGATCCTTAATTGTCACGACCGGCACGGCAAATCCGTTTGCGGTGATTTCCACCAGCTGAAGGAAGGTCTGAAGGCCGTGCAGAATGCCCAGAGGATTGGCGGCGGTGAGCTTCGCGCCTGACTGGCTGATTACCAATTCGTATGATTCATCTTCGCTGAGTTCTTGCGCTTTCTCGCTACCGTGAACGGCGTGGATCCGCAGAGTGGGATTGGCGGAGCCGACCGGTTTCTGCTGGAGGAACATTCCTGTTTGACGGGAAAGCTCGGCAACGAACCTGACTACTCCACGCTCCAGCCTTGCATCCCCCATGCCCGTAATCGCAACGGAGAAAGATCGATCAACCGGCAGCTGCCCAACCCCAAGCTGAATAAGGGAGGGCATGGGCATGAGGTCGAGCCTGTGCGGGGGTTGTGCCAAAGCGAGAGATGCAAGTATAAGAGCCGCATTCGCGATCAGCAGAGTTCGCATAATTTTTCAGAAGCATTCCGAATTCACTAAGCTCACACTTCTCTTGTCCATACCGACATTGTCAAGTATTGCGATTTTGTTAAGCTACTAAAAGCGGTTTGCGAGCGAAAAACATCGTGATTCACGTGCTGATGGATGTCAAGTGTTTTGCGGAATTTTCCACCATCGAGCAACCTTGCCGACAAACTCGTTGCGCAGTCGTGGGCTACTTTAGAATTCAAAGTAGCCACTACCGGCCGTCACCGGCCGTCACTCCCGTTGGACCGGCGCGCTAACTCTGTGAGAGGATTCTCACGATACTTTGTTTTCAGTCCGCATTTCAATGCCAACCTTCATTTCCCGTCAATCAGGTCGTCATGTCCAATGGGAAGCGGCGGGTAGAGCAATTCTTTTCGCGTCGTTGATGACCCTCCTGAGTATTGCCCGAGCACAAAATCCGGAGCGCGGAGACGCCAAGCAGCAACAAGGCGGGATGAGTACTGGCGTTGCTCATGCACCGGTAAAAGACGCCTTGTCTCGCCCCATTACGGCTGGGGGTTTCGTCGATGGTGCGCCCGTGGTCTTTGCCGACATCACTCATGCGGCCGGTCTGGACAGGTTCCACCACAGGTCGGGGAATCCCGAGAAGAGCACAATTTTGGAAACGCCTGGTTCAGGGGTGGCGCTCATCGACTACGACAACGATGGCTGGCTCGACATCTATTTGCTGAACGGGTCAACGTTTCCCGCACTAAAAGGCAAGGAGGTTCCGCCGCGGGCAATGCTCCTGCACAATAATCACGACGGAACGTTTACCGACGTCACTGAAAAAGCGGGCGTGGCCAATGAGCGCTGGGGCTTTGGCGTTGCGGTCGGAGATTACGACCGGGATGGCTGGCCGGACATTTACGTCTCCAACTTCGGTAAGAACCGCCTGTACCATAACAACCGCGATGGCACATTTACGGACGTCGCAGAAAAGGCGGGAGTCACCCTGGGAGGTTGGTCGACCGGTGCGACTTGGGGTGACTACGACCGCGATGGTTTTCTCGATTTGTTCGTTCCGGGCTACGTTAAGTTTGACCCTGATAACCCACCCGTTGCTGGCAAAGGCAGTCTTCCAACAGGCTTTTGCCAGTTTCGCGGCATCGATGTGATGTGCGGTCCCCGAGGCCTGCCGGGGGAGAGCGACCACCTCTTCCACAACAGTGGCGACGGCACTTTTACCGATGTGAGCGTCAAGGCCGGAGTGTCCGATCCACGAGGTTATTACGGGCTCGCCTCAGTGTTTGTGGATGTCGATGACGATGGCTGGCTCGATCTTCTCGTGGCCAACGATTCCGTACCCAAGTACCTTTACCGGAACAAACACGACGGCACATTCGAAGACGTCAGCTATCTCTCTGGGTTTGCTCTTAACGATGAGGGGCGCGAGCAGGCTGCCATGGGGATCGCGGTAGGCGATTACAATCGCGACGGGCGGGTCGATTTTCACATTACTAATTTCTCCGACGACTACAACACTCTCTACCGCAATGATGGAGATGCCAGCTTTTCGGACGTCAGTTTTGCGGCCGGCATTGGCAACGTGACCCTCCCCTTCCTGGGCTGGGGAACCGGGTTTCTCGACTTTGATAACGACGGCCTGCTGGATATTTTTGTCGCCAACGGGCACGTTTATCCTGGCGTCGACAAGCAGGATTGGGGCACGACATTCGCTCAACGTCCACTCTTATTCCGCAACCTGAACGGGGCAAAATTTGAGGAGGTGCCCCCGGCGACCGGCAGCGGGCTGGCGGTAGTTGTTTCCGCGCGGGGCGCGGCGTTCGGGGATCTGTTCAACGACGGTCGCATCGACGTGGTGCTCAACGTCATCGACTCCACGCCTGTACTGCTGCGCAACGTCGTCAACAACTCGAACCACTGGCTTGGGATTCGCCTGGTTGGGGGCCCAAAAAGCCCACGCGATGCAATCGGTGCTAAGGTGTTCGTCACGACAGGAGCGATCCGCCAGCGCGGCGACGTTTTCAGCGGCGGCAGTTACGCCTCCAGTTCCGATCCGCGCCTACACTTCGGCTTGGGCACAGCAACCAAAGTGGACAAGGTGGAAGTCCAGTGGCCGAGCGGGACAAAAGAAGAGATTCGAATTCCATCTGTGGACCGGATTTTCACCGTAGTTGAAGGCAAAGGAATGGTTGAACCGTGAGGGGGAATCGGCCAGTCGATAGCGATCCCCATTCCTGCAACATTTGTCTCCTCGCCACCGTTTGCTGTCTGTCGTTTTGCTGGCCATCGCTTGCAGTTCCGCAGGAGCGTTCCGCGCCTGTGACACCCGCTGCCGGATCTACTGAAGCGTTTGTCGATGTTACCTCGCGGCTGGGCATCAACTTTCAATATCGCTCGTCGCACACCTCCAGGAAGTACTTGCTTGAGACGATGGGTGCGGGAGTGGCCCTCTTCGACTACGACAACGATGGGCGCCTCGATATATTTTTGGTTAATGGAGCGCCGTTAGGCGATCCCACTCCCAAAGGGACGATTCCGCAAAAAACCGGCCCCGAGTACTGGAACCGGCTCTATCATCAAAAGCCCGACGGGAGTTTTGAAGACGTCACAGAGAGAGCGGGCTTACAGGGCGTCGGATACGGGATGGGAGTTGCGGTTGGCGATTACGACAATGACGGATTCGAAGATCTCTATGTAACGGCATACGGGGGGAATAGGCTCTACCACAACAATGGAAATGGTACGTTCACGGATGTGACGCTGACCGCTGGGGTGGCAGGAAGCGGGTGGTCGACCGCGGCGGCGTGGGTTGACCTCGACGGGGACGGGTTCCTCGATTTGGTCGTACTGCGATATATGGACTGGGATTTTGACGACTTGTGGTGCGGCGAGCACAAGGAAGGCTACCGCGCGTACTGCCATCCCGATCACTTCAAGCCGATCTCACCTCTCGTCTATCACAATAACAAGAATGGCACTTTCACCGAGATCGGAGAGAAGGCCGGCCTTTCGAAGCCCGCAAAGGGACTGGGCTTGGCCATTGCCGACTATGACCGCGACGGACACATCGATTTTTTTGTCGCCAACGATTCCATGATGGAATTCCTTTATCACAACAAAGGAGACGGCACTTTCGAAGACGTGGCCCTGGTATCTGAAGTCGCCGTCGACATCGACGGACGCACCTATGCCGGGATGGGAGTCGACTTCGCCGACTATAACAATGACGGGTGGGCCGATCTGGTCGTCACGGATCTCGCGAATCAGCGTTATGCTCTCTATCTCAATAATGGCGACGGTTCATTCAACTATGTCAGTCCCAATGCCGGCCTCGCCCAGATGACACTTGCCCATTCGGGCTGGGGAGTCCGTTTCCTCGACTATGACAACGACGGGTGGAAGGATCTGCTCATTGCCCAGGGGCACGATCTCGATACCATCGAACTGAACTCTCCCCACCTGCATTATCGCGAACCCATGCTCCTCGCGCGCAATACCGGCCGCGGGTTTGTGGACGTCTCTGCGCAATCCGGAAGCGTTTTCAGTCAGACGTGGGTCGCTCGCGGGATGGCCATTGGAGACCTGGATAATGATGGCCGCCTGGATGCCGTGGTGACCACCAATGACGGCCCGGTGCATGTGCTCCATAACCAAACGCAAACCCAGAATCATTGGCTTCTCTTGAGATTGGTCGGACACAGTAGCAACCGCGATGCCATCGGTGCGGAGGTCGAACTTGTGACAGCCGCGGGTTCGCAGTTCGCCACCGTTTCAACTGCCAGCAGTTATCTCTCTGCTAGCGATAAGCGTGTGCACTTCGGACTGGGCAAGGAGAGCAGCATACAACGAATCGAGATCCGCTGGCCGAGCGGTATCCTTCAGACGATCAAAGACGTTCGCGCGGATCAAATTCTGCAAATTGACGAACCCGCAGGGGTCCCGTCATCGCGAAAACCATGACCTTGCAATTAGCAAAGCCGCGATTCTTGCTCTGCGGTGCCATCGTTTACCTGGTCTGCGTAGCCATGTGCAACGCCCAGACTGACACGGATTTCGACAAAGCCACCACTGAGTTCCGCGCCGGAAACTATGGCGCGGCAGCCGCCTTGTTTGCGCGCGCGGAGAGTAGCTCGCCGGGCAAAACCGCCGCCCTCTTGTACCAGGCGAAGTCCTTGGTTCACCTCCAGAACTTTACCGAAGCGGAAGCCGCTCTTCGCCGCTACATCCTCTCGCATCCTGATTCGGACGACGCCTTGTACCTCCTCGGCTTTGTGTTGCACCGCGAGAATCACCCTGCGGAGTCGCTCGAGATTTATACCAAGGCAGCCGCGATCAAGACGCCCACTGGCGACGACCTGAAAGTCGTGGGCGCGAACTATGTGCTGCTGGGCGATTATCCGGATGCCATCAAATGGCTGGAAACGGCCGTCCGGATCGATCCGCAGAACAAAGATGCCTGGTATTTTCTGGGGCGTGCGTATTACTCGAGGGGCGTGCTCCCGGAGGCTCGCAGAGCCTTCGCGAAAGTGCTGGAGTTCGATCCTCACAACTCCAAAGCCGAAAACAATCTCGGGTTGATCTTGGAATCGGAAGCCAAACCCGGGGAGGCGATGGACACCTACCGCAAATCGATTGCCTGGCAAAAACAGGATTCGCGCCCCAGCGAGCAGCCGTACTTGAATCTGGGAAATCTCCTCATTCAGGAGAATCGGATGGAGGAGGCCATCCCTCTGCTGGAAAAGGCGGTGCAGCTTGCTCCCGGGGATGGGCCCTGTCATCTGAAGCTTGGCGCGGCATACCTGCGCACCAACCGCATGAAGGAAGCGCAACGCGAACTCGAAGAAGCGACCAGGCTCGCTCCGGAGAATGCTCCGGCACATTTTCAACTAGGCAGGCTTTACAAGCAGATTCATTCTCTCGATCGGGCCCAAGAAGAATTCAATCGCGTCGAAGAAATTCACAGTCGCACCGCGAACACAAGACCCCAAACCCAATAGCTCACTTAGTTAGGGTCGGCTGGGGGATCTGTCGGCGGGGTGCCCGCTGAATCCTGTTGCGCCCGATATCTGCGCAGGGCCTTTTGCGTCTCGTCCATCCGGTGCAGCCGTCGGTACGCGATGCCCAACCCTTTGCCCGGCTTGGCCAGTCCGATTTTCTTGGACACCTCGGTAAAGTGTCCGTTGCCCTCGTTGTGATAAACAAGCGGCGCAATCGGTTTGAAATAATCCGGATGGCAATAGGTCCGGTAGCCTTCCTTGTGCTCGCGCACCACACGTCGTCGAAATCCCATTCGAGATAGCGCAAGACAACCAGATCAAGCAGGCCATCGCGATCAAGGCGCGTAGAGATCTTCGCAACCGTCGTTGTCGTAGTCGCCGATGGCCACTCCCATCCCGTAGCCCTCGCCTTGCAGGCCCGCTTCGCGCGGTTACTTCTTCGAACGTTCCGTCGGGCTTCTGGTGGAACAGCTCGATTCCAGTATTGTGACCCCGTCTTGTTCGGAACTGTCCCTTTGGGCATCGGGTCGGCGATGGGCGCACCGATTCACGATTCGCGGAGCGGTCCCATGATTGATCTTGGCGTGGTGGTCAGTTTTGAGTTGAACTTGAGTCAGGATCCGCGGCCTCCGGCGGCACGGCCTCCTCACTTGGATGAACTTCGAACCTCTTCAATTTTTTCTGAGAAGCTTCCGCTTCCTGATCTTTGAGTCTCTGGAAGGTTGCCATGGCCTGCTGAGCTTCCGCTGTACGATGCAGCCGGCGGTAGGCGATCCCAAGTTGATACCACGACTGCTGTAGGAACTCGGGATCAGTTTCAGTCGTGGTTGCGCGCTTCAGAAAATTCATGGCAGCGCTGTCGTTGCCAAGCTGCAGTTCGGCGCGTCCCAAAATGTAATCGGCATGGTGCAGGTCAGGTTTTTCGCGAAGGGCCGCCTCCATAAACTCTTTGGCTTGGGCCCCATCCCCCCGCTCCAAAGCAAGGACCCCCAGCTTGTACTTAGCGAGTACATTATAAGGATCGATCACCAGCTCGCGTTCGAAGGCGGCCGCAGCCTCCTGCGGCATTCGCGCGTTCCGGTACTCTGAGCCGAGTTCCTCATGCAATCCAGGCTGTGTTGGCGCCAACTTGATGGCTTCTTCGTACTCGGCAATCGCGTCTGTGTGGTGCTCTGCTTCAGCATTGGCCTGCGCCAAAACCTGGTGGACTCGCCACGATTTGGGATCGGCAGTGAACATTTTTGCATAACTGTTCTTCGAAACCAGCAAATGCGCCTGGCCCCGGTGGTAAAGAATATCGACGTCATTCGGCGCGAGTGCCACCGCTTTGTCCAGGGCTTCTGCCGCCTCTTCCGGGCGGTCCTTCGCCAGGTTGACGACGCCCAGCCACATCCAGGCGCCTGCATCCTTGGGATAAGCGGCGGTCTCTTTTTTTAGGGCGACTAGCGCTTCATCGAATTGATTGAGTTTGTAGTGGGCCACGCCGAGAAACAAATTCGCACCGTGCAGCCGCGGTTTCAGAGTCAGCGCTTTCTGAAACCTCCCGATGGCATCAGCGTGCTGACCTTGTTCTTCTTGAACCAGTCCGAGGTTGAAGTGTGCTTCGGCAAATACTGGAGCCTGCTTAATTACCGCCGCAAAACCTGAGCGCGCAGCGTCCAGGTCACCATTGCGCATCGATTCCGTGGCCTGGCGAAATTGCTCAGCGGCGGCAGCAGGAATTTGCGCCAGAGCCTCGGTCGCAACAAACGCCAAAAAGAAAGAGACTACACAAACGACAAAAAGACATGTCGGACTGTGGCTTCCAGCTGTCGTGGCAGAGTGTTCAGAAATATTCGTGGAATCGAATCTCATCGAGATGCCTGCAAGCAAATCTTACGCCCTGAGGAGTCACGAGAGAAAAGGGATCCAGAAAAAATCCTCCTGTCCAGAACGAGGCACAGGAGGTTTCTAGGGTGTGGCTGCGAAGCTCTTAGAACTGATACCGTAACGTCACCTGAATATTCCTGGCTGCATTCAATACATTGGCACTCGAAAAATTCGAATAGCCTGGAACCCCGAAAGTACCGTCGCCGATCACACCGTCTCGCCGGCCAAACACATGACGATTAAATGCATTGGGAATGTCCACTTTGAAGGTCAGAGTGTTGCTCTCATAGATTCTCGTGCTCTTGATAATCGAAAAATCCTCGTTGATGTATCCCGGATTCCTTAAATAACTGATAGCTTGTGGCAAGTTTCCGAAAACATAACCCCGCTGAGCAACCAGAGTGGCGGCATTCGGATCGAGGAATGCGGCGCAGTTGAAATAGTTGTTGGTACTAGGCAGATTGGTGGCAGGATCGATCTGGTTGCTGAATGTCCCATCGGCATTCTCGTTGCATCCGCTGGGCGGGCCGTTGAGAGCCTTAAAGTGCGACGCGTTGGGGCTGATCAACGGCACTCCCGGGATTTGACTGAAGCGGAAATTGTTCGTGGTGAAGGGGGCGGAGCCTGCGAACTCGTTGAACATCACGGGGGTTCCGCTCTGATAGCGATGCACCCCACTGATCTCCCACCCCCCTAACACTTTGCTGGCGACACCGTGATTGAGAAACTTCTTCCCAGGTCCAACCGGGATCTCGTAGAGGTAGCTGAGCACGAAGGCGTGGCCAATATCCTGAAAACTCACACTCTTTTCGGCCTTCAGATTGTGGGGGTTTTGCGCGCCGAACACTCCGGAGTTCCCTCCCGTGAAAAACGGGAACGCGGTGTCTGCATCGGTCAGTGTCTTGGAGTACGTATAGGAAGCGAGGAGGTTGATCCCATTGCGGAAACGCCGCTCCAACTTGGTCTGCAGCGCGTTGTAGGTTGACTGGCCTTTGTTCTCCAGATTGGAAGCGGTGTCGATGCTGTTGCTGTACTGTGGGAATGGCCGTAACAACTGGCCAACCTGCACGCCAGGTCCAAACAAGGGCAAGAACCAACTCGGAACTGTGACGCCCAGACTGGCCAGCGTCGCCTGACCTTCGGCGCAGTTGGGATTGCTCGGGTCGATACAATCCTGCAGCTTCGTGCCCAGCGGGAAGAACTTGGGGTTCAGGCTATTTTCCTGCACCAGGTTCGAGTGCAAGCGGGTAGAGTGTGCTCCGATATAACCCACGCTGAGAATCAGGTCCGTCAGGAGTTGGTGCTGGACTTCCAGGCTCCAGTTTTGAACCATACCAGGGCGCCCGTAGTCGGAGCCGACGAAAAATGGAGAACTATTATTACCATTCAACAGTGCGGGGTCCTTCACATTCGATGGAGGCGTGAAGCTGGGAAACCCTTGATCGAGTGACTGAACAGGCGTGAAGCTATCCAGAGACTTGAAGTCGGGAGTCGCTTTCGTGCCGCTGGTGAGCGCGTCTCCAAAATCGGAATAGCTCAAGGCCGCGTAGATGATCCCATATCCCCCGCGAAGAACAGTGTTGCGAACCCAATCCGGGGAATACGCAAATCCGATACGGGGGCCGAAATCTTTGTAGTAAGTCTTGGCGCCGGTGGCGTCTGGTCCGTAGATAAGAGCGCCGGGCACGCAGGGTGAGATTGGGACACCGGTGTTACCGCAGTTTTGTGCGGTCGGATCAAACACCGACTGAGCGTCATGCGCTTCGTGCCGCGGAGTATCGACATCGTAGCGCAGGCCCAGGTTGAAGGTCAGATTCCTGCGGAACCTGAAATCGTCCTGCACGTATGCGTTGTAAGAATTCTGGTTCCAACGGGGATTGACGGAAGAAACGCTAAGAGTTTCCTCGTTAGGAAGGCCCAGCAGGAAACTTGCGAATGGGTCCCCGGTCTGGTTATTGCCAATGGTAGGAGAAACGGATGTCTGGAAATTCTGGAACGTAAAGGTGGGTGACGTATTAGCGTTGTTTATCCTGGAGAATTGCGAGTGGCGCCACTCAAATCCGAAGCGCAGAGAGTGGCGGCCTCGAGTCCAAGAAACGCTGTCAGAAACGATAAGACTGTTCGGTATGGCAATGTCGGCGTTTCCCCCGCTGAGCTGTTGATACCCGATGTTCAAGGGGCTGCCCTGGAATAGCATGACCGGGAAATACACACCGCTGGCACCGGAAATACCAAGCGTCTTTTCCCAGTCTTGTCCGGTGTTGCTCACTCCGCGGCTCGGGTCATTCAGACGATTGAAGCCCACATTCAAATGGTTGAGTAGGTTTGGACTGATCGTGTCATCCCATCCGAAACGAATATAGTGAGAAAAACGTGACTTAAAGAAATTTGGGTCAAGAAGCCCGGGAATATTTGGGATTCCGTTGAGCTGCTCCTGATCGCGGCTGCTGTAGGAAAAAAACAATTTGTGGTTCGTCGCCAGGTTGTGGTCGAGGCGGAACGACATGGTGGTGTCATAGATTGGGTTGACAGAATTGAAGGCAAAGTTCTGAATCAGTCCATTCTGATTGCCGGGACTCGGCGCAACATTCGGATGAACGTTCAGAAAACTCAGGACATTTTGAGCCACTGTACTCAAAGGCTTGTTTATTTTGTTCCCAGGAAATGGGGAACGACATACGACGCCGCCCACTGTTCTCGTTGTCGACGGATCGAAGATTTGTCCTTTTATGACAAAGTTGTTGTTGTCGCACGGGTTCGTGATGTTTGTAGTTGGCCCCAATAGTGCGGAAAAATCACCAGTTCGCTCCGCATCGGTAGGCAGAGTTGCTATGGAGGCAGCTCCCTGAAAGTTGCGGTATTGTTCCCACGAAAAGAAAAAGAATGTCTTATCCCGGCCATCGTAAATTCTTGGAATTCGAATCGGGCCGCCCAAACTGCCGCCGTAGTCTTTCTGATGATCTCGTGGTTTGGGTAAGTTAAAAAAATCGTTCCGCCACGAATTTGCATTCCACTTATCGTTGCGGAAGAAGAGGAATCCTGTGCCATGCCAGGCATTCGTGCCCGATTTGGTGGAGAAGCTCTCGACGCCGCCACTGGTGCGGCCGAACTCGGCTGGAATCGTCGACGTCATCACCTTGAATTCGCTCAGAGCCTCCAGCGACGGGGCGTTCTCATCGAACGTCGAACCCAACTCTGCATGGACGATACTTGCTCCGTCCAGAAGCACTTCGGTAGCGAAATTCTGCCCTCCGGATAACTTTGATTCGAAGATTCCGGAAGAGTCGTCGGTTCCTGGACCCGCAGTTCCCGGCGCCAAGAACACGAAGGCCTCCGCCGACCGCAGATGGCTCTGCCCGGTGGCAGCCAGGGCCAAAGGCAATTCCTCTATTTGTCTGGCGCCTACAACTGTCCCGATATCGGAGCTCTCCGTCTGAATGGCGGGCGCGTCCGCAGTCACCGTCAGGGTTTCTTTGATGTCACCCGTTGCTAGCGTGATATCGAGCGCGCTAACGGTATTGACTTGAATCACGACTCCCGTGCGCTCCGCGGTTTTGAATCCAGTCATCGCAACTTTGACGTTGTAGGCACCCAGTTTCAGATCCTGAATGCGGTAGGCGCCGGAGGAACCGGACACAGCGTTGTACGCCGTTCCGGTATCCACTCCGGCTACCGTGATAGCGGCACCGGAAACGACGGCGCCGGAGCTATCGAGAATGGTGCCTGCGAGCGTGCCGCGATCGGACTGCGCGACCGCTGTCCCGACCAGAACCAAACTGAGGAACCCGACACGTAGCCCCCCCCACGAAGACCGCTGCTCACTGCGCATCTTGGCGCCTCCTAAAGCACTGCTCATAGCTTTTTCCCGCATGAAACCGTACATCATGGGTAGCTCGCTAATACGAAACCACTACCCCCCGGATGTCAAGTGAAAAGTGCAAAGCGCGCGTCGGTTGAGACCGCGATGCTCAAAAAATACAGATTTTGGAAGACTCACGCGCTCACGTTCGCGTGCATAGCGACGGGCTCACTTCGAGCGAGAGTGCAATTCGCCATTTCCGGCGGCATCACTAAACCGCTTTACGATATCTGCCAAAGTGTTATTCTCTTTCGCGCGTGACTCACCACTGGAACGTGCGGTCGACCGCGAGAAATATGGATTGCCCCGTTCAATCAGAACTGCGACAGGGCACAACGGAGGGATAGTGTGAACGGCAAGCTACCACTCACATTGATTTTCGTTAATTTGGCGGTCCTCGGCGTTTTGTCGCAGCCGCCTTCCCTCTCGACTCCGGCCGTTGAGGCGCGCGCGAATGCGATGCTCAAGCAACTTTCGCTTGAAGAGAAGATCGATCTCATCGGCGGCGTCGACGATTTTTACATTCGCGAGATCCAGCACATTGGCTTGCCCGCGCTGAAAATGGCCGACGGTCCCTTTGGCGTCCGCAACTATGGCCCCTCCACAACGTTTGGCGGCATTGGTCTGGCTGCATCTTGGGATCCGGACCTTGCCCAGCGCATGGGAGTAGTCATCGGGCAGGACGCGCGCGCGCGTGGTGTCCACTTCATGCTGGGACCCGGAGTGAACATCTATCGTGCCCCGATGTGCGGCAGAAACTTCGAGTATTTTGGCGAGGACCCATTTCTCGCATCCCGCACCGCCGTCGCTTACATCAAAGGCATGCAGAGCCAGGGAGTAAGCGCGACTATCAAGCACTTCGCGGGCAACAACCAGGAATATGACCGCCACAACATTGATTCCATCATCGATGAGCGCACCCTGCGCGAGATCTATCTGCCCACCTTTGAGGCGGCGGTCAAGGAAGCGCATGTGGGTGCGATCATGGATTCCTACAACCTGACCAACGGGATCCACATGTCGCAGAACGGATACTTGAATATCGACGTCGCCAAGAAAGAATGGGGCTTCGATGGCATCATCATGTCCGACTGGGATTCTACCTACGACGGCGTCGGCGCCGCCAACGGCGGTCTCGATATCGAGATGCCCTCGGGCAAGTTCATGAATCGCAATGCGCTGCTGCCGGCGGTGAAGTCAGGCCAGGTGAGCGAAGCGACCATAGACGACAAAGTCCGCCGCATCCTGCGGACTGCGATTCGTTTTGGCTGGCTCGATCGTGAGCAAACCGATCTGTCCATCTCGCAACTGAACGCGCCGGGCAGAAAGGTCGCTCTCGAGGCCGCGCGCTCGGGCATGGTGCTGCTAAAAAACGAAGGCGGTCTTCTGCCGCTCGACAAAGCGAAAACCAAGTCTATCGCGGTGATCGGACCCGACGCCTATCCTGCGCAGGTCGTGGGCGGAGGCAGCGCGGGTGTGCGTCCTTTCACCGCGGTGAGTTACTTGGAAGGCCTTACTGGATACCTCGGCGCCAGTGCGACGGTGTATTACGAAAAGGGGATCCCGTCACTCGCCGAGATGGCGGACGCGACCGAGTTCAGCAGCGACCCGGGCGGCAAACAGCGCGGATTGAGCGCGGAGCTTTTCAACAATCCCAACTTGAGCGGAGAGCCTGCTCTGCGCCGCACCGATCAACACATCAACTTCGATCGCGCTGCCGGCGACGGCGTGAACCAGAATGAAGTGTCGGCCCGCTGGACCGGGTACTTCACGCCCGGCACACCCGGCGAATACCTGATCTTTGTGCTCGGTGGCGGGGAGGAGGGCGGCTCCCGGTTGTACCTTGACGACAGACCCGTTATCGATAACTGGGTACGCGTCAATGGCCGGGTCAGCCAACTCCGCGTGCCGCTTTCTGCAGAGGCGCACAAGATTCGATTTGAATATTTCGTGCATGGGAGCTATGGCGGCCCGAAGGTCGGCATCATTCGCCCCGATGCAACGGTGAGCGCGGCCGCGAAGACCCTCGCGTCACGCTCCGACGCAGTCGTCGTGGCGGTGGGATTCGATTCCGACAGCGAAAGCGAAGGTGGGGACCGCGGCTTCGAGCTTCCACCCGCGCAGAATGAGCTCATCAAACAAATCGCCGCTGCAAATAAGAACGCCATCGTCGTGGTGACTTCTGGCGGTGCCGTGGATATGGTCCCATGGCTCGATCGGGTGCCCGCGCTCTTCCAGGCATGGTATCCCGGGCAGGAGGGCGGCACCGCCCTGGCCCAGATGTTGTTTGGTGAATACAGTCCATCCGGTAAACTTCCCGTCTCCTTCGAGCGCCGCTGGCAGGACAACGGCGCGCATGACAGCTATTATCCGAGAGGAGCCGAGAAGAAAGTTGTTTATGGGGAGGGCCTATTTCTGGGATATCGACATTTTGAGAAGGCGGGGGTCAAGCCCCTGTTCCCGTTCGGATTCGGGCTCTCGTACACCACGTTCGCCTACAAGAATCTTTCCATCATTCCCGCGCATGCCGCGGGCGATCAGACGGTCAGCGTTAGCTTTGACGTCACCAATACCGGGCATCGTGCGGGCGCCGAGGTTGCCGAAGTGTACGTAGGCGAAACGCATTCCAGCGTCCCACGGCCTGTGAAGGAACTGAAGGGATTCCAGAAAGTTCGACTGGACGCGGGCGAAAGCCGGCACGTTACCGTCACACTCGACCGCAGGGCCTTCGCATATTACAACGTTGAGAATCATGATTGGACGGTGGACGCCGGAGAATTCAGCGTCTCCGTCGGAAGTTCATCCGAGCAGATTGAGCTGACTGAAAAGATGCCGCGTCAACCTCGGTGAGGACTGAAACAACAAATCTCGGTCGTTGCCGTGACGTACCAGGTAAAGATTCGGAAACAGAGTTATAAAGCAAGATCGGGCCGCAACGCTCTCAGGAGATTACTTTCATGAAAAAGGATCGGTTCTCGCGCCGTGAGTTCTTACAAACAACCGCCGGAGCGGCGGGCGCTACGCTTGCCGCGAATGCCATACTCCTGAATTCCGAGCCGCTGTTTGCGTCGACTCCCCCGGTGGCTGCGAGTGATCGCGTTCGTTTTGGAATCGTCGGCGTGGGAATGGAAGGCAGCAACCTTCTCACGACAGCGATTCAGCTTCCTGGAGTCGAGTGCGCGGCGGCTTGCGATCTTTACGATGGCCGCCATGAACTCGCACGGGAAATCATAGGCAAGCCCGTCCCGACCACGCGCCGATACAAGGAACTGCTCGACAACAAAGAGATTGACGCGATTATCGTAGCGGTGCCGGACCACTGGCACAAACAGGTCGTGGTCGACGCGGTGGCGGCCGGCAAGGATGTGTATTGCGAGAAGCCGTTTTCGCATACTCCAGCGGATGGCTTGGCTCTGGTCGCAGCCGCAAAGAAGTCGGACCGGATTGTCATGGTGGGCGCGCAGCGGACGAGTTCAGTCTTATGCGCCAAAGCGAAAGAGCTCTACGACCAGGGTGCGATCGGCGCGTTGAGCCTGGTGGAAGCGACCTTGGGACGGAATGACCCCACCGGCGCATGGGAATATCCGCCGCCGGCGGACTTGTCTCCCGAAAATCTGGATTGGGACATGTGGCTCGGAACCGCGCCGAAAAAGCCTTTCGACCCGCTCGCCTTTGCGCGTTGGCGCTGTTGGAAGGAATACGGAACCGGGGTTGCGGGTGACTTGCTCGTGCACCTGATTAGTGGAATGCAAGCCGTTCTCGGAATCAATGAGATTCCCCAGCGTGTCTCGGCGTTCGGGGGGATTTACCGCTGGAAGGACGGACGCAACATGCCCGATGTGCATGCCGTTCTCTTCGAGTACGCCAATGTTCCGGTCTACATGCGCTTGAGCTTGGATACGGAATCGACCGAAGTCACTCGCTTTATGGGCTCCAAGGGTGTCATCGAACTCACCGAGTTCGGGCTCAGCTATTCTCCGCAACCCGGAGTGGATCTCTCTCCGAGTTATTACTCTGGGTCGTTTCCTGCCCGGCTGAGAACACCCTATCTCGCGCAATGGCACCAAGAGCACGATCCTAAACCGGGACGGGAGCCGGCTCCCGAGAGCTTGATCTTTAAGGGGAACGATTATGACGATTTGCGTCCCCACCTCTGGAATTTCTTCGAGGCCGTCCGCTCGCGCAAGCCGGTGCTGCAGGATGCGGTGTTCGGGCACAACGCGGCTCTCGGCTGCCACATGGCCAATGAATCCTACTTCAGGAAAAAACCGGTGTATTGGGATCCAACTTCGCAGAGTATCAAGTCGTAGGGACAAGGTAGTTCTCGGCGTGAATGTTTGGCTGTAACGCACGTCCGGCGAAAGGAACCGAAGTAATATGAATATTCCGCGGAGCGGAATCGCGCTAACCATGTTAGTACTGGCGTTTTCTATGCAGGGCTATTCCGAACAACACAGCTCTGCGGAGACGACAACTGTGTCGGCTCAGTCGTTTCTGGGACGTTGGGATCTGACCCTGAAAACTCCGAGTCGCGAATATCCCTCATGGCTGGAGATAACTCAGGAGAGTGGACAGCTCAGAGCGCTTCTGGTGAGCCGTTGGGGACACGCGCGGCCGCTGCCGAAAATCGAGCTCTCCCATGGGCAAATAACATTCGTTTCTCCCAAGGACGAAGAAGACAGGAGAGACGACATGGTATTTGTGGGCACGCTGTCGGGGCAGAACCTGAGCGGGACGACGAGCGGGCAGGATGGAACTCCGTGGCAGTGGACAGGCGAGAGGGCGCCGGATCTGAAGAGGAAGGCCGAACACCAATGGGGGAACCCGACGTCTTTGTTCAATGGCAAGGACCTGAGCGGGTGGAGGCCGAGCGATCCGAAGGCAACGGCTACCTGGAAGGTCGAAAACGGAACGCTCGTGAGTCCCGGCCATGGTCCTGACCTCATCACCGATGCCAAGTTCGAAGACTTCAAGTTGCATGTCGAATTCAATTGCGCTCCGAAATCGAATAGTGGTGTCTACCTGCGGGGTCGATACGAAGTTCAAATCGAAGACGATCCCGTGCCAGAAGGACCGACCATGCGCACGGGAGGTGTGTATGGCTTCCTGGCCGCTTCGCCGGAACAGCCACGCAGGCCGGGAGAATGGCAGACCTACGACATCACACTTGTGGGCCGCGTGGTCACTGTAGTGCAGAACGGTCAGACCATTATTGACAAGCAGGAAATTCCGGGTATCACAGGCGGCGCTTTGGATAGTCACGAAGGACTACCTGGCCCGATCTATCTGCAGGGTAGTGAAGATGGACAGGTCGCTTTTCGGAACATCACGATTACACCCGGGCGGTAGGTGACTAAGTTCATTATGGTTTCCACTCCAAAGAAAAGGCTGAGTACCGACCAGGTCGAAACACGTCGAATCTTACACGAAGTGGCACTCTCGACTCGCCAAATTTGATTTCAATCTTGACCTCGCCACCGGGGACGGTCTCCGGAAGTTCTGCTTCTTGTTGCTCCACAGGGATATCGCCTTCACCGTAAAGGACACCGCGCAACCTGTATCCACGGAGAGTGTACATCGGCATATCGCGCCGTGTGCGGACGAGCAGATGAAAAACGTTTAGCTGGTTTTCAACCGACAACGATTCAATCGGACCCGATTCGACGCGCAAAACTTCATAGGAGGGTTTCGGGCGACCATAGATATCCACGACCCCATGAACACGCTGCTTCAGTGCCGCGACGCCGCGATCGCCCACGTGAGTCCGGTAGTCGTTGTAGCAGAAGAAAATGGCGCCACCGATGTAGTCCTTGGAGCGGATGACCGCATCGTGCGATCGAAGAATGTCGATCCTGTGGCCGTCGCCCTCGGGCCGATCTTCTGTGCAGGCGCAGTATCCGTACTCTGAAATCACCACAGGCTTGCCCGGAAATGCAGCGTGCAGGCTATCTAGATGTTTGCCCACAGCTTCGGGCGGACCCTGCGCCCAGCTCCCGAAGTATTCGTTCGTCTCGATGAAATCCATGAGCCCCGCCACGTCGCGTTCCGGGGTCTCGCCCAACGAGTTTGAAGCATAAGAGCAGAGCCGCCCCGGGTCGAGTTGTTTCGCTTCCTCCAACATGCGCTTGGCGAATTGATAAGCCGGAGGATTTTGGCCGGCGATTTCATTGCATAGGCCCCAGACCACAACCGAAGGATGGTTCCGGTCGCGTGCGACCATCTCTTGCAACTGTTCCAGACCGTTTTGCATGATGTCGGCATCGGGTCCCGCTCCCATGCCTTGAAACGTGTCATATCCCCAAGCCGGAACCTCGGCCTGCATCAAAATGCCGTGACGATCGCAGTAATCAAGCACCCGCTGGTCCTGCGGCCAATGGACACGCGTGAAGATGCAATTCAGAAGTTTCATATCGGCATGGTCATGACTGATCCACTCTTCCGGCTCCGCCATGCCAAATTCCGGGTTGCTGCCCGCCATCCGTTCCACACCCATCAGCCGGACGTGCTCTCCGTTCAAGTGGAATTTTCCGTCCTTGACTTCCAGTTTCCGCACTCCGAACGTCGTCGAGAACTGGTGTGATTCGCGCTCATCGGTGATCGAGAAATCAATTCGATAAAGGTTAGGGTGGTCAAAATGCCAAAGCTTGGCGTGGGGCAGGGCCGCATGAAAGAGCGCCGTCTGCACCGTCCCCGCTTGGATGGAAAGACCCGAAGTTTCTGAACTGTTCAAGACCGCAAGTCCAGGCTCTTCATCGAAGACCCGGAAAGAGGCCCGTCCGTTCCATGGTCTTGAACCAGCATTTCGAACGTATGCGGTGATGGTTAGTTTCCCTTCGCCGGCGGCGAGATCGGGAACCGCTTCAACCTCGATGCGCTCGACAAAAGTCTTCGGCGTGACCAGCAGTTGCACCGGACGAAAGATTCCGCCATCGTGGGCCCAGTCGCTGGAACGTCCTCGCGGCAGCATGTGATCGTTGAAGGCACTATCCACACGCACCGCAACCGTATTGGGCCGGCCCCAGCGGAGGAACTGCGTGATGTCGAAAGTAAAAGCCGTGTAACCCTTGCGGGCATGTTCTCCGGCCAGCCTGCCATTGATCCACACCATGGCGGTATGGAATACAGCTTCAAACTCGATCCGCACTGCGGAATGCTGCCAGGCGATCGGAACATCGAAGGTCCGCCGATACCAGGCGATGCCGCGATAGTCGACAGATGCCAAGGCAACTTGCCAGGTATGAGGCACAACGACGCTTTGCCAGTCGTTCACGGAATAATCAGCCTCGTGCCAGCGCTGCTCCGCACCGACGGCGGTAGGATCGGTGCGAAACCGCCACTGGCCGCAAAGGCCGACCGTTTTGGTTAAGGACCACTGCGGCTTCTCTTCCGCGGCAGACCGAGCGGTCGCGCCCAGGGCGCCCACAGCCAAGGTTCCGGCATCAGTCAGGAATTTGCGCCGAGAAGACATAGCAATTTTCCGCGTGCGATTACATTAATCAAAGTTCGCGAAGTTGAAAAGATCCTTACCAACAACGGATGGGGAATCGATGTGGCCTAAGGCCCCCGATTACCTGTTTCTTTCGAAGCACGACGCCAAGATTCATAGTTGAATCGTCACAGACGAAAGTCTCCCCGAACCATTTTGAGAGCGTGCCGCGTCGATCTCAGTGAACTCGGCTTCTAGCCGAAAACAGCGGTCGAATGCTTCCTTGTTCTAAACTCTATCTAGGCCAACTCCTCCACATCCACTGGCGCTGGCCGCTACACTATAGACTTTTCCGAATTGACCGCCATCCACCCGCCTTTATTGGGCGCCAACTTGCCTTGACAGACGCGATTCCAGTGGCCTACGCTGCGAACCGACAAGCTGGAAAACAACCCGACAAAGGCGGAGTAAATGGGAAGAGTGATTTCTGCCGAGCGAGCAAAGCGAGCGAGGGCACGTTCTCAGGTGCTGCTAGCTTATTGTTTCGCCGCCCTGACGGTCTTAACACCGGCCAGAGTCAGGGCAGCAAATAGTTACGAAGTGACGATCGAGCGAGGCGTGCCGATAAAGATGCGCGACGGCGTGACGCTGCGCGCAGACATTTGCCGTCCGAAGGCGGACGGCAAGTTTCCGTTGCTGCTGACACGCACACCCTATGACAAGAACAGAACGGTAGATTTTTGCCTGAAAGCGGCGGCACGCGGGTACGTGGTCGTCGCGCAGGACGTCCGGGGAAGATATGCCTCGGAAGGTGATTGGTATCCGTTCAAATACGAATCTCAGGACGGCTACGACACGGTTGAGTGGGCAGCTGCGCTTCCCTATTCAAACGGCAAGGTCGGGATGTTCGGAGGTTCCTACGTCGGCGCGACGCAGTATCTGGCCGCAATTGCCAAGCCGCCTCATCTGGCGGGCATTTGCCCCGACGTTACAGCGTCCAACTATCACGACGGCTGGGCCTATCAGGGAGGTGCGTTCGAGCAATGGTTCGACGAGTCGTGGACGACGGGACTAGCGGAAAACACCATTAGCCGCCGCGAAGAGTTCGACAGCGACGTGGTGAGATGGACTCCAACGTTGCCGCTGTTGTCATATCCGGTGTTCGAAGCACCCTCGGCTACGGGACTGGCGCCGTATTTCACCGACTGGCTTCGGCACCCCAACTATGACGACTATTGGAAGCCGTGGTCGATCGAAGACCACTACGCGCAGATTCAAGTTCCGGTACTCAGTCTCGGCGCATGGTACGACATTTTTCTAGGAGGCACGTTAAGGAATTATGCGCGTCTCAAGAACGAGGCAGGCACGGAGGCCGCGCGGCGTGGCCAGCGACTCATGATCTACGTTGGGGGCCATGCCGGTGGATCGACTGAGAAGAAAGTTGGCGCCGTAGACTTTGGAGATAAGTTGCCGTTTGACCTGGAGGAGGTGACACTCCGTTGGTACGACAGCCTGCTCAAGGGAATTGTGAATGGGTTGGACCATGAGAAACCAGTAAAAATCTTCGTCATGGGCAAAAACAACTGGCGGGAAGAAGATGACTGGCCACTCGAGCGCGCCAAGGCAACGCGCTATTACTTGCGTTCGACAACGCCAGCGAATGGTCTTCAAGGAGGCGGCACGCTGAGTACAGCCGCGCCTGCCGCGGAGAACCCCGACCAATACGTATACGATCCGAACGACGCAGTCCCCACGATTGGCGGGCCCCTTTGTTGCCAACCGCTGCCGACAGGGGTCGGCCCGCAGGACCAGCGGTCTGCGGAAGCGCGAGGCGACGTGCTCGTATTCTCTTCGCCGGCATTTACACAGAACACCGAGGTTACGGGTCCAATTTCGCTCGACCTTTATGTCAGCAGCTCTGCCGTCGATACCGACTTTACCGGGAAAGTGGTTGACGTCTGGCCGAACGGATTTGCTCAGAATTTGACAGAAGGCATTCTGCGCTTGCGCTACCGCAATTCGCCCGAGAGACCGGAACTTGGAAATCCTGGGGAGATTTATCACATTACTGTAGACCTTTGGGCGACAAGCAATGTTTTCCTGCCAGGACACAAGCTGCGGCTCGAGGTTTCCAGCAGCAACTTCCCGCGATTTGATCGAAACTTGAATACCGGTGAGGATCAGGCGCGTGGAACGCACATGATCAAAGCAACAAACGTCATCTACCATGACAAATCTCGGCCTTCGGCTCTGGTTCTCCCCATTTTGCCGTAAGCGGCAAGTCAAGGATGACTCTTGAGTGAACGATTAGGGCCGCGTGGAGCGACCCAGTTCCCGGGCGGGAGTTGCACCCGCTGAAGTCCAGCGCCTTTCACGGCGCACTCTTTCGCCAACAATCGGCCAATCCCAGTTCGTCACGAATCCAAGGCAGTTGCAGTATCATTTTCCGTAACAGCGTACAGATTCTGTAACAGCGTACAGAGTTTGTACGGTTCTCTTAATGGAAGTCCACGCAATCATTCTGGGACTCGCTTTGAGGAACCGAATACGGCTTCTGCGTCAGAACATCGCGAACAAGCAAAATCGGCATACCTCACCGGCGTTTTCCGAAATCAAGAAGGGGATTCTGGATACAAATGCACGGAATAGTCTTTTCTCAACTGCGGAAATATGTTGAGACAAAACACGGTAGACACGCGTGGAACACTTTACTTAAGCATGCGAAGCTCGAAAATAGGGCTTATTTGTCCGTGAGCGAATACCCGGATGCCGAAATGGAGGCTTTGGTCTCGGCCGCGGCTATGATGTCCGGCCAACCCGCTACCGTTGTACTCGAAGATTTCGGCGTATTCATCGCTCTTCCGTTGATGCACATGTACGGGCACTTGATTCCAGAGGAGTGGAAGACTCTCGATGTGATCGACAGGACCGAGGAAACCATCCATAACGTAGTCCGAGTGCAAAACCCAGGCGCAAAACCTCCTGTACTGCGCAGCATTCGCCGGAGCGAAGATGAAGTGGTGCTGATTTACGGTTCTCCCCGCAAACTATGCGCGTTTGCAATCGGCATCGCCAGAGGTGTGGCAAAGCACTTCAACGAGACCATCGAAGTTGCGCAGACCAAGTGTATGCACAATGGCGCGCCCCACTGTGAAATTGTCTTCCGCAAGGGATGGAAATTCCGGTAACTCCCAGCGCGCCAGTTGCTATAGCGGACGTTGGCGAACACATGCGAGCGCGAGGGTCACTGTTGATGGCAACATTAACCGTCCTATGAGAAAGAACCAGCGTTGGTTGAAATCGGAGCGGGTGAGTGGGACACCGAGTACGCCAAAGTCGTGAACTCCGCGATGAGATTTCAAGACTGCGTCGCCCATGTTGGTGGTGAAGGTTGGGGCAAGGACGGATCATGGTTTGGTGACGTTCAGTTGCGTGTTTATTTGACCCCGATCAGCGAGGCAAGTGCATCAGTCGGTCTCGGCACAGGGTTTCGGTGCTGCACAGAGGATCAATCCGAACGCATCGCTCCTCCCTACAGCACGCATTGACTTCTATACGAGGGACAAACCTTCGCCCTGGTGTTCATGTACTGCGACGTGGATCGTTTCGGTGCAAGCGAAGAAGTGAAAAGTATCCTGCGGTCGTTTCGCCTTTCGGTCCCGCAGAGCGGTGGGCAATAGATACTTGTTGTAATCAGATTGCGCTGAAAACCCGCGGAATAGACGATTCCGCGTGCCTACACGATGGATGAAGATACGGCTGGTGAAGAAAGAAAGAATGGACCGCCTTGCGACCGCCCGCGTCCGTCGCTGCCAGCCAACGTTCCTCTACCAAGCCGAAAGTCTTTCAGCCTGAGGCAGCGGCAACAAGAGCAGATAGGCCGCCTCTTCAGGATGCACGGTACGCCCACACTTCTCACAGACGAATCTCCCGTCCTTGTGTGCAGCCATCGGCCTGAAGCCGAACCCCAGGGCGCGGTACCGGCAGCGGATAACGAGTTTGGAATCCTGCGCGGGCATGGCTGGTGACGGGAAGCGCAGCCCTAAAACGTTCGCAAGGAGACTCCCTCACCTGCGAGTCGCGCAATCCCGTCCTGAGCAGAGTAGGGCGACGGGCGTTACCGGGGAAATGGCTCGTCAGAGTAAGGGGATGGCACTCTAGGGTCAGTGGAACGGCAACTCGCCCTTGGCACGATTACCTGAAGGCCCGGCCAGCCTCGTGCAGCCGGGAGGCTAAAGTGTTGACGGTAAGGCGTTTACACTCATGGACGTTTTGCGATTCGAATGCGACCGATGGAAAGCCTGATGCAAGACGCACGGGCAACAGCGAACCTAGTTAGTCCGGCTTCCGAGTGAAGATCAGGAAATAATCCACGCCATCGGCTTTCACGAAATCCTGTGAGTCGCGCAGTTCGTATCCGGCTTGGGCGGCTTCGCGAACGACCACGTCCTTGCTCACGCCATGATTTTCTCCGTTGCCATTGCGATCGATGATGCCAATCTTGGCTCCTGGTCTAAGCGATGAGCGAAGGTTCCTGAGTAGCACAACCGGATGGGCTACCTCGTGGTAGGTCTTGAGCAGCAGCACGGCGTCGATGCGGTCGGCTGGAAGCTGCGCATCGTCAGGCTTGCTGAGGATCGTCTTTATGTTCTGGAGTTGCTCTTTTTTCGCGCGCTGGTCAATGTATTGAATTGCCTCCGGGCTGATGTCCACAGCATAAACTCTACCGGAGCCGGTGACGCGGCGCGCGGCGCGCACCGTGAACCAGCCCGATCCGGCGCCGATGTCGGCAACGTTTTTGCCGGGCTCAATGGCAAGCATATCCATGACGCGGTTGACCTGCAGGCGCTCATCGCGCCCGGGGACATCGAAAATGGAGAGATCGCCAGTGTAGGGAGTGCTGGTCTTGCGTGGTGCCGACGGTGCTGCGGAACCGGATTG